>ERZ1673747.979-NODE-979-length-34214-cov-8.427091_pt1 | contig 34214 bp, 30 predicted proteins | sample MGYA00580220_ERZ1673747 | MGnify/ENA primary metagenome ERZ1673747 (study PRJEB41218, sample SAMN15661769) | gut metagenome | host: Homo sapiens | place: Canada: London | collected 2015-08-20/2019-03-30 | study: EMG produced TPA metagenomics assembly of...
CGCTGTGGATTCTTGAGAATAATATAAATGCTGAGAGACTCTATCGTCGAATAGGTTTTAAGGAGACAGGGAGAAAGAACGCAACAAATAAACTTGATGAGATTGAGTTCGCATTGACATAAATTTCAGTTTGTAAATCATTTTTCTCAAAAGTGCTGAAATTGCTTGCTTTTCAAGGCGTCTGGATGTTTCTCTACTCTCGATTTCCCTTGTTTTTTCCCTTGTCAGGAAAGAACAAGGGAAAGTCTTATTGCACCTTGTCCAGCAGTTTCGCGGCGTCTCGCTTGGCTTCCTTACTGGCGTGTGCGTAAATATTCATTGTGGTCGTCACATCTGAATGGCCAAGAAGCTCCTGCACGTCCTTCGGCGCTGCGCCGTAGGACAGCAGATTGCTGGTGAAGGTGTGACGAAGCTGGTGGAAATGAAAGCTCTCCATACCGTCCACTCTTTTCTTCGCTGTCCGGCACATATTGGAAACCGTTGCCGGAGACTCATACCGGCCATCTTGTCGCACACAAACAAGGCTGATCGCCTGATAGCCCTTTGGAGGATGCTCTGAAACCGGCAGACTGTAGACCTCATAGTAGGTGCGGTTCTTTTCCTCAATGCTCAAGTAGTAATTCTGGCTGTATAGCGGCCCGCAGGCAAGGCGGTCAAGCATCTGCGCCTTCTTTGCCTCTTTCAAAATCTCCGCCAGTGTGTTGCAGAAATCCACTGAGCGGATCTTTTTGCGCTTCGTGGTGCCAAGCTCCGTCCTGTGCCGCGCCGAGTTGTAGCGGATGCTGCGTCTCACCGTCAGCCGCTGCTCCTTCAAATCAATGTCCTGCCAGGTCAGGCTGCAAGCCTCGCCAATGCGAAGTCCGGTGTAGTATGCGATCTGGATGGGCAGAAGGGCCGGATTTTTCCTTTTAGACAGCATCTCATTCAATTCAAGAAACTGTTTGTAGGAGATCATCGGGATAATGGGAATATCCTCCTCCGCACCGTCCTCTGAAAACAGGTCGTAGTCCTCCGTCCTCTTGCATTACACAATATACTGCATGGGATTGAAGGAGAGGTACTGCTTCGGGAACACCGCGAAGCGGAACGCACCTTGCAGCACAGCGGAGTATTGCCGCATGGAGCCGCTGCTCAGCGCTTTCCTCACCGTGCCGTCCGGCCATTCACCGCCAAGGCTCAGCAGGTCCAGATAACTTTGCAGATGATCCGGTGTGATCTTCTTCAGCTTACGGTCGGCGATGGGGTGCTTCTTGATGCGTCTGGCTGTGTCGATGTAGGCGGCCACCGTGCCGTTGCTCAGAGAACCGGGCTTCAGTTCCTCCTCAATCCACTTGTCCAGCAGCCCTGCAAGGGTCAGGTTTTCAGATTTTGCTACGAATTGTTTTTCTTCATAATCCGCCATAGCCTTGCGGAGCATGGCTTCCGTTTCGCTCTTGCTCTCGGAGCCTGGAAACTCCCTCTGAACGCTGTTGCCGCTGGCATCCTCTACATAGAACCGATAGTACCACTTCTTTCCCTTTTTTCTTACAGAACCTTTTGCCATAGTGCTTCTCCTCTCATAGCGGCAAACGGAGCTGTTATGATGTGTTGTCTGCTATTATAGCAGACCTCACATGAACCGGCAAATAAAAAGCTCCGCACTGTCCTGTCCTTCATCTGACCGCACGGACCTGTTCCCGCACCAGAAGATCTGCACCCTGGTTGGCTTCCATGAACTTATGAATGACGTCTATGCGGATGATGTATCTGCGCCCGATCCGCAGTACGGGAATCTTCTCCCATTCCACGAGCTTCCGCATGGTGTTTCTGCCAATGCCTGTATAGTCTGCGGCTTCTTCTATCGTTAAGCCGATTTTATCTGTCATGGGGATACCTCCCAAAATAGTAAAAGTTATAAGTTGTTATTATCACGCTATAAATAGTGGCAAGAACGGATGGCGGCTGGCAGCCGCCCACGGGAATCTCACCCCGGCCCATGCTGATGGGTGCGCCGCGCAATGCTTTGAGGGCGTTCAACGCGGGAGTATCGTTAGCTGAACGGAGGTCATGGCCATCTGTGATGCCACACACAGATGCAAACTGGCTGAATCGCTCGCCCAAATCCTCCTTTCCGTGCGGATCATGGCGCGCCATTTGCTGGGCTTTGCTCCGTTCAGGTTCGTTATCCGGTTGCCTGTGAAATTTTCAAGGTACAGCAGATCCGCGCTTTCAGGCGCGTGTGATATTTGGCTGTGGATCAGCCGGGAAAGGCTCCTATCGGGTGATAAGAACCTTTCCTCGCGGATGCACGAATGGCCCGTTGCAGAAGCGTGGAAAGGGGGACACGCTCCTGCACGGGCTGCTATGGGTTTTAGGCTGTTTTGTTTACCTTGAAGTCAAGAATCTTGGTAATCAGCTTGGTCCGCATCCTGCATACCTTTTCTTCATCGAGGCAAAGGTGCGGAACACCGTTTTCGTCATACAGGGTTCTGGTTGCCAGAGCCGCAATATAACGCTCATAGTGCTTCAGCACAGCATTGATCGCGTCCACATTGCCGGACGCTGCCGCTTCGATGGTCGAGTAAGGCAGCAGAGATGCAGCGGCATTACTCAGATTGCGCGCCATCTTCCGTAACCTCCATTTCTTTTTTCAATTCCTTGAGGGACTGAGCGCGCTTGTATTGCACGGTACGGCGTACCATGTCCAGCTTGTCCGCAATTTCCTGATCGGTCATATCAAGGAAATACGCAAGCAGAACAATGTCACGCTTATCATCCGGCAGCACCGTCAGGGCGTTGGCGAGATTTTCGTTTTCGATTGCCACATCATAGCCCTGCACATGAAAATGCGTCTGCTCGGACGGATACTCGTCCAGCACATACATTTGGCGCTCCTGCTCCTCTGACAGCTCCGAAAGGGATACCTCATGGTTGGAACGCCACGCAATATGACGCTCATAATCGCGGGCTTCTTCGCGCAGAACCTTCCTGCAAAAGCTGTCGAACTGATGTCTAACGGTTTTCTTTTGGGATGGTGTCAGCTCCAAGAGTCGTTCACCTCCTCTCATGCACCGAGAGGTCGGCTTTCTTCCCCTTTCGCTTCTATCCCGAATGGAAGGTGCGGTTTTGGCAAAGTTTCGGCAAAAATATTCAAAAAAATTTTCCAACGGCACAATGAGCCGATGGAAAAAGAAAATATGGTAATTTAAGCAATACAAAGCGGTGTAGTTGAATACACCGTTTAGAACCGTAAAAGCTATATGATAAATAGCCGTGCTTCTATCAATTTGACGAAGGTCCGCTATCCGCATCGCACCAACAAACGCGGTCTTTTACTGGAAATTCTTTAATTTAGAGATTTGCTTCAAGAAATACAACTCCTTTCCAATGGTGAGTTACAGTACATCACAATACTGCCCTACATACTGATTTAAGTGAGCTGAAGTACACACTAAAATGGTAGTAGAGGTGATGAATGTGTATGTTGCGCTCGATCTTCTGGCAAAGGCTGTGAGAGAGGCCAGAGAGGAACGGGGTCTTTCTCAGCGAGAATTAGCCCGCAAGCTAAGCATGAATACAAGAACGATCATGGATTTGGAGATCTGTCGCAGCAATCCGAAGGGCGAAACTATTTTCCTTATTGCCCGTGAGCTGCACATCAGCTTGGATGCCATTGCACACGCCGGCACCTCTCGTCCGAATTCGGTCAGCGCCGATGTGCTGGAGTTTTTCTCCGGAAAAGACGATGCTGAATCAAGGGACTACATCGACCTCTGTCGTCAGGTAGAGAAGATGAAGAAGGAAGATCAGTAACGGAGAAGTAGGGGGTTAAACACCCTGCTTCTTTTTTGCTCCAAAAGATAAAAAGGCGGCGGCAAAGGACATGGTGATCCTTTGCCGCCGTTCTTATTGCGGGGTTAGTATACGGTTACTTGCTCTGATAGTTACGATAGAGGAACGTCACGATCTGGGCTCTCGTGCAGTCGTTGCCGGAGCCGAACAGTCCGCCGCCGATGCCGCCGGTGATGCCGTTCTTGGCGGCCCATGCCACCGCGTCGGCGTAATAGGCATTGGTCACCACATCACCGAACTCAGCGCTGCCGCTGACCGCGGGGCTGCCCGCCGCGCGGTACAGGAAGGTCACGCTCTGTGCGCGGGTGCAGGTAGCGTCAGGACTGAATTTGCCATCGCCCGTGCCGGTGGTGATACCATTCTCTACTGCCCATGCAACTGCCTTTGCATAATAGGCATCCATGGACACATCGGCGAAGCTGCTCATGGTCTTGGGTTCGGGGGAACCGGCAGCACGCCACAGGAAGGTGACGATCTGTGCGCGGGTGCAAGGCTGGTTCGGCCCAAAGAGGCCGTTGCCAATACCGCCGGTGATGCCGTTCTTCGCCGCCCACAAAACCGCGTCAGCATAATAGCTGTTGGCGGGAACATCGGCAAAATAGTCAGCCGCGGTTTTCTCCGGCGCGAAGCTGGCCTTGATTTCCACCTTGCCCGCGGGCATTTTGAAGGTGTAGATTCCATCGCCCTTGTCGGTCAGCCCCAGCGCCTTGCCGTTCCTATCGGTGACAGTCATGCTTTCCAGCTCATAGCCCGCGTCGGGTTTGGTCGTGATGGTCACGGTGTCGCCCTTGGAGGCGTTCTTCGGCCGAACGGTGATGCTCCCGTTTTCCGTGTCGGGCGCGGTGACAGGCCAGCTCGGCTCATCATAGTCACCGGACGAGGAACCGCCGGAGCTGCTCCAGTTCGCCGTGACCGTTACGGCGGAAGCTGGCATAGTAAAGGTCGTTGTCGCGCTGCTCGCGTCTGCGAAAATAACACCGCTGTTGGAAGTCCAGCCGCTGAACTGATAGCCACTGCGCGTTCCCGCACGGATCGTGACCATCGCACCCTCAGCGTAGCTCCCAGCGCCCGAATCCTGTGCGTAGCTTCCGTTCACCGTAACAGCATACTGCTCCTGCTTGGTAATCAGCGCAAACTGCAAATCTGATTTGCTCCCTGCGGCATCCTGCGCGTAGAGGGAAAGGACACCGCTGTTTTCATACTCCAGTGTACCGGGAATAGTAAAGGTTCCGTCGCTGCTCGCGTAGACCGACTTACCATCATTTCCGTATAGAATCTCGCTTCCCGCGTCCGCCGTTCCGGTGATTTTATACGCACCCGTGGTCATATCGGCATAGAATATCGGATCAGAGAGGGTCAGCACGGGGGCGGTCTTGTCCACGCTCACCAGCAGGAATACGCTGGTCACATCTTTGGCGGTCGAACTGCCCGTGACGCTTGAAATGCCGTCGATTTTGAACATCAGGCTGCCCTCAAAATCAGGGATTGTATAGCTACCATCCTGGCTCGCCGTAATCTCGTTTTCGGTAGTCTTGTCCATTCTTGTAACCTTGAAAGTAGCATTGGAGTTGTCGTCAGCGCAGCTTACCGCCAGCGTATTCGATTCACCGCCGATATAGGCGTGGTACACGCCATTTTCGTCTGCTGTGCAGGTCGTGCCGTTTACAGAGAGTGTCAGTTTCAGCGGCGTATATTCAGGCAGATACACACCCTCATCCGCAGACTCGGTTTCCGCGCTGTAATACTTGCCGCCCTCGTTCTCAGCATCTTCCTTGTATGCCCTCACGCCGACTTTGTAGGCCTCGTTTGCGGACAGGTTTTTAGACTTTGTTGTTTCTTCTCCGCCCACGGTCAGCGCCATATTGATAGAGGTCGTTTCTTTATCAAGGTCATAGCCAAAGCCGGTGTCGATCCATTTGCCTCCGTTTTTCTGATAAATCGTCACGGCATAGCCGGCAGCATCGTCCACCTTATCCCACTTTGCCGTCATGACCTCGTTTCCGGCCAGCTCCAGCGTAACAGTTTGGGGTGCGGTCGGCTGGTTTTGGTTCTGATAGCTTACCTGAGTATTAAACTGCTGATGGTCGATGGCGACAAGGCCGGTCAGGGTTTCCTTTTCGCCGGTCTCGTCGAAGCTTTCCACGCTCTTTTTCGTCATCAGGAAAGAGGTCACATAGTATTCGCCCGATGGGGCCAGCGCACCGCTCTGCGGGATCGTGACTGAGATTTTACTTGCATCCGTTACTTCCTGCTCGTCGATCAGATAATCCGCGCCGCCCTCTTCATTGGCAAAATAGGTGCGAAGCACATACTTTGTATTTTCCTCGGCGTATTTGATTTCACCGGACACCTGATTGCTGTTCAAAGACAAAGCCAGTTCTTCAAACGGAGCAATGGAAACGCCTTGGGATTTCTGCGTGTCAAGCGTAAGCGAGCCCGGGTTGACCTGATAAGTCCCGCCCTCTTTCAGCCGCAGGATCGCCACGCGGTAGTCCTTGTTGTCCTTCTTGTTATGTATGATGTCGGTGTCTGCGTTGATGGCGTAGCTGGAATTGATTTCGTAGCTATTACCCAGCCAGTTGATTTGGATCGGGGTGGTTTCACCACTCTTTGTAACAGACAGAGCTTGTTTAATTTCGTCCTCGGTGATGTTCTTGTCAAATGCCAGCAGGATATACGGCGTTTCGTCTGTACCGGCATTTACTGTGATAGTCGTTGAGTTCTCGCCGCTGGCTGCAAGCGCAACGGGCTCCGCCGCAAGCAGCATGGGGACGGCCTCGCCGCTGTCCTCCGACGGCATAGACTGCACCACTGGCTCAACGCCCTTTTCCGACCAGTCCCATTCGGGCAGTCTGCCGAACCATTTGGTTTCAACATCCCAGCCACCGCCCCTGCGGAAGTTGGTCTCCACGATATTCGGCACAAGCACCCACAGCCGCGCGTCGATGACACCGGCATACACCCCGGTCATCGCGCCCAGGTACACGTCAATGTTTTTGAAAGCGTTTTTCATTCCCTCGTCAACACTGACGTCCTCGATTGGGAACTCCGTCTGTCCGCCCACAATGAGGTCAACGTCCCAACTGCCAAGCTTCCAACCGCCAATCACGGGCACATCGCTTGGGACCTGCACCTTGCTTTTGACAACGGCGTTGGCGCCCACGCCGAGATACAAATGCTTTGTATCATTTTTCGTACCCGTTCCGCCAAACGCGCCCAGCTCGATGGAGGTATCCAGGATAAATACGTCTATCTCAGTGCTTGGCAGATCCAATTCAAGGGTCTCGGAACCGACGAAGTAAATGCCCTTGTAGGTCGTTCCATGATAGGTCCGCTCCTGGCCGTTGAGCTGGAGAGAATAGCCGAAGCTGTCAATGATGGAGGCGTTCGTGCCGACGATACTCACATCGCTGGCTGTGAGGGAAATCTCACTGGGGCCGATGACCACGTCGCCTTTCCCCTCGATGAGATGGAGGTAGGTGCCTTTCAGGGTGCCCCGCAGCTTGAGGGGCGGAATGGCAAAGTAGTCGCCGTTCACCGTGGCGGCAAGATCCTTGAAGCCCGCGCCGCCGCCGTTGAGCTGCCCGATGGGCACCGGCGGAATGAGAGGGATGCCGGGGCTTGCCGCGACATAGAAGTACAGCGTATTGGGGAGAAGGCTACCGTCCTTTTTGCTGCGCGTCAGCTCCAGCTCCGCCTCCGTTTCAAAGAGGTCAAAGGCGTTCAGCTCCAGCTTGAACGCATACTTTTCTTTTCCCTTGAAGGTGTTGACCTCGCCCTCGACCTTCGCCAGCTCCAGCGACAGCGTCTTGGCCGTGTCAAAGCTGCCCGTGGCATGGACGCCATTGACCGTAAATTCATTTTTGTCATTTAAGCCGTAGCCCAGCTCTTTCAAGGTGAAGCTCGCCCCTTCAAAGACCGTCTGGAAGCTGATCCCGCCGGCGAACACCAGGTTTCCCGCGGCATCAGCGGTGACCTTTTCCAGCTTCGCCGTGGCATAGGGGATGTCCACATAGATCACGGCGTCGTTCTTTTCGGGGTCGATCTCAAACAAAAAGCCGTCCTGTGTGAGCTTGATTTTCAATTCCTCGCCCGCGCCGCTGTTCGGCTGATAGAACTTGAAGCTGGGCGCATTCAGGCTCAGGCCACTGTGGGTGATTGTTCCGTCCTTGTGAATGACGAGCTCACCGCCATTTCCCCATGTCGCCGTCACAGAGGGCGAGAGCAGCGCCGCCCCGCCGGTAAAGGCAAAGTCCGTGCCGTTTTTGCTCTCATAGTCGCCGCTGATGAGGGCGACGGGATTTCCGTACCGCTGTTTCAGCGCGTTCAGCGCCGCGTCATCGGCAACATATTCCACCGTTACGCCGTCATTCCCGTCAGCAAAGGCAGCAAGCCGCTTGGCGTTGATGGATACTTCCACCTTGTCCGGCTCTGATGGAACATCAGCCGCATTTTTTGTCAGATTGCGGAAGCCCCAGAGAAAGCGTCCTGAATTCGGATAGATCTTGTCACCGCTGAAATAGTAACCAATATCGTTCCTGCACTCCACGCGGGTGCTGCTGGGGTTATTGCCCGGCGTGACGCTGACCGTATCGGGCAGATAGGCTTTGATGGTCTTATTCTTATAGTAGCCCGACAGTCCTACAAAGGGATTTGCCCAGGCGTAGCCGTCCACATAGACCTCGGTGATGTAGTTGTAGCACCAATCCGTCCCCTGTGAGAAAGATTGCCAGGTATCCAAATCATCCACCTTGCTGGTGATGACGGAGCTTTCGGTTGAAATCTCCTCTTCTGCCTCATTCTTGACGACGGTACGGCTCATCTTGATGGCGGGGCCGTCTGTGGCGTTGGCGTGCCCCATACCGCTGAAGCCGTCGAGGGTATAGCCCCACCAAGCACTCATATCGGTAGCCAGGTTGAGGTCGCCGAAGCTGTTGGCGTTGATTTTGATGTTATCAACGGACGTCAGCACGCCCCATGCGTCTGCTGACGACTTATTTTCTCCGCACTGCACCAGTTCATAGTAAACCGCAGTCGTTGCGGAAACAGATTTCCCGGACAGCTCGAATGTCAGAGCATACTCCGCCTTAATGGCCTTTGTGTCGCCGTTCGGCGTTTTCTCCACAAACGATGCGCTTTTCAGACTGAGCGTTGCGGGATGTGTGATTTCTTTCTTGTTGTAACCGATTCCGTTATCATACGTGATGAACTCGCAGTAGGGCTTCTGCTGGCCGGGGCTGTCCGATGCCGCAGTCGGAGCGGTCGTGAGGATGCCGGTCTGCCTGTTCAGCGTCACACGGATATAGTCGTTTTGTAGGACGAGCGAATTATTGTTCGTGCTCGTCTGCACATTTGTACTGCCAGGCGATATAATGTCCCCCACATAGGCGAGGGCCTGAGAGGGTAGAACGCCCAGCAGCAGGCAGAGGGTCAAAAGCAGGGACAGGATTTTTTTCATGTTGCGTCCTCCTTATGTTCTTGTTCTTGTTTCTGTTTTTGCTTCTCCCGTTCATGCAGCCGCATACAGACGACCGTGATCACCACGGCCAGCATAAACGTCGCCACCGCCACCAGCACATATCCGCCCGCGCTCTCATGCAGCAGGATCGCGCCGTACATTCCTGCGGCATCTATCGGCTGGCCCCGTACCGTCCCTACCGTTCCAACCGTTCCCACAAGGGACAGGAACAGCAGGACGCACAGGGCAAACAAACTGCGGATGCTTCGCCGCGCCTGCCTGCGGCGGTGTTCCGCTATTCGCTTTTTTACTATCGCAACACGCTTTTCTGTATCGTACATACACGCAAAACCTCCTCTCTGAAAACTCAGCTTAAAAAGCCTTTCACTTATATAGGTACAAAAACACAGAAAAACTCTCACCCCAAAATCAAATTTTTTCAAAAAAATTTGAGAGCCGCACAAAGGCAGCTCCCAAAAGAGAAAAATCTATTTCATTATGGTGTCAGACGGCGGGCAAGCGACTTTCCCGCTGTCAGAATCAGCACAGGCAGAAGATAGGCGATATACTGCGCCGCGCCGCCGTAGGCAATCAGCAGATTATAGATCGCATGAAAGGTGATGACCGCTCCCAGCAGGCCGCAGGTTCCGGCAATCTTCAACCACATCCGCCGCCACACATACGCAAGCCCTCCTCCGACGATGGCCCCGCAGATGACATGCATCGCTCCCGTTCCGATGCCCCGGAAGAAAATAAAGGAAAAATGTCCGGCCCCGTTTTGGATCAGATAGCAGACATTTTCAAAGGTGGCAAAGGAAAGCGCAGTGATCACGGCGGCGATCTTGATCTGTTCCGCCCTCGGCTCGAATACCAGAAGGTAAAAGAGCAGCGGCAGAAGCTTCATCACTTCCTCCACCACCGGGGCGATCTCCGCAGTTGCGCCAAAGGTGTCCGCCCCATAAAGTGCGGCGAGAAAGGTATTGATGTAAGCGGAGAGCAGACACGCACCCATTCCCGCAAGGCAAAACAGAAAGAACTTTGTCCGCCGCTTTCCCATGCACAGGGCGGCGATCAGTAGGGGCGACGCCATACAGATAAATACATTTTCAATATAGGTCATTCCCGCACCGCCTTTCCTGTGGCTGGCAGCAGGGCGAAGATGCAGAGCGTCAGCAGAAAGTCAAGCCAGCAGTAGGGGCTGGAAATGGAATCCCCCGGCCAGAAGCAGCCGGAAGTCCAAAGAGCATATTCCGCCGCCACATAGCGCAGCACCCCAATGTGAAAATATTGCATATCACGTGCTGTCCCTACCTGCGCCCGAGCATAAGCAAGGCCACGGATCGCATGATAGGAAACAACGATCATCAAACCGCACCAGAGCAGATTGGAGAGGATGTCTCCAAAGGTGCAGTAAAGCACGCACAACGGAACGCCGATCAAGAGGGCGATTAGGGCTTTGCGTGCCGCAAAGCCCCTTTCCTCCGCGGAGGAAAGCGCGTATTGCAGGATGTAAAGAAAAATGACGCTGGCTACCCAGCCAAACTCCGACACATAAAAGACCTGCGGTGTTTCAGAATATAAAAGCAAATACAGCGTCCAGTACAGAGAGCCGAGGGCAAAGCAGCCATAAAAGCAGGTCAGCAGGAAATACGCCTGTGTCCGGCTTTTCAGATACCGGATTCCGCTCAGGCTAAAGCCCAGCAGGGTAACGATGAATTGCAAAAGGTTACTGACAAGTTCCATCCGCATTGTCCCCCTTTTGCTCCTCCGTCTGTTCCTCTTTGTTCAGCAGACGGATTCGGAAACACAAAATCGTCACGCATACGCCGAGAACAAAGGCAAGCAGTCCGATGACGATATATCCCAGCGTGGCGCTGCCGCCGAACATCGTTGCCGCTGTTTCAAAGCCGGAGGAAATTCCCAGCTCGATTTGCTCCACAATACCGGGCATGAACAGGGAAACGCCCACAATCACCGCAAGACACGCTGCCACGCCGGAAACGGCGGCGATCCGTGCCTGCCGCAGCCTTTTTTGATGCTCTTTTTCCGCGATACGCCGTTTTACTTCTGCAATCCGTTCCTCATGGCTCAACATTTGTGATCCCCTCCCGTTCCAATAATCCGCGCAGACGCTCTTTCCCCCGGTATACTATATTAGTAATCTGCTTCACGCTTTTTCCCATGACCTCGGCGGCCTGCAAGTAACTCATGCCCTCGAAATAGGTCAGATAAAGGGCCTCCCGATAGTCCGGGTTTAACTCATCCATGCAGAAATGCAAAATCTGATCCCGTTCCTTTGTTCGGATGACCTCATCCACCAGCGTTTGTCCGTCCGGCTCCTCGGTCAGGTCATCCAGGTTGAAGAAAAGTCGCCGTCTGCTTTTGTGGCGTAAAGCCATGTGCCGCGCCGCTTTATAGAGGTAAGCCTTAAATCCGCCGTCCCGGATACGGGGCTTTTTCGTGAACAGATAGGAAAAGACTTCAATCATCAAGTCCTCCGCCTCGTGAACATCATGCAGATAACCGTTGATGTAGAGGGTCAGCAGATCGCCGTATTTTTTCATCAGAGCTTCAAGTCCAGCTTCATCACCGTGCAGATATTGCCTGTAAAGTTCTTCGTCGGAGATCATGCCGCCCACGCCCCTTTCCGCTGTCACATCGTCATGTATTATATGCGAATCGGGTCGTTTTTTCAAGAGCATTGACAATCAGGCAAAGAACTACATATTCGTTCCAATCACTCCCGCTGTACATAATAATCAGGTCGTCCGACAGAGGTAAAGCCCTCTTTGCCGGTGATGACCACATTGTTATAGCCGCTGGCACAGTGGATGATTAAAATATTTCCGTCCTCATCCCAACCGCCCACCATGCCAACATGGTTATCTTCGGGGTAAAAGACAAGATCTCCCGGCTGTGCGTCCTCCCATAAGATTGGGGTGCAGTAGGTATGCTGCATCATCGCTCCGCCCCCGTGACCGATGATGTAGTCCCCGCCTGTGGCGTTGTAAAATACCCAGTCCACGAATCCGCTGCAATCCAGTCCGTAGGGTCGATAGGTTCCGGTGGTGGAGCTGCCTGCCGCCGTGACCTGCCGCAGCTCGCCCCAGCGGGCATCCCATCCGATCACAAGGGATTTTCCTCCCCAAAAATAATTTACCTTGCCGACAAGAGAACAGGCGGTGCGTACCACCGCCTCGCGCTCCGTCGACAGACCCTCCGGAAGATCGCGGAGCAGCGCCGCCGTGTCCCCGCTGACGGAGTACACATCCTCCAACAACTCCAGCAGAAGTGCCCGCTGTTCCAGCAGCTCCTCCAGCGCCGCAATTTGATTGCGGTTGAAGTGATACGCGGTTTTCATTTCCTCTGCCGTTTTTGCGGTGATGGTGATATAGAGATTTCGCTCCGTCCATCCGTCATCATCGCCACTGCCGGGATGGTGAATGACCTCGATGCGGTGTGCAATGGTGGTCATGTCCCAAAAGACCGCTTTCAAGCGAGCGATGCGGTCAGCGTCCATGGTGGCCACGTCTGCGGCGTCCGCATCGTTACTGCCCGCCACCTTCACCGCGAACGCCGCCAGCACCTCCACCCAATCGGCAGGCTGACCGGTCACGGAGATGGAATCATAATCATCTGCCGTTTGCAGGGTTTCCAGCCGCTCATTGAAATCATAATTGACCTGCGCCACCGCAGCGGAGAGCGGCACGACGCCCGCCTCCCGGCTCTCGTTGGAAAAAAGGATGCCGAAGGGTGATGCCACGATTGCCGCCACAAGGATCACCGTCAGGAGCAGCACCAGCACCACCGCTCCGCCGCCCGCCGCCACGATGGAACTTGCGGCTGACGCGATACCTCTCCCAATCGTCTGCACCGCCTGCACCATTGCGCCGCCCATCTTTTTTGCCCACCTGCCTCCGTTCTTTGCGGATGTCTGGAGCATTGTCTGCTGTGCCTTGCGCTGTGCCGCCACCCTTGCGCGGCGCGTGATGATTGCATTGTTCGGCATTGCGTGGTCAGTTGGTCGAACACGCATGGCGCGCGTGGCCTTGGTCATGGCCTGTCCGCTCTTGGGGGCAGGACTGCCCTTGGCCGATACCCCCGAATTGCCTTTCTGCGGAGTGGTCATTGTGCCTCCACGGTCGGACGGTGGAGGTACAATGTGCCGCTCTGCTGTTCTTTTCTCGGCAAGGTTCCGCCCATAGGCGGCTTTTGCGTCCTGTATGGCTTTCTGCCGCCCACGCTCCTGCGGGGCGGCATTTGCGCTTTTTGTACCTCCGCGATTTTGCGGAGGTACGGTCTGATTTCCGACTTTGTTTCGTGCGGCGTGTGATTGCAGCGTATCGGGCAGGCCCCTTTCTGTTGGCGTCACACCGTCCATGGTTTCGAGCGTTTCTGCCGCAGTACGGCTTTCCGACGCACTATTCCTACCTTGCCGTTTCTGCTTCTGAGAGCGCTTTATCATACGCCGCGAGGCATCCGCCGCCCCAGATGCGCCACGGCGCATATTTTTCTCCACGCGGTCGGTAGCATAACGCACAGGGTCGCGGCTTTCCGGCTCTTTTTCCCGCTGCCGCTTGTCCATGTGCTGTTTCAGAAGGGAATCGGCGTCTTTAGGCGCGGGGTTCTTCAACTTTGCCTTGGGCGTATCCATGCCGGGTTTGATCTTCAAGTCCCGCATGGCGTCACTCCTCACCGGGGCGGGTTGACATTAGGCGGTACAGTTCTGTATTTTTGGGCAGCTCATTGGCGAAAGGCACGATGGCCCCGCCTACCTTGATGAGCCCGTGGCCAGCAGGGGCATTGTCCACATAGCTCATCTGCGTATCCGATGCCCCCAGCAGTCGGGCAAGCTGCTCCCGGTCGGTGGTGGCCTGATTGAGCATCAGCAGAAACTCAGAGTTTGCGAACATCATCCGCGCCGTGTTGGATAGCAGACATTCCTCCACATTCTGTGTAATGCCGGTGAGCGTCGCGCCGTATTTACGGAAGCGCTTCCAGCACTTGTAGAGAAATTCGCTGCTGTAATTGGTAATACTGTGTCCGCTGCCGCTCCCATTGGCGAAAAACAGATAGATCTCGTCGATGTAGACATGGGTGTATTTTCCCTCTCTGCGGTTTTGAATGACGCGGTTATAGATGGCGTCCAGCATCACCAACAGGCCCACCGATTTCAGATTTTCGCCCAAGTCCTGAATATCGAAGCAGAGAATGCGGCTTTTTGTGTTGATATTGGTCTGGTGGGAAAACACATTCAGACTGCCCACTGTGAACAGCTCCAATGCCAGCGCAATGCGGTGGGCCTCCGGGTTGACCTGCTTCATCAGGTTGTCATAGAGGTCCTTCAGCGTGGGCGGCTGTCCCTGATAACTTTTCAAATATTCCCGATAGATGTTTCCCACGCTGCGGTCAATGATGGACTTCTCCTGCGGCTCGATCTTATCCGCGCCCATAAGCTGCTCGTAGAGCGACATGATAAACTCAGACTTCATCACCAACGGCTCCCTGCCGTCGCCATACCCCTCGGACAAATCCAGCGCATTGATGTGACAGCCGTTTGGGTCAGAGGCAGAAATGGTGATGACCTCGCCGCCCAATGCCCGCACCAACTCGCCATATTCACGCTCCGGGTCCACGATGATAATATCATGGTCGGTGGAGAGCGCCAGCGCGGAGACCTCCTGCTTGGCTGCCATCGACTTACCGGAGCCGGAAACGCCGGTAATAAAGCCGTTGCCGTTCAAAAGGTTTCCGCGATTGCAGATAATAAGGTTATGGGACACGGCGTTCACACCATAGTAAATGCCGCCTGCGTCCTGAATTTCCTGCGATTTGAACGGCATGAGGACAGCGGTACATTCTGTAGTCAGGGTACGGGTGGCGTCAATGCGCTTGAGACCGAGGGGCAGCACCGTGTTCAGTGCGTCCTCCTGCTGATAGCGCAGAATGTTAAACTGACAGCCCCGCGCTCGCCCGATGGCTTGCAGGGCCTCGGTGTCCTGGTCAAGCTGTTCAAGGTTATCTGCCAGGTGCGTCAGCGTCACCAAAGCCAGCATCATGCGCTGGTCGCGGCTCATGAGGTCGTCCATGAATTCCTTCGTTTCGCTCCGCATCTGCTCCAAGTCATAGGGAATATTGGCGGTAAAATTGTTGTTCTGATTCTGCCGCTGCTGCCAGCGGGTAATATCCGATTCCACGGACATAATGCGCTTGCGGATGTCGCTCACTGCTTCGTCCATGGCCACGGGAATAATGTCAATAGAAAGCATCATGTTCCGGGGATAGTCCATCAGCTCCGTAATCATCGCATCAGAAATGAAGCTGGCATACTCCCGCAGAAACAGGGTACGGCCCACATGATCGCCCAGCTCGTAGTGATTTTTTTGAAAGGAAATACAGTCCGGGGCGATGCAGTCCTGGAAGTCATGTCCCCTTCGCATGGTGTCCTCCAAATCGAAGCGGAATAGCTGCTCCTCGCCGGGGCGATAGAAGTCATGCAGAAGCCGCAGACGGTCATTGACCGTGATCTCCCGGACACTGGATGACATACGGGAAAGTCCCGTGGTGAGGTCAGTCCCAACGCGGGAAAAGAACGCACGGGCCTCCTCCACGCTTTTCTTTTCTGCCGAAACGGTGATGTACTTCTCCTGAATGAGATTGTTGCTCTCCGCCGCCTTGCCCAACACCAGCCCATTGTATTCGTTTCGGTAGAGGTCACAGCGGTCCCCCTGCATGGGCATGAGCAGCGTCCGCCCGAAATCCTTTTGATTGAGCTGGCGGTTAAAAAGTGTGATCTTCGCCGTGGCCCCGATGGGCAGCGAGTTCAGGAAGGTACAGTAGGTCATAAAGAGTTCCCTCTGCTTTTCCGGGGAGGCCACGGCATAATTGACATCAAAAAAGCGCCAAGTTTTTGAAAACTTGCCGCTTACCTGAAACACGCCATCTTGATAAATGCGTTTGATGGGAATGGATTTCTGGACGCTGCGGGGAACGGAAAAGGCATCTCGTTCCGCGCTGCGCCGATGCTTGAAAAGGATCAATGTTTCTTCACCTCGCGTTTCATCGCTTCTTCATAGTAGTTTTCTGCTCTCCAGACACGCTTGCCTGCCATGATGACCTCTGATTTCAGCCATGCCCACAAAAATCGCTCCAGCGTCAGGCCGTTGTACTGAAAAAAACCGGCAGCGGCCACGGGAGCCGCACCGACAATACACACCCAGCTCACCGTTTCCCGATCCAGCACATGGCTCAGGCTGAAATACAGTCCCACGGCTACGCCCACCGCCAAAACGGAGCAGACGAATTGCCGCACGGACAGGCCGAAAAAGAGTGTTTCGCGGTACGCGCGAATTTCCTTATTGATTTTGATTTCCATTGAATTCCTCCGTGTTGTTTTGTTATGTACGATGTGGTACGATAAAGAAAAAATGAAAGGAAACTTCTTCCCTATGGCATATAGTGAACAGCTCTGGCAGGACGCCAAAAAGAAATGCCGTCTGACGGATGATGACATTGCCCGTGCGAAGCGGTTGGGTCTGAACCCCCGCAGTCTTATTAAGAATATTCCCAGCAAAAGTGAGCCGTGGAAAGCGCCGGTCAGCGTGTGGCTTTGTGAAATGGAAGAAAAGCGTGACCGGAAGGCGGCTCGGCGTAAGGCCAGAAAAGCGCAGTCATAACCCCAGCATTTCCTTGGCGATATGGTCGGCAGACTTTACCAATCCTACCAGCACCAGCAGGTTGAATATGACCTCGCCCAAATAGCTCCACACCTGCGTCACCACGGACGCGCTGCTATCCACCACCGGCGTACCGCTGGAGGAAAAGGCCGAAAAGATGATGCAGGCCAGAACGATCACCGCCCCCTCCATGCACACGCCCACATAACTCCGCAGAAACGCCTTGCCGAAATGGGAAGTCCCCTCTCCGGCAAAGGATGCCAGTGCCACCGGGGACAGCGCGGCGTACATATAGATCTTAAAAAAGCGCCCATAGACGGTGAGGATCATAATGAAGGCCAGCACCGTAATAAATAGGCTCCCCAGCAGCGTCACCAGCCAAAGGGGGATGCTTGCAAAAAAGCCCACATCTCCGATGGCGTCTGCGATTTCCTGCGGCAGCGCCACGGATGCGCCGGTCAAGCCGCCGATACTGCCCGCCGCCGTTGCCACAATGCCGTTGCACACATCAAATACATCTACCAGCAAGTCCATACCATAGGTGATACCCAGCTTTGCCAGCACAAAGTAGATAAAGTGCCGCAGCAAATGCTCCGGCCTTTGAAAGTCCCGAAAGCCGGAAGCGCTGCGAAAGATACCGATGGCAAAGAACAGCACCAGCAGCCCGTAGCCGATGGCCTGCATCCCGCCGTTGATGGTCACAATGGTCTGCCAGATGGTGCCGCCCTTGAAGGTCTGGGGCGATTCCGTCAGCAGCGACCACATCTCTGTCATTTTACTGTTCCAAACGCCAAAGGCGTTGGTCAGGTTTTCTACGATCCAGTTGTTATCCAAATATAATCACCTCCCGCAAGGGAGCCGGGAGATCCGCCGCAAGGCAGTATCTCCCGGCTCTTTTCATTAAATCGCGCCGATGGCGGTCAGAATTTCCTTCGTAAAGGCGATCATTAAGCCACCAAATAAACAGAGGAAGCCCTGCGTCCTCTGGCTGGCATCGTGGGACTGGATCGACATACCCACCTGCACAATACCCCAGCCGAGAATGATGACGCCCAGCGCCTTGATGATGCTGAAGATAAAATCGGAAAGGTTATTTACAATATCCAGCGGATCGCCGCCCGCCGCCATTGCGGGCGTGACGCAGCAAAGGCAGAGGACGGCAGCACCCGCCGCCGTCCAGTAACGCCGCTTCCACTTGTCAGGTTTTATCATGCTGTTTTTCTTCTGTTTGCTCATGTTCGTTTTCCTCCATATCAATAAATTCGTAATCGTCCAGTGATTTGAACGCATAGGGCAGGTCAGGCAGCGCGTAATCCGGCGCGCCCTGCGGCTTGTGGATGTATGGCTTTGCCTTGCCGTCCAAGGTCAATTTGATGTTGGGATGGCGCTTAAGGTTATATTTCCGGTCGATCACCGGGTCCTCGCCGCGGATAAATAAAATTGCTTTATTGGTGTCCAATTTGCGGACTTCATCAACGGTCATGAGGTCGCGGCCCGTCTGCTGATAATTCGTGGTGCTGGAGCCGTTCCGCCCCTTGGTCAGTCCCCGTGTGCGGGTAGCCAGTGTCTCCCGCCCCAGCAGCTTTACGATAAACTCCAGCGAAGCGGGCTCGTTGCCGCCGCCAAGGAATAAAAGCGTGTCGCAGTTGCCGATGATGCTCTCGTGTTCCTTTTCGTACAGCGCCTTGATCTGCTGCACATTCTGCACGATGATGTTCAGCCCGATATTGTAGCTGCGGCAGGTAGCGAGGATCTTCGGATAGCTCTCCGGCTGCGCTACATTGGCCCATTCGTCCTGAATGACGCGCACGGGGACGGGCAGCCGTCCGTTGTATTTCAGGTCCGCACGGCGGTATAGTTCCTGAAAGCATTGGGTATAGAGCATACCAACAAGGTAGTTCATGCTGCTGTCGTTGACGGGGATGACGCAGAAGATGGCGCGCTTGCACTCGCCGAGACTGCCGAAGTCCATCTCGTCCATTGAGGTCATGGCGGCGTACTGCGGAATATTGAAGGCCGCCAGCCGGACGGCAGCCGTCACAAGAATGGATTTTGCAGTCTTGCCGGCAGCTTGCTTGAAAACCTTATATTGCTTCACGGCGACGTGGGCGGGCTGCTCCTCCTCCAAGGCCCGGAACAGCATATCCAGAGGACTGCGGTACTGCTCGTCCTCCTCCCGCACGTCGGCAAAATTCATCATGTAGAGCATGGTCTCAAAGTTCTGCTCATCCTGCGGCGCTTCATGGATGAGGTAGAGCATGAGTGCGGAATCCAGCGCAACCTCAGCCTTTTCCCAGAAGGGGTCATTGCTGGAGGCGTTGCGGGGCGTAGTGTTCTTGATGAGGTTGTCGATGAGGGACAGCACATCCTTTTCCTCCCGCACATAGACGAAGGGATTGTAGCAGTCGGACTGTTCGGGGTCGATGAGATTGAATACCCGCACTTCATAGCCGAGAGACAGAAGAAGGCCCCCCGCAGCCTTCAGCAGTTCCCCTTTGGGATCGGTGACCAAATAGGAGCAGTTGGCCGAATAGAGGCCCGGTTTACAAAAGTAGCGGGTCTTGCCGCTGCCGGAGCCGCCGATGACCAGAACATTCATGTTGCGCTGGGTGACGTAGCCGTCCATGCCCAGCCGGACGCGCTGAGTCAAAATGATATTGGCGTCCTTATGCTGGTGATCCATATACTTCCGGCACAGCGCCCTTGGGTCGCCCCATCTGGCGCTGCCGTATTCCTCACCCGGTCTGCGGTTTTCTCTGCCGGAGTAGTAAAGGGCAATGCCGAACGCATAGATGATCAGGCTCACCAGCATAAATTTCGGTGTATGCGCTGTCCATTCAATGGCAAAGGGGCGCTCCAGCACTTGGCTGAAACGCCCCATCCATGTAAAAATAGTCATGCCGTCCTCATAGGCATAGGCGGCTATTGACGCCAGCCAGAGAACCAGCGGGGAAAGCGCCGCCCACATTGGGGCGGCGCTGCGAAAGTTATTCTGCTGCAAGGCTTAGTACCCCGTCTTGGGCAGCTTCACCGTTGTTTTGGTGTAGACGGTGGTGAGCCAGCGGGATACCGCCTGAATCCACTGCCCATTGTAAAGACCGCCTACATCCGCCACATTCACAATGCCGGAGTTGTTGGCAAGGCCGCTGCGGGCGGTAGCGTAGATGTACGGCGTTTCCACCTGCGCGAAGCCTGCTTTCACATTGCCGAATACGAACATGACCTCAGTGACGCGCTCGTTTGCCGCAAGGCCAAGGATAGCAGGGCGGGCGTCCAGTACATAAACCTTGCTGGTGGAGAGATTATCCGCCAAAGTGCGGTAATCCCCGGAGAGATTGGTCTTATAGACCACCTTGTAGGAAAGCGGCTGGTTATAGCTGCCGGTGACGATTTTGCTCAACGTCACCTGTACAGGGAGGGTATCACGCCAGTAAAAGGAATTGAGCGTCGTGGTGGAGCTGTTCTTGATGTTGGAAAACACATAGCGAATGGGCTGACCGGGGACGGCCTGCACAGGTCCAGTTTTCTTAATGGATACGCCGGTGGAAACGCTGGTATTCTGCACTTCAAAGGTGACGATCTGTCCGTTGAAATCCAGATAGGCGGTCATCACCGTGGGATTGATGGCATAATTGGCAGGCGCTTTGATCTCACGGACGGTATAGCGGGACAGGGGCAGTGTCTTGGAAACGGCACGTCCGTTGCGGTCGGACTTGATGGTGTCCACCACATTACCCGCCTTGTCGTAGATCTCAAACACCGCACCCTCCAGCAACGTCCCGGCAGGCAGGCCATTGGTCGCGTTATCGTCTGCGGATTTCTTGATGATCTGGATCTGGCCGCACTCCGCGGTATTTGTCCACTCGATCTCCGTGGTGGAGCCGTAGCGGATGTAGATGGTTTTCAGTTCAGGATCAAGCACATAACCGGGGGCAGCTTTGATCTCACGCAGATAGTAGCGGCCATCCTCCAGCCCTTCATCGGCATAGAGATAGCCGTCCTGATCGGTGACATATTCCCCAATGGGATTGTGGTTGCTGTCGTAAAGCAGAAACACCGCGCCGGAAATGCCCTTGCCGGTAGCCTTATCTACCTTGTGGAGCAAAATGCGGGAGGATTTGTGATTGGTGATCTCCAGCGTGGCCGTCTGGCCGTCCTTGACCTCAATGCGGTGGGGCGTGGTATCCAGCAGGTAGCCGGACGTAGCCTTCAGCTCCGTCACGGTGTACCAGCCGCTTTCCAGTTCAGGAAGCTGAATGATGCCGTTACGGTCTGTGGTGTAGCTGCCGATGACTTCGCCGTTCATCTTACGCACCTCAAACTGAACGCCGGAGATGCGCTTTCCGCTGTCCTCGTCACTCTTGATGAGGATAAGCCCGCCAACCGGTTTGTTGGTGAAAGTGAGCGTCTGCGTGTCGTTGGTGCTGACCACCACGGTCTGCGGGGTGCTGTCCAGCACATAGCCGGGGATCGTTGCGGTTTCCGTTACCACATAGGTATCGGGAGCCAGCCCGGAGAGAATAATTTTACCGTTTTCATCGGTGTAATAGAGGCCATTGGAGCTGATTTGTCCCCCAGCGTCCGCAACGAACTGGCCGGAGGAAGTAGTGACGGTAAAAGTCACGCCTTTCAGCGCCTTGCCGGTCACGGCGTCCTTTTTTACAATGATGAGCGAGCCTTTCGGCGCGTTGCGGAACTCCAGCATCACGGTCTGGCCTGCTTTGATGGTGGCCGTCTGCGGCGTGTCGTCCAGCACATAGCCGCGCTTGGCGCGGGTTTCTTTCACCACCAGCGTTGTGCCGGGGTTGATGCCGCTGATCGTGAAGCTGCCCGCGCTGTCGGTTACAAACTTGCCGTTGGCGTCGCCCACCACCGTTCCGTCCGCAGTGGTGACGAAAAACTCTACATCGGAGATAGGTTCGTGAGTCGCGCTGTCGATCTTTTTCACTAACAAGCTGCCTTTGGGATTGTTCCCGAAATAGAGCTGCACCACATCCTGCTGCTTGCCGCTGATGTAGACCGTCTGCGGTGCGGTGTCGATCACATGGCCGCTGTCACTGGAGAGTTCTTCGACGATATAAGTGCCTTCTTTCAGCCCCGTCACGGTGAAGCTGCCGTTGGCAGAAGTCTTGTAGGTGCCGATGACCGTGCCGCCCGTGCCGGAGGTTCCAGTGAGATATTTCACCTGAAATACTGCACCCTGCACCGCTTCGCCGGTGACAGAATCATACTTCCACACCACCAGCGCAGACAGAGGGATATTCTCAAAAGTCAGCACTTTGGAAGTGCCAGACTGGATATAGACCTCCTGCGTGGTCTCCTTGACGGCGTACCCCGTGGGCGGCTCCTGCTCCGTTACCTTGTACCAGCCGTCCCGCAAACCGGTGAGTTGGAATTGGCCGCTTTCGTCGGTATAGAAAGTGCCAAGGTCGTTGATCTCGCCGCTGCCGGTATGGTTGCTGGCGTAGGTAACATGGAATTTCGCGCCCTGCAAGGGGCCTCCCGTCACGCTGTCTACCTTTTTGACGGTCAGCGCGGGCTTCTGATGGTTTTCAAAATAAACGGTGTGGTCGCGATTGGGATAGAGCGTGGCAAGCTGAGAGGGCGCATCCAGCAGATACGGCGACGGCACGGATTTTTCGCTGATTTCGTACACGCCAGGGAGCAGGTTCTTCAGCTCCGCTTTGCCCTCGCTGTCTGTCTTGATCTGATCGACGCTGTGACCGTCTGCGGCACGGACTTCAAACACGGTGTTCGCAATCGGCTTGCCGGTGTCGGCGTCGTGCTTGTAGACGGTCAGGTTGGGGCGCTTCTGGTTTTCGATGGTCAGGGTGCTGGTTCGGCCTGCGAACAACTCCATGTGATACTCCCGCAGGTCGAGGATGTGTGAGGAATCCGTGGCGGTTTCCCGCACGGAGTACACGCCGGGTTCCAAGTCGGCAATCAGGATTTCGCCCTGCTCGTTGGTGGTACGATCAAGGTAGTGCGTTCCGTCCTCGATCTTGGCGATACGGAAATGAACATTTTTCAGGCGGCTCCCGTCCGAGCTGGTCTTGATGATCTGCAACGAAGGCTTGATGGTATTGGTGAATACGAACTGTGCGTCCTCGTTGGCGTCAAGCTGGATGATACGCTGGGCCTGGTCGATGATATAGCCCTCACAGGATTTTTCCGTCACCACATAAGCGCCGGTGGGCAGCTTGGAAAGGTCGATCTCGCCGTTCTGATCGGTGGTAAACTCCTTGGGGCCGTAGTCACCAGCCACGGACTTAATTTCAAAGACTGCATTGGGAATCACCTTGCTTGGATCGGTGCTGTCCACTTTGATGAGGCGCACACCGGGCTTCACATCATTGAAGAACAGCAGCTCCTTGATGCCGTCGCCGGCAGACAGCTCCACCTCCTGCGGCGTGGTGTCGAGGATGTGACCATCGCTGCCGGTATCCACCTCCACGGCGCGGTAGGTGCCGGGGGCAGCGTCCGTCAGGAGAATTTCGCCAAACTCGTCCGTCTTAAATTTGCCGAGAGAAACGCTGTCACGGAAAATCTCGAAGGTGACATTGGCCATTGCCACCATATTCTTGCGGTCATACTTGATGATCCGCAGTCCGGGCAGCTCCTTGTTCACCAGCGAAAAGGTCGTGGTTTCGCCGGTAGATACCGTGGCCGTATAAGTTGCATCGTCCTTCAGCCAGCCGGAGGGGGCGGTAATTTCCTTGATCTCGTAAGCACCGGGCTTGATGTTGTCAAAGATGGCATAGCCCGCAAAATTGGTTTCGGCGGTGTAGGTCACGCCGCTCTCGATGTGCTTGATCTGCACCATGGCACCGGGCAGGTGCGCCCCGGTGTCGGACAGCTTCTCGATGCGAAGCGTTCCGTAAGGCTCATTCCAGCAGGTCAGCTCCGCCACCTTGCCGTACTCAACCTTGATATTCTGTGCGGGCATATCACTGAGCAGGTGATCCAAAGGCGCGACACGCTCGTACACAGTGTAATTCCCCGCCAGCGTCAGAGGGATGGTCACGGTGCCGTCCGAGCCGGTGGCGAAGGTGCCGACAGTGGCTCCGTCGGGACCGACCACCTCAAAAATAGCGCCGCTGAGCGGGGTATCCGTACCTTTTTCCAGCTTGGTGATCTTCAAGCCGGTGTCGGGCGGTTCCACTTCGCCGCCATCGCTGTAATTACTGTATGTGGACAGCTTCATTGTGGTAGTTGGGTCGGTGTCGCACATATAATTCTGGATCTGGCCGTACTTGTTTTGCTCCGCGCACACAGCGTAAAACACAGCATACTTATAAACATCGGTGGTAAAAGAAAGCTGGGCGCTGCCAGTTTTGCCCGCCACCGCAGCGGCGGGGTACAGCACCTTGAATTTACCGCCGTAGCCATCCCCAGTGCCGGAGGTGGTGATCGTCGTAATATCCTTGTTGTTCATGTCCACGATGCGCGTTCCTGCGGGAACAGAAGCAGGGTCCGAAAATGCAACACGGATGGCATAGTCGCACACCCAGGTATCCGAGTGGACCGTAAACACCTGCTGCTTGTACTGCTGTCCGTCTACTGTAACGGCATAAGCAGTGTCCCGGTCAGCCGCTGCGGTGACGCGGGGCGATAGCACCTTGCTCCACGCCGTGCCGCGCACATAGATGTCCTTGGCGGCGGCGAGAATAGCCTGCGCCCGCTGAAGCTCTTTTCCTGTGAGATTGGGATTGACCTTCAGGTTGTTGATGTTCCAGTTGGGGAGCAGGTAGCACCACAGCGCCATCTTGGTCGCATAGTAGGCGTGGTACTTGTTCTCCAGCTTCAGTTCCGATAAGCCGCGGGTGGGATAGCCGTTGGCGATGATACCCATGACCTTCGGATCGTTGCCCTTTTCCTTGGCGATGTATTTGATGCTCTCGCCGGGGGCCACAGTCTGCGGCACACCTGTTGTATTCGGATTGACGCAGTACGCGGGAATCTCCTTCGTCCTGCCGTTGGCATCCACATGGTTAAAATAGGTATAGATCAGCTCACGGATTCGCCCGTTGATGGAGAGGTAGGAGAGCTTCTGTTCTCCGTTGTAGATATTGACCTCGCCCAGGGCTTCCTCCTCGCTGCTGGCGGCAAGGGCCGTGGCCGGGAGCATTCCCAACACCATGACCACCAACAGCAGCATGGAGATCAATCGTTTTTTCATAGTGCGTTCCTCCTGAATTTTTTGGATATAAAAAAGGCGGTATGCTTTCGCATACCGCCCGCGCGTTGAGATATGAAGTTGTCAGCTCACATAGATGCTGTACTCAGTGTATTGAAACACGCCGTTTTTGTAGACGTCCCATGCCTCCAGAGAGTAAGTCCCCGGAGGGCAGGAATTGAATAGTTCGGTGATCTGCTCTGAGCGCCACGGCCAAAAGCTCTGCGGTGTGACATCTGCGGGAATGGTCAGGTTGATCTTCACCTTGTCATTCCCGCTGGGAAATTTCACCGGCTGGCCGTTCTGCCATGTTTCGGGGTTGTCCCCGATGGCATTATACAAGGTGTAGAGCATCCGGCGCGCTTCATAGAGGTTGCGCTGGAATAGGTAGTCCTGCCCGCCGCTGATAAAGTGGCGCGCTTCCGCTCTCGGCATTTCCGGCTGGGGCAGCTTGCTCCAGTCACAGGTGGCGGTGGGCAGCTCTCCCAGCGGTGCGCTGGAAAAAGCGTTTTTATCCCAGCGGGACACACCTTTAATAGTGTAGTCCGTGCCATCGTCGCAGCGGATCACATCACCCACCTTGGGAACATACCGAGAACCGTCTGTGGGGGCTGCGGCAGTCTGCTGGGGTGCGGTTCCGGTGTAGGGCTTTCCGCTTTCCACCTGCACACAACCGTTGGTGCTGTCCCAATAAACATTGAAACAAACCTGTTCGCCAATGTCCCGCAGCTTCACATAGTTGTTGCCGTTGATGACATAGGCTTCCATCTGCACTTCCCGCCCATTGACATAGATGCGATGGGTGCTGCGCTCGGCCATGATCCCGGCAGCATACGCCGTGGTAGTGATGCCAGCCAACAGCAGGCAGGTAAGAAAACCGGCTGCAAAACTTCCTCGCTTCATGGTGTGTACCTCCAAAGTCTTTTGATGGGTTCATGGTATCGAAATAGTTGGTGGGTGTCAAAAAATATGGAGGCGTTGGAGCTCAGTAAAAGTTTTTACATCAATGACCATCACAGCATCTCATCATTTTTCTCGTGCCTGCACACACCAGCGGTAATCCGGCTGATTCTTCACGCAGGTGACAAGAGTGATGATGTTCTCCGTACTGTCGTTCAGAACACTGGTATCGTCCACGCCGATCTTACTGACAGAGTACACCTCATAGCTGCGTGTGCCGAGCTGGGTAGTCAGCTTGATGGTGTCCCCAATGTCAAGGGTGTGAATTTTGCCAAAGTGATTGTTGACGCCCCGATTATGGCCCGCAATCGCCACATTGCCTTCCCAAATGGAGGTGCCGGCAAAATGGCCCGCGCCCTTGCGGAGTGCGTCTGCGTCCGTTCCCTGATACACCTTGACAGACAGACCGAGGGTAGGGATTTTCAGTGTACCGAGGTAGCCGCCGCTGTAATAGAGGTCTTTTGTGACCGTCGTGTATTTCACCGGCGTATAGGAGCCTGTAACTCCACCACCGGTGCTGCCGGAAGCGAAGGGAGGCAGGACGGTCACACCGCCTGTGCCGTTGACCGTTCCCGTGGCCGAACCGCTTACAAGGTTTGGCGTCATCAGTTCCCCGGCATTCAGCGTATAAGAGGTAGGCGAGCCAAAAGCAGGCGGGATGTAGGCGGCGTTTTTGCTCCGGTCGGTATTCACAGGCTTGTCCATCGTGACATAAATGGTATCGTCCGAGGTGGGGCGTCCGAACAGTCCTGCGTCCGGGCCGTCAAAGTGATACTCCAGTGCCGATGCAGGCATGGAAAAAGCCGCCAGCATACAGCAGGCGGCCAGCAGCGTGGTCAGATATTTTTTCATGCGGCGTACCCTCTTTTCTTATTGATGTAGTGGTAATAGCCCTTATAACCGGCATAGCCGCAGCCGCCCAGCGCCGCAGCGCCCACGGGGATCAGCAGCCACAACCAGTTAAAGTCCATGCTGCTCTTTGCCGATGCCGCAGCGCCGACGCTGGAAAAGACTGCGGTGTAGACCACTGTATCACAGCTTGTGCGGGTGATGTCACCCTTGTAGTCCGCCGTGACGGTGTAGCCGGTGGCATATTTGCTGGTGGAGGTGCCGGTGTAGCTTGCCACAGCGGTATAGCGAATGGGAATGTCATAGCCGTCCGTGGGATCGACCGCCGCCTCCTGCCAGCTTACATCGGCAAGGGTCAGGGTGCGGCCATTTTCGTTCACGGACTTGGGAACAAGGGACACATCCGCGTCTGAGAGGTTGGGATAGGTGCGCTCCGCCGTCACCGTGCGGCTGCTGGTCCCATAGCCCGCCGCCTCCACCTGAATGGTAGTGTGGTCAAGGGACAGGACACCCTCATAGCCGTCCTCGGTCTTGACCTCCAGCTTCGGCTCCAGCATTTTCAGAATTTCCGCCATATCTTTGGTCTTGCTCTCCAGCGTGACCACCTCGATATGCTCCCGCGTGTCCGTTTCTGTCTGGTCATTTTTCAGCAAATCAAGGAGCGTATAGGTGCGGCCCTCGCGCTCAAAGTCAGCGGTGGGGATCGTGGTGGGATCGTCCTTTGCAGTCAGGTAGTAGACCTTTTCCAAACGATAGACGCCGTTTTCCTCGCTGGCTCTGACCTCGGCGGGATAGGCGGAAATGCCGGGTAGCGTATCTGCGGCAGAAATCATCGTGGATACCGTATCGGCCTCTGTCATGGGCTCTGCGGCCAGCGCCGCAACGCTCATGCTGCACAGCATCAGCGCCGTGCAGAGTGCAAACGCAACTTTCTTTTTCACATTATACCTCTCTTTCTTAACGAACGGGCCGATTCTGTTCCGGCTGCTTGCGCTCCTGCGGAGAGATCTCACGCTGAATATCATTTTGCAGCTTGCGGAAATACTTTTGCAGGCTGTCCACCACGCCGCGGCGATCCTGCACCTCCATGCCGTCGAATACCTGCCCCACGCGGCTCACATCGGGCTGCGGGGTCTCCACGCCGAAATTACGGCAGAGCATATAGCTGACGCTCTCGGCGTCCATGGCGCAGTCCTCGCGGGTATAGTAGGGATAGCGTCCGTGGTCATGGATACCGGCGTGGACGATCTCGCGGGAGAGCGCCGCAAAGATCTTGCTGTCGATCAGGCGGCTGGATACCGTAATGCTCTGCGTCTTAGGATCATAAACGGCGTCCTGGTACATGGTGCTGCTGGTGACCACGGGAACGGGGGAGCTGTCCAGCAATCGGCGCAGGGCGGCGTCCATTTCCGGTGTATTGTCTTTCAGGCTCAGCGCCGGAACACCGGCCTTGCCGTGGGTCTGGGAAATATCGAACACACGCCCGATCTTATAACCGTGATACTCCCTTCCGTCCTTCACATAGGTGTCCGACACGCGGATCTTCATGCCGTTCTCGTCACGGTTGACGCTGCGCCCCAGCCGGTTCCACACCTCCAAGCTGTTGATGTAAGTGATGTCGGGGTTCTGGGCCATCGCCAGCAGCACATTGGACGCACTGTATCGCGGGTTGATGGCCTGCGTGTCCAGATAGTGGAGGTATGCGCCGGGTTCGCTGGTGACGCGCATGACCGCATCGTCGGAAAGCTGCCCCAATTCCTCGCGCTCCGCTGTTTTCTTCGCCTTCCAGTCCTCGTCCCTCTGCTGCTTCTGCTGGATCAAATCGTCTAACTTTGCCATGTTCGTTTCTCCTTCTTAAAATCAATTTATTCCCGCGTAGGCATAGCCTTTTGAATGGCTTCCCGCACGGTGTCCTTGGTGGGAGCTGTGCCATCCCGTTCTGCCGCGGCTTGCAGCGCCATCAGGCGGCTGCGGACAGAGGGGCGGGCATCAGCTTTCTCCGCAGCCGGTTCCGTAGACGCTCTCGCACCAGTCCCGCGCTCCTTGGAGCTGTTCTCGGACGGAGCGCGGGCGTTCTCTTTTTTTGCGGCAGTATCCTCCTTCACCGGGGCAGGATAGCCCATGCGTTCAAAAATGCGGTTGATCTGCTTGGCATCCTTGGCTTTTGCCATAATTTCTACCGTCCCGGTCTTTTCCACCTTGTTGACGATGGGGTAAAACAGGACGCCATAGCGTTTGGCTTCCATCTGAAAGCCCTTCAAGTCCTCCTGCTTGACGGAAAAGATCGTCAGCTCCTCGCCGTCGTGGATCAGGCGCTTGAGGTTGGTTTTACCGGCGAGCTTCTGATTGTCATTGGCAAGGGCAATCAGAAGGGCGGCAAGATTTTTCGCCCCCAGCCCTGCCAGCTTGAGGGCGCTCTCGGTGATCTGGATACCCTCGCGCACCATCAGGTCAGCGGTTTCACCGTTGGTACTCATGCTCGTGTTCCTCCTTCTTCTTTAGATTTTCCTGCCGTTCAGCCTGCGCCTGCTGGCACTGTTGGGATACCCGCGGAATGTCCGATTGTATCCTGCGGCACAGACGCAGCTCCCCGCGCTTTTCACGCAGGGCGGCAGTCTGCTGTTGGATCTCCGCGCTGTACTTGGCTTGTGCTTCTTCATCGCTGGTGTTCCTCCTTTCCTGATAAAGTGGTTTTCTCTGTTCCTCCAGCAAGCGGATGTCCCACTCCAGCACACGGATACGCTGCTCCAGCTCCGTTTCGGTAGTGATCCCGCTTGATAAAAGGTATTTGAATTGCTGCTCATACCGCTCCAAATGAATGACCTCCCGCTTGACGGAAAAGGGCAGTTTGGGCGGCAGTTTTTTCCGCCTGCCCCCACGCAGCAGATAGAGGTAGCGGAGGTAGAGTGCGTGAAAGCCGGTAATTTTCTTTTTTCGGACGGTGGACAGCTTACCCTTCATACAGTAATGCTTGACGGCATGGGTGACGGTCGGCGGGGCCATGCCACCGTGCCGTTGCTTGGAAAGTTGCGCCATAATATCCGCTTCGGTGTAGCCCTCGCCCAAACTGTCCAGGCGGATCGCCCGCTTTGCGCCGGGGGGCTTGACCGTGGTGTATTTCCGGTTGGGGCTGCGGCGTACCTCGTAACCGTTCTTTCGCAGCAGCATGAGAAAGGTATCGTAGGTGTAGGCTTGGTGGATGATGGCGTCAATGTCGGCGCGGATCACGCCGCGCACGGTGGGCTTGCCGCCCTGCTCCGCCTTCCACTCGGCGTAATGCTTGCCCTTGCCCTGCGGGGTGATGACGGATAAATCATTCTCCCGGCATAGCGCGTCCGAAGTGCCGCGCACATCGTTGTAATAACTCTCCGGGCTGGAATGATACTTGTGGCCGTCCGTGCGGGAAACAGAATTGACCACGATGTGATTATGCGGGTGGGCCTTATCTAAATGGGTCCCGATGACGGCTTCAAAATCCTCACCGAATAATCGCCGTGCAAACTCGCACCCGATCTCATGGGCCTGCTCCGGCGTCACCTCGCCGGGTGCAAAGGATTGGATGAAGTGGTAGCCGAGAACGCCGCCCATCTTTTTGTATTTCTTTTTCGTTTTCTGCATGGCAGCAAAGGCGGTTTCGGCAGGCCGGCAGTTCAGCGTGGTCACAAAGCGCACGGTATCGGTTTTCTCCGGGTCAGCGGTGTAGACGATCCGCTCGTCCAGCTCGGTCTTTTCCCCATTGACGGCGTACTTCACGCGGTCGTCCAGCCTTGCGCGGATGGCGAATACCTTGGTGTATGCCATGTCACAGCCGCTCCGCGATGTTCCAGATTGTTTCCTGCGCTGCTGTGATCGCGGCAATATCCTCCTTTGTGGCAAAGCCGCGGGCGTTGACTGTGCGGGCAATCTGATTGATGTTGTTGCCGATGGCGGCGAGCTGGCGGCGTATTTCAGCGTATTCGTTGGGTGGCCTTGGCCGCATTTTTTCACCGGCGATCAATGCCCGAAGATAGACCTCCATGGGGAAACCGGAAATTGCCACCTGCTCCTTTAGGTGCCGGTGTTCCGTTTCGTTCAAACGGAGAAGAATAGAGATAGATCGTTTTCTGATAATAGATTCCTCCTTGAAATAGGATGGGGTCTTAGGGGACTTGCTCCCCTAACAAGCGCATTTGGATAGCCAAATGCTATGCTTGCGACTGCAAAGCAGCCGCAGGCCGCTTGCAGTCCTAACCCAGCCGAAAAAGAAAATCAGCGTACCTCGCCGCCACGGGTTCTTACCCTGCCGCTGATCCCTTTCACAAGCCGGAGCTGGTCGTTGTAGTCCTTTCCACTGCGAGGCGGGTTGTCGATGACCTCATACTCGGAAAGTCTCTTTTGAATGGCCGCAGACGCCGCCCGTCCCGGCCCGTCGTTATCCATGCACAGCACGATCCGTGCCACGCCGGGGTTGTCCTTCAGGTATTGCTCCAGCGCCGCGGGGAATCGGATGGAGCCATCCTTCCGTGGCTGATAGATGCCGGAGAGGGACAGCGTATTGGCGACGCGCCAATCCTGCCTGCGCAGCTTCAGCAGGGTCAGATAGGAAAGCGCGTCAATGGCGGATTCAAACACGCAGAGGGTTTTGCCACCGGCGCAAAGGGGAACGGCAAAGGAAAACCGCTTATCGCTGCCGGGGACTTCACCGGCGAAGGTGGTATCCGAAAGTGTTCCGCGCAGTGCGCCGTAGGCAGGGTTCCCATGTTCGTAGCCCACAAATACGCAGTTATGACGCTCGGCGTCCTCATAGAGCTGCCCATGCTTGATGCAGTGATTGATGATCTCCGCGTCAATGCCCCGGCTCCGCAGATATGCAAAAACACGCCGGTTGTCGGCGTGTTTGGGTGGGAGGGTAAATTCAGTTTTCGGGAGCGGTGCGGTTGGCTCTGATTTGGGCGGCACATGGGGCAATTCTCCAAGGATGCGCTGAACGGCATCCAGAAAGGAAAGCCCCTCCACGCGGGTCAGATAGTCCAGTGCAGTTGTGCCGCCGATACCACGCGACCACCAGCACCATTTTCCGTTGGAGATTTTCAGGCTGTCGTGGGTGCGGGTGGCATAGGTGTCTCCGCCGATATGCACCAACTCTTGCGGTTCAAATCGCCGCAGGTAGGTCATCAAATCCATCTCGCGGGCGGCAGCGATCTGGTCCTTAGATAGGTAGGGTATGGGAAATCACCTCCGGGTATCAGAAAAGCCGTCTGCATTTCTGCAAACGGCTTCTGAGTAATATGAATCGCTTATTGATCGCTCTTTTTCAGCAATTTTTGCTCAGCGCTTTCCAGTGCGGCAATGTAGTCCTTTTCACCTCTGGATAATTCGGCGGACTGAAGCTCTTTGTATTTTCGGTATTCCTCTTTGGCTTTCCTCTCTGCTGCGGCTGCGCTGATTTTTCCTGCATGAGTCAATATCTCATGTTTAGAGAGCTTGAGAAAGCCGTCCAGGGTGTCGATCCAATCGGACATATACATGGGAATGCGGCGTCGTGCCTGCATCTCTGCGAGATCAAGATAAGCCGACACAATGTCATTAAGCGCCAGCAGCTCGTCCTCCGTGCAGTAGTTTTTAGCAATAAGGGCATCGCTCTGGGTCGGGTGGCTTCCGGAAAATGAGAGCAGGCCCATGTTGGGCTTGCTGCTGTCTGCACTGTAAAAAATCTTTTCCGCCGCTGTCTGACCGTGAGCGGCCCAGTGCATTTTATTCTGGACGGTTTTGAAGAAAAGGACGGAAGCTTCTGCCCGTGGGTCATAATCTACGCTGGTAGCGTAAATGTCCAGGACTTTGCGCCAGAACACTTTTTCAGACGAGCGAATATCGCGGATGCGATCCATCAACTCATCAAAATAGTTGCCGCCGCCAGCTTGCTTCAGAAGCTCATCGTTCATGGCAAAGCCCTTGATGAGGTATTCTTTCAGCACGGAATTGGCCCAAATTCGGAATTGGGTACCGCGCAAAGACTTCACACGATAGCCCACAGAGATGATGACATCTAAGCTGTAGTATGCGACGGGTTTATCCGAATTTGCAATGTGAACATTTTTCACATTGCTTTTTTCATCTACCTCACCTTCAGCAAATATATTTTTTATATGTTTCGTGATACCGCTGCGCTCTCGTTGGAACAGTTCCGCCATCTGTGCCTGTGTCAGCCAAACGGTTTCGTTTTCCATTCGGACATCAATTTTTGTCAAACCATCCTCGGTCTGATACATAATGATCTCCGTCTGTTCAGGATGGATGCTGTTTTTACTGATTGCTAAATCGTCCATGCATCGGTTCCTCCTATTGTTCTTGACTAAACATAGTTTCATGAGCAGAATGCTCCTGCGCTGCCAACCTGTAATGGGAGACCAGCAGAGCCTCTTTCATTTGCTCACCAGTCAAATCGCCGTTTGCCCAGCAGTGTGAGAGCATCTTGGTATATTCCGAAACAGGGACGCCTTCAATGGCATTCAAGGTATCTGCCAGCTTTACCACCTGAATTCTGCGTTCTTTTGCTTCATCCGTCATAATAACATACTCCCACGGACTTTTTCAGTATTATACCATGCTGGGGCCATTTTAGAAAGCTCCTTTAGAATTGAAATTACGCAATGTCCAACAATTACCGCTCCGGCGTGTTCTTTTTCACTGTCTTTTGCTCCACACTGCGCTCCGGCTTGGCAAGCTGCTCCATCGCGGCATTGATCACGCAGGAGTGATTGTCCACAGCGTAAATGTCCGTATGCCCGCCCATCTGCTTCTGGAGCGCCGCAAATCGCCCCGCGGCCTGACGCGCCGGCAGATAAAACCGCTCATCTCCGCCACGCTGCGCCATGGTGCAGGCCAGTACGAACATACAGCGGCCCTTGCCGTAGGTGTTTGTCCACTCCTTCAAAAAAGCAGACAGCTTTCCATCGTTGTAGGCGTTGGTCGCGTCCTTCTCGAAGGCTCCCGCACAGGTCAGCGTCCGATCTCGGCTGGCCATCCACTCAAAGACCTCTCCGCGAGCCATGGCTTCAGAACGGGTGTTAGGGTATATGGGCTGCGCGGGATCTCGATATTTTTCTTCGACTCTTTTCCGCAGAATATCATCCGCACAGCACGCAATGCTGTCTCGAAAGGCATCCATCTCATCCGTATCGCGGGAGAGCCAGTCTGTATAAAGCTGTGACAGGGGATGCTCAAACTCGTTCAGCACCGTAAGCTGCCGCTCGGAGAGGCTTGTTTCATCCTCAAAAAGCATCAG
>ERZ1673747.1007-NODE-1007-length-33390-cov-8.967992_pt1 | contig 33390 bp, 28 predicted proteins | sample MGYA00580220_ERZ1673747 | MGnify/ENA primary metagenome ERZ1673747 (study PRJEB41218, sample SAMN15661769) | gut metagenome | host: Homo sapiens | place: Canada: London | collected 2015-08-20/2019-03-30 | study: EMG produced TPA metagenomics assembly of...
GCCGCCCTTGCCGCCGCCCATGGGCAGGCCGGTCAGGCTGTTCTTGAAGCACTGCTCAAAGCCGAGGAACTTCAGGATAGACAGGTTGACAGAGGGGTGGAACCGCAGGCCGCCCTTGTAGGGGCCGATGGCGGAGTTGAACTGGACGCGGTAGCCGCGGTTGACCTGCACCTTACCGGCATCGTCCACCCAAGGCACACGGAACATGATGATGCGCTCAGGCTCGACCATGCGCTCGATCAGGCCGGCCTTCTCATACTCAGGATGAGCGGCGACAACGGGCTCGAGGCTCTCGAGGACTTCCTCGACCGCCTGCAAAAACTCCTTCTGCTCGGGGTTGCGCTTTGCAAGGCCCTCATATACACCCTGCAGGTAAGCATTCTGAATTGCCATAAAAAGACACTCCTTTATATAAATTCAAACACCGCCTTCATGTTACCACCACAAAAGAAATTTTTCAAGAGTTTTTTGTTTACTTTTTAAAATTTTGTTTGCAGCAGGCGCGCCACTGTATTTGATATAAGGACAAATTTGTGCTTCCGCAGCCGGTTCTGCGGCGGCAGGCTGCCGTTTTACCCCTGCCACATTGCCACCGGCTGCCAGTCCGTGCTGCCGGCTGCCAACTCCTCTGGCGTTATCAGACCCATTCCGTTGCAGTAGCCTCCGGGATTGCTTTGCGTCCAGATGAGCAACCGGCCATCGTTCGTCTGGGCCAGAGCGGAGATGTATCTTTCATCGTTATGTACTTCCTGTTTCAGCGGGGAAATCTTCCATGTCTTGGTGTTTACTAAGGCACGATACTCGGGCATCTGCTCCGCAGTGTTATTGTACCGCAGCCAAAGCCACTGCGTAGATTTGTCACCGTGCGCGGGCTGGATATTAGGCATCGACATTCCGGCGCGCTCATCCGGCCAGGTATCCCAGATGGTTTCGGTTGTATTTACTGCGGGGGCAATGGCGGTCAGGCCCAGCCTCTCATACGCACCTTCGCCCAGATCTTTCTCTTCCACAAAGTACAGGCGACTGCCATCGGTGGCGGCGTAGCCGGATGTCAACACATCCGCGCCATTGTAAGGGCGCTCAGCCAGTTTGGTGCGCTCGTTCGTGCGGGGGTCCCAGCGATCAAATTCCACGGTGGCGGTCTGGATAGCGGCGCAGAACATCTCCCAATCTGTGGGCAGAGGTGCATCGGCCACATAGCGAGCCGTCATGATGCCGCCATCGTAAAGGTCGATTATCCGCTCCGATGGCAGCAGGGTAAACTCCTCGGCCTGAGCGGTGGTCAGGTCAAGGCGGCATGCCGCCGTTGCATCTGGCTGCAGCCCCATGTCTATCTGCCCATACAAAGCAGTACCATCACTGTATATAAACCCATAGCGGTCGTTGACCCGTTCCACCTCGGTGCAGGTTTTGCCTGTGGCAGGATCAACAGCATAGACGCTCGTGGGAGTATTCGCTTCTTCCCAAGCGGCCCGCCAGAATACTTCGATTTCGTCTGGGGTGAAGTCTGCCACAATACCGTCAGGATGTTCCAGCCAGAATTTTACATTGGTTTCGTAGTATTCATCCCATGTCATGCTGCCCATATCCCTAGAGATATGGCAAACATAACAGGGATTGTCTCCTGCGATAATGTAGTCACTATAATATCCCGGGAAATAGGCCGGGCAGGCATTGGTATCATGGGTACAGCCGGGCACTTCACAGAATACGGTTTGTGTTGCGGTGGCGTAGTCAGTTTTGAGCAGAAGGGCATAACCCGGTTTTTGGCCGAAGCTGTAATAGGCGTCACCTGTGTTGAGGGTGTCTGAGACATGGTAGAAGGGAGCTATTTCAGTTGTGGGAGCTGGTGTCGCGGTGGAGGATTCCGTGGCAGTAGCAGGGTAAGGGGTGGCGAGAGGCACGGTGTTTGGTGTAGATGCGCAGGCGGTCAGGGTCGCAATGAGAATGAGTGGGATGGTTCTTTTCATGAGGTTGCCTCCTTTTCGTGAGAAGTCGGAAGGTTGTAAAAAGCGCGTGTGACAGCCGTGTTTTTTTACCCCTGCCACATTGTCACCGGCTGCCAGTCCGTGCTGCCGGCGGCGAACTGATCGGCGTCGATCAGGCCGTAGTCCGTGGTCCTTCCGACGCTGTCTGCGCCGATAACGACCAGCCAGCGGCCATCGTGCGCTTTGCCGCGCAGGCTGACGGCACCGCTGCCGGTCTGCAGCGCCTGCGTCACCGGTGTGATCTGCCCTGTTTCAGTATCCAGCAGGGCGCAGGCGGCGTAGCTTGTATTGTAGTTATCTCTGTACAGCCAGATATAACGGCCGCCGTCATCGCCCAGCACCCATTCCGCCTGCGGCCACGGGTCCCAGACGGTTTCGGCGCGGCCCTCGGCGTCCACCGTTGTCAGGACCGTGCGGCGGAAGCCGCTTCCCGGTATGATCTCGCGCTCCTCAAAGTAGGCCTTGCCGTTGTACACACCGATAAAGCAGCCGTTATTCTCATAGTCGGCATTGCTGTAGGGGCGCTCGGTCAGGCCGGTGCGCGCGCCCGTGCGGGGGTCAAGGCGGTCGATCTCCACCGTGGCACTCTGGATGGCGGCGGCATACTGCTCCGCATCGGTGGGCAGCGGCGCATCGGCCACATAGCGGCAGGTCAGCAGTGCGCCGTCAAAGCCCGCAAGGTAATGCTCGGTGGGCTCCATCACAAAGGTCTCCGCCTGTCCGGTGGCAAGGTCGATGCGGCAGGCGGGCGTTGGCCCGATTCTTCCGGGAGACACCTGCGTTCTGTACGGTATTGTCACCCCCTCGCCGTAGAGCGTGCTGCCGTCACAGGCATCCATCGTGTAGTCACGGTAGGTCAGCGGCAGGTCGGTGCGGGTCTTGCCTGCGGCGGGGTCAACAGCGTAAAGGCAGGGCGGCGTGCTCTGCTCGGTCCAGATGCCGCGGTACTCGGCTTCAAATTCCGCATCGGTCATAGTATCAAAGGGTTCCCTATCCCTGACGCCGCTTGCCAGTTTTTCCGCCCAGTAGTCATCCCAGCTCTGGTCGTCATAGAAAAATGAGATGTGCCAGACATACACGGTGTCCCCCGCCGCGACCACCGTATAACGGCCGGCCCGCCCCGGGAAATAAGCCGGGCAGGCGTCGGTATCGTGGGCGCAGCCGGGGACGGCGCAGCAGACGGACTGAACCGCCGCGGCATAGTCGGTCTTGAGCAGCAGCGCGTAGCCGAGCCGTTGCGTGAACTCATAGTATGCGGTGCCATCATCAAAGGAGCCGTTGTAGCTTTTCAGGGTGTAGAAATCGGCGGCAGCGGGAGCAGGCGTGGGGGCTGCGGGTGCTGCCGTTGGCTCTGGCGTGGGGGTGGCGAGGGGTGCCGGGTCGGGGGCAGCGGTGCAGGCCGCGAGGGTCAGGGTCATTGCAGCGGTCAGGATGATGGAGATGTAGTTTTTCATGGGGGCCTCCTTTTTTGATTTTTCAGGCGGGTGGTGAAGGGAAGCGGGCAAAGCCCCTCCGGCCTCACAGGCTCGGCCACCTCCCCACTGCGTGGGGCGGCTTTTGCGCGGGCAGAGGGGTGTTTGGAGACGCTGCCGCCCTTTACATTTTCCGCAGGCTCAGGCTGTAATACCACCGGTCGCCTGCTGCGCCGGTGTAGCTGCCGTAGGTATAGGGGTGGGTCGAGGCCGTGATGAGCGCTTGGCCGTTTTCACTGCAGAGGGCGCAGCGGTAGGCACTGTCGGCGGGTACGGCCCAATCGCCGAGGCTTTCCAGCCCGGCCTGGGCTGCAAAGGCGCGCAGAGCGGTCTCATCGGGCAGGGGCAGCGCCTCGGCGTCTCCGGCCGGCAGCGAGAGCCAGACCTCCACCACTGCGCCGGTGCGGCTGTCCATCGTGACGCTGCTGCGCGTCAGCAGCATATCCCCCTGCAGGGTATAGCGCCGCACTGTCACAAAGCCGAGGCTGTCGGTCGCGCAGAAGGCTGCGCTCAGATCATACCAGCGGCCGTCATAATCCGTGTAGCTGTCTGCCTCGGCGGTGTCCTGCTGCGCAGCCCAGTCCCCGGGCAGCACGCCGCAGTCGGCCAGACGCTGCAGCGCCTGCTCCGCCGCATCGGCGGTGGCGGCATCGGCGTAGTTCATCGACTCCAGACTTGCGGACGCCCCTATGTACATTTTGGGGGTGCCGGGCGCGGTCGGCTCCTCAGCCCGCGGCAGCTCGGCGCTGTCCTGACGGCGGGCGGCCAGCTGGCGCAGGATATAGTAGTCGTCCGCCGCCGGCGTGGGCGCTGTGTAGGGGTCGGCCACCGGCACAACGCGCCCGATGTATGCGGCGTCCGTCACCGCCAGAAAGGCGGCGGGCATTGCGGCGCAGGCCAGCACAGCCGCCGCGCAGAGCGCCCCCGTCAGGCGCGGATGCTCCCACAGATTCATGACTGCACCTCCCTCCAGACGGGCAGCGTCACGCTGACCCGTGTGCCCTTGCCGGGCTCGCTTTCGATCTGCAGCGCACTGCCGTGGGCCGCTGCGATGCGCCGGCAGAGCGCCAGCCCCAGCCCGCTGCCGCCCTGACGGCGCGCGCGGGATTTATCCACCATATAAAACGGCTCGGTGATGCGGGGCAGCTCCTCCGGGGGGATGCCGCAGCCGGTATCGGCCACCGTCAGGGTGACGGAATCCCCGCTTTGGCTGCAGTACAGCACAACGGGGCTGCCGGGCGCGGCGGCCCGCACGGCGTTCTGCACGAGATTGCAGAGCAGATCCAGCAGCAGCTCGGCATCCCCGGCCACGATGGGTGCAGGGGGCGGCGGGGTCTGCAGCACCGCTGCCGGGCAGGCCGCCCGCAGCCGGGGCCACAGGCTGGCCAGCGGGACCGCCGTCAGGGTCAGCGGCTCCTCGCTCAGGCCAAGCAGCGCCAGCAGCTTATGGCTCAGCGCCTCAAGCCGCCGCCCCTCATGGGCGATGGCTGCCGCGGCTTCGCGCTGCTCTGCGGGGTCGGTCTGCATCGTGGCCAGAATATCCGCATAGCCGATAATGCTCGTCATCGGGGTCTTCAGCTCATGGGTGAACGCCCCGACAAAATCCTCCCGCCGCTGGACATCGGCCTGCAGGTCGGCGATCTTCTCCTGCACGGCGTCCGCCATGGCGTCAAAGCTGCGGCTCAGCGTCTCGATTTCGTCCCCGGTGTGCAGCGCGGTGCGGCGGGCATAGTCACCGGCGGCGATCTGCGCCCCGGCCTCGGTCAGCACAGCCAGCGGGCGGGTCAGCCGCGCGGCCAGCAGCGCCGTGACGAGCGCTGCCGCCCCCAGCACCACGACCTCAAGCGCAAGGAAACGGGTCAACGCAGCGCGGCGGCCGTGGTACAGCTCGGTGCGGTCGTAGGCGGTGACGAGCCGCAGCCCGCCCTGCAGGTCGCTGGCGTAGACGGTGTAGACTGCGCCCTCGGTACGCACGGTGACGGCGGCGGCATTCTCCAGCGGGAAGTCCGCCAGCCCCGGCAGGGTGGCGCAGACAAGGGTATCCCCCCGCCAGAGTGCGGCCGGGCGCTGCTGCGCCTCGATGCGGGCGGTGAGGGCGGCGTCCCCGATGGAGACACCGCGGCGCTGCAGGTCGATGATCTCCGTCTGCAGCAGGGTGCAGGCCTGCGCGTGGGCGGCGGCGTCGGAGACGGCGGCGCGGCTGCGCTGCACGGCGAAATCACTGTACAGCAGCACGCACCCGCCGATGCCGAAGGACGCCGCCAGCACCAGCACCAGCAGGCAGACCATTTTTTGTGCGTAACGCATGAGAGCTCTCCTTTATAAATAGTAGGGCCTGAGGGTGTCGAAAACCCACAGCCTCCCATCGCAGAGAATGTAGGGGCGAGCATTGCTCGCCCGTGCCCGTTTACCTGTGAAAAAACCTTCCCGGAAAACACATCGCTGCGTCAGGTTGGCGGGCGACCAATGGTCGCCCCAGACTGTCGAAAAACTACCTTACCCCCGGATAAGAATATCGTCTTTGTTGCGGATTCGTAGGGGCGGGGCTCTGCTCCGCCCGCCGACCTGACGTAGCAACGCTTTTTCGGGAAAGTTTCTCACATGGCAAACGGCCACGGGCGGAGCAGAGCCCCGCCCCTACCGCGTTTTTTGACAAACTGGGGCGACCAATGGTCGCCCCTACACATGCAATCGGCCAAGAATGTGTTTTTTCCCCGCACCTGCCTTATTCCTTTTTAAGGCGGTAGCCGACCCGGTAGATCGTCTCGAGCTGTTCGGTCGTCCAGCCAAGCTTTTTGCGCAGCCGGGCAATGTGGGTATCCACGGTGCGCAGACATTCGCTGTCCGGCTCCCCGCCCCATACCCGCGAAAAGATCACATCGCGGTAGAGCGCCGCACCCCGGTTGCGCATCAGCAGCTCCAGCAGGTCAAACTCCCGCCGCCGCAGATCCAGCGGCTCATCACCGCGCCATGCGGTGCGGTCCTGGGTGTCCAGCCGTATGTCAAAGGCGCGCAGCTCCCGCCCGCCGCGCCCGGTGCGGCGCAGCACGGTCTCCATCCGGGCCACCAGCTCCTCGGCGGCAAAGGGCTTGGTGATATAATCGTCCGCCCCCAGCCGCAGGCCCAGCACCCTGTCCTTCACGGCGCTCTTGGCCGTCAGGAAGATGACCGGCACGCCCTGCGGCTTCAGGCTGGCCAGCAGGTCATAGCCGTCCAGCCCGGGCAGCATAATATCAAGTATCGCCATATCAAAATCCGTCTTTTCGATCAGATCCGCTGCTGTGCGGCCGTCCTCGGCCACGGTGCAGCGGTAGCCGGCGCGGGTCAGCGTCATCTCAACGAGCCGCGCGATCAGATGCTCATCCTCTGCGATCAGTATGTGATTCATCGCTTTTTCTCTCCTTTGGGGGTAGTATACCGCAGGATTGTGTCCCGGTTGTGTCCCCACAGCTATAATTTTACACTTTTTTCGTTTATTTTCCACACCATGCGTGTTATAATGTGGAAAACTGCACATGCTATTTTTTAAAGGAGAACCAACATGAACCCTACTGTGCAAGAGCTTGTCGCTGCACTGACGCTGGAGGAGAAGGCCGGGCTTTGCTCCGGCGCGGATTTCTGGCATACCAAGGCAGTGGAGCGGCTGGGCATCCCGGCCATCAAGGTCAGCGACGGCCCCCACGGCCTGCGCACCCAGCGGGAGGGCAGCACCGACCCCAACGACAGCATCGAGGCGGTCTGCTTCCCGGCCGGGTGTGCGGCAGCCGCATCCTTTGACCCGGCGCTGACCCGCCGCATGGGTGCCGCCCTCGGGCGGGAGGCCCGCGCCAACGGTGTGCAGATCCTGCTGGGGCCTGCCGTCAACATCAAGCGCAGCCCCCTGTGCGGCCGCAATTTTGAATACTACTCCGAGGACCCCTACCTTGCCGGTGAGCTGGCCGCAGGGTTCATCAACGGTGTTCAGAGCGAAGGCGTAGGCACAAGCATCAAGCATTTTGCCGCCAACGATCAGGAGACCCGCCGCCTGTCGGTAAACAGCCGCGTGGACGAGCGCACCCTGCAGGAGATCTATCTGCCCGCCTTTGAGACCGCCGTGAAAAAGGCCCGCCCCTGGACCGTGATGTGCAGCTACAACCGGCTCAACGGTGCCTATGCGAGCGAGAACAAGCCGCTGCTGACCGACATTCTGCGCGGGGCGTGGGGCTTTGACGGCTTTGTCATGTCCGACTGGGGCGCGGTGAACGACCGTGTCAAGGGCATTGCCGCCGGCCTTGAGCTGGAGATGCCCGGCTCGCAGGGGGTCAACGACCGCAGGCTCATCGACGCCGTGCGCAGCGGCGCACTGGATGAAGCCGTACTGGACCGCGCCGTGACCCGCATCCTGAACATTGTCCTGCTGGCGGCGGATCTGGCGCAGCGCCCCGCCGCGTTTGACCGTGCCGCGCACCACCGGCTGGCCGCCGAACTGGCCGCCCAGAGCGGCGTGCTGCTGCGCAACCTTGGCGCACTGCCGCTGCACCGCGGGCAGAAGGTCGTCTACATCGGCGCCTATGCCGACCAGCCGCGCTATCAGGGCGGCGGCTCAAGCCATGTGAACACGACCGCCGTCAGCGCACTGGACGCCGCACTGCTGCATGACCGGATGGTCCAGTATGTTGAGGGCTTCCCCGCCGACCGCGACCAGCGGGACGAGACCGAGTTCCTGCGGGCCGTCACCGCCGCCGAGGCTGCCGATGTGGCGGTGATTTTTGCGGGCCTGCCCGACAGCTTTGAGAGCGAGGGCGCGGACCGCCGCCATATGCGCCTGCCCGACTGCCAGAACAACCTGATCGCCCGGGTGGCCGCCGTGCAGAAAAACACCGTGGTCGTGCTGCACACAGGCTCCCCGGTGGAATGCCCCTGGGCGGACGATGTATCGTCCGTTCTCTGCATGTACCTTGCGGGCGAGGGTGTCGGCGAGGCCGAGGACGCCCTGCTGTGGGGCGATGCCGACCCCTGCGGCCGCCTGCCCGAGACCTGGCCCCTGCGGCTGGAGGACACGCCCTGCTATCTGGATTTCCCGGGTGACGGCGTGACGGCCGACTACCGCGAGGGCGTCTATGTGGGCTACCGCTGGTACGATGCCCGCCGTATGCCGGTGCGCTGGCCCTTCGGCCACGGGCTGAGCTACACGGGCTATGTCTACCGCAACGCCGTGCTGAGCGCCGACACGCTGGCGGAGCAGGGCCTTGTGACGGTGCAGGTCACCGTGAAAAACAGCGGTGCCATGCAGGGTGCCGAGGTCGTGCAGCTCTATGTAGCCGATACGACCGGCGCGCCGGTGGCCGGCGGGCGGGTGCCGCAGGTGCTGCGCGGCTTCCAAAAGATCGCGCTGCAGCCCGGCGAGGAGCAGGTCGTCACCTTTACCCTGACGCCCCGCGACCTGAGCCATTACGATGCCGCGCTGCATGACTGGTACGCCGCGCCCGGCCGGTATGAGATCCGGATCGGCCATTCCAGCCGGGACATCCGCACCACGCTGCCGCTGCACTACGCGGGCACCCGCCTGCCGCCGCTGCAGGTGGACGAGACCACGCCGCTGGGCATCCTGCTGGCGGACCCGCGCACCGCGCCCGTGGTGCAGCATGCCCTGCGCGAAGAGACCGCAGCAATGACCAACGGCGGCGGGGACGGCCTGATGCCGCCCGAGGCCATGGCCCAGATGTTTGACGCGCTGACCCTGCGCAATATGATCAACTTCGGCGGCCCGCAGGCCGAGGAAAAGCTGACAAAGCTGCTGGAAACACTGCAGGACGCCGTACAATAACCGCAGAGGCGCATTGCCCGCCCCTGCAACGGACAAAAGGAGAATGACTATGTCTATCAAGCTGACCGAACAGAATTTTGATGCCGAGGTGCTGCAGAGCGCCCTGCCGGTCGTGGTCGATTTTTGGGCAGACTGGTGCGGCCCCTGCAAGATGATGGGCCCCGTGCTGGAGGAGCTGGCCGCCGCCCACCCCACCGTGAAGGTGGGCAAGGTCAACACCGATGAAAACCTGCAGCTGGCAATGGCCCGCAAGATCGACGCCATCCCGGCGCTGCTGCTCTTCAAAAACGGGCAAGAGGTCAGCCGCTCGGTCGGCTACCGCCCCGCCGCCGAGCTGGAGGCCTGGCTGCGCGAGAACGGCGCAATCTGACAGCTATATAATATAAAAACCGCACCTGCCTTTTGTCAAAAAAGGCAGGTGCGGTTTGCTGCAGGGGGCGGGCGCCTGCGGGAAGGCTGCAAAGCCCCTCCGGTCATCGCTTCGCTCGACCACCTCCCCGCTATGCGAGGAGGCTTTCACGCGGGCAAAGCCCGCGTAAAAAGGCTCCCCACAAGGTGGGGAGCTGGCCGAGCCTGCGAGGCCTGAGGGGCTTTTTTCGGCTTCCGTTACCCTGTCACTTCCGCAATTTCCTCTGCGGTCAGCTGCTTTTTCACCGGCTGGGGTTCGCCCTCACCATCCTGCAGGGGCAGGCGCCAGTAGTCAAGGTCCAGCCACTGGCCAAACTTATACCCGGTGCGCCGCTCGGTGGCCATCTTTTGAAAGCCCAGCGCGCGGTGAAAGTCGTTGCTCTGCCGGTTGCTGCCCGTGACCAGCGCAAAGGCGGTGTAGTAGCCCTGCTTTTTCAGCAGCGCCAGCAGGGCGCGGTAGAGCCGGCCGCCTACGCCCTGACCGATGCAGTCGGGCGCACAGTAGACGGTCGTTTCAACATCCCATGCATAGGCCTCCCGCGTGTGCCACAGGTGGGCGCAGGCAAAGCCGCGCAGGCGGCCATCGGCGCTTTCCGCCAGCAGAAAGGGCGCGTGCTGCAGCACCTCCTCGATGTTGGCGCGGTAGTCCTCGACCGTGGACGGCGTATACTGAAAGGTCTGCACGCCGTGGCGGACATACCAGTTGTACAGCGCACAGACGGCGGCGGCATCGTCGGGCGTTGCCATCCGCAGGGTAATTTTGTTGTCGGTGCGCCACTTTGCGGCCAGCGCCTCCTTTTCAGCCTTCGGCAGCTTTTTAATCGCTGCTTCGCGCTTTAAGGCCGCACTTTTGTCGGCGCATTTTTCAGCGTAGGCAAGCTGAACAGACGCACGGCCATGGCTTTTTGTGTACCGTGCGCCGCCCTTGCCACTGCGGTGCGCTTTAAGGCGGCGGGCAAGATCATTCGTCCAGCCGCCGTACAGGCTGCCGTCCGCGCAGCGCAGCAGGTAGACCCACGCCGGGGCGGGTGTCGGCGCGCGGTCGGCGGCGGTGCTGGGGGCGGGGCCGTACATTGCCGTGCCGGTCATTCGCTGACCGGGCGGCCGGCGGCCCGCAGGGTGCGGCGGCAGGCCTCGATAGCGGCGGCCTTATCGTCGGCGGTAATCAGGAACCGGCTGGGGTGGCAGAAGCGCAGGCCGAGGCCGCTGATCTTGCGCAGCTGCTCCTCCGGCTTGCCGGCCCACGCGACCGGGAAGGGCTGCTTGCTGCGCTTGGTGCGGTGGTCATTGACGCACTGGGCGCTGTAGCCGCCGCGCTGGCTGGGGTAGACCACAAAGATCGCATCGGTCTTGTAGAGGCCGTTTTTCCACGGCATATAGGCGGGCAGCACAACAATGCCGTCCCGCATATTGGCATAGGCCTGACGGACCGTGTCATCGGCACGGTTGACGGCGTTGGCGGCGGCGATCTCGTTTTCAAGGATCTGCCTTGCCACCGGCACAGCGCGCCAGAAGCAGGCATCGGGGTCATCCTTTGCGTCCCACAGCGGGTTAAAGCTGCCGATGGCATCGGCCAGCGAGTTCTGCTCGCCGGTGTTGTCGTTCAGGTCAAGGGGCTGGATAAAGTTCTCGTCCAGCAGGCGTGCCTGATGCTCGCCCACAAGCTGGGCGCCCAGCACCCGCCACAGCAGGCCGAACGCCGCGTAGGGCACACCGTTGGGGCGGGTCTCCCGCGGCTCGGAATGGTGGTCGAACATACCGCCGCCTACATCGTAGACGATGCCATCAAAGTCATCGGGCACGGTAAAGCCGCGCGTGATCTGGATGTCGGGGCGCAGGATCTGCAGCAGCGCAGTCGAAAAAACATCATCGGCATGGAATTTTCCGCCGTGGGTAAAGCCTTTTGCAGGGATTTTCATGGGTTTCTCCTATTTGTCAGGTTGTGGCTATTACAAATGCAGGGTATGATACGCTGCCCCGTCCAAATCCTTCCACACAAGCACGCCGTCCTGCAGCGTCATATAGCTGCGGGGGCTGTTTTCCTTGGGGATCGAGACCGAGCCGGGGTTGAGATACAGGTTGTCACGGCCGAACTGCTCCCACGCGGGGATATGGGTGTGGCCGTGCAGCAGAATATTCCCCGGCTGCAGCGGCGGCAGGTGGGCCGTGTTGTACCGGTGGCCGTGGGTGGCGTAGATGAGCCGCTGCCCCGCTGTGAGCACGGCATAGTCGGCCAGAATGGGGAATTCCAGCACCATCTGGTCCACCTCGGTATCGCAGTTGCCGCGCACGCAGAAAATACGATCCCTGCGCGCATTGAGCAGGGCCAGCACCTGTTTGGGGGCATACGCCGGCGGCAGGTCGTTGCGCGGGCCGTGGTACAGAATATCGCCCAGCAAAAGCAGCCTGTCCGCACCCTCGCGGTCCCATGCGTCCAGCAGGCTGCGGCAGCAGTCCGCCGCGCCGTGGATGTCCGATGCAATGAGCAGCTTCATCGTAGTTCACCTCGGATACTATTGTACCCGCTGAAAAGCGATTTTGCAAGAAAAATAAAAAGGGGCGCCCCCGCAAAAGCGGAAAGCGCCCCAAACAATCTGCTGAAAGCCCGCCCGCAGCGTGGGGCGTATCAGCCGCCCAGCTCGACCATGCGGCGGATGCAGCGGCCCGCACCGGCCATAATTTCGGCCGGCAGGGTGATCTGCTCGCCGCCGGTACCCAGCAGGCAGCGGTAGATGTCGGGCAGGGTGGTCAGCTTCATGTTCATGCAGGTCAGCTGCACGGCCAGCGGGTAGAAGCTCTTGTCCGGGCAGTCGAAGGAAAGATGCTCCACGATGCTGTTCTCGGTGCCGATGATGAACTCCCGCGCGGCGGATTTTTTCGCATACGCCATGATGCCGGTCGTTGAGCCGACATAGTCGGCCTGCGCCACGACCTCTGCGCGGCACTCGGGGTGGACGAGCAGCTCCGCGTCCGGGTGGGCGGCGCGCGCCCGGGCTACATCGGCCGCCGAAACGACCATATGCCGCGGGCAGCCGCCGTGGTAGAACGCAAACTGCTTTTCGGGCAGCTGCGCAGCCACATAGCTGCCAAGGTTCGGGTCCGGAATAAACAGGATCTTATCGGCATCGAGCGCACGGCAGATGTTGACGGCGCTGGAGGAGGTCACGCAGACATCGCACTCGGTTTTCAGCGCCGAGGTCGTGTTGATGTAGGCCACTGTGGCGTAGCCGGGGTACTGCGCCTTCAGCGCCCGCAGCGCGGGCAGGTCCAGCTGCTCGGCCATCGGGCAGCCGGCCATCGGGTTTGCCAGCCAGACGGTCTTTTCCGGGCTGAGGATCTTGCAGGTCTCGGCCATAAACCGCACGCCGCACATGATGACGCCCGCCGCATCGGTCTTGGCGGCCTGCACGCTCAGCCCGTAGGAGTCGCCGGTGTAGTCGGCAACCTCCAGCACGGCCTGGCTCTGGTAGGCGTGGGCCAGGATACAGACATTCTTCTCTTTCTTCAGGCGCAGGATCTCCTGCTGCAGCTCATGCGTTGTCATACTGTTCAACCTCTATCTTTATATACGGCCCGTTATTTTTCCCACGGCTGCAGCGGTGCCAGAAAGCCGTGCTCCTGCAGCTCCTTTTCGATCAGATCAAGCCGCTCGGGGGTGGCTGCCTCCACCAGATGGTAGTGGTAGCCGTCCGTAGCGGTGGACAGCACGGTCGAGGCGCTGTCCTCAAACGCCTGCAGAAATTCCAGCACATCCTGACGGGAGCGTATGTCCAGCTCGACCGTGATGCGCCCGTAGACGCGGTGGCTGATGCTGGTGCTGCACACCCGGCCGCCGCAGTCAACGATCAGGTTCAGCTCCAGCCCGGTCTGGGCGGGGGTGTGGCGCACCTTGAACTCGCGGGTGCAGGCGCTCTCCGCCTGCTGGCGCACATAGCCGCGCGCGGTCGAGATCACATTCGGGTGCGCGGCCCGCAGCACCGCCAGATCCTGCACGATGACCTGACGGCTGACGCCGTACTTGGCAGCCAATGTCCGGGCTGCGATGGGCTTGCGGCCCAGCTGGGCCAGAATGGCCTCCCGGCGCTCGGCGGTGGTCATCAGGCTTCCTCCTTGTCCAGCGGGCGCAGATGCTTCATCGAGAGATCAAGAATCGGGGCCGAGTGGGTCAGCGCACCGCTTGAGACAAAGTCCACGCCGATGTCCTTGAGGCGGGCGATGTTTTCCTTCGTGACATTGCCGCTGCACTCGGTCTGGGCGCGGCCTGCGATCAGCTGCATGGCGGCGCGCATATCGGCATCGCTCATATTGTCCAGCATGATGATGTCGGCACCGGCCTCGACTGCCTCGCGGGTCTGGTCAAGGTTCTCGACCTCGATCTCGATCTTGCGCACAAAGGGCGCGTAGGCCCTGGCCATGGCAACCGCCTTGGCCACGCCGCCCGCGGCGCCGATGTGGTTATCCTTGAGCAGCACACCGTCAGACAGGCCGGTGCGGTGGTTGCAGCCGCCGCCCACGCGGACGGCGTACTTCTCAAACACGCGGTTGTTCGGGCTGGTCTTGCGGGTGTCCAGCAGGGTGATGCCGGTGCCCTCCAGCAGGGATGCGACCTCATGGGTGTAGGTGGCAATGCCGCTCATCCGCTGCAGGTAGTTCAGCGCCACGCGCTCGCCGGAGAGCAGGACGCGGATATCGCCGTTGACAACGCCGAGCTTCTCGCCGTTTTTGACCGCATCGCCATCCTTGCAGAAGAACTTGACCTCGGTGGCGGGGTCCAGCAGGGTAAAGACGCGCGCAAAGACATCCAGACCGGCAACGATGCCGTCCTGCTTGGCGATCAGGTCAACGGTGCCGGGGCAGGCGCAGGGCATAACGGCGTTGGTGGACACATCCTCGCTGGGCATATCCTCCCGCAGGGCCTGCAGCAGCAGCGGGTCCACATTTAAAAGACGCATGATCTCATTCATGATTTTTGCTCCTCTCGATCGCATTCAAAACTTCGGTTCGGTAGGCCGCAAACAGCGGCTCGGTCTCCCGGTAGGGGGCAAGGTCGGGCGCATCGCCCGTAAAGGCGGGCGGCTCCCCAAACAGTATATCATCTGCGGCGCGCTGTGCAAAGACCAGAGATTCCAGCAGGGAATTGCTGGCCAGCCGGTTGCGGCCATGGACGCCGTTGCAGCAGGTCTCGCCGCAGGCATACAGCCGGGGCAGGGCCGTGCGGCTGCTTAAGTCCGCCTGAATGCCGCCCATAAAATAGTGCTGGGCCGGCACAACGGGGATCGGCTCATGCAGGGGGTCATAGCCCTCCTCCTCACACCGCTCAAGAATGTTGGGGAAATGCTCGCGGATGACCGCCTCGCCGATGGGGCGCATATCCTCCCACACATGCTCGGTGCCGTCCTTCTCCATCTGGGCGCGGATGGCCGCGCTGACGACATCGCGGGGCTGCAGCTCATTCGTAAAGCGGTTTCCGTTTTTGTCCAGCAGCAGCGCGCCCTCGCCGCGCACCGACTCCGAGATGAGGAACCGGCGGCCCTTTTTGCGGCTGAACAGCGTTGTGGGGTGGATCTGGATATAGTCAAGATGGCGGCAGGCCACGCCATGGCGCAGCGCCATGGCAATGGCATCGCCGGTGATGTGGGGGTAGTTGGTCGAGTTTTTGTACAGCCCGCCGATGCCGCCGCAGGCCAGCACGACCGCCCCCGCGCCGATGGCCCGCACTGCGCCGTCCGGGCCCATTGCAACAACGCCGCCGCAGGCTGCCGCATCGGCAAAGAAGTCGAGCATCACGGTATTCTCGCGCAGCTCGATGTTTTCGCACCGCAGGGCCTCCGCAAGGAGGGTCTGGGTAATCTCACGCCCGGTGACATCCTCATGAAAGAGGATCCGCGCGCGGGAGTGCGCACCCTCGCGGGTAAAGCGCAGTGCACCGTTTTCGTCCCGGGAAAACCGCACGCCGCGGCGCACCAGATCGCGGATGATCGAGTTGGAGGACCGGATCATCAGGTCCACCGTGGCGGCATCGTTCTCATAGTGGCCGGCCCTCATCGTATCCTCAAAAAAGGAGCGGTAGTCTGCCTCGCCGTGCTGCATACAGATGCCGCCCTGCGCCAGAAAGGAATCGCACTCGTCTGCCTTCTGCTTGGTCAGCAGCAGCACTTTATAACGCTTTGGAAAGTTCAACGCGCAGTATAAACCCGCTGCGCCGGTGCCGACAATGACAGCATCGTAGTATTCATCAAATCTCATCATAGTTTCCCTGACTTCCTGTCCCTCTGTATTGGATGATCGCGTTGCCCAGTATAGCACCGTTCATGTCATGTGTCAAGACACCTGTAAAAGAGAAACTGTACATACGCCATAAAAAAAGAGGAGCCGAAGCTCCTCTCAGACTGTCGAAAAACTACCTTACCCCCGGATAAGAATATCGTCTTTGTTGCGGATTCGTAGGGGCGGGGCTCTGCTCCGCCCGCCGACCTGACGTAGCAACGCTTTTTCGGGAAAGTTTCTCACATGGCAAACGGCCACGGGCGGAGCAGAGCCCCGCCCCTACCGCGTTTTTTGATGCCGCCTCGTCCGTTTCTGTCACACCGTCACATCGCCGACGATCATCCTGCCGTCGGTTTCGATGGCGTAGACCGTGTATTTGCGGGCGGTGTCGCCATGCTCCAGCATGATGCCGCCGTTGGTCGGCTCGGTGTAGACAAAGCGGCGGTGGGCGGTGGTCGCGTGGGGGCAGGCATCGGGCAGGCTGTAGGCCAGCACCCCGCCCTGCGCACAGAAATCCTCCGGCAGGGGGTGCTCCTCGCCGTTGATGTAAAGCCGGTAAAGACCGGGGGCATCGGTGCCCACCGGGCGCAGCCATGCGCTGCACCGGGTACGGCCGAGCGGGGGCGTATTGTCGGTGCGCTGGCGCATCAGCAGTGCCACATTGTCCCACGCCACCATAAATTCATCCAGCGGCACCGCCGTCTCGCAGTCAAAGTCGTTCTCGCCGGCCCATGGGTCACAGAGCAGCACCTGCGGGTTTCCGTCTATGGCGGCAAAGCCGCGCACCGCCACATAGCGGGTCTCCGGCATACCGGCGGCGGTCTGCGCCGGGGCCGCCTGCAGGCGCACCACCGCACCGTAGCCGGCACGGGCCTCGGCGCGCAGCAGCGCCAGATCCCCATAGGCTACCCACGCGGGGAAGCCCCACCGCGCGGCAGCCGCAGCGGCAAAGCTCAGGCTGCGCGGGTCGTGGTCATCGGGTGTGCGCCAGTCCCGCAGCACCTGAGCAAACTCCTCGGGCAGCAGGTCGGCGCCCCAGCGGTTGGTCAGGCTTGCCAGCGCAATGGCCAGATCCATCCACGGGCGCAGCGCCGGGGCGCGGTGCGCCACCGCGTAGGGCATCATATGCATCCGCGCATTGACAGGCCGCCCGCGCGCGGGGATCACATCCACCACATGGGTGCTTGCGCCCAGCAGGGTAACGAGGGGGCTGGCCTTCTCGTCCCGGGTGTACAGGTAGATGCGCAGCTGCACCATTGTGGCGCATTTGCTGTCCAGCTGCAGGTGGTCATGCCAGCGCTGCACGGGGCCGCGCTCCTGATAGGGCACGCCCTCCCGGTGCAGGCAGGGGCTCCACTTGCCAAAGCCGACCCACTGCGTCCAGTTGCCGTCCACCAGCACGCGGCACTGTGCCTCGACCGCCGTGCCGTCGGGGCTGGCTGCGTTCCAGCTGACGCGCAGTGCGTCAAACAGCGGCATCGGCAGCGGGGCGCTGGTGTAGCAGCCGTAGGGCACATAGCTGCCCTGCACCAGATCCAGCACAATGCTGTTCTGCGCAACGGTCACATTGTCCAGCTCGCCGCGCATGAACGCCTCGGTGTCCCGCAGCAGTACGGTATTTTTATCCATACCGGGTCCCCCCTGTTAATGGTCGAAGTTGGGGCGGTTCTGCTCCATCCGTTCCTCGATCTCGGCATCGCGGCGGGCCGCGAGCGTTTCCTCAAGCTTGAATACCTTATCAAGGCCGGGGTAGAGGATCATACCGGCCACCGTGACCGGCAGCCAGAAGCCGAACACCACGATCACAAGGATGGTCGCGGGCAGGTAGAGCAGCGTCAGCCCCCAGTAGACGGCCAGCACCAGTGCGGCCGCCAAGGTGCGCGGGAAGAAGCCGAAGAACATCAGCCCGGCGTTTTTGGCAAGCTGGGGCAGCGGCAGATCCACCAGCGGCACCTGCGCCAGCAGCCAGCTGAAAAAGCCGGTGCAGACAAAGATCCCTGCCAGCGAGGCCACCCACAGCGCGGTGCTGGTGTTGCCGGCCAGCGCCTGTGCGCGGAGCATCCAGCTCCAGCTGCCTACAAACAGGCCCAGCAGCGCACCGGGCAGCAGGCTCTGCTTCCAGTTCTGCTTCCATGCGCGCTTGTAGGTGTGCCACCAGTAGCCCGGCTCGTCCCGCAGTGCGCGCAGAACCGTGTCGATCATGCCGGACAAAAACGGTCCGCCCAGAAGGCCGCCCAGCACACCGCCCGCCACGGTCAGCAGGGCGGAGCCGCCCATCATGCCGAGAATGGCCAGCGCAGTGCCGGGCAGAAAGCCCGCCACGCAGAGTATGCTGGACTTATACAGCGGCCAGAGGTCGCGGCCGAGCAGCTCAAAAAAGCGGGGCAGCCCGACCTTGCGCGGCGCAGGCGTATAGCCGGTGGCCGGTGTTTCGTTTGTTTCAGGTTGGTTGGACATGGTGGTTCTCCCTGTTGATAATTTCTTTGCCTTCCCCCCTCTGGGGGAAGGTGGCGCCGCAGCGCCGGATGAGGGGCAGGTGTGCCGGGCAGCCCGGTAACGGGCAGCAATGGGCGGACCGCCCCTCATCAGTCTGCTTCGCAGACAGCTTCCCCCAAGGGGGAAGCCTTTTTTCCCTCTTTATCATACCCTCTTTCCCTTCCTCTTGCAAGGCGTGGTCAAAATAAGTTTACAATTTTCCCGGTCGATTTGTGGTATAATAGGAAAGATATTATAAAAGGAGTGTATCCACACTATGGCATGGGTCACGAAGGACAGCACCGAAACCTACAACCAGACGCCAGAGCCGCCGCGCGAATATACAAAGGCTGAAAAGGCCGCCAACTGGTGGCACTACCATTGGGCTGCCGTTGTGATCGGCGTTGCCGCCGTTTTCTTCGGCGGTTGGATCATCAAGGACACGGTCTTTCAGACCCGGCCCGATGTGCAGATCGCCTATGTAGGCACCCACGAGCTGCCGGTCGATACCGTCAACGCCCTGCAGGACGCGCTGACCCCCTTCTGCCAGGACGAGAACGGGGACGGCAAGGTCGTGGTGCAGGTTGCGACCTACAATGTCGATTTTGACGCCGAGAACGAAAGCACCGATGCCTACTACCAGATGGCCGGTGTCACCCGGCTGAGCGCCGAGCTGGCCAGCGGCGGCAAGACCTACCTCTTCCTGCTGGAGGACCCCGAGGGCTTTGAGAAAAGCACCGGTGTGCTGCAATATCTGGACGGCACAGTGGACGATGACCCCGAGACTGCCGACCCCGATTGGCGCGAGATGGTCTACCGCTGGACGGACTGCCCTGTGCTGACCGGGCTGGAGCTTGGCAGCTATGACGGCTACACCCTGATGGACGATGCGACCGGCACGAACCAGAGCGTGCTGGAGCATCTGTATGTGGGCCGCCGCGGCGTCTGGGATGAAGAGCAGGCCAAGAACTACGCCCACTGCGCCGCGCTGTGGGATGCCCTGACCGCTGGTGCCGTTTCCACCGCCGCCGAATGAGCCGCCCGCTGCTGCCGCTGAAGGGGCATCTGCGGCGGAAAATCGAGCCGCCCAAGTCGAAATCGCCGCCGCTGCCCGACAATCCCTATCGGCGGTTTTTCACGAAACAGCGCAGCTTTGAGGATCTGATCGAAGAAAAACGCCAGACAAAGCATACTTAAAAAATGTCGCATCTCACCCCGGGATGCGACATTTTTTATGCCCGCCCCTCCTTACAATAAGTCCTGTAATGACTTTTTACGGAGGGATCTTTACTTATGCTGCAAACACTGGAACGCACCCATACCTTTGATGCCCGCGTGCTGACGGCCGACAACGCCGCCGCACTGCGCACCCTGACCGGCCCGGGCGGACTGCCGCTGCTGCCCTGCCTGCACCCTGCGCTGGAGGAGGGGCAGATCGTTGGTGACTACGCCGGCCAAAACGAGCTGCAGGCTGCCGCCGCGCTGCTGCCGCTCTATGCCGAGGACCCGCTGCCGACCAGCCTGCGCGCCGCCGGTTACGGGGCAGACGGGCAGGGCGCGGTGCTGACGCCGCCCGTGCTTAGCGAGGATTACACGCAGCTGCGCCATTTTCTTCGGTTAGCGCTGCGCTGGGCGACCGAGCGCTACGCCAGCTATCATGTCTGGGCCGTGCTGCCGCTGGATATTGAACGCCCGGATGTGTGTGATGACCTCTGCGCACAGTATCTCTCGGCCGGGCTGACACTGCGCGGCATGCGCCCGATGGCAGGCGCCGCGCAGATGCTGATCTTCTCGGCGCGCGGGCTGGCCAAATGGCGCGACCCGCTGCGCCGCTGCACCCTGACTGACCCCGCCCTGCCCCGCGTGCTGGAGCGCGGCTACGCCGCCGCCGATTTCGGCTGGGGAAAGGACGGGCTGGAGCTGGTGCTGCGGCCGGTGTGAGGTAAGGGGACGGCGGGCGCGAGGCGCCAAAAGCCCCTCAGGCCTCGCAGGCTCGGCCAGCTCCCCACTGCGTGGGGCGCCTTTTGCGCGGGCTTGCCCGCGAGAAAGCCTCCTCACGCAGTGGGGAGGTGACGAGCGAAGCGAAGTCGGAGGGGCTTTGCAGCGCTGTCCATCAGCAGCCGCCTCACCCCGCGCCCCGCCCAGCAAAAAAAGCGCCCCACGCTTTGCAGCGTGGGGCGCAATTTTTATGCTACCTTACAAATTACTTGTACAGGTCGACCAGCTTGGTCAGATGCTCGTAACGGGCATCGGCGGCAGCCTGGTTCTTCTCGAACAGAGCCTTGGCGCGATCCGGGAAGGCGCGAGCCAGACGGCTGTAACGAGTCTCGTTGGCCAGGAAGTCCTGATACTTGGACATATCGCCGGCCTTGGAGGTCAGGGTGAAGGGGTTCTTGCCCTCTGCCTTGGCAGCGGGGTTGAAGCTGAACAGGTTCCAGTAACCGGCAGCAACAGCCTTCTTCATCTCGTTCTGGCAGTTGGTCATGCCGCCCTTGACACCGTGCAGCTCGCAGGGAGCGTAGCCGATGATCAGAGACGGGCCGGGATAAGCCTCAGCCTCGGCGATGACCTTGACAGCCTGAGCCATGTTGGCGCCCAGAGCGATCTGAGCAACATAGATGTAGCCGTAGGTCATGCAGATCTCAGCCAGAGACTTCTTGCTGATCTCCTTACCGGCAGCAGCGAACTGGCAGACCTCACCGATGTTGGAGGCCTTGGAAGCCTGTCCGCCGGTGTTGGAGTACATCTCGGTGTCGAAGACCATGACATTGACATCGTGGCCGGAAGCCAGAACATGATCCAGACCGCCGTAACCGATGTCGTAAGCCCAGCCGTCGCCGCCGAAGATCCAGAAGCTCTTCTTGGCCAGGTACTGCTTATCCTTCAAGATCTCCTTGGCCTCATCGCAGCCGCAGGCCTCGAGGGCAGCGACCAGAGCCTTGGCGGGCTCATCGTTGGCCTTGGTGTTGTTCTTGGTAGCGAGGAAGTTGTCGATGACAGCATCCAGCTCAGCATTCTTGCCCTTCAGGGCCTCAACCTTGGTGATCAGGTTGGCGCGGACGGTCTCGTAACCGATCTGCATGCCCAGGCCGTGCTCAGCGTTGTCCTCGAACAGAGAGTTGATCCAGGCGGGGCCGTGACCGGACTCTTTGTTGGTGGTGTAGGGGCTGATGGAAGCGGTGCCGCCCCAGATGGAGGAGCAGCCGGTGGCGTTGGAGATGAACATCTTCTCGCCGAACAGCTGGGTGATCAGGCGGGCATAAGAGGTCTCGGCGCAGCCAGCGCAGGAGCCGGAGAACTCAAGCAGCGGCTGGTTGAACTGGGAACCCTTGACGGAAACCTCGGAAACAACGCCGGGGACATTGTCCTTCTTGCGGATGTTCTCGACACAGTAGTCGAAAGCAGCCTGCTGCTCGGACTGGCTCTCCTGCGGCTTCATCTCGATAGCGGCAGTCGGGCAGACGGTGACGCACTCGCCGCAGCCCATGCAGTCCAGAGGAGACACGGCCATGGTGAACTTGTACTCGCTTGCCTTGGGCTTGGTGTCAGCCAGCTTGGTAGAGGCAGGTGCAGCCTCGGCCTCGGCAGCGGTCAGGCAGAAGGGACGGATGGTGGCGTGAGAGCAGACAAATGCACAGTTGTTGCACTGAATGCACTTCTCGGCGTTCCACTCGGGGACCATAACTGCGGTGCCGCGCTTCTCGTAAGCGGAAGCACCCTGCTCCCACTCGCCGTTGACGTTGCCCTCGAAGGCGGAGACAGGCAGGCTGTCGCCGTCCATACGGGAGATGGGCTCCATAACGTCGCGGATCTGCTTGACCAGAGCCTCGGGTCCCTTCAGGGCCTTCGGAGCCGGGTCAGCAGCGGGGTTGTGCCAGCAGGCGGGGACCTCGACCTTATGGACAGCGTCCAGGCCGGCGTCGATAGCCTTCCAGTTCATCTGGACAACAGCGTCGCCCTTCTTGCCGTAGCTCTTCTTGGCAGCGGCCTTCATGTACTCGACAGCATCATCGATGGGCATGACATCAGCCAGCTTGAAGAAGGCGGACTGCAGGATGGTGTTGGTGCGCTTGCCCATGCCGATCTCGATAGCCTTGTCGATAGCGTTGATGGTGTAGAGCTGAATGTTGTTGTCGGCAATGTACTTCTTGTCGGCAGCATTCAGATGCTCGTCCAGCTCGGCATCGGTCCACTGGCAGTTGATCATAAAGACGCCGCCGGGCTTAACGTCCTGCACCATCTTCATGCCCATGTGGATGTAGGCGGGGTTGTGGCAGGCCACGAAGTCAGCCTGATTGATGTAGTAGGGGCTGCGGATGGGCTTGTCGCCGAAACGCAGGTGGCTGATGGTCACGCCGCCGGTCTTCTTGGAGTCATACTGGAAGTATGCCTGAACATACTTGTCGGTATGGTCGCCGATGATCTTGACGGAGTTCTTGTTTGCACCGACGGTACCGTCGCCGCCCAGACCCCAGAACTTGCACTCCTTGGTGCCAGCAGCTGCGGTGATGGGAGCGGGCTTGACCTCGGGCAGGGACAGGAAGGTGACGTCATCGGTGATACCCAGAGTGAAACGCTCCTTCGGCTGATCCTTCTCCAGCTCCTTGTACAGAGCGAAGATGGAGGACGGGGGAGTGTCCTTGCTGCCCAGACCGTAGCGGCCGCCGGTCAGGATGACATCGTTCATGCCAGCCTCACGCAGGGTAGCGGCGACATCCAGATACAGGGGCTCGCCCAGAGAGCCGGGCTCCTTGGTGCGGTCCAGAACAGCGATCTTCTTGACCGTCTTGGGCAGGACCTTCAGCAGAGCGGAGGACACCCAGGGACGATACAGGCGGACCAGAACCAGACCGACCTTCTCGCCTTTGGCGGTCAGGTAGTCAACGACCTCCTCTGCAACATCGCAGATGGAGCCCATGGCGATGATGACGCGGTCAGCATCCTCAGCGCCGTAGTAGTTGAACAGGTCGTAGTTGGTGCCCAGCTTCTCGTTGATCTTGGCCATGTACTTCTCAACAACGGCGGGCAGAGCCTCGTAAGCGGGGTTGCAGGCCTCACGATGCTGGAAGAAGACGTCGCCGTTCTCGTGAGAACCGCGCATCTTGGGGTGCTCGGGGTTCAGTGCCTTGGCACGGAACTCCTCGACAGCCTCCATGTTGCACATTTCCTTCAGGTCCTCGTAGTCCCACTTCTCGATCTTCTGGATCTCGTGGGAGGTACGGAAGCCGTCAAAGAAGTTCACGAAGGGAACGCGACCCTCGATAGCGGACAGGTGAGCAACAGGAGACAGGTCCATGACCTCCTGCGGGTTGCTCTCAGCCAGCATGGCAAAGCCGGTCTGACGGACGGCCATAACGTCGCTGTGGTCACCGAAGATGTTCAGGGACTGGGTAGCAACGGTACGGGCGGAAACGTCGAAGACGCAGGGCAGCTGCTCAGCGGCGATCTTGTACATGTTGGGGATCATCAGAAGAAGACCCTGAGAAGCGGTAAAGGTGGTGGTGATGGCACCGGTACCGAGAGAACCGTGCACGGCGCCTGCGGCACCGGCCTCGGACTCCATCTCAACAACCTTGACCTGGTTGCCGAAGATGTTCTTCAGGCCTGCAGCGCTCCACTGGTCAACGGTGTCGGCCATGGGGCTGGAGGGGGTGATGGGGTAGATGGCAGCCACATCGGTGAATGCATAAGCTACATGCGCCGCAGCGGTATTGCCGTCCATAGACTGTTTAGCTCTGGGCATTTTCTTTCCTCCGTTTTTATTAGAGTTTTGCATTATAGAGCTGTGCGGTTGTCAGGGCCGCACAAATCCCGCGCTGCCTGGCACGCGCCCCAATTTTGCTCCGGGCACAGTTCCAGATAAACGCTTTTGCATAGCTTTATTGTACCAAAAAACACCCCGTTTCGTAAAGGGGTTTTGTTCAGAAAGTTGCACAGATTTTTAAACTCGTTGTGTGCATTTTGACCACAATGACGAACCAGGCCAATTTTTGTGTGTTTTGCAGTACGGTTTATAGGATAGTGTTCCGGATGGTGGAATTTTTAAGATAGGCCTTGCGGCAGGGCTAGTCTGCAAAGCCCCTCCGGCCTCGTAAACTCGGCCACCTCCCCGCTGCGCGAGGAGGCTTTCTGCGGACGGCTTTGCCGTCCGAAAAAAGGCCGGAGGGGCTTTGCCGCGCTGCCTATAAGATGTCAATAACCGTCAAATTCTCCCCGTCCACCGTGAATTTCACTTTATTGCTGCCGAAATCCAGCGCATACACCCGCGCGGGGTCGTGCTGGTAGGCGGGGCGCGGGTCGTTTTTCAGCACACCCAACAAGGCGGGGCGCTTTTCTTCGGGCACCTTGCACAATAACGCATCGGGGCATATCACCTGCAGGGCGTACGCTCTGGTCGTATCCGTGAACCCGCCGCGCGCATCGGGGTAGGCATCCACATAGGGCAGGTAGGGCTTGATGTCAAAGATCGGCGTACCGTCCAAAAGGTCGGCGCCGCGGACGATCAGATCCCCGTTTTCCACACCGGCCAGCTCCACGCAGGACAGCCCCAGCGCATTCGGCCGGTAGGGGCTGCGGGTGGCAAAGACGCCGCGCCGCTCGTTGCCGCCCAGACGCGGCGGGCGGACGGTGGGCCGCCAGCTTTTGCCGGCGGCGTATTCCGCCGCCACGGTCGAGAACTGCCAGATGAGCCAGAGCCGGTCATACCCCTCGATGCCGGTCAGGGCGTTGGGGTCGCGGTATTCCGGCGCAAAGACGATGCGGGCGGTCAGCTCCGGCACAAGGCCGCTCTGCCGCGGGATGCCGAATTTATCCGTAAAATCACTGCGTATATACGCAATGGGGTGAATCGTGTAATCCATAGTAACATTTGCCCCCTTTTTGCGTTTATTATATAGGAAAGAGAGAAAAAAGGGAAGTAGGGCGGCCAGTCCTCTGGCCGCTGCGGCGGGGTGAGGGTCCCCCGCCCTACGGTTCAAGGGAAAGGGGTACCTGCTATACCCTTGCGGGCCGGGCAGGAATCCCTCCGCCTCGCTTACGCTCGGCACCTCCCTTTGACAAGGGAGGCTTTTCGCCATTAATTTTACAATTTCCCCATCTTTTTTCTTTCTTCGCCATATGGTATAATGTAGGATATAACGATCAAAAAGGGGGTATGGTATTGGCGCCCATTATCCATACAGAAAAGCTGCGCAAGGTCTACGCCGTCGGCAAGGAGCGTGTCATCGCGCTGAACAATGTCGATCTGTCCATAGAAAAAGGGGAATTCTGCTGTATTGTCGGTCAGTCCGGCAGCGGCAAATCCACCCTGCTGAACCAGCTGGCCGGGCTGGAAAAGCCGACCTCGGGCAAGGTGTTCATCGGCAGGCATGAGATCAGCGCCATGACCGAGAACGAGCTGGCCGCGTTCCGCCAGCAGCATCTGGGGTTCATCTTCCAAAGCTACAATCTGCTGCCCACCATGACGGCGGCCGAAAATGTGGCCCTGCCGCTCATGTTCAAGGGCGTGGACAAAAAAACACGGCTGGCCCGCGCCCGTAAGGAGCTGAAGGCCATGGGCCTTTTGGGCCGCGCCAACCACCTGCCGACCGAGATGAGCGGCGGCCAGCAGCAGCGTGTCGGCATTGCCCGCGCGTTCGTCAGCAGCCCCAAGGTTATTTTTGCCGATGAGCCGACCGGCAACCTCGACTCCCGCACCAGCAAGCAGGTGCTGTACCGGATGCTGGAGCTGTCCAAAAACAACCATGTCACCTTCGTCATGGTCACGCATGAGCCGGAGCTGGCCGAATGTGCCGACCGCATCGTGACGATATTGGACGGCAAGGTCTGCTCCAATGTCGTGCAGGACGAGGAGACAAAGAAGAAAAACCGCGATGCCCTGTTTGCCGATCTGGAAGGGGATCTGGATATTGGCGGAGAGGCGGCGAAGGAACAGTCCGCAAAAAAGCCTTCCCCCAAGGGGGAAGGTGCCCGCAGGGCGGATGAGGGGCAGTGTTCCCGCAGCAATCCCGCAAAAGAGGAATAACGGCAGGCTTGCCCCTCATCAATCACCTTCGGTGACAGCTTCCCCCTCAGGGGAAGCCTTTTGGGGGACGCCTATGTTAAAAAATTTGGAGGTACCACACTTGAAACGACTATTCACCTTACTTACCGCCCTGATGCTGGCGACGGCGCTCTGCGCACCGGTGCTGGCGGACGATGCCGCCGTGACCGACCCGACGCCCAACCCAACGCCCACCCCGACTGCCTCCATCGACACGAGCAACTCGGACGGCGTCTATGTGTCGGCCTACACCGTCACCAACGCAGCAGGCGGAGAGGTCACGACCGTTGAGGTCGGCGACAGGATCAACCTTGTGCTGAAGGTCGTTGACCACGCCTCGGCCCGGTACTGCGTCAAGCCGGAGGAGATCTCCGCGCGCATCAACTCCGCCGTGTTCACCTACACCGGCACCGGCGAGATCGGCCAGCTGTTCGACAGCAACGACGACCCCAATGCCACCCGCCTGCAGAATGTCCGCAACGGCTCTGCCACCGCAGACGAGATTGCCCAGAACGCGCAGTACAACTACTACAGCTATGTCCTTTTGTTCCGCGATGTCATCTACAACGGCGGCGGCAATACCGTGCCGATCAACCTTTCCTATCTGGATACCTCGAAGCCGCTGCAGCAGTTCAGCGTGACGATCGGCCAGTGCGTGGACAAGGACCAGACCACCTCGCCGAATCTGCTCGTCCGCACCTCCAGCTATGGGGACAGCGTCATTGCCGGCTCGCCGTTCACACTCTCGCTCGGTCTTTACGCCACGGACGGCAATGAGAATTTGAACGATGTCATCGTCTCGCTGACCCTGCCGGAGAATATCCTGCTCAACAGCGGCAGCCTTTCCAACTATGTCGGCACCATCGCCGCCAAGCAGACCCGCGATGTCACCTTTGAGGTCATGCCCTCGGCCGGGTTTACCGGCACGGTGGCCAACATCACCGTCAACATGACCGGCACAGGCTCGATCACCGGCAAAGAGGTCAGCGGCACAACGACGATCTCGGTCCCCGTCAGCCAGCCCAACCGCTTTGAGGTCGGCCAGCTGGAGCTGTCCAGCGATACGATCTATGTCGGCGATACCGGCAGCGTCTCCCTCACCTATGTCAACAAGGGCAAAAACCCCGTCAGCAACCTTGAGGCACGCCTGACCGGCACCAATCTGGGCGCAGGCAGTTACCAGTACCTCGGCAACCTGAACGCCGGTACCGAGGGCAGCGTGGATTTTGACATCACCCCCGATGCTGCGGGCGCGGTCAGCGGCGTCATCACGCTAAGCTATGAGGATGCCTCCGGCAACCCGCAGACCGTCTCCAAGGACTTTTCCGTCAGCGCCGAGGAGATGAACATGGACGACTTCTATGACCCCTCGATGGACGATATGCAGCCCGAGCAGACCGGTATGCCGGTCTGGGCATGGGTGCTGATCGGCGTCTGCGGCGCGGTAGTCGTTGTGGTGATTATCGTGGTTGTGGTCCGCAAGCGCAAGAAGGCCAAGGCGCTGGCCGCACTGGAAGCAGAGGACAGCGATGAAGATCTCTGATGAAATCAGCCTGTCGGCGCGCAACCTGCTGCGCCGCAAGGGCCGCACGGCACTTACGCTGGTGGGTGTTGTCATCGGCACCTGCATGGTCGTGCTGATGATCTCGCTGGGCATTGCCCAGACCAAAACGAATGAGGAAATGCTGCAGAGCTGGGGCGACCTGACCCAGGTGCAGATCTACGGCTACGGCATGATGCAGGGCAGCGACGGCAAGCCGCTGTATCTGGACGATGCCGCGATCGCCAACATCAAGCAGATTCCCCATGTGGCGGCGGCAACGCCCTACGCACAGGGGTACAATCTGGAGGGCACCATCACGGCGGGCCGCAACGACCGCTACACGATGGACATCTCCAATCTGATCGGCATCGACCCCACCGCGCTGGAGCCGATGGGCTTTACCCTGCAGAGCGGCAGCTGGCCGACCAACACCCCCGCCAGCGAGAAGGCCACCAAGCTGCAGGTGCTGGTGGGCAGTTCCACCGGGTACAACTTTGAGGATTCCCGCAAGAGCTACAACAGCCCCAAGCGCTACCGTTACGAGGGCCAGACCGATGCCTCCGGCAAGGAGCTGCCGCCTTTTGTGGACATCGACAAGGACAAGATGACCCTGACCATCAAGACCGGCGAAGGCTCGACCGAAAAAAGCCGCAGCTGGCAGCTGGAGATCGTGGGCGTGCTGACGCCTGACGGCGCCAAGGGCTACTGGACCCAGTCCGGCGTTGTGCTGCGCATACAGGATATGCAGATGCTGCAAAAGGTCTACTGCGACCTGACCAAAACCAAGCTTGAGGAGAAAAGCTACGAGCAGGTCTATGTCAAGGTCGATGACCTCTCCTATGTAACGGATGTGGAAAACGCCATCCACGAGCTGGGGTTCAGCAACACCTACTCGATGAACCAGCAGCGCGAGGAGATGCAGAAGCAGGTCATGAAGAGCCAGATGATCTTTGGCGGCATTGCGGCGGTCTCGCTGCTGGTGGCGGCCATCAACATCATCAACACCATGACAATGGCCATCTATGAGCGCACCCGCGAGATCGGCGTCATGAAGGTGCTGGGCTGCGAGCTGGGCAACATCCGCACGATGTTCCTGCTCGAAAGCTCGACCATCGGCTTCATCGGCGGGCTGATCGGGCTGATCATCAGCCTGATTGCCAGCTTTGTGCTGAACCATCTGTCGGTGCTGGGGCAGGGGTTTGACCTGTCCGGCATGATGGGCGGCGGCTACTACATGGGCGGCGACGGCAGTGCCGCAATTTCGATCATTCCGCCGTGGCTGATGCTGGCGGCGCTTGTGTTCGCCACGCTGGTCGGCCTTGTGGCCGGTATCCTGCCCGCAAACAAGGCAGTCAAAATCAGCGCCCTCGAAGCGATCCGGCACGATTAAAAAAAACTGTCTATAAAAACAGCGGCCCGCCCGGCAGGGGTGGACCGCTGTTTTTTGTGCGGAATTGTTTTTGTTCCGCTTACACCTGTGTTTTTAACAACATTTCGGACTTTTCAACCGTGTATTTTCACAACTAAAGGCAGTTTTCAACATTTTCCACAGGAAAACCCCTGCTGCGGGGAGTTTTCCACGGCGGTTGAAAGTTATTTTATGCGTATAATCGTTATTTTATAGTTTTCAACAGTTTTCACGAGTTTTCCACAGGGAAAACCCCGGGAAATGGTGGAAAACCGGTTTTCCGGTGGAAAATGTGTATCAGTAGTGGAGTGACCCTGCATTTACGCCTAGATATTGTTTGCAGCCGGGCTTTTGCACCCCCTGTATAGCCGGTTGTAGTCTGTGGAAAAATAAGAGTTTTCAACACGCATGTGGAAAACGATGTGGAAAGTGGGGAAGTGCCTCACAGTGGGGAGCGGGTAAAGCCCCTCCGGCCTCGCAGGCTCGGCCACCTCCCCAAAATGGGGAGGCTTTCACGCGGGCAAAGCCCGCGCAAAAAGGCGCCCCACGCAGTGGGGAGCTGGCCGCGAAGCTGGCCTGAGGGGCTTTGGCTGGCTGCCTTCCCCCACCAAAAAAAGCAGCCCAACTTTTACAGTCAGGCTGCTTTTTTCAACAATTCTGTTTAAAACTCGATCTTGCCAAAGGCAAAATCATCACCATCGTGGATACGCTCGGTGGTTTTGGGTGCCATCGGCTTTGCATCGGGGTCACGCGGGCGGTCGGCAAACTCACGGCCGGGCACACTGGAGCGGGGGCCGCCGTAGCGCGGGCCGCGGTCATTGCGGTCACGGCGGGGTGCGCCGTAGCGGGGCCCACGGCCGCCCTCACGCGGGGCTCTGGGGCCGCGCGGGCCGCGGTTGTCGCGGCGGGGACCACGCTGGCCGTCACGGCGGGGGCCGCGCTGGTTGCGGGCATTGTCACGGTCAGGCAGGTTGCAGGCGTTGGGGTCGGTGGAGTACAGCACCACATGGCGGGCCGGGCCTTCGCCCTTGCTCTCGCTGCGCACGCCCTCCATACCGGCGATGGCGGTGTGGATGATGTGGCGCTCGTAGGGGTTCATCGGCTCCATCTCATAGAAGCAGCCGGTGCGGATAACGCGGTCTGCAATGCGTCTGGCAAGGGCAGAGAGGTCGTCCTCGCGCTTGTTGCGGTAGCCGCCGACATCCAGCCCCAGTTTGACATAGGGGCCTTCCATGCGGTTCACAACGAGGCTGGCGAGGTAGGACAGCGACTCCATCGTCTCGCCGCGGCGGCCGATGAGCGCGCCCATATGCTCGCCGGAGACCTTCAGGATCGTGGCAGCGCCCTTCTTGACGGCGCTTAAAGTGAAGTTTTCAACACCCATCAGGTTAAAGATGGGGCTCAGGTAGTCAACCGCAGCCTGCAGGCGGGGGTCCGCCTCGATGTCGAGGGGGATCTCGGTCTCATCGTCAGCCTCGGCAGCCATCTCGTCCACGACCTCCTGCTCCAGAGCAGGGGCGGTCTCGTCAGAGATCTCGACGACCTCGGCGGGCTCAGCGGCTTCGGCGGGCTTTACCTCCTCCACGGGGGCAGGCTCCGGCTCCTCGACCTTTACAAGGACCTTGGCAGGGATGGTCTTAAACAGCTTGCGGGCGGGGAATTCCAGTACCTCGTAGCTGACATGGATGTCATCGCGGTCAACGCCCAGCGCCTCGCAGGCGGCCTCTACGGCGGCCTCAACGGTCTTGGCGCTCATTTCCATACTGCGCATAAAAGGGAACCTCCTTCTTATTTCTTATCGTTACGTTCATCACAAAGGGGAGCGGGGCGGGCGCATATAGAATGCGCCCCTACGGCGGCAGGGGATACACTCCCTCACAGCCGCCAACGGCGCGGGCGAGCAATGCTCGCCCCTACGGTTGGTGCGGCGTCTTTTCTTAGTCTTTGTTCAGCGGGGTGGTGCGCTCGTCCTTGTAAAGTTCGGCCTCGCGCTGGCGGGCCAGCTCCAGACGCAGCTTGTTGGCCTCGCCGAGGGTGACCTCCTTCTGGATCTTTTCACCGTTCTGCTCAACCGTGACGGTGCGCTTCTTCTTACGCTCGGCACGCTTGGCGGCCAGCTCGGCCTCATACTGAGCCTTGAACTTTTCGGGGCTGTAGATCTTGTAGGTGACATAGGACTGGCCGATCTGCAGCAGGTTGGACACGCCGTAGTACAGCGAGAAGCCGACCGGGGCGTTGAAGCAGAAGGTAACGAACATCAGGTTCATGACCAGCATCATGACCTTCATGCTGCCCTGCATCTGGGCGTCCATGCCGGAGAGCTTCTGGGTGACAAAGTAGCTGACGAACATCGTGACCGCTGCGATGGCCGGGAAGATGGCGATGGGCACAAAGCGGAAGCCGGGGACATCACACATATCCATGCCGAAGAAGCTGGTGTTGAAGTTCTGGATCTCTGCCACGATGTTGGCGGGGATGATGGACGGGTCGATCACAGCGCCGTTGTGGATGGCCTGGATCAGCGCGGTCTGCATCGTGGAGGTGTTGGCGGTGGCAATGCCGATTGCCTCGCAGGCGGCTTTGACGGCGGCGTTGTCCACGCCGAAGATGTAATGCACGGGGTAGTACACAACACCGAGGAAGCCGAACAGCACCAGCATCGTCAGCAGCATGGGCATACAGCCGCCCATGGGGTTGAAGCCGTGCTCCTGCTGGAGCTTCATCAGCTCCTCCTGCTGTTTCTGGGGGTCGTTTTTGTACTTCTGCTGGATCTCATTCATCAGCGGCTGAAAAACAGCCATCTTTGCCGAGGATTTCTGCTGATGGATGCTCAGGGGGAAGAGCAGCAGCTTGAGGAGTAGGGTGGCAACGACCATCGTTACCGCGTAGTTGCCGATGAAGCTGTACAGGATCTTCACCAGCGGGCCAATCAATATGGCCAGGAAGTACATAAAGTTCATAGCCTTTCCTTCTGCCCCGTCTGCGCCCGGGACCATTATTTTTATGTAGGTCTCTGCTGCGCAGTGCAAAGACATGAGAAGCAATGTTAAAAAGCCTTCTCCCTTGGGAGAAGGTGGCCGAAGGCCGGATGAGGGGCGGGCTTGCCCGGCTATCCCTTTGCGGGGCGGCGATGGAAAGTTCTCCCCTCATCAGTCCGCTTTGCGGACAGCTTCTCCCCCAGGGGAGAAGCCTTTCAGCGGCTGCGCGTCAGCTTACGGTCCGGGCTGACCCACCTTCCCTTCGGGGGGACCGGGTCATAGCCGAACCGGGCAAACGGCTGGCAGCGGAGAAGCCGCCAGACCGTCAGCAACAGGCCCTTGACTAGACCGTGCGTGGCAAGGGCCTGCATGGCGTACTCGCTGCAGGTGGGCACAAAGCGGCAGTGATGCCCGAGGTGCGGGCTGATATACCGCTTATACCCCCGCAGCAGCGCGATCAACGCCCGGGCGATCATTGCTGTACGGCGTCCTCAGCCGGGGCGGTCAGGTCGGGCAGGCCGGCCTTGGCAAACAGCCGGCCGAGCGTTTTGCTCAGCTGGGTGCTTTTCAGGCGGGGGGTCTGGCCGCGCGCCACCAGAATAATGTCATACCCGCCGATATTCTGGGCCAGATGCTCCGACAGGGCGGCGCGCATGATGCGGCGGGCGCGGTTGCGCTGCACCGCATGCCCGACCTTTTTGGTAGCGGTCAGCCCGATGCGGGTATAGCCCAGCCGGTTTTTGGCAACATACAGCACGCAATGCGGGTGTACATAGCTTTTGCCCCGGCCATATACCCGGTTGAACTGCCAGTTTTTATTTAAAGTGCGGTAACGCATAGGTCTCCTTCCTAAAGGCTTCCCCCTCAGGGGGGAAGCTGCCGCCCGCAGGCGGCTGATGAGGGGCGCGCCTGCCCCTGCCGGCCCTGTACCGAACAGCTGCGGTTCACTTCTCCCTCATCCGTCCGCGGTCGGGGCCGCGGACACCTTCCCCCAAGGGGGAAGG
>ERZ1673747.1017-NODE-1017-length-32975-cov-6.623390_pt1 | contig 32975 bp, 28 predicted proteins | sample MGYA00580220_ERZ1673747 | MGnify/ENA primary metagenome ERZ1673747 (study PRJEB41218, sample SAMN15661769) | gut metagenome | host: Homo sapiens | place: Canada: London | collected 2015-08-20/2019-03-30 | study: EMG produced TPA metagenomics assembly of...
ATCACCGGTAAGAAGGAGGAACAGTTGTAATGAAAAAAGTTGGGAAAGAAAGAATAAACTGGCCTGTAACGATTCTTTTGATCGCAGGGGTGATCACTGTCATATTTCCGTTATATATGACCGTTGTCATTGCACTGAAGAAGCCTTCGGAGATGACAAATGATATTGCGGGAATATTATCGCTTCCAAAGCATTTCAGCCTGAGTAATTTTGCAGAGGCAATGAAAGTAACGGATTTCTGGAATTCACTGGGAAACAGCCTGCTGATCACGATCGTGACGGTAGTGTTTGCCATTCTGATCCACTCACTGCTTGGATATGCAATTGCACGAAATAAGGCACATAGCAAATTTTATAAATTCATTTATTTTTACGTTGTCAGCGGTATGTTCGTACCATTTGCAATCCTGATGATGCCGGTGGTAAAACAGACGGCGCAGATGGGACTTGCGAACAGAGCCGGAGTTATTATCTTATATCTGGTCTTTTATATGCCGATGAATGTGCTTTTGTATTCCGGATATCTGACGAATATTCCGATGGCACTGGAAGAAGCAGCATGTGTGGACGGAGCAAGTACATGGACAACTTATTGGAAAATTATCTTTCCAATTATGAAACCAATGCATGCGACAGTAGCGGTTCTGACAGCACTCGGAACATGGAATGATGTAATGACACCGTTGGTTATCATGTCAGGAACCGGAAAGAATACATTGCCGCTTGCACAGCTTAATTTCCAGACACAGTTTGGAACCAACTACAATCTGGCATTTGCTTCGTACCTGCTGGCACTTCTGCCAATCCTGATCTTTTATCTGATCTGTCAGAAACATATTCTGAATGGCGTGGTGAATGGAGCCGTAAAATAATCGGAATGCAAATAGAACTTGAGACATAAAAAGGAGACAAAGAAATGGGAATTGTTTACTGTGAAGCAGACAGGACATTTACAATACAGACAAAAAATACAACATATCAGATGCAGGTAGACCGTTTTGGATTCCTTCTTCATCTGTATTATGGAAAGAAGACAGATGGAAGCTGTATGGATTATCTTCTGACATATTATGACAGAGGATTTTCAGGCAATCCGTATGATGCCGGAAGTGACAGAACCTATTCGATGGATGCACTCCCTCAGGAGTATCCGTGTTACGGAACCGGGGATTACAGAAGTGTGGCTCTGATAATTGAAAATGCAGACGGAAGTACAGCGTGTGATCTTCGATACCGTTCACATCAGATTTCTAATGGGAAATATAAGATTCCGGGACTTCCGGCAGTGTATGCGGAAGAGACAGAAAGTCAGACACTTGAGATTACAATGGAAGATGTGGTTACAGGAGTAGAAGTAACACTTCTGTATGGTGTACTTCCGGACTATGATGTGATCACCAGAAGTGCAAAGATTGCTTATCATGGTGATGGAAAGATTTTTATCCAGAAAGCACAGTCTGCGTGTCTTGATTTTCTTTATGGTAAATATGATCTTCTGACATTTTACGGAAGACATGCGATGGAAAGAAGGATGCAGAGAGAACCAGTTACGCATGGAAGCCATGTGATCGGAAGTGTAAGAGGAACTTCAAGCCATCAGTATAATCCGATGATGATCCTTGCAGATGAACATACAACAGACAGCTGCGGAAACTGCTATGCAATGTCATTTGTGTATAGTGGGAATTTTAAGGGAGAGGCATTGAAAGACCAGTTCGGTCAGACACGTGCACTTCTTGGCCTGCAGGATGAGATGTTTTCTTATCCGCTTGAAACAGGATCGGTGTTTTATACACCGGAAGTGCTCCTGTCATTCTCGGGAAGTGGAATGAACCAGCTTTCGCAGAATCTGCACCGCTGTATCAGACAGCATATCTGCAGAGGAAAGTATAAAGAAAGTATCCGTCCGATCCTGGTGAACAGCTGGGAAGCAGCGTACTTTGATTTTGACGGCGATACCTTATATGAACTGGCAAAAGAAGCAAAGAATGTAGGCATTGATATGCTGGTGCTGGATGACGGATGGTTTGGAAAACGTGATGATGATAACAGCGGTCTTGGTGACTGGTTTGTTAATGAGAAGAAGCTTGGCGGAACACTGGGAAGTCTGATACAGAAGATCAATGATCTTGGGGTAAAATTCGGAATCTGGATAGAGCCGGAGATGATCTCAGAAGACAGTGATCTGTACAGAGAACATCCGGATTGGGCACTTACAATCCCAGGAAGAAATCCGGTTCATGCAAGAAACCAACTGGTGTTGGATTTCTCCAGAAAGGAAGTTGTAGACCATATATTTGATCAGATCTGCAAAGTATTGGACCAGGGAAATATTGAGTATGTGAAATGGGATATGAACCGTAGTTTGATGGATGTATTTTCGAGGGGAACGAAAGATCAGGGCAGGGTTATGTATGATTATGTTATTGGTCTGTATGACTTTCTGGAAAGAATCGTAACCAGATATCCAGATCTGCTGATCGAAGGATGCAGTGGCGGCGGCGGAAGATTTGACGCCGGAATGATGTATTATACGTCACAGATCTGGTGCAGTGATAATACAGATGCATTGGACAGATTACAGATCCAGTATGGTACATCGTTTGGCTATCCGATATCCGCTGTAGGTTCACATGTATCGGCAGTACCGAATCATCAGACAGGAAGAATTACATCTCTGCATACCAGAGGAGTAGTGGCAATGGCTGGAACATTTGGATATGAACTGAATCTCGGAAAACTTTCTGAAGAAGAAAAAGAAGAGATCCGGTCACAGGTAGAAGAATATCGGAAGTTCGCACCGCTGATCCAGACGGGACTTTATTACCGTTTGTCTGATCCGTCGAAGGAAGAATATGCAGCATGGGCATTCGTATCAGAAGATCAGAAAGAAGTACTGCTGAATGTAGTGATGCAGGAGATTCATGGAAATATGACTGTGAATTATGTAAACCTTCAGGGATTGAAATGCAGTGCGGTTTATCGTGATACGGAAACAGGAAAGACTTATAATGGCGCAGCACTTATGGAAGCAGGAATCCCGATGCCTGTAGAGATGGGAGAATTCAAGGCGTACCAGATGCATCTGGTGGGAGAAGAATAGAATACAAGAACCTGTAAATGCAGGAGAAGCTGCTGACAAGCAGTTTCTTCTGCATTTTTTACAGGAAAATAGTACATAGGAAGATTCTTTAGAGGAAGGAACAAAAGAAAATGGAAAAAAGAGAAAAGAAAAATGACAGTATCTTCCGGAAACCGGTCATTAGGTGATGACAACATTTTATCCGTATCAGTGGGATCTGAATTATCGTAATCCGAGAGTATTTAATGAGATGATATATAACTTTCTGTATCTGACAAATCAGGGGATAGATATTGTACGAATCGATGCGGTGCCGTATATCTGGAAAGAACTTGGAACTACATGTAGAAATCTGAAACAGGTGTATACAATTGTCCGTATGATGCGCATGATAGCAGAAATTGTATGCCCGGGTGTTTTGCTTCTGGGAGAGGTTGTAATGGAACCCGAAAAAGTTGTGCCGTATTTTGGAACGGTTGAAAAGCCGGAATGTCATATGTTTTATAATGTGACGACTATGGCAACGACCTGGAACAGTATAGCAACAGGTGATATCCGGCTGCTGAAAAAACAGATGGATATTGTGAACCAGCTGCCAAAGCAATATGTATTCTTAAATTATCTGCGCTGCCATGACGATATCGGATGGGGACTGGATTATGAGACGATGAGGCCATGGGGAATAAAAGAAATTCCGCATAAACGTTATCTGAATGATTATTTCACGGGAAAAAGCCGGATTTGAACACGATGAAGAAGCAATGAACGCAGCAGTTAGAGAAGATATCATGCTGCATGCATATATGTTGACCCAGTCAGGGATCCCAATGTTATATAGTGGTGACGAACTGGGACAGGTGAACGATTATAGTTATAAGAACGATCCGGAAAAATGTGCTGATTCAAGATATATCCACCGGGGAAAGTTACCGTGGGAATTCGCTGAGGATAAGGAAGATGTCACAACGGTTCAGGGAAACATATTTCAGACACTTGACCGGTTGGAAAAGATTCGCAGACAGGAGATAACATTTGATAAAGATGCAGATGTGTATACATATGATGTACATGACGACAGTATCCTGTGTGTATTGCGGGAATATAAAGGGAGAAGATTCTTTGGAATATTCAACTTCAGCAATCAGGAGAAGACAGCATGGATGCAGGAAAAAGGGATGTACCGTAATCTGTTGACGGGTGAAAAGACAGAATTGAAAGATATAAGATTAAGTGGATATGAGTTCCTTTGGTATGGAAACTAAAATTGTGTGTGTTTCCATTTATATATTTATACATATTTCATTTTTTATTGCTATTAATCCCCGTAAAATTATTGTATAATGAGGAATAATCGCTACAGTTTACACACCAGAGTATGTCTGAAAAGACCTGAATTGTAGTGGAAAGTTAGGAAATAAGTTCATACGTGGGAGGAATCATGAAAGAACCAACGTTAGGTAATCCGCAGAACACGATAGAAGTTCTGCAGAAATATAATTTTTCATTTCAGAAAAAGTTCGGTCAGAATTTCCTGATCGATACGCATGTATTAGATAAGATCATACAGTCGGCAAATATCACGAAGGATGATATGGTACTGGAGATCGGACCGGGAATCGGTACGATGACGCAGTATCTGGCGCAGGCGGCGGGCAAAGTGATTGCAGTGGAGATCGATAAGAACCTGATCCCGATCCTGGAGGATACATTAAGCGGATATGACAATGTACGTGTCATCAATGAAGATGTATTGAAGCTGGATCTTAAGAAGCTTGCAGACGAAGAGAACAACGGAAAGCCGGTCAAAGTGGTGGCGAACCTGCCATATTATATTACGACGCCGATCATCATGGGACTTTTTGAAAATGAGGTTCCGGTAGAGAGTATCACTGTCATGGTGCAGAAAGAAGTTGCGGACCGTATGCAGACCGGACCGGGTAATAAGGACTATGGCGCACTGTCATTAGCAGTACAGTATTATGCCGACCCGTATATTGTGGCAAATGTTCCGCCGAATTGTTTCATGCCGAGACCGAAGGTAGGATCAGCGGTTATACGCTTGACCTGTCATCAGGAGAAACCGGTACAGGTGCAGGATGAGAAGCTGATGTTCAACATCATCCGTGCATCTTTCAACCAGAGAAGGAAGACACTGGCGAACGGTCTGAAGAATGCGGCGACATTAGATTTTACAAAAGAAGAAGTGGAAGCAGCGATTGATGCACTTGGAAAGGGTGCAAGTGTGAGAGGTGAGACACTGACACTGGAAGAATTCGCAAGATTGAGTGATTTATTATCTCCATATAAGAAAGGATGATGACGATGGACAGAAAAGAAGGGCAGACACTATTTGAGGTAACACCGGAAATCAGCCATTTTGCAGAACTTTGCGAGAAGAATAATGCGATAGACAAAGAGCTGTATACGAAGTACGAAGTCAAACGGGGACTCCGTGACCTGAACGGAAAAGGTGTCCTTGCGGGACTTACGAACATTTCCGATGTATGTGCGAAGAAGATCGTGAACGGAGAGGAAGTGCCATGTGCAGGAAATCTTTACTATCGCGGCTACAATATCAAAGATCTGGTGCAGGGGTTTCTGAAAGATAAGCACTATGGATTTGAGGAAATCGCCTATCTGCTGTTATTCGGTGAACTTCCGGATAAGACGCAGCTGCAGACATTTCATGAGACACTGGTGGAAAGACGGACATTGCCGCCGACATTTGTCCGTGATGTGATCATGAAAGCGCCAAGCCGTGACATGATGAACAGCCTGTCGAGATCGATCTTAAGCCTGTACACGTATGATCCTCATGCAGACGATACGTCGATTCCAAATGTACTGCGTCAGTGCCTGAATCTGATCAGTCAGTTCCCGATGCTGATGGTCTATGGTTATCATGCATATAATTACCGTATGGGAGAAGATCTCTTCATCTATGCACCGTCACCGGAATTATCAACAGCAGAGAATATACTGATGATGCTGCGTGAGAATAAGAAATATACGAAATTAGAGGCAAAGATCCTGGATATGGCACTTGTCCTTCATATGGATCACGGCGGCGGTAACAATTCTACATTTACAACGCATGTGGTAACATCATCCGGAACGGATACGTATTCGACGATCGTGGCTGCTATGGCATCCTTAAAAGGACCAAAGCACGGGGGAGCAAATGTCAAAGTAACCCAGATGTTTGACGATATGATGGAAAAAGTCAGTGACTGGGAAGATGATGATGAGGTACGCCGGTATCTGACCGATTTATTGGATAAGAAGGCATTTGACCGGAAAGGACTGATCTACGGAATGGGGCATGCAATCTATTCTGTATCTGACCCGAGAGCCGATATTTTTAAGAAGTTCGTTAAGCAGCTTGCAAGAGAAAAGGGCTGTGAGAAGGAATATGCACTGTATGAAAAGGTAGAGCACATGGCACCGGAGGTCATCGCAGAAAAGCGTAAGATATACAAAGGTGTAAATGCGAATGTCGATTTCTACAGCGGACTTGTATATAGTATGTTGGATCTTCCACCGTCACTTTATACACCGATCTTTGCGGCAGCGCGTATCGTCGGATGGAGTGCACACCGTCTGGAAGAGCTTAAGAATGTAGATAAGATCATTCGTCCGGCGTACAAACCGTTGGCCGAATACAAAGAGTATGTCAGAATGGATGAAAGATGATGAAGCATGAATTTTATTATACATCCAGAGATTCCGTGACAAAGATCCATGCGATCGAATGGCTTCCGGATAGAGATATAAAAGGTGTCTTACAGATATGTCATGGAATGGTGGAGTATATTGACCGTTATGATGAATTTGCCGAATTTATGTCGGAGCACGGATATTATGTAGTCGGACATGATCATCTGGGACATGGGAAATCCATACAGACAGAAGCTGATCTGGGATATTTTGATGAACGGAAAGGTAATCAGTATGTGATCGGAGATATTTATCAGCTGCAGGAGATGACACGGAAAAAATATCCGGATGTGCCGTATTTTATGCTGGGGCACAGTATGGGGTCATTCCTGTTGAGACAGTATCTGACGATGTATGCGGAAGGCCTTGCGGGAGTTGTCATTATGGGAACCGGTCATCAGGGAATGCTGACGCTTTGTGCGGGAAGGATGATCTGCAGGATCATCGCAGCGTTCAAAGGATGGAAATACAGAAGTACATTTGTGGATAATCTGAGCTTTGGAGGTTTCAATAAGAAATTTGAACCTGGTGAGACATCGAAGGAATGGATCACATCCGACAAGAAGAAAAGGGATGAATATGTGCGGGATCCGCTGTGTTCCTATACATTTACACTGGGAGCCTATTATCAGATGTTTGCCGGTATGAAGGTTCTGGTACGGAAAGGAAGTATGAAACGGATTCCGAAGACGCTTCCGGTGCTCTTTACGGCAGGATCCGATGACCCGGTAGGGGCTTTCGGAAAGAATGTGATCAGAGTCTATGAGAAATATAAAGATGCCGGGATAAAAGATGTGTCGATCCATCTGTATAAGGGCGACCGTCATGAGATATTGAATGAAGTAGACCGTCAGAATGTGTATCAGGATATCCTGGCGTGGATCGAGGAAAAAAATCGCAGATAAAACTGTTAAATGAATAAAATGTGGAAGAAAAATCCGCACAAATTGAGGAAATGTTAAGATTTTCAGTGTCTGTGCGGATTTTTTATACCAAAGTATGCAAGATATGAAATCTGAAATTCCAATTTACCTCCAGCTCCGCAACCAGATCGTAAAGGGTATTGGAAAAGGAGAATTTGAAGAAGGCGAACTTCTTCCAACCGTCCGACAGATGGCAGCAGTTTTAAGATCACATCCGGTTACACCAATACGGAGAAAAAGAGGATATAAAATCCGTAAAATTATTAAAAAATGGGCTTCCGAAGGAACATTTTAGTAAAACCAATGGTTCGGCTGATGAAAAACAGTTGCTTGGAAAATTTGACGGAGCAGAATCGGGAAAATGCCGGATGTATGTGTGGCTGGAACAATCAGAAGTCATACAGATTAAGACAAAGAAATATACGGTATTCATGAATAATAAGGATAAAGACCAGACGACTGCCTGGTATGAACAATTAAAAAAAGCGGAGCCATAAAAGCATCCGCAGAAATTACCGGTAAAATGGACCGCCAGAAGTGACCTTCTGGTGGCCTTTACTTTATGAGGGGGGCGATAGTTGTTATCCAACTATCTTTTTCTATTATAATCAAAAAATGTGTACAAAGTATGTTCATTTTATAAAATGTGATATTTGTTGTTAAAACCACATTTTAGAACGAAAAAAGTATTATAGTAAGAGACAAGGGAAAAATGTTATTGAGGAATACAATAACAAATAGGATAAAAGAAAGGACTAATAGATATGAGTATGATCAAAAATATCAGTAAAGCAGAAGTATTAGTATTAAAAGATCAGGTAGCTTACCAGGAAGGACAGGTAGTCAGCAAAACACTGGCGCAGAACGATGCATTAAGTGTTACATTATTCTCTTTTGACAAAGGAGAAGAGATCAGTACACATGAATCAGGCGGGGATGCATTTGTAACCTGTCTTGACGGAGTAGGTGAGATTACGATCGATGGCGAAAAATATGAGTTACATGAAGGGGAATCAATTATTATGCCGGCAAAGCATCCGCATGCAGTGCACGGAAAAGAGCAGTTTAAGATGTTGCTTGTCGTTGTATTTTAACAAGAATATGTAAACAGTGTGGCTTGTGATCTGTTTTATTAAAAAAGCGCGACAAAAAACTCTCCGGAACGGAGAGTTTTTTGTTGTTGTTATAATTACTAAAGGAATGAGAGTAAAGTGTACACCGAAGAGTGATTTCGGTGTGTTACTTTATGAGGGGGGTGATAGTTGTTGTTCATCAACTATCTGACATTTAGTATAAATGGAAAATATGTCTAAAATATGTTAAAAGCATAAAAGAATTCGAAAAAATCTTAAGTAAAAATGAAGCATATAAAAACAGAATCTAAACAGGAACAAAATCAGAGGCAGAAATGGCAGTTTTTCGTAAATGAGCAGTTATTATATCAAAAAATTCACTGGATGTCGGCTTAAGATGCAGTGGACGCAAAGCAATCTTTTCGAGGAGGGATTTATTGCCATGCTCCCAACAGACCTTTATAACGGTGCGGATATTCCGTTCAACGCTATAGCTGGTAGTATTATAATGACGTGCAATGTCTGGATAAAGATACTTACTGACGAAAAGGAGGTAATTTTCATCAGACAGACAAAGGCGTGTCCCATAAATTAAATATGCATATCCCCGATAAGTAGCGCCAATGCCAAGAGACCGGATAAGATATTCTATTTCTGGTTCATGCATAATACTTTCATCTTCTTTCTAAGTTAATTTTTAATATTTAAAATGTAACGGTTAAAAAAGAAATGTTTGCAGTATGAAAAAATATTAAAAAGATATCCATATCTATTATATAAAAAATCTGCTTAAGAAAAATATAGTTTATTATTTTTTGACGAAATATTAACACTCTGCATATCTCTGATAAAGTGGGCGGAAAGGAATAATTTCATAATATCTTAAGAAATTACAGAAACAATACTTAAAAATTGGCTGGTATTCTTGTATATTATAAGGGAGGTGATGAATTATGTACAACATACTGGTATGTGATGATGATAAAGAAATCGTAGAGGCGATAGAAATCTATTTGTCGCAGGAAGGATATAAAGTATTAAAAGCTTACGACGGTGAGGAAGCATTGAAGCTTTTGGATAAGCATAAAGTGGATCTTCTGATCATTGATGTGATGATGCCAAGATTGGATGGAATCCGCGCAACGTTAAAAATCCGGGAAAAACAGAATATGCCGATCATTATTTTGTCTGCAAAGTCAGAGGATGCCGATAAGATCCTCGGACTGAATGTAGGAGCCGATGATTATATGACCAAGCCATTTAATCCACTGGAACTGACTGCAAGGGTAAAATCACAGCTTGGAAGTACAGTGGAAAAAGAGAATCAGGCAGTTTATACCGTGGGAGGACTTATGATCGATGACGATCAGAAAGAAATTACGGTTGACGGAGAGCCGGTGAAACTGACACCGATCGAATACAACATTTTATTGTTACTGGTAAAAAATCAGGGGAAAGTATTTTCTATTGACCAGATATACGAAAGTATCTGGAATGAAGATGCTATCGGAGTAGATAATACGGTAGCTGTACATATTCGTCATATCAGAGAGAAAATCGAGATTAATCCAAAGGAACCAAGGTATCTGAAGGTGGTCTGGGGTGTCGGATATAAGATAGAAAAGCTTTAGGAAGGGGTATATATGAAGAAATGGTACCGAATGCCCAAAGCAAAATTGTTTTTGATAGTGGGGGCACACGTACTGGCCGTTATCGGAGTATTATGTTTACTGTGGGTAACACGTTATCCGATACTGACACAGGAACTGTTCACTGCGGATGCGGCGAAGAGTTATGAAGAAAGCAATGCATTTGCCGATTCCGTGACGAATGCAAATTATAATATACTGGATGAGATTCGGTATCAGACCTTATATGATACAGATGGCAAATATGATCCGGATAAGATCGTAGATGTGGCAAAATACGAAGATACCGGTGAGATAACAGGAAAAGATGAAACAGGCCTGTCGTTCCGTCTGGGAGATCTGTATTCCTGGGGAAAATTAATCTCGGAATCGATGACGGATTATGATGCGGCCAGGAGCAAATTAGACAAACAGGACTGTATTATCGTATGTAAACGTTCAGACGGAATTTATCATTATTTCCATTACAAAGATTTTAAACAGATGATCGATTACGGAGAGCTGTCATTTGTAATTACCGGAGACAGTTCTGCGGATGATATTCTGACAGAACTAAAGCAGGGAGAGTATCAGGAGAGCAACAGTGGGGAATCCAGATTCCGGGGGCTTCAGGATATCGATGGAAAGATTGCCTATATCAATTGCTGGAATTATGATGGTGAAAGAGTTGTCGGGGATTATAAGACGGTAAATGGAGAGACGGTACTTCAGCTTGTGAACAATTCAAAAGAATGGAATGGCAAGCTGAATGAAGCGTACAGAATGATAAATAATTCAGCCGAAACGATCTATTCTGACGTTGATAATTATGCGGTAGCTCAGAATCAGTATCAGGAAGGCAATACGAACATAACGTATCTGTATGTTAATCTGGACAACAAGACGGTCATTACGAATAAGAAAAAATATCAGAACTTTGACAATTACAAAGAGAACCTGAAAAAAATGAAAAAATCAGGAAAATATGTAATCGTAAGACCAAAGCTTGCAGATTATGAAAGCAATATTGAAAAAGCCGGTAAAGGGGATTCGATGGCACAGAAGTGGCAGGAGACAGTGGCCGGTTATGTCGATGCGTCAGATTATATATATGCCTCTGTTGTAGATACGGATTATCCTGTAAAAGATAATTTTTATGAACAGGATGAGATCTTTACAAGGTACGGGGCCGGAGCCAAAGTGGCCGGAATACTGGGAATGGCGGCTGTAGCGGCATATCTTGTCATTCTTGTATTTCTTACAATCGGAGCCGGAAAAGTTAAAGAAGACGAAGAAGTGTATCTTATGAAATTTGATCACATTAAGACAGAACTGGCAGCTGCAAGTGTGCTGTTACTCTGGGCGGTGGTTGCGCTGGTAGGAGTAAAGGCCGGGGCATTTACATGGCAGAATGCAAGTGGAGAGACGATCTATATGGAGAATGTGGAGTCGTATCTGCCGGGAATAGTGGTTGGAAGTGTGGAGGCATTGTATACCTGCGCAATGTTTCTTTTCGGATATTTGAGTCTGGTGAGAAGAATCAAGGCGGGAACGGTATGGAAGAACAGTGTGCTCAGATGGCTTTTGATCTTCGTAAAAGAAATGTTCCAGAATATCCGTCATCTGTGGAAATCTATTATGGAATTTGCAATCTTCTTCATGATCCACTGGCTTACGTACGTATTTGGATCAGCGGGAAGTAGTATCTGGATCAGCAACCGATTATGGGCGGTCATTCTGTTGATCATAGATGTTGCAGCATTTATCTGGATGGTACAGAAAGCGAAAGGAACCGGAAAGATCAAGACCGGGATCGAGAAGATCGCCGGCGGGGAAGTGGATTATCAGATCCCGGTAAATGGATTGCTGGCAGAGCATAAAGAAATTGCAGAAAAGGTGAATTCCATCGGCGAAGGTCTGGAAGCGGCGCTCGCAAAGAGCATGAAAAGTGAACGCCTGAAGACAGATCTTATCACGAATGTATCGCATGATATTAAGACGCCGCTTACATCTATCATTAATTATGTGGAATTGTTAAAGCAGGAGGACCTTAAGGATCCGAAGATCCAACGCTACATTGAAGTGCTGGAACAGAAATCACAGCGGCTTAAGACACTGACGGAAGATGTGGTGGAAGCTTCAAAAGTAAGCTCCGGCAATATCACACTGGAGTTCATGAATCTGAATCTGGTAGAAATGATCCAGCAGACGAGCGGAGAGTTTGAAGAAAAATTCAAGGCGCGTGATCTGGAGGAAGTGATGAACCTTCCGAATGAGGAGGTTGTAATCCGCGCAGACGGAAGACGGTTGTGGAGAGTGCTGTCTAATATATACAACAATGCGGCAAAATACGCAATGCAAGGAACAAGAGTCTATGCTGATCTTGAAAAGAAAGATGGTATGGCATATTTCAGCCTTAAGAATGTATCCGAGCAGCCGCTAAATATCTCAGCTGACGAACTGACGGAACGTTTCATACGCGGAGATGTATCAAGAAGTACGGAAGGCAGCGGACTTGGACTGTCTATCGCACAGTCGCTGACAGAAATGCAGGGCGGGACATTTGAATTGTATCTGGATGGAGATTTGTTTAAAGTAACGATAAAATTTCCGATTTCATAGTCTGGGCCGGAGGATTTTTTAAAATCTTCCGGCTCAAACTGTATTTACCGTTGTCCCTTTTTCGCAAATCCTCCGGAACCATTAATAAAATTGCCATTTACGCTACTTGCGCTCCTGTCTAAAAAACAGTAGAATATAATATTATGAATGAATTAAGCAAATTATTACAGGAAAATTTAAATATAGAATTTATATCAGCAACGCTGAGTAACCCGAAGAATAAAGACGGTGTACAAAAAGTGAAAGTAAGACCGATCCTGAAAAAAGATGTCCTTTATTTTCAGCTCGAGTCATTCCGGAATAATCAGGCGTTTCACGAGAATGTGGAGGAGAAAAAAGCTTGTGAAATACTTCTTAAGTATATGGAAAATATGCGCCAGATGCAGATGGAGACACAAAGAGCAGCTTATACAATTCTTGTAAGCAAAAAGGGAAAAGTAACAATAAAAAGCAAGATGAAAAAAGGCGAAAAGAAGCAGATTAATATGAGCCACGACCGCAAGAAGAAGTATGTACTGGAAGAGGGAGTCCCGGTACCATTTCTTCAGGATCTTGGTGTTATGACACAGGATGGAAAGATCGTGCATGCGAAATTCGACAAATTCCGGCAGATCAACCGGTTCCTGGAATTTATCGAGGATATATTGCCGGAGCTTGATAAGGGAAGAGAACTTACAATCCTGGATTTTGGCTGTGGTAAATCTTATCTCACATTTGCCATGTATTATTATCTGCATGAATTGAAAGAATATGACATAAGAATCATAGGACTGGATCTGAAGAAAGATGTGATTCGTCATTGTAATGAATTAAGTGAAAAATATGGCTATGAAAAGCTGAGATTTCTGGAGGGTGACATTGCGGATTATACCGGTGTCAATAAGGTAGATATGGTGGTAACTCTGCATGCCTGCGATACCGCAACCGATTATGCGTTGGCAAAAGCCGTGGGATGGGATGCGAAAGTGATCTTATCGGTACCATGCTGCCAGCATGAACTGAACCGTCAGATAAAAAATGAGATATTAGAACCAATATTAAAATACGGGCTTCTGAAAGAACGTATGGCAGCACTTATCACAGATGGCTTAAGAGCACAGTATCTGGAGCGTGAGGGGTATGAAGCGCAGATACTGGAATTTATAGATATGGAGCATACACCAAAGAATATCCTGATACGTGCAGTAAAGAAGCGGCATGCCAAAGAAGACAATAATATAGAGGCTTCCATCAAGAGATGTGAAGCAGCACTCCGGGTATCACCGACACTGGGACGTCTGTTGGACGGGTTCGCCACGGAGTCCGCAAATTCAGAGAAAGATCATCCGGAGAAAGAGGATAAAGAGGGAGTATAAATGACATTGACTTTAAAAAAAAGGTTAAAGAATGCAGGAATCCTGACTGCAGTATTTATCGTGGCTGTCATTATATTCAGCTACGTGACAAATAAGGGGAATGACAATATGACGGCCGATATGGGAGCCGCAACATTTCCACAGATATCATTTTCTTATGGAGAATATAAGATCAATACACTGACAGGTTATGCAAAACGCATGGATATATCCTCTATGCACAACACGATCACACCGGTAGCGAACCAGAGCCTGGATGTAAACGTAGAAGCATATGGGAATAAATTCACGGGAGCCAGCTACAAAGTCTATACGATGGACGGTACAAGCCAGCTGGAACATAAGAAGATTAAAAAGGTGGGAAAAGGATTTACCCTGGATCTGAGCGGGAAAAAAGTACTGGATGAAGAGCGGATCCTGGAAGTCCGCCTGAACAGAAATGGTGATCCGGTATATTTCTATACCCGTATCGTCAGTGATGAAGATGCACATGTTACAGAATGCCTGAATTACATCAGCGATTATCATGAAAATGCACTTGGCAAGGTGGAAAATGCAGGCGTCGGAGCAGCGCTTGAACCGACTGATGATGCGGACAACACCACACTTCAGCACGTGACGATTAATTCGAATTATGAACAGGTCACATGGGGCAGTCTGAAACCACAGGTAGAACAGGGAGAACGCTGGAGCATCAAGGAACTGAACAGTACCTGTATGTCGGTACAGCTGCAATACCGGGTAAGCTGCAAAGGAGAAGAGAATGAGGCAGACCGCTATGCGGTCAAAGAGTTTTTCCGCGTAAGATATATTGCAGATGCCAAGAAAACCTATCTTCTGGATTACGATCGGACAATGGAACAGATCTTCGACGCGACACAGAAGGTTCTGAATGAGAAAGGAATTATCCTCGGCATCGCGCCTGCAAATCTGTCTTATAAGGTGAATAAAGATGGCACGATCGTATCATTTGTAGAGGCAAATGAACTCTGGAATTATAACAAAGATTCAGACGAGATTTCACTGGTATTTGGTTTCGCAGATGCGGAGAATACAGATGTGAGAAATATGGTGTCAGATCATAAGATCAAGCTTCTTAAGGTAGATGCCAAAGGCAATACAACCTTCCTGGTGTCCGGTTATATGGACCGCGGCGAGCACGAAGGAGAAGTGGGAGTAGCTGTCTATTATTATGATATAGAGAAGAATTCAGTGGAAGAGAAAGTATTTATTTCCACAAATAAATCATATGCACAGGCAGAAAGTGAACTCGGAGAGATGTCATATTACGATGCGAAAACGGATATGCTGTACACAATGGTAGACGGCACCCTTTATCAGTATAGCGTCGAAGATGCCGAGAAGAAAGCACTGGTCAAAGGACTGGATGCACAGCAGTATGTTGTGTCGGAAGACGGAAGTCTGATCGCATATCAGGCAAACGGAGATCTTGAGACCGCAACAAAAGTGACAATCCTGAATGTAGAGACAGGAAAGAAGCAGAAAGTAACCTGCGGAAAAGGAGAATGTATCCGCCCACTTGGATTTGTCAGAAGTGATTTTGTATATGGAGTTGCCAAGACAGAGGATATAGGAAATACCGTATCCGGAGAGGCAACCGTTCCAATGTACAAACTGGAGATCCGGAATCAAAAAGGAAAAGTGATCAAAAAATATCAGACAGACGGCATTTATATTCTGAGTGCATCATTCGATGAAGATATGATCACGCTGGAACGTGCATCGAAAGACGGAGATACTTATACAGCAACAGCACCGGATTATATTACGAATAATGAACAGAAGACCAAGAGCAATATCGCACTGGAAACTTATGCAACAGACCTGAAACAGACACAGGTAAGACTGACGTATAACGACGGAGTCGCAGACAAAGAACCAAAAGTGCTCAAGCCAAAACAGATTCTGTTCGAAAGACCACAGACAATCACATTTTCCGATAAAGACGCACCGGAGAAATATTATGTCTATGGACATGGTGATATACAGGGCGTATATACAAAGGCCGGAGACGCGATCAAGAAAGCAAATGATTACAATGGTGTGGTAGTCGATTCATCCCAGAATTATGTATGGGAGCGCGGTAACCGCAATCTGCAGTATTCGATCACTGATAAAGATGATGTGTTAAATACAATCAAAGACCGCCTGAAGAATCAGGAAAAACCGATTGATATCTTAAAAGATGTCAATAACGGCGAGGCTTACGACCTGACAGGATGTACGACGGAAGAGATTCTGTACATCATCAACCAGGGCCGTCCGGTCATTGCAATGCTGGATTCGCAGAATGCCGTCATTCTGGTGGGATACAGCGATACGAATGTTGTGTATGAAGATCTGAATGACAGTACAAGACACAGCGTGAAGTATGAAGAGATGGATCAGATGACGTCCGGAAGCGGTAATACGTATATTGGATAATAGAGAATACAGAATGAATAATAAAAAAGGGCGTGTGAAAAAACTTTTGTTTTTTCACACGCCACTTTTTTAGGCTGTACGGAAAAGCGTACTCTTATATTTCTTTAATGCCCCATACACGATCAGACCAAGAATGGTGCAGGAAATCACCTCACCAATTCCGACTGTCAGCATCATAAACGGAATAGGAAGTGTTACACCATAACCGTAACGCAGTACGAACGGAACGATGATGATATTCGAAATGATTGGTGGAAATGTTGCGACAACTGGTTTCTGCTCACGCAGTTTCCATGTAAAAAATGCACCGATCAATGTTGCAATACTGCCAAATACAATATCCGGAAGGATCGCACCGCCCAGAATATTACCGATCAGACATCCGACAAAGAGTCCCGGAATAGCAGCTGGTGTAAATATTGGTAAAATAGTGAGTGCCTCGGAGATACGAACCTGTACTTCTCCGAAAGAAAATGGTGCAAAAATGTAAGTCAACACCACGTAGATCGCAGCGATCATGGCTGCCTGGGTCATGAAACTAAGATTTTTGTTTTTCATTTTTCAATTCTCCTTTAGTTTTGTTTTACGTGTGGAAGGTCACGAACACACGCGCCGTAGCGGATCTTCATTTAACGCCGGAAAGCGGCGGTCAGCCCTGTTCGACCTTGGTTTTGTGGGCTTTGTGACGGGTGATAGTATAGCATGCGGAAGAGTAAAAATCAAGTGTGGGAATTTGCCGTTTAATTCATCATCGTGGCTTACCCCGCTCCATGATACTAAATTCAACAGCAACTTAATACAAATAAATATACTTCGGAATCCCATTCTCATACACCGTATTCATCTCTCCCTGAATCAACGGTGTCAGATAATCCACCATCTTTTCCGTTACATCATTTCCCGCATCATTAATATAATCTGCAGGCACACTCTTGATTGCATTCGCAATATCACATACCGGGAGTGCTTTAAATTCCGTAGCATAAGGCTTGTCAGAAGTGCGGATCACAGCAGCCATCATACCGCCTGCACCCTCAAGTGCATACTGGCAGGCAGCCTTTCCGAGCATTCTGGATTCCTGAATGTCGGTTGCACTTGCAAGGTGTGCGGCGCAGCGCTGCATCAGGTTCAGCTCGATAGAACGCACCTTGCATCCGATCTCATTTCTTACAGCATCTTCCAGAACCTTTGCGGCACCGGCGATATAGCTGTGGCCGAAGGAATCTACAGCGGAGCTCTGTACTTCTTCGGAAATGTAGCGACCGTCTTTGTTCTTCACACCTTCGCTGACAGCGATGATCACGGCATCCTGTTCTTCCAGTTTTGCTTTCACATCTTTCAGGAATGTGTCAATGCTGAATGGTACTTCGCAGAGATAGATAAAGTCAGGTCCTTTCGCACCATTTGCACGGGCGAGGCAGGAAGCTGCAGTCAGCCATCCGGCGTCACGGCCCATCACTTCTACGATTGTTACGGCCTTGGTTGTGTATACGTGGCAGTCACGTTCCAGTTCGGCAAATGTGGTTCCGATATATTTTGCTGCAGATCCAAAACCTGGACAATGGTCCGTTCCGCAGAGGTCATTATCGATTGTTTTTGGTGCGCCGACCACGGTAATGTCTGTGATTCCTTTGTCGCTCAGATATTTGGAAAGCTTGTCTACTGTATCCATGGAATCATTTCCACCGATGTAGATGAAGCAGTCGATGCTGTATTTGCGCAGAACAGAGATGATTGTCTCGTATTCGTCTGCACATACGGCAGGATCTTTTAATTTCACACGGCAGGAGCCGAGTGCAGAAGCAGGGGTCTGACAAAGAAGGTCCAGTTCTGATACATTTGTGATCTTGATTTTAAGATCTATCAGGTTCTCATTTAATACTCCCTGGATTCCATTGACTGATCCATAGATTTTGTCTACGGATGGGCTGGAAAGAGCGTTCTCAATTACTCCGGCAAGAGTTGCGTTGATCGCAGAAGTTGGTCCGCCGGACTGTGCAACTAGTAAGTTCTTCATATGATGATCTCCTAACTTTTGATATTTCTTCCATCTGACTTATTAACTGAAAAATTCGGATAAGTAAGATAGTAAATTCAGTAAATATAGTATAACATAAATCTGGCTGATATGGTATAATAGGAATATATATGAGTTTTTAAAAAGGAGAATAATTGGCATGGAATTGACAACAATTAGAGAATTATATAAAAACAGTGATTCTTACATGGATCAGAAAGTAACCATCGGTGGATGGGTAAGAAGTATCCGCGGATCCAAAGCATTTGGATTCATCGTGGTAAATGACGGAACATTCTTTGAGCCTTTACAGGTTGTATATCACGACAAGATGGACAACTTTGCAGAGATCTCCAAGTTAAATGTAGGTGCAGCAGTAATCGTTACAGGTACACTGGTAGCAACACCTCAGGCAAAGCAGCCATTCGAGATCCAGGCAGATACTGTAGAAGTAGAAGGAGCATCCGCACCGGATTACCCACTTCAGAAGAAACGTCACAGCTTTGAATATCTGAGAACAATCGCACATTTAAGACCTAGAACAAATACATTCCAGGCAGTATTCCGTGTACGTTCCCTGACAGCATATGCGATTCATAAGTTCTTCCAGGAGAGAGGTTTCGTATATGTGCATACACCACTGATCACAGGAAGTGACTGTGAGGGTGCAGGAGAGATGTTCCAGGTAACGACTATGGATCTGAATAACGTACCGAAGAATGAAGACGGAAGCGTAGATTATTCCAAAGATTTCTTCGGAAAAGAGACAAGCCTTACTGTAAGCGGACAGTTAAATGGTGAGACTTACGCACAGGCATTCCGCAATATTTATACATTCGGACCGACATTCCGTGCAGAGAACTCTAACACAACACGTCATGCGGCAGAGTTCTGGATGATCGAGCCTGAGATGGCATTTGCAGATCTGGATGACGATATGTTCGTTGCGGAAGCAATGTTAAAATACGTCATCAACTATGTGCTTGAGAATGCACCGGAAGAGATGAACTTCTTCAATTCATTCGTAGACAAGGGACTTCTGGAGAGACTGCACAACGTAGTATCTTCTGATTTCGCAAGAGTGACATATACAGAGGCTGTAGAACTTCTTGAGAAACACAATGATAAATTTGAATACAAAGTAACATGGGGAACAGACCTTCAGACAGAGCACGAAAGATACCTGACAGAAGAAGTCTTCAAACGTCCGGTATTCGTAACAGATTATCCGAAGGAGATCAAAGCATTCTACATGAAGCTGAACGACGATGGCAAGACCGTTGCGGCAGTAGACTGTCTGGTACCTGGAATCGGTGAGATCATCGGAGGAAGCCAGAGAGAGGATGACTACGATAAGCTGAAAGCAAGAATGGATGAACTGGGACTGAAAGAAGAAGACTACAAGTTCTACATGGATCTTCGTAAATATGGTTCTACAAGACATGCCGGATTCGGACTTGGATTCGAAAGATGCGTCATGTATCTGACAGGAATGGGCAATATCCGTGACGTAATTCCATTCCCAAGAACTGTCAACAACTGTGAACTGTAATAGAGGATTATGTGGATAACAACACGTGAAAAACGTATATAAAACGTATATGGGGACGGGGGATTTATAAAAATCCGCCGTCCCCATATAGAATGGAGGGCAGTATGAATATATTAGTAGTAGATGACGAAAAGGAAATCGCTGATGTAGTAGAGCTTTATCTCCAGAATGACCAATACAAAGTATTCAAATTTTACAACGGCCAGGATGCACTGGACTGTATTAACAATACGAAGATCGATCTTGCGATCCTGGATATTATGCTTCCGGATATTGACGGATTCCAGATCCTCAAGCAGATCCGGCAGAAATATACATTTCCGGTGATCATGCTGACGGCGAAGACGGAATACATGGATAAGATCACCGGGCTTACGCTGGGAGCGGATGATTATATTCCGAAACCGTTCAACCCACTGGAGCTGGTGGCGAGAGTGAAAGCACAGCTTCGCCGGTGTACACAGTATAATGAAGGGACCAAAGAAGAAGGAGATGTCCTGGATTTCGGAGGGCTGCTTCTGAACCGGACTTCTCATGAGTGTGTATACAATGAAGTGCCGCTGACACTGACACCGATCGAATTCGACATCCTCTGGCTTCTGTGTGAGAACCGGGGAAAGGTCATAAGCTCAGAAGAATTGTTCGAGAAAGTATGGCATGAGAAATATTATAAGAACAGTAACAACACGGTGATGGTGCATATCCGTCATCTCCGCGAGAAGATGAGTGCACCGACAGGCAAGTCTGATTTTATCAAGACTGTGTGGGGAGTGGGCTATAAGGTTGAAGAATAATTATCGGAAATTAAAATTCAGTATCCTCTTGCAGACGGTGCTGGTCACAGCGCTTACCGTTCTGGTAGGGGGGGTACTGCTTAAATTTGTGATCGATGGAATTTATAATGACAGTTTTGCCAGAACTTTTGTAGATGTTCTGGTATTTCTGAATATAAATGAAAAGACGGCGGTCCATCTTTACTGGCAGCTGATCGGAGATAACAAGACATTTTTCATGATTGTTGGTTATCTGATCCTTTTTGCGCTGTTTTTTTATGTTGCGCTTTCTCAGATGACAAAATATCTGGATCAGATCGATCATGGAATTGAAAATATTATATCGGAATCTACAGATCCCATTCATCTGATCACAGAATTAAAACCAATAGAGATCCGTTTGAATGAGATTAAAGCAACATTAAAACGGCAGGAGCTGGAGGCATCGGAAGGCGAAAAGAAGAAAAACGACCTGGTGCTTTTTCTGGCGCATGATCTGAAGACGCCGCTGACTTCGATCGTGGCGTATCTTACGATGCTCGAAGATCATCCCGACATGCCGGAAGAAGAACGAAAAGCATATACTCACATCGCATTGGAAAAATCCATCCGATTAGGAGAGCTGATCAATGAATTTTTTGATATTACAAGATATAATCTTCAGAATATCGAACTGGAACCGGTAGAGATTGATCTTACGATGATGCTTGAACAGCTTGCAGATGAGCTGTACGGAGTCCTCCAGGAAAAGAAGCTGACCTGTGAAGTGGATGTAGAAGAAGATCTGATGATCTACGGAGATCCGGATAAGCTTGCAAGAGTATTCGATAATATCTTAAGAAATGCAATTGCTTACTGCTATGCAGATACGGAGATCCGGATCGAAGCGAAAATGAAGGATGGTGACATCGAGATCACATTTACCAATGCAGGTGATAAGATTCCGGGCGATATGCTTCAGACGATATTCGAGAAATTCTATCGCGTGGATGGTTCCAGATCGACAGGAACTGGCGGCGCAGGTCTGGGACTTGCGATCGCCAAACAGATCGTGGAGCTGCACGGAGGAAGAATCCTGGCAAAAAGTGATGACAACCGGACACAGTTTGTCGTTACACTGCCATCGAAAGAGAAGACAGAACAGAAAGAGGGAAGCGAGGATGAAGTTCATACACATCGCAGACTTGCATTTAGGGGCAAAGCCGGACGCGGGAAACGCGTACAGTCAAAATAGAGAACAGGAGCTCTGGGACAGCTTTCGTGATATTATAACAATCTGCAATCAGAAAAAGACAGATTTGTTGCTGATCGCGGGGGACCTATTCCACAGGCAGCCACTTTTAAGAGAATTAAAAGAAATGAATTCCATACTGGAGATGCTGGATCAGACAGAAGTTGTTATGATCGCCGGTAATCATGATCATATCAGGAAAAACTCTTATTACCGAACATTTACCTGGGCACCGCATGTGCACATGATCTGCTCGCAGGAAATGAGCTGTGTGGAACTTGACCGGATCCAGACGGCTGTCTATGGATGCAGTTATCATTCCAGAGAAATTCTGGAGCCGTTATATGATCATGCAGTTCCGGAAGGACGGCAGAAGTATGAGATTTTGCTTGCACACGGCGGGGATGAGAAACATGTTCCGATCAAGAGTAATCAGATCATGACGCTTGGGTATGATTATGCTGCATTTGGACATATCCACAAGCCGCAGATGCTGGTGGAGAACCGGATGGCATATGCCGGATCGCTGGAGCCGACGGATGTAGGTGATACAGGAGCTCATGGTTATATCGAAGGAAAGATCACCGGAAATGGTTGTCAGATCCGTTTTGTGCCACATGCACTGCGTGAATACAGACACTGCGAGGTACAGGTGGATAAATCTGTGACCGGCCATGTACTGAGGCAAAAGATTGCAGATATGATCGAAGAGCAGGGAAAGCAGCACATGTATAAGATTACACTGACTGGTTATCGAGATCCGGATATCTGGTATGAGCTGGATCATATGGATCCATACGGTAATGTGGTGGAGATTACAGATCACACAAAGCCTGCATATGACTTTGAAAAATTAAAAAATGAAAATAAAGGAAACATTCTCGGACAATATATTGAAAGCCTGAGTGGCTATCCGGCCGACAGTCTGGAGTACCAGGCACTCTGTGAAGGAGTGCAGGCTTTGATGGAGACGAGAAGAGGATAGAACCGAAAGATGCAGATTAATGAATTATTGTTAAAAAACTTTGGAAAATTCCATGACCGGCAGATAGATCTGGATGAGGGGATCAACCTGATTCACGGGGAAAACGAATCAGGAAAGTCTACAATCTACACATTCATCAGGGGAATGCTTTTCGGAATAGAAAGAGGGAGAGGACGGGCCGCGCAAAATGATACTTTCAGTATATACGAACCGTGGGGAAATCCTAATTACTATTCTGGTATATTGAAGTTCAAAAGTGGAGAGAAACATTTCCGTATCGAAAGAAATTTTGATAAATATTCTAAAAAAGCGGAACTGATCTGTGAAGAGGACGGTGAAGTACTGTCTGTAGAAGACGGAGATCTTCAGATGCTGCTTGGGGAGATGGACGCAGAACGTTACGATAATACCGTTTCCATGAGCCAGAGGAATGCACAGATGGGGGAAAGTATTGTGGCAGAGCTGAAAAATTATGCGACAAACTATTACACCTCGGGAAACGGAGAAATCGACCTGGCCGGTGCATTGGAACAGTTAAGGGGCAGGAAGAAGATCCTGGAAAATGAGATCCGTATGGAAATGGCTCAAAAGCAGCAGAAACGTGAAAAACTTGAGCAGGAAGTATCTTTTGTCTGGCGTGATGTACATCATCTGGAAGAAGAACTGGAACGTGTAGAAGAAGAACTTGCGTATCGGCTGGAAAAGGAAGAAGAAAAGAAAAAAGAGCGCCAGAGGGAAGAAGAACATGGAAAAGGTGTCATGGATGAGATTCGTCCGGAAAAATGGAGGATCCATCCAATGGAGCTTCTGGTGTTTGCACTGGTTATTGTGATTGCAGTCATCTTGTTCTCGAAACCGTGGAATTATCTGATCGCTATTGTGTTATTCCTTGCGTTCGGCTTATATATATGGAACCGGATGAAAGTTGGAAAAAAACAGGTAAAAACAGAGCCAGAGATTATCCTTGAAGAGATCACGCAGGAAGAGGAGAAAGTTCCGATAGAGAAGTTACGCTGGGAGAAATCGCATATTACAGCGGAATTAAAAGAGAAGAGAATTCAGTATGACAACCTGGGAGAACAGCTCGCGGAACTGGATGAAGTTAATGAGCGTTCCAGGGAATATGAGATGAAACGCCAGGCGGTCCAGATGGCGGCAGATCATCTGGAACAGTTGTCAGAGGAGATGCGGGGATATCTAAAAAGAGATCTGAATGAGAAAGCGTCATCATTCATCTGTGAGATCACAGGTGGAAAATATAAAAAGCTTGTGACAGATGAAAAACTTCATGTATCGCTTATGACAGATGAAAAGAGAGTAGAGATTGAACAGGTAAGTCGTGGAACAGTAGAACAGGTCTATCTGGCACTCCGTATGGCAGTGGGAGAGCTTTTATGTGAGGAAGAGATGCCGGTGATACTGGATGATGCATTTGCATATTATGATGAGGAGAGAATGCTTCAGACACTCAGATGGTTGAAAGAACATAAGAAACAAGTGATCATATTTACCTGTCAGACGAGAGAAGAACAGGTGATGAAAGAAGCCGGACTTGTTTATCACAAGATAGAACTTTAAAAAAATGCTGTCGGGAAATTCCCGGCAGCATTTTTTAATCACGTGCATTCGTAAGGAACTGCCCGTGGCAGGTCCTGTAGATACTATTAAATCTCTTCACCATTTTTATACTTATTGACAACATTCTGAATTCTTTCGATAGGATTCAGGATACTGCTGATAGAACCATCGTGGTTAAGAGTGTCGATCACGAGGGCAATATATTTGCTCATATCACAGTTAATATAATATGGACGTTCCAGAAGTTCAGGTGTCTGGTAGATCAGGTTGGTAGTCAGAACAGCGTCTAAGATACCTTCTTCATATGCCTGGTCGAATTTCTCCAGACCGTTTGTGAACAGACCGAATGTAGCAGCGCAGAAGATACGTTTTGCTTTGCGCTGTTTTAACTGGCGGGCAACGTCTAACATACTGTCACCGGAAGAAATCATGTCATCAAGGATGATCACATCTTTTCCCTCTACGGAAGATCCAAGGAACTCATGAGCAACGATCGGGTTACGGCCGTCTACCACACGTGAGAAGTCACGGCGTTTGTAGAACATACCCATATCAAGGTTCAGTACGTTGGCAAGATAAATTGCACGTCCTGTAGCACCTTCATCCGGGCTGATTGCCATCATGTGATCGCTGTCGATCTGAAGGTCTTTGAAGGTACGGAGAAGACCTTTGACGAACTGGTATGTCGGACGGATTGTTTCAAATCCGTTTAATGGAATCGCATTCTGTACACGAGGATCGTGAGCATCAAATGTGATGATATTGTCAACACCCATACGGACAAGCTCCTGAAGAGCGAGTGCGCAGTCCAGAGATTCACGACTGCTTCTCTTGTGCTGACGGCTTTCATATAAGAATGGCATAATGACGTTAATACGACGTCCTTTTCCACCTACTGCTGCAATAATACGTTTCAAGTTCTGATAATGATCGTCAGGGGACATATGGTTAATATTTCCTGTCAGGGAATATGTCAGGCTGTAGTTACATACATCGACCATAAGATAAAGATCTTTACCACGAACGGATTCATTAATAATACCTTTTGCTTCACCTGAACCAAAACGTGGAACTTTTGCATCGATTAAGTAAGTGTCTTTCTCATAGCCTATGAAAGCGACATCGTTCTTATGAATATGTCCATCTTCCTTTCTCCATTTTACGAGATAATCATTTACTTTTGCTCCCATCTCTGTACAACCGTCAAGAGCGATCAGTCCAAGTGCTCCTACCGGTATATTCTCAAGATTACGATCGTTACGGCGTAACATCATTAGTACCTCCCAGGTTTAATAATTTTTTTTGGATACGGATATCGTCACCGGTAATACGCAGAATTGTATAATTACTGCTGATTCGTGAGAATGTCCGTTCCGAGTAGATTGATTTTATATCCTCCAATGCAAGGTTGGTAGATATTATGGTTGATTTCTGCCTTAATATGCGTTCATTCAGACAAATGAACAACTGGGATACAGTAAATGAATTCGGCAGTTCTGTACCCAGATCATCAATGATCAGCAAGTCACAGTCATAGATGTGTTCAAATACATCAGAATCCTTGTCCTGTCTTTTACCAAATGTATTCTCTGCAAGGATATCAAAAAGTCCGGCTGCTGTAAAGTAAATAACGGAATAAGCGGAATCCATTAATTCTTTTGCGATGCAGTGAGAAAGAAAAGTCTTTCCGACACCGGTATCTCCATACAGTAGTATGTTATGAAATTCTTTAGAAAATGTATCTACGAAGTTGTGACAGACATTTAATGCAGTTTCCATTGATTCCAGAGAAGAACGTCCGGTAAGCGGATCGATATGATTCCTGGAATAATAGGACAGAGAACAGGTTGAAAAGTTCTCTTTGTCAAGGATATCTTTGAGATTAGATTGCGTATATAAATAATCCACAATCGCTTTTTTGAAACAGTGACATTTATGTGTGCCAATATAACCGGTATCTTTACAATCCGGACACTGATAGTGTAATTCAAGGTAATTGGCAGGAAGACCATGTGCTTTTAATAAAGCCGGCTTTCTGGCGGAGAGTTCTTTGATTTCTGATTTTAAAGAAGAAAGAGCAGTCTGATCTCCGTCCAGAAGCAGTCTTGCCTTTTTAACACTTAAAGAGGAGATGGAATGATCCACTTCCTCTAATTCAGGAATGAGGGCGTATGCCTTCTCATAGCGTTTTCTGAGTTGAAACTCATTATCCAGTTGTTTTTGTTCATAAGTACGCATTAAATGATCGTACTGAGAATTGGAAAGTGCCATGTTATGGAAAACTCCTCTGCATTCGCATAATAGAATCTGATATGTATACTTTATTGCTGAACCAGACGACGTTCCAGATCATTCATGTCATAAGAACGTCCGTCGAAATTGTTGAACTTATTGTTCTGGTTAATTGCAGGCTTCTGTGCCTGTTGCTGTCTTTTGCGTTCCTTTGCGAGCTCTTTCGCACGTTCCTTCTCTTTGCGATAATCAGCATCTACCGCATCGATATCTTTTAACTGACGGACATTCTTGTCCTTCCAGCGCTTCAGAATGGAATCGGTATAGTCAAAGCTTGGCTGATGAATGGCATTCATCGTACGGTCACATGCTTCAAGGATTACTTCCAGAGCAAAACCATATTCTTCTGACCATTTGCGGATATAGGCAATCTCAGAAGCGGCAGGACCGCGGCCCTTAATCCCATATGCATTCAGGACGCAATAACAGTTCTTATTATAAAGAAATGAACTTGTCTTGGCAAGATTCACAGTTGTTATGTTTTCTTCATGCCATGATAAGGCCACCTTATTAATATAATGCATACTCTTGTGACCATTTTCGACACAATATTCGATCAGATACTCAATAAGTTCAGCTGACATATTCAGTGTGTCATAAAAATAAGTAATCTGGTCAATATCAGTAGCGGAAAGTGTCTTGCCGAGATACTGTTCGGCAACAAAGAGTAATTCTTTGAATTCTGCACGTTCCTTACGGCTACGGTACTGCTGTATATTTGTTGTAGATGCCGGAACCGCAGAAACAGGGGCTTCGACAGAATCAACAGGGTAATCCATCTGATTTGTCATAGATGGAACGGACGCAGTCATATAGCCGGACTGTACATCGTGTAATTCGGAAGTTGGTACGGATGAACGGACCGTACTTTGCGGAGTCGGATCATCCGGAGTGTCATCCAGATAATCAAGGAGTCCTTCACTCTTCCAGTATCTTAATGCGCGGAGTACATCCTTCTCTGTGCACTCGAGCAGATCAGCCAGCTCGGAAACAGAAAGACATCCGGAGGACTGATTCATATGACGGAGAAGCAGGAGATATACTTTGACATATTCTCCATTGGCTCTGACCATATACTGGTCGATAAATTCATTGTCCAGTACAGTCGCGTTCGTCTGTACATACTTCGTAAGTTTTAATTCCTTCATAATAATTCCCCGTCCTCCCCAGAACTTTTTGTATCTTTCGTTTCATCGTAGACACATTATAGCACCGGGAAGACGGGGAAAAAAGAAATTTTTGAGTCAAAATCCGACTTTTTTGTGGATAAAATTGTGTGGATAATGTGGATAACTAGTGTTTAAGCAGGTTTTCCCCAATGTTTACAACGTTTCCGGCTCCCATAGTTATCAACACATCTCCCTTCTGGCACTTGTCCAGACAGAAGTTTTCAATCTCTTCAAAGCTTGGGAAATAGTAAGCATCGCATCCTTTTTTCTTTAATTCTTCTGCGATCATCTCAGAAGACATGCCCAGAGTATCTGTCTCACGGGCAGCGTAGATGTCTGCGAGGATCACATGATCGACATGTGTCAGAGCATCTACAAATTCAGGGAATAATGCTTTGGTACGTGTATAAGTATGTGGCTGGAAGATGCACCATATTTCTTTGTGCGGGTATTCCTTGGCCGCTGTTAAAGTTGCATTGATCTCTGTTGGGTGATGAGCATAATCATCAATGACGGTAACTCCATTAACTTCACCTTTATATTCGAAACGACGGTCTGTGCCGTGGAACGATTTTAGTCCTTCTTTGATCTTGGTAAATGGAACTCCGAGAAGGTCTGCAACGGCAATGGCTGATAATGCATTGGATACATTATGATCTCCATTCACCGATAATGAGATACGGTCGATAAATTCACCGGATTTTACCAGATCGAAAGAGGCCTCTCCCTTCTTATCATGAAGGATATTGGTTGCACTGTAGTCAAGAGAGCTGTCATTACCGTAACGGATCACGCGGCAGTCAAGGTCAGCAGTGATCTCTTCAAGATCAGGAATGTTGTCGTTGATAACAAGTGTTCCATCCTTTGGAAGTAATTTCGCAAAGCGGTGGAAAGAATTACGGATATCAGCCAGGTCTTTGAAGAAATCCAGATGATCTTCGTCAATATTCAGGATTACGCCGATCTTCGGGAAGAAATGCAGGAAACTGTTCGTATATTCACAGGCTTCTGTGACAAAATATTCAGAATTACCTACACGGATGTTACCGCCGATAGCCTTTAAGATGCCGCCGACAGAGATGGTAGGATCCATTTCTCCGGCAAGTAAAATGTGTGACAGCATAGAAGTTGTCGTTGTCTTGCCGTGGGTACCGGAAATTGCGATCGGTACATCATAGTTGGTCATTAACTGTCCGAGCAGTTCTGCACGGGTCAGCATAGGAAGATTCTGTTTTACAGCTTCTGCGAATTCTTCGTTATCAGGATGAATTGCGGCAGTATATACAACAACATCGATGCCGGAAATAATATTAGAAGCTTTCTGTCCGTAGAATACTTTGGCCCCCAGCTTTTCCAGATGATCTGTGAGGGCGGATTCTTTATTATCAGATCCGGAAATAATGAAACCTTCTTTTAAAAGTATCTCGGCAAGACCACTCATGCTGATACCGCCGATTCCGATAAAGTGTACGTGTACAGGTTTTTCAAAATTAATTTTATACATAATATACCATCCTTTTTTAATAATATAGGTAAAAAGATCATCATAAAAACTACATGTTCTTCATATTATTATAAACATATATCAAAAAAAATCCAAGTCGTAAGTTTTTGTAATAATTTAACAAAAAGTTTGCGAAAATCGAAAAAAAACTGTAAAAATTGTTAGCTACGTAAGAAGAAGTATGGTATAATAAAAAAAGTAAGACTACTGAGAAGGGGTGATGACATGAGAAAGAAGGAAATGATAGCAATGCTGCTGGCAGGAGGACAGGGCAGCAGACTTGGAGTCCTCACAGCAAAAGTTGCAAAACCTGCCGTTGCATTTGGAGGTAAATATCGCATTATTGACTTTCCACTCAGCAACTGCATTAATTCAGGAATTGATACGGTGGGTGTATTGACCCAGTATCAGCCATTGAGATTGAATGCGCATATAGGAATTGGTATTCCCTGGGATCTTGACAGGAATTACGGAGGAGTAACGGTTCTTCCACCATATGAGAGAAGCGGAAGCAGTGAATGGTATTCCGGAACTGCGAACGCAATTTATCAGAATCTGGATTATATGGAGCAGTTTGATCCGGATTATGTACTGATCTTATCAGGGGATCACATTTATAAAATGGACTATGAAGTAATGCTGGATTATCATAAGGCGAATAACGCAGACGTGACGATTGCGGCAATGCCGGTGCCGATGGAAGAGGCAAGCCGTTTCGGTATTGTTATCGCAGATGAAGATGGAAGAATTCAGGAATTCCAGGAAAAACCTGCGGAACCAAAGAGTAATCTGGCATCTATGGGAATTTATATATTCTCATGGAAAGTCCTGAAGGAAGCGTTGGAGACATTGAAGGACGAGCCTGGTTGTGACTTCGGAAAGCATATCATTCCATATTGTCACAATAAAGGCGAGAGATTGTTCGCATATGAATATAACGGTTACTGGAAAGATGTCGGAACACTGGGATCTTACTGGGAAGCCAATATGGAACTGATCGATATCATACCGGAGTTCAATTTATATGAAGAATTCTGGAAGATATATACCAACAGTGAGATTCTGCCGCCACAGTATATTTCGGCACAGTCAGTGATTGAGAGAAGTATTATCTGTAACGGTGCGGAAGTATATGGTGAAGTACATAACAGTATTATCGGATCCGGAGTTGTTATAGGAGAAGGATCCGTGATCAGGGATTCTATTATCATGAAAGATACCAGGGTTGGTAAGAATTGTGTCATGGACAAGGCAATCGTTGCAGAAAATTGCCTGGTTGGGGATAATACTACATTTGGCATCGGAAGTGATATACCGAACAAATTAAAACCGGCAATTTATTCATTTGGCCTGGTTGCCGTGGGTGAAAAATCTGTAATACCGGATGGGGTGCAGATTGGAAAGAACACTGCTATCAGTGGAGTAACATCCAAAGAAGATTACCCGAATGGAGTACTGGAAAGTGGAGAAACATTGATAAAGGCAGGTGAACGAGCATGAGAGCAGTAGGAATTATTTTAGCAGGTGGTAACAGCAATAAGATGCGTGAACTGACACATAAAAGAGCAGTGGCAGCAATGCCGATCGCCGGAAGTTACAGAGCGATTGACTTTGCACTCAGTAATATGTCAAACTCTCATATTCAGAAGGTGGCAGTTCTGACACAGTACAATGCCCGTTCGTTGAATGAACATCTGAATTCTTCAAAATGGTGGGATTTCGGAAGAAAGCAGGGGGGATTATATGTATTTACCCCGACGATCACCGCGGAGAACGGATACTGGTACCGCGGAACAGCAGACGCAATTTATCAGAATCTGGATTTCTTAAAGAGATGTCACGAACCTTATGTAATCATTACATCCGGTGATGCTGTATATAAGATGGATTATAACAAAGTACTGGAATATCACATTGCAAAGAAAGCGGATATTACAGTGGTATGCAAAGAACTTGGTCCGAACGAAGATGCAAGCCGTTTCGGAACGATCAAGATGAATGATTCGATGCGTATTGAAGAGTTCGAGGAAAAGCCGATGGTGGCACAGTCGCAGATTGTATCGACAGGTATCTATGTAATCAGAAGACGCCAGCTGATCGATCTGATCGAACATTGCGCAGAAGATGACAGACATGATTTTGTGACCGATATTCTTATCAGATATAAGAATCTGAAGAAAATCTACGGTTATAAAATAAAAGATTACTGGAGCAACATTTCAACAGTGGATGCATATTATCAGACGAATATGGATTTCCTGAAACCGGAAGTACGTGAGTATTTCTTCCGGACACAGCCGGGTATTTATTCCAAGGTCAGCGACTTGCCGCCGGCAAAATACAACCCGGGATCTATGGTTAAGAACAGCCTTGTGGCGAGTGGAAGTATCATTAATGGTACAGTCGAGAATTCGATTCTTTTCAAGAAGACATTCGTGGGGAACAACTGTGTCATTAAGAATTCCATTATTCTTAATGATGTCTATCTCGGAGACAATGCATATATTGAGAACTGTATTGTAGAAAGCAGGGATACGATCCGGGCAAACACACGCTATGTTGGTGAAAATGGTGTGAAGGTAGTCGTAGAAAAAAATGAGAGGTATGCACTTTAAGAAAAAGCAGTGCAAAGGCTAGAAGAAAGGGGCTAGAACAACATGCAGATTACAGATGTACGAGTACGTAAAGTAGCAAAGGAGGGCAAGCTGAAAGCTGTCGTTTCCATTACCATGGATGAGGAATTTGTGGTACACGATATTAAGGTGATTGAAGGAGAAAAAGGACTCTTTATCGCAATGCCAAGCAAGAAAGCATTGGATGGAGAGTATAGAGATATTGCGCATCCAATCAACTCAGGAACAAGAGAGCGCATTCAGAATATTATCCTTGAGAAATATGAAGAAGCTCTGACTGAGGATGTAGCAGAAGCATAGAGGGCATATGTATCGGCGAAAAAGAGGAGTGGGAATTTCCCGCTCCTCTTTTCAGGATAACTGAATTATGCCGGATCGGCCTCTAATTGAAAATGC
>ERZ1673747.1020-NODE-1020-length-32900-cov-142.235317_pt1 | contig 32900 bp, 29 predicted proteins | sample MGYA00580220_ERZ1673747 | MGnify/ENA primary metagenome ERZ1673747 (study PRJEB41218, sample SAMN15661769) | gut metagenome | host: Homo sapiens | place: Canada: London | collected 2015-08-20/2019-03-30 | study: EMG produced TPA metagenomics assembly of...
TTTTCAATTTAGGACAGTTAATTTTATCGTCCTATTAAAGTATAGCCCTCCGGTGCCAGCTCCAATGCTGTGACGGTCTCCCCAAATCGGGAAGCCCAGCAGTCGAAGTGGGTCATGTTCAGTTCTTGCAGGCGTTCATACTGAAGGTAACGCTGCATGGTGTAAAGCTCGGTCATGGAGTTGCTGACCGGGGTGCCGGTGGCAAAGATCACACCACGATTTCCGGTGATCTCGTCCATATAGCGGCACTTGGCAAACATATCGGAGGATTTCTGCGCGTCCGATGTGGATAAGCCTGCCACATTCCGCATTTTTGTGTATAGAAACAGGTTTTTATAGTTGTGGGCCTCGTCCACGAACAGCCGGTCCACACCCAGCTGCTCGAAGGTTACCACATCGTCTTTTCGCCCCTCGGCTTGCAGCTTTTCCAGTCTGGCTTCCAGAGACTTTCTGGTACGCTCCAGCTGCTTGACGGTAAAACGCTCGCCGCCGCTGGCCTGCACCTCTGCGATGCCCTCGGTGATCTCGTCGATCTGCTCATAGAGAAGCCGTTCCTGACGCTCCCGGCTGATGGGGATACGCTCAAACTGGCTGTGTCCCATGATGATGGCGTCGTAGTCACCGGTCGCAATACGGGCGCAGAACTTCTTGCGGTTATGGGTCTCAAAGTCCTTTTTGGTTGTGACTAAGATGTTGGCAGAAGGATAGAGGCGCAGAAACTCTGATGCCCACTGCTCAGTCAGGTGGTTGGGAACCACAAAGAGAGATTTCTGGCACAAGCCCAGGCGTTTGGCTTCCATCGCAGCGGCCACCATCTCAAAGGTTTTGCCCGCGCCTACTTCGTGTGCCAGCAGGGTATTTCCGCCATACAGCACATGGGCGATGGCACTTTTCTGGTGTTCCCGCAGGGTAATGGCCGGGTTCATGCCGCCAAAAGTGATATGGCTGCCATCATACTCACGGGGACGGGTAGAGTTCATTTCTTCGTTGTACTGGCGCACCAAAGTCTGGCGGCGCTCCGGGTCTCTCCAGATCCAGTCCCTAAAGGCTTCCCGGATCGCCTGCTGTTTTTGGGCAGCCAGAGTGGTCTCCTTGGCGTTTAGTACGCGGCGCTCTTTTCCGTCTGCGTCCTCTATGGTGTCATAGATACGGACATCCCGCAGGTTTAAGGAATCCTCCAGAATCTTGTAGGCGTTGGCGCGGCTGGTCCCATAGGTGGTATAAGCTGCCACATCGTTGTAGGATACAGAAGATTTCCCCTTGATCTGCCATTCAGCAGTAAAGGAGGAATAGTTGACCTCAATGCTGCGCTGGAGATAAACCGGGGTGTTGAAGGTCTCGTACATAAACTGCTGGATGTACTCCTTGTCAATCCAGGTAGCGCCCAGACGCACCTCGATCTCCGACGCATTCAGGTCTTTGGGCTGGGCGGCGGTAAGGGCTTCCACATTGACTGCATAAACCGGGTCCTGCTGTGCCGCCCGCTGCGCCTGACGCAGTTTGCGGCGTACATTGCCGGAAAGGTATTCATCAGCAGTCACATAATGGGGTGTGCCGTCTTTCTCCAACTGTCCCGGTACACGGAAGATCACGCCTTGCAGCTCTCCGGCCAGTTCTTCTTTTGTTTTTCCGGTAAGCCGACTCATATAGCTCATATCTACGCAGGCCTTTTCCGAGATGGACACCGCCAGTGCTTCGCTTGCCGTATCCACAGTAACCACTGCCTGATGGGGCTTGATGGTCCGTTTGGTGAACATATCCGCCTTGCGCTCCAGCTTTCCGTCCTCGTCGATAACTTCCAGCGCACAGAGCAGGTAATAGGAAGAATCATCTGCATAAGCCAGCCGGTTTGCACGGTCGTTGATGAGACCGTATTTGGCAGAAAAGCTGTCATAGAGCCGGTTCAGTTCCGCCTGTTTTTGGGTAATGGTGCTGTCTGGAACCGCTGCATCCATCTGAAGGTCGATCAGTTCCTGCACACAATCACGCAGTCCCACAAGACCTTTCACGCGGGCTTCGGCGGTGGCGTTGAGATCAGGGCGCACCATGCGGCTGTTTTCCCGGTAGTACACCTGTCCGTCTACAATGGCATAGGAATAGTTCTTCACATTTGGGTCAGCAGGAATGGAGGTGTCAATGGTTTCGCCCTCGCCCAGCTCCGGCAGTTCTGCCTCCTGATAAGTGCCATGAATGTACTTCACAGCATCATGCAGCTGATCGGCAAGCTCCAGCCCCTCAATGGGATTCACGGTGTAGTCCATGCCATGGGCGGTGCTTTCCGGTTCCTGTCGGCCCAGCACCATTTCCGGGTGGTCGATAAAATACCGGTTGATGGCAAAGCCGTCCTGCGTCTGTCCGGTCTGGGTCCACTCTGGTGCAATGTCCAGCAGGCGGTCCCGCTTTTGGAGGAAGATGATGTCCGATACCACCTCGGCACCGGCATTCTTTTTGAACGCGTCATTCGGCAGACGGATCGCTCCCAGCAGCTCAGCACGCTGGGCAAGATAGCGGCGCACGGTGGAATCCTTGGCGTCCATAGTATAGCGGGAGGTTACAAAAGCTACCACTCCGCCGGGACGCACCTGGTCCAGTGCTTTGGCGAAAAAGTAGTTGTGAATACTGAAATTCAGCTTGTTGTAGGCTTTGTCATTGACCTGATACTGACCGAAAGGCACATTGCCGATGGCAAGGTCAAAGAAGTCACGCCTGTCGGTGGTCTCAAAGCCGCCTACTGTGATGTCCGCCTTGGGATAGAGCTGCTTTGCGATGCGCCCGGAAACCGGGTCCAGCTCCACGCCGTACAGACGGCTGTTTCGCATTTTCTCCGGCAGCATACCAAAGAAATTGCCCACACCCATAGACGGCTCCAGAATATTTCCGGTCTCAAACCCCATACGGTCCACCGCTTCATAGATGGCCTGAATGACCGTAGGGCTGGTGTAATGGGCGTTGAGGGTAGAGCTTCTGGCGGCGGCATATTCCTCCGGGGTCAGCAGTTCTTTTAGCTGGGCATACTCTAAAGCCCATGCCGGTTTCTCCGGGTCAAACGCATCAGAGAGACCGCCCCAGCCCACATATCGAGAAAGAACCTCCTGCTGTTCGGGGCTTGCCTGCTGTCCGGCAGCTTCCAGCTCTTTCAGCAAACGAATCGCATTGACATTTGCCTGGAACTTGGCTTTCGGACCGCCTTCGCCCAAATGCTCATCGGTAATGCGGAAGTTTTTTGCATTGCGGCGCAGGTTAGCCTTATATTCCTCATAAGATGCTTCCTCGGCAGCTTTGGCATTGGGGAAGGTCTGCCACTGGCCGTTGACCTGAATGGAAACCGGGTGTTCATCCAGCACTTCCTCAAAGGTTTTCTCCGGCTCTGTTACAGGGGCTGGCGGCTCCGGCTCCTCAATATGCAACCGTTCCACCACCACATCATAAGGTAGATTGTTCTTATCGCCCGGATAGACGGCCACGGTCTCGGAATGGAAGGCCGGGGATTCGGCAGCCGGTTGGGACTGTTCCTGTCCAAAACCGTCCTGCTGACGGGCATACATCCCGCGCAGCAAAGGTGCAACCTCATCCCAGCGGAAATACAGCATAGCCAGACGCTTTTCCTCTGCATCCATGACTTCCAGTTCTATGCCCTGTGCCGTGGTACGGTAATCGGCAATATCGCCGGTCTCCAGATTCAGTGTCTCGATCTCACCGGAATAGGCTCTGCTCAGCCAGTAGGCGATCTCGCTGTTGCTCCTGCCGGATTGCAGCAGCGTGGAAATCTGCTTTTTATCCGCTTCATCCATCAGTCCATGAGCCAATACATCCCGCAAGTCCTGATCTGCCTTGTCCGGGTCAGTAGGAAGAAACTCGGTATAGTAAGCATTGCGGCGGTCTGCCCGAAGCAGCTGCTCGAACTGTTCTTTGCGCTCTGCCCGGTAGATGGGATATACCATCCCGGTGGGCAGAAGCTGTACGGTGTCCTCCCGCAGCTCTGTGATCTGATAGGCGTCATCCTCGATATACACGGTATCGCCCACGGCATAGACCGGGGCGGCTGGGTCATAGGAGGTTCTTTGCGGAATTGGGCGGCGAACTGCGTCATATTCCTCATCGGAAATGGAAACTTCGGAAGTCTGCTCTGTCTCGGCATCTGCGATCTGCTCTGCATCTGACATCACCTGTTGGATAAACGGGGCATTGTCCAGTTTTTCCGGGTCTGCCACCTGTCCGTTGACGATCCCTCTTTCCTCCAGGGCTTCCCGGATGGCGATGGGGTCGATGTCGTCAAAACGGTCCTGTTCTTCTTCGGTATAGAACCGGTCCTCCTGAATGAGCTGGGCAATCCTGCGCTGTACCTTCGGCCAGGGCAGCTGCGTTTCCTCCGGGCTGCCGGCACGGACAACGAACAGGCTGTTGCTGTTACTGCCGCCGTATTCCTGAGCCAGCCATGCAGCGGTATCTTTCTCTCTTGCATGATCTTTCATATAGCGGACAACAGCGTGTTTACTCTCGATATTGCCGTTCCATGCACAAAGGGCAGTATCAATATCTTCCTGAGAAAGAGGGCGCAGAAGCTCATGGAGCTTTGGATAGGTTTCGTCGATCACTTCCCGGTGCAGACGCTGGCGGAACTCCGGCACATCCGAATAGAGGCGGATCAGCTCCATATCCTTAGAGCCAAGAACCGCACGGCGCACAGCGGCATTGCCCTCGATGACAGCATTTTCACGGTCAGAATGACCGCAGGCATTGCGGTATGCGGCATCCTCGGAAATGGCGGCAGTCACCACAGGCTTATACTGCTCAAACTGCTCCCCAAGGGTAGGCTTTGGCGTTTCTTCATCCATCTCCGGCTGCTGGGCTTGAATGGCATCTTCTTCGGCCTGTTCCTGTTCAGACTGGATTTTGTCATACTGCGCTTGTTCCTGTTCGGTAAGATAGCGGCCTTTCTGAACAAGAGAGGTAATGCGCTTGGCAACCTTTTCCCAGTTCAAGTGAACATCCGGGCAGTCCTGCTTTTTATAGTGCAATCCTTTCCCGTCGTGATCTTCGCCGCTGTGTGTTGCGCCGGACAGGGCATGAGAGCGTCCGCCAATGCCATACTCGTCTTTGAGGAATCTCACTTTCTCCTTATCCGTATGGTTTTCCATGAAGAACGCATAGATACGGCCTTTTCCTCCGGCGAAACTGCTTCCGCCGGTCATGGCGGCGTCGATCTCATCCTCGGTAATAAAGTGCTGGACGGTTGGCACTTGGGAAAGCTCTGAAGAAAAGATCCTGCGGGGCAGGTCAAGATCCTTCAGGTTCTCCCAGATTTCCCTTGGCCTATGGTAGTGAAAGCGCAACAGGTCACGGTCCTGCTGATAGGCAGTCAAGAAGGCAGCGTATTCTTCCTTGAGTGTCTGGCGGAAAGCCGGTTCACTCAGCTGCTCCATCAGGCGGCGGGTCTCCTCCGGGAAACCATTGCCTTTGATCTCTGACAGGCAGGACAAATATCCGGCTTCTCTGGCTTCCTCGCTGAGATCGTGGTACAGATACCAGAGCTTTTCTGAAAGGAGGGAGCGTTCATAGCCTGTCGCTTCTGCAAGCTCCACATTGGAGGCAAACTGGCCGCTCTCCAAAAGCTCCCCGATACGCTCTGCGGCGCTCTCCCAGGAAATGACCTGGGCAGACCTGTCATAACGGACAGACTTCCCATGGGAAAGATGGATACCATCCTCGGCATACCATGCGCTCACACTGCCAAGGCCATTGCCGCCGTGGTACAGCGTTTTCAGTATCTCGGCAATCTCAGCGGTGGTTTTCTGCTTTTCAAAGGCTGCAACCACACGCTCCCTTTGACGGTCTGTATTGCCGCCCAAACGCAGCACATGGTCGATGTCATTTTGGGCAAAAGAAAAAGCAGAGGATGTATGCGCTACATTCTCTGCTTCATCTATGGATTGGATCTGTTCCGCTTCGGAGAGGAACAGGTTTAGGGTCAGCTGTTGATAAGCTCCGCCATCAGGATCTCCTCTGCCTGAGCTTTGCAGGTGTTCATCAGCCCCACCCACTTCATGGGATCGCTGGCTTTCAGTTCCTCGGTGGCTCCCGCTTCCTTCGCCAGCTGGGGCATCATCTGCTCCAGTCTGCTCTGGGCGGTCTCGTCGATCTCCAGAAGGTGCGGGTACAACTTCTCGCTCAGCAGCATCTGGTTGTAGAGGATGGGACGGTGTTCCTTCAGGTAGGTTTTCCTCATCCTGCCGTATTTGCCCAGAGGTTTCTCCGGCTGCTGGCTCAGCTTCAGGTCGGGAATCAGATAGTCTCCGTTCTGGATGTAGGTCATGGGATTGTTCATCTTGTTTGCTCCTTTCTTGGTTGGCTTCGCGCTCTGCATTTCGGACGGTGACGCCGATCTGCCGCAGCACCTGCTGGTTGATCTGGCTGACCGCTGTTCCCAGCGCCCCGATGGTGGACGGGGTGTTGAAATCAAAGATCGCCATGAAATCTTCGTGGTCGAAGTAGCGTTCCGGCTCCAGTCCACAGCGGGACATCAAAGCGTAAGTGATGCTGACGGTGGCGGCTGCCTTGAACTGCACTCCGATGTTATACTCATCATATTCCTCCAAAAAGGAACCGTCAACGATATAGAAGAAGTCCTGCTGATGCTCCGTCCAGTATTCCTCAGCCAGTTTTCCGGCTACCTCGGTGAGCTGTCCTGCAAGGTCATCACCGGAAACATCATAGGTGCGCTCCAGCATGGCCTGCACGGAATCCAGATGGCGCTCCTCCAGCTGCCACAGCCAGGGAGTGCGGGAATGTTCACGGGTTCCGGTGTCGGAAATATCAAAGACATAACGCAGGCGAGGTCTGTCCCCGGAATCATCCACCAGAGCGATTCCCTTGGAGCCGCGCCTTACATATCGGCCCATCTTTTCATTCCACAAATCGTACTCTGCACAGGCGGTGGCGTCCGGTCGCTGGGCGTAGATCATCAGCTGCTCATGGAACGGGTACTTGTAAAGACGGGAAGCAGTGGTGAGAAACCCTGCCCATTCCTGCCAGCTCCCCGTGAGCTGTGTTGCCACCTTGTCCGCCATCTGTGCATATAGTTCAGCTTTGGTTAGCATGGTGTTCTGTCCTCCTTTCAGTTTTGGGGTAAAGAGGTGGGGTGGCAAATTGCCACCCCATCCCTGCGGTTATGCTGTTTACTGGTCAAAATCCGGGTACAGCTCCAGCTGGGCAAAGTCCTCATCGGTCATCGCACAGAGCTTCGTAAGGGCGCTGTCGGTTAGCTCCCTCAGTTCCGTTTCCTCCGGCGAAAGCTCGCCGCGCATTTCACGCAGGCTGTCGATCAGTCCGGTGCGGCTGCCGGTATTGTAAATGCACATCAGGTTCATTTCCTCAAAAGTAAAGTTTCCCATATCAAATCTCCCTTTCTGCGCTCTTTTTTTGCGCTGTCTTTTTGTGTTCTGCTTTGGGCTGGCCTTTCAGCTGCTCCATGACGGACTTTTTCTTTTCCCGTTCCTTCCGATGAATGGCGTCAGTCAACTCCATCAGGGAAATGGGCTGACCGCTTCGGGCCTGCTGTTCCAGCTCTGCCACCGTAGGCTCTTTTGCGCCATTGTTGATGATACCGTCGATCATGCCGTAATCGTCCTCCACGGCCATTTCCGCATTTTTCAGCGGATTTTGCGGCAAGAATCCGGGGATCTGGGTAAAACCAACGCTGTCGCAGTAATGACAGGATACCTTACCGTCCTGCTTGATCGCAACGATGTCGCTGACGCTCATGGAGGGACTGTGAAAGTCCACGGGTTTTTCCAGATTGAATTGCTGATAGAGTTTTTCCAGCTGCTCCGGCACAGTGCCAGACTCACTCAGCGGAGCGGTGTAAATGAGGTCATAATTGCTGCGGTCTACGGAAACATCATGGGACTCTAACCAGTCCAGATTCATAAAGCGCACATTTTGCGGATCGTTACGGCTCACCTGGTAGATGGCAAAGCAGTTTCTGTTCTGGGAGAGAAATGCCTGTTCTCGTTCCTGCTGATGTTCCTGACGCTCCATGACCTTTTCGTGGAACTGAGGGCTTTTCTCCCATTCCTCACGGTCCACGCCGAAAAGACCGCCATGCTCCATGATCTCCTGCGGGTCAAACACCATGCTCTCCGTATTGTCCTCATGCAGCACATAGACAGTCAAACCGGCAGCATCCAGTTCCAGCGCCCGTTCTCTTGTAACAGGGAGCATCCCGTCATAAGAGTAACCGTATTTCTGCATATCCGGTGTGGAGACCTGCTCATCGGGCGTTGGGTATTCATCCAGCGCCTGCTCCTGTGCCTCCGGCAACTGGGAAGAAGCGGCCATCTGACCGACCTCTGCCTGCATCTGCTGATAGGCAGCTTCCTGCAAGGTCTCGATCATAGACAGGGGAGCGTGTCTAAGTGAAGTGCTGTCCAGATCGTTGTCATCACAAATCTGGAGAACTGCCTTCATGCGGGAAAGCTCCGGCATATCCAGCTGACCGCCATCCAGCTCTTTCATGGACGCGGCATCGTAAAGGGTGTAGTCCCAGCCGCTGTCACAGGGCTGAATATGAAGATAGGTGGCATCGTCAATTAGAAACAAAGCCTCCTGCTGGTTTGCCTCCGCATCAAGAACCGCCATTTCCGGCTCTTTTTTTGCATTGGGGTCAATTCCACGCTCTTTGCAGATTTCCTTATAGTGGCGCTCAATGTCAGAGATCAAAGTGCCGGAGGTCTTGTTGATGGTCTCCAAACTGGCTCTCAGCTCTTTCAGTTCCTTGCCCTGACTCCAGCTTGCAATATAGCCGAAGCTGTTTTCTCCGGTCTCGATGCCAAAATATTTGCAGACTGCATAGGAGATGCTTTCAGCCTCCACTTCCTCCGTGTGGCGGTCTTTCCTCTGTTCTTGCAAAAACTGGGCGAGAGTAGAAAAGCCGCCAACAAAATTCAGTCCTTCTTCCTCGGTCAGCATCAGGCGTCCATTTTCCGCCAGCTCCAGCGGATCTGTCAGCAGAACGGAACCTGCATGGTTTACAACCACTCGTTCTTCTACACAGACCGGCTCTCCGGGGTCGTAGTCAGAACCGCGCAGGTCATAGCAATAAACGCCCTCCGGCAGATTATCACGGACAATCCGCCCATTGGAGAACAGACCAGGTTTATCAAACAGCTCGATCTCCTGATATTGCTCGTCATTGGCAATCTGAATCTTTTTCTGATTGTGGAGCTTGCTGTGGGCAATCTCGTGAACCGTGGCCGAAACCGTCTGCACCTCGCTCATGCCCTGACGAATGGCAATTTTCTGATGATTGGCAGAAAAATAGCCGTCCGTATCGGCGGCCATTGCTTCAAAAGTGATCGGCATCGGCGCACTGCGGCGCAGGGCCTCCATGAATGCCTCATAATTGGGCACATTGCCGGAAAGGGAGGAGACAAGCTCCGGCAAAGGTTTCCCATCGGTCTGGCTCACATCAAAGACCTTGACCGGGCGAAACATGGGGATCTCGATTTCTTTTTCCTCTGTGATGATCTTTCCGTCTTTATCCAAAATCGGAGCCTTGGTATCCGGGTCCAGTTTCTGCTCCTCGATTTTCTTCTTGTACGGTGTGGGGGCGATGATGGTAATGCCATGCTCGCCCTTTTTAACATGACGCTCAAACTGGTCTTTCCACTTATTGTATCCGGCTACCAAAGTGGCGTCCGGCTTCTGCATATAGATGAGCATGGTGTTGTTTACCGAATAGCGGTGGAAGCGGGACATAACGGACAGATAGCGCATATACTTTTCACTCTCAAACAGTTCCTTGATGCCCTGCTCGATGCCATCTGTGATTTCCCTTAGCCGTTCTCGGTTGGTGGGTTTGTTCTCAGCCATGATTTTCAATCTCCTTTCCAAGTGTGTGATTTCTGCTGTGTGTTCTGCAATCCATGCCTTTTGTTCTTCTTCACTTTCATAAAGAAAAAGGTCCAGCAGGTACTCTACATAGGTTTTCTTCTGGATTGCTTCCACAAAGCGGGGGTGCGGTTCTTCCTCCGGTGTCCGGGGAGAATTGTCGGCCTCCCATTTTTTCAGCAGATAGTAGTAATCGGACAGTACGCGATAACACTGCTGCCGGTCCTCCCGAAACTTTTGTGCCTCGGTTTTCTGCCGGACATACCTCCTGCGGGGAGGGGCCTGACTGTCATAGATCAGGCCAAAGTCCTGTGCCAGTTTCTCCGCCGCTTCTTTTGGGGAGAGGTCAAAGAGCTTTGCGGTAAAGTCGATCACATCCCCATCTGCACCGCAGCCAAAGCAGTGGAACCGCTGATCTACCTTCATGCTGGGGTTCTTATCATCGTGAAAGGGACAGCAGGCCATACCATTTCGTTTGACCTCGATCCCATAAAACGCTGCCGCTTCTCTGGTGCTGACCGACTGCTTGACTGCTTCAAATACATTCTCTGCCATGTGCCTTTAACTGCTGGACTTTCTCACAGGGGGCTGGTATCCGGCAGCTTTCGCACGCTCACTGGCAGCTTTGCGACGCTCGGCGCTGTATGGCTCCCTGACTGATACACACCGCTTGGGGACGGTAAAGTTATGGGCGTCCTTTCGGGTGATCTGGTCGGGGTGCTTTTTTGCCAGCAGTTCCAGCTTCTCCATCAAACGGGGATCGTGGGTGTAGACCTCAGCCATTGGTTCTGCCTGGTTATAGAGGAGAATGGTTTCCCGTTCCGCTAAAGAGAGCTTCATCGGCTGCCTCCTTTCCGCTGGTCAAATTCCAGCTTGAAGTTGGCGTACTGTCCATCGTCCTCCAAAACCACAGTGGCATCGTAGGTCTTGCCGGTTTTCTCCGAATATAGCCCCGTCACACGGACACGGCCATCTTTCAGCAGTGCAGACACCACAGCCTTGGTCGGCTGTTTTTTCTTGGCAGCCCACCATTTGTTATTTTTCCAGATTGCAAATTTGCAAGAATCATTCTGACAGAAGAAGCCTTTTTGCAGTTCTGCAACTTCACCGCCGCAGCGGGGGCATTTGCCTACCACCTCACGGGGCGGGGAGAACAGGTACTCGGTTCCCTTGATGACCTGATAAGTCCCCACCAGGTCTCCCAACATGGTGCTGATCCCGTCCAAAAACTCCTCCGGGGCAAGCTGCCCGCGCTCGATCTCGCCCAGGCGGTACTCCCACTCGGCAGTCAGAAGCGGCGATTGCAGTTGTTCCGGCAGAACGGTGATAAGGGAAACTGCATCGTGGGAAGGGAGAAGCTGCACCGTTTTCCTGCTCTTTTTTCGTTCCAGAAAACCGGCAGATACCAGCTTTTCCAAAATACCGGCACGGGTGGCCGGTGTCCCCAGACCTTTTCGTTCGGCATCCTCCGGCATATCTTCTTTTCCGGCAGTCTCCATCGCGGACAATAGGGTGTCCTCTGAAAGCTTTTGTCAAGGGGGTGCGTGGATATTTTTCATATTACTTACGCAGATTCTCTCTCTGCTTCTGCCTGAATAATGCGTTTCAACCTGTCCTCCGCAGTCAAACCGCTACTATGGTCAAAAAACACTTTGACTTTATAATTTGTTTTGCCTTGCTTAATCACAAAAACTCCATCCGGTTTGTTTTTCTCCGAATGGTTATTTTGGGTGGGTAGTGTACTGTTCACAATATTTGTCATACGATATTCCTCCTTAAATGAAAAAAGCCCGACAAGGAAAGGTCTGACAACGAAGTTCCGACAACGGACATCAGAAAACCTTTTTTCTTTATCGGGCGATACTATCTTTTTACTATTTCCTTTTTCTTTATAATATTGGTTGTCATGGTTGTCAGAGAGGGAAAAGTGCCGCAATATCAAGGCTTTCGGGATTTTTACCCGACAACCAGACCGACAACCGGCTCGACAACCGAAGCGACAACTGGCTTTTATTTTTGCTTCAACCATTCTTCCGGAAGCCCTAACTGTTCCATTTCCTCTGTCGGGATTTCTTGAAAACCATCCATGCTGTTGTCAGGCTCGTTGTCGTTCCTGATACGCTCCCAGCCTTTTTGTCTGCGGTAAGGCTCTGGAAAATACCTCGGATTGCTGAACGCCCTCCAGCCTGTGACAGCGTTATTCATAATGTCATTGATCTCTCGCAGTTCCCATTGTTTCGGTTCGTCATAATCATGCCCCAGTGCTTCTTTGTAAAGCTGTTTGGAGCAGACTATGCTGCCGGAATAGCGTTCCAGATAATCTAAAATCTGTCCTGCCTTTGTGTCCTCCGGCATAAAGTCCTTTTGGTGGGCTTTCAGATAAGCGTTCATAGCCGGACTGAATCTCAGACGGAAATTGCCGCTTCTGTAAATCTCCATAGCTTCTGCCCACATCTGATTGATATACTCTCTGGAAGCCTGTTCATCCGCCAAAATATGAACCTCAGCCCTTTCAGGATAGACCATAACCGGAACGAAGCGGCGGTTGCCTGTTCGGTCAAGGGGAAGAAAGTCAAGGGTATTAGAAGAACCTCCAAACACACATTGTCGTTTTCTGTCTGCCGGATGTGTTTCATAGGGTATCTTATAGGTTTCCTTTTGTCGGCTCAGAAAGGACTTGATTTCTTCAATGCTCTTAGCGTTGGCAGTTGCAATCATTTCCGACATTTCAATAATCCAATGCCCCTGCATTTTGCGGTACACATTTTCATCATCCAGCTTTTTCAAATCATCAGAGAACCAGTCATCATTGACCGCAAGCAAACGGAAGAAAGAGGACTTTCCGGCTCCCTGACCGCCTACAAGACAGAGCATTACCTCAAATTTACACCCCGGCTTAAAGGCTCGTGAGATAGCACCCAACAGAAACAACTTCAATGCTTCATAGGTGTAATCATCTGTATCAGAACCGAGAAAGCGGTGCAGACAGAAGCGTATGCGTTCCGTTCCGTCCCATTGCAAGGCATTGAGAAAATCACAGACAGGGTGGTAACGGTTTTCATTGGCAATAACCGCAACTGCGTCTATGATTTTCTTCTCTACGGTCAATCCATAGTTTTCTTCAAAATATAGGAGCAGATATTTCACATCCACATCCGTCAATGTCGGGCTGTCACGATACCAACCGAGGGGCTTCATAATGTCGATTCTTTCGGTCAGAAGATTTTTTCGGATAGCCCCTTTCAAAAGCGGGTCATATTGCAGAACACGCTTATAATTTGCGGCAGTATTATAAACCTTACCTTTCTCGCTCTGCTCTAAGCTGTTTCGGATTTCTTCTACTGTGCATGGTTCTGTCTGCTGACAGTTCTGCAATTCGCTGTTCAAGTTTTAACACCTCCTTTCTCTGTTCTGCCACAAGTGCTTTTCGTTCCTCCAATGAACCATACAGAAGAATATCAAGCAGATATTCGATATAGTTCTTCTTATGCAGTGCTTCTGCAAACAGGGGATTCCATTCCTCATCCGGCTGTTTAGGAGCGTATTTCTTTTCCCATTCTCTAAGAAGATGAAAATAATCCGTCAGCACCTTGTAGCAATGATTTTCTCCTTTTTGATACTTCTGTTCCGGTGTCGGCTCACGAATACGAGGGCGGACACTGGGCTTTTGTCGGCTGTCATAGTTAAGACCAAAATCTTCAGCAAGTTTGACAGCAGCTTCCCTCAGCCCGATACCGAATAGCTTCGCTGTGAGATCAACAGCGTCTCCGGTTGCTCCGCAGCCAAAACAGTAATAGCGTTCATCCAGCTTCATACTGGGGGACTTATCTGAGTGAAACGGACAGCACGCCATACCTGTGCGACCCACTTTCAAGCCATAGGCTTCTGCGGCTTGTCGGGCAGTAACATTTTCTTTTACAACTTCAAATACATTCATGTGACTCCTTTCCTGAAACGAAAAAAGCACCTGTCATTTTCAAAACGAAAACAGCAAGTGCCTTAGAGTTCCATATTTAATTTTAGGTGCAAAAAAGCAGGAGACCTTTTCAGATTTCCTGCTTAGCAAAGCTGTGAAGATTTAATTGTGGTTGGGTTGCCAGTTATACAAACTGGAAATTTTCTTTTTAGAATGAATTATTTAATTTCTACAATAGCACCATATTTCGTATGCGGAAGATATTGTACCTTTAAATAAGTATTTTTATCAATATACCTTGAAAATACTGTGATTTCGATTTCATCATCTTTAACTTTATCATATAGAAAAACACTTCTTCTTTCAGAAGATATATCTGCACCACCATGAGATTGTTCAGTTACATATCCTTCTGCATAACTATACTGTTTGTTTATGATGTAAGGCATATCTAAAACAAAATCTTTCAAATATAAGATTAAAAGAATAGCTACTATAACAAGAATGGTATTAGCCAATCGAAGAAATATTATATCATTTTTTCCAGTATATTCTTTTTTTATCGCTTCTTTATCAAAAAATATCGAATAGATAAGTTTTCTTTTTTTAATTAGATAGATAATGCAAGCAATTAACGCTATAACAAATAATGAAACTCTTATAAACAATCTAAATATAGCAAAATCCATAATATCATCCCCTTAAACTTCAAGTTTGTTGTTTACATTATACTTCATCAACCTAAAGAATGGAAGATTTTTTCTTGCCTCCCAAAGCAAAAGCACCTGTCATTTTCAAAACGAAGACAGCAAGTGTCTTAGAGTTCCACATTCTATTTTGAGTGCAAAAAAGCAGGAGAACTTTTCAGATTTCCTGCTTAGTAAAGCTGTGAAGATTTAATTGTAGTCAGTTTTTCTTATACCATCCGAAATTTATACTTTAATGTTCTCTCATAACAAAAATCAATTTTGTCCTCCAACAAAAATACCGTTTGGGGGATTATCCCATATAAAATTATCCTCAGCCACTTCGCTCTCCAATGCAATTTCAATTTTATATATCCCCACATTTTGGGCATTTTCATCATCCTGACTATACATATAAAAATTCATACAATACCTTTCCTTCTCTGTCAATATGAGATACATACCATCCAATTCCGTTTTCCTTTTACCATAGTTGCTTTCACTTGATGATGCACAATCGCCCTCAAACCTTTGGATACTGCCCTCAATATAATCGAAAAAAGCAGAGATTTCAGTGTCTAAATTCTCAATGTTCTTTTTGCTTTCTTCGGAAAATAGAGATTTTAGTTTCTCTGAATCCTGTTGCTTACATGCCTCGATAATTTGTTGACACATCTTATCCGTTTCATTTTGTTCAGAGCTAAACCAGTCATTGAAATATTTGTTAGAGCAGCCTGTTAAACCGAGTATAATAATCACACTGGAAAGCAACAATACTTTTTTCATATAATTACATCCTTTACTGAATAATTGCAAAATCACTTATTGGATTAAGGTCATTACAAAAAATTTCTTACTATCATTATACTTCATCAACCTAAAGAATGGAAGATATTTTCTTACTCCCTAAAGCAAAAGCACCTGTCATTTTCAAAGTGAAAACAGCAAGTGCTTTAGAGTTCCATATCATGTTTTTTGCTTTTTGCCTGATCCGTCCGGCTGACTTCACGCTCTGCTATTTCTTTCTTTTTGCGGCTCAACTGCTCTATAATGGAACTTTTAGCTTTCTTCTTGATTTGCTCCGTTCCGGCTTTTTTGACCTCCGGTTTCATCAGCGTGGTTTGGATTTTCTGAATGGTTGATTTCATAGCGTTTGTGATTCTGGCAATCACGCCATCCAATCGTTTCACTGCATACTCAACTTCTTTCTTTGAAGCCTTACGCTCAGGGGAGAGAACCCACGCTTTAGACTGCTCCACCAGCTTAATATCCTCCTTGTGCGTTTCCAGTTTTACAGTATCAGCAACGACCTCAACCGCCTTGTCATAGGCAATATCGGCAACCTCGTCCACCAGAGCTTCCACATCTTCAATCTTCATCGTGAGTTCTTCCAACTTTTGCTCCTGTGCTGCCAGTTGCTCCTTTTGCTTGAAAAGAATATAGTCCTGTTTTTCCAGATAAGCACGACCACCATATTCGGGTTCTTCTTCCAGTTGTAAGCCATGCTTTTTCGCCACATCGAACAGCAACACTCGGCAGGCTGAATCGAAAGTCATCTTGCGGTTATTTTTTCTTCCGACAGGCTTCTCCGGTTCCGGCAGTTCAAATCCCAGTGCTTCCAAAGCCTTTTCCTGTTGTGGGGCAATCTCCCCATATTGATTTTCACAGTCGAACACATGACGCTCGTGAATATGAGGGGTGCTTTCATCCAAGTGCAGCGCCCAATTCAGGATATGGACATGAGAGCCGAAACGCTCATTTACGATTTCCATAAATTCTGTGACAATCTCAATGAGCAGTTCCGGTGGAACATGATTATCAAGTGTTCCAATCTGATAGACCGTTTCCTCTGGACAGGTCTTTTTGCTTTTGAGCAAATCACCGGTTTCCTTATTCCTTTCAGGGTGTCGGTTCTTCACATTTCTTTCGTTCTGTCCGGTTACAAAATCACGATACCGCTGACGATAAAAAAGCTGTTCCACATCTTCAAAAGTGGCAGACAGCTCATTTTCCTTATCGGGATTTTTGAAATTGCGGAAGCCATTGTAACAGTCCCAATAGAGATTTTGTTTGGCTCGTTCTTCGTCAATGTGTTCGCTGTTGGCAATGTCAAAACTGCGGTCATTGTGCTTCGGATTATAAACGCCATTCTTTCCAGCTCGTCCATTGTGCCTTGTTAATTTCACATGAGTTCCTCCTTTTCTTTTTGATTTCCCCGACAGGGGAGAAGGGCAGCGAAGCTGATTCCTTGCGGCTTTCTGCGTCAAGTAATACCCAGTACTAAGTGGCGAAACGCCACTTAACTGGGCAAGGCTGCCGCCCTTGACCTGCACAGGGGTATTGCATTCCCTGTACCCATGCACAAAGGGTTGCACCCTCTGTACTCCCGCCCGAACAAACTGACTTCGCCCCGTCTCAAGCTCTGTCAGTTCCTTCGGTTTTGCAAAACAGTCCACCGGACTATTTTGCAAAAAGAAAAACCGACGCATGATCGCTTTACGCTCAATACATCGGTTTCTTCATCTGACCTTAACGGTCATATTCAGTTGTGGCAGATTAGCCAATTTGAAAAATTATTCTGGCACATCTACTGAGTAGCTCAGACAATCGCCTCTTTTATTGCTTTCCAAATCGTTATAATACCACATATACATCGTTCTACCATATTCTTCATATTCTATAATTCCATCTGGCTTTTGACCCTCTACTTCTAATGAGTAAATTTCTTTATCATGTGCATAGCCAAAAACGAATCTGGTATCTGGATAATTTGGATTTAAGTCTTGTTGAATATCACTTATTGTTAAAGATAAATGGATAAATTTTTTGAAGTCTCCCCCATAAGTGGTATCTGGTGTAGTGGCAGATGGTGTGGCATTTACAAACGCATATTGTGTACTTTCATTTTCTATCTGTTTTTTGCAGCGTGCAATCACAAAACCTTGAACGGGATCGTTATCACTTCCTGCTCGATAGAAAATCGTATCATACTGTTTGCCATTCCATATATGCAATATTTCATCAACATGATTAAGAAAATCTTCTGGAGCTGATAAATCTTCATGTTCTGCTTTTAAGGGGGAATTCAAAATAGCTTCTTCGATAGAATTATAATATGTAAGTTTAGAATCGTCTTTTCCATTATCTGTCAACTTAAACTCGATATACTCATTTCCTTTGTTTTCTTCTTCCGGAACATAAGTATAACGACCATTTTCAATATGGTCATCATAATCAACAAACAGTCCAATACATATCAGCGCTGCAAAAATCAAAAAAACTATTCCTATAACGATTAGCAATATTTTCAAAAATTTTTTCATACAAAAGTCCACCTTCTTGCTTCATTTCAGTAAATTATATCATACCGATATGAACAATTCAATTTACACTCTATCAAGTAGTTTTTTTACTTACCTGTAACGCACATTTCTGCAAAATCCATAGTCCCCGATACTTTCCTCACGGGTGATATACAGTCGGAATTCTGTCAGCTCATGAAATAAGAAAAACCGACGCATGATCGCTTTACGCTCAATACATCGGTTTCTTCACCTGACCTTAACGGTCATATTCAGTTGTCTAACATCGTACTGTTATAAAATCTATGTCATTTACGATTTTTCTTATGCTGATTTGCCCAGTAAGATTTTACAGGGATTCTTCTTCTCTCTATATCCTCCATAAATTCTTCTTTGTCAATATTACTATCAATGGTAAATAATTTTTCTCCATTTACATATACACGCATAGAACCTTTCTTTCTCTCGCAATAGGTAATGTCTTCAAAGTGAAAAGTTCTCTTTCTGCCAAAAGTTGAACGCCATGTGATTTCATCTCCGTTCACTTCCAGTTTCCACATTACCATATTGACTATTCCGCTTATGCCTACTAAAAAAAATATTCCAAATATACAAATGACAAACATATCTTCTTTTTCCCTAAGACTCATAGCCGTACAACAAGCAAAAAATATTGTACCTACGATAAATGCCACGACAAGGAATTTCTCTGTTTTTATTGTATAATGCGTTCTAATTATTCCCTTTTTCTGTTCTTCCTCTCGTTCTTTAGCTCTCTTTTGTTGAAGATTTACAAGATATTTCAAAAGAAGAAGTACAACTAAATAGGGACCTATTTGTGTAATTATATTAAAACACATTCGTAAAAAATTATTCATTTTTGCCCTCCATAGTTCCAGCTATATAAAAATGATTGTTTGAAATCGAGTATTAAAAACCTCAATTTTTCATATCTCATTATACTTCATCAACTTAAAGAATGGAAGAAAAAATTTTGTGTACAGAGTTCCTGTTCAAGCCTTGTAACGCACATTTCCGCAAAATCCATAGTCCCCGATACTTTCCTCACAGGCGATAGGCAACGGTCAAAACATCAGGTCTGCACCTGACATTTTAACCGCATATCAGCCCTGATTATCACATTATCCCTGCTGGCTGTTCAGCCCATGCTTTTTCGCATATTCGCTGGCTTTCTGTCTGCGTTCCTCACTGTAAGGCGGCAGGAAACGGATAGACAGACGGGACTTTGCCAGCTCATAAGAAACACCGCCTTGAACATTGGATTTTTCCAGTCGGCAAAGGTCAGGGTACTTCTTAGCAAAAGCAGCCAACCTCTTTTTCAATCCGGCGTTGTGGGTGTAGATATTTGCCTTGTCCTCGCCCTCATTAAAGAGAACGATTGTTTCTTTCTCAATCTTCGTCAGTCTCGTCATAGCAGCCCTCCCTATGGTTTTTCAACACACGCAGCTTGCAGTAAAAGCAGCGATACCACCTTTCAACACCCTCAGCACTCAGCTTGACGGAAAGCATATAAAACAGCTTCTTCGCCACTGGATCGGGTGCAAGGGCAGCTACCATACGCAAACGCTCGACAGTTGCTTTCAGGTTCGGACAGCCAAAGGCATAAAGGGCTTCCATTTCATTCCGGTTCATCTTCATTGTGTTTTCCTCCTTAAAGTTTGATAAATGAAAAGCGACAGACACTTCATAAGGAAATACCTGTCGCTTCGTTTACGATACAAATTTGTTGGTTTTGGACTTGATAAAATCAGCAGTAAATCATTTCCTGTCTGATGATTTCTTCGGCTCGGTTACGGATAGAGTTCATGGACTGTACCCACAACATCTGATTGTCTGCTTTCATGGTTTCGGTCACGCCCTCGGCTTGTTTCATCTGCTCAATGATAAGGCTGCACCTTTCCGTTGCCTGTTCGTCCAGGTCAGCAAGGTAAGTATGCAGTTCGCCGGATAAACAGAGGGCAGAGAACCTTGTAGGGCGGTACTGCTCCAAATATGTCCTGTGCAGTCTGCCCCACATACCGATAGGGCGGTGTTCCTCCGGTAGCTTCAAGTCCGGCACATAGTAATCGCCCACAAGAACATAGTCCAGACCGTTGCTTTTGTCATGGATTCGTGATTTCAATTCTGTCATGCTATTTTTTCTCCTTTCACTTTTTGCCGATTTGATTTGCTTGTGACGTTCTGTTCAACACACACATTGCTATCAGAACTTTTTTCTTCTGCTATACGCTCATGCTCCGCAAATTCTTTTGATTTCTCACGAATCTTTTTCATATACTTACGATTGGATTCTCGTTTTCTGCGAAGTCGTTCCGCCTCTTTTTCAGCAGCAATCCTTTCTTCCTCTGTTGGTTCATGCTGCTCCACAGGTACTTGAAATTGCCCGACATAGTTAAGATATATCTCCACCTCTGTGGTGCGGTCTGCACCTTTTCCTTGTGGCTCGTGAACCAGAATTTTGTCGATAAATTCATTTATCATGGCAGGAGTAAGTTCTGTAATATTCTCATACTTTTTAACCAGCTTTAGAAAACGCTCCACATTATTTTGACCGCCTATAATCCGTTGCATATCAGCGGTGTCAGTCTCAATAATCTTGTTCAGCTCGTTCTGCTCATTTTCATAATCAGTAAGCATACTCTGAAAAAGTCTGTCCGGCAATCTTCCAATCACATTATCTTCATAGATTTTCCTGATAAGCATATCCAGTTCGTGAACTCGCTTCTGATTTCTTTCAATGCGGTTTTTTACAGTTTCAGAAACAGCAATATCTTTCATCGCCGATTCTTCTTGCAGAGAATAAACAAACTCCCGCTCATTCAAAGAAACATAATGGCAAGTCTCCTGTATGGTTTTCAGAATGATGCTTTTAAGTGCTTTTGTTGAAATATGGTGGCAAGTACAATGTCGGTCATACTTCTGATAAGCAAGATTATATGTGGAACATTCATAACAATCTGCCGGATTGGAATAACTTGTCCTTTTTTCGCCTTTGGCAGTATAGTATATTCTTTCTCGCCCTTTCCGCTGCCTGTGATTATACATCGGCGCACCACAATCAGCACAGTAAATCTTTCCGGTCAGAACATTAGGCTCGCCCATAGGATCTGCTTTTCTTACATTCTGTCTTAACTTTTGAGCAAGCAGCCATGTTTCTTCATCGACAATAGGCTCTTGTGTATCATCAAAAACCACCCAATCTTCCTTATCTGCCCTTTTCGTCTTTTTGTCCTTATAGGAATTTTTGAATGTCCTGAAGTTGACAGTCTTTCCGATATACTCTGGTCGGGCAATCAGAGTAGTAACCTGATTTCCTCGCCACATATACGGATTTTCTTTGTCATAGTTGCTTGCATGATTTCCAAGTCCCTTTTTGCCAAGATAATAAGATGGTCTTTCAATTTTTTCTTCTGAAAGTTCTCTTGCTATCTGATAAGGTCCTTTTCCCTCAATAGTCATGCGATAAATTCTGCGGACTACTTCAGCAGCTTCTTCATCAATAATCCAATGGTCGGGGTTTTCGGGGTCTTTCAAATAGCCGTATGGTGGGATATTACTTGTATGAGCGTTGCCGGAAGAACCTCTGGATTTCAGTACAGCTTTAATTTTCTTACTTGTGTCCCTGACAAACCACTCATTCATGATATTCAGAAAAGGGGCAAACTCACTGGTTTCTTGACGGTCACTGTCAATACCATTATTGATTGCTATAAATCGAACTTCCTTTTCTCTAAACAGAATGTCAGTGAAAAAACCTACTTGCAAATGGTCTCTGCCGATTCTGGACATATCTTTGCAGATACAGGCAGTGATTTCTCCGTTTTTAACACCTTCAACAAGTCTGTTCCATGAAGGTCTGTCAAAGGTCGCTCCACTCCAACCATCATCGGTAAAATGAACAAGATTCGTAAAACCATGTTTCATAGCATAATCTTCAAGCATTTGCTTTTGATGAACTATACTGTTACTCTCTCCAGCATTATCATCATCACGAGACAGTCTTTCATACAAAGCAGTAATGCCATTGCTTTTATCTTTTTTTCTTCTCATGCTGAACTCCTTTCTTCAATTCCTATCCACTCCTTACGCTCACAAAATATCACATCCGTAAAGTGCTGGGGCGGACTGCTTTTGCCTTCTTTGACGATTGCCGCAGAAACCGAAAGGGTCTGTCCTTCGGTCAGCTCCGGCAGGGCTTTCTCTGCGCCCTCTTTTTTTGGCTCCGCATCCTTCATTTTGGCACGGTAAGCGTCCTCCAGTGCTTTCCATCCGGGGTGCTTCACCGTTTTTCCTTTGGCGGTAAACTCCCCACCGGCACACGCTGCAATCACAACGGTTTCCGAATAGATATGGGGCTGGGCTACGGCACACAGCAGACGCAGGGCCACCAGCTCCAGCACCGCTTTTTCTCCCGCAGGAAGGGCAGAAAGGTCTGCATCCTTGAGATTTCTGGTAGGGATTACTGCGTGGTGGTCGGTTACTTTCTTATCGTTGATGACTGGCTGCGGATCACAGGTAATGGCGATCCCTTTGCGAAACGGCATAGCATTGGCAACCAGATTGACCAGCACCGGCAGGCTGTCTGCCATATCACCGGTCAGATAGCGGCTGTCAGTACGGGGATAGGTGCAGAGCTTCTTTTCATACAGGCTTTGCAGATAGTCCAGGGTCTGCTGGGCTGTAAATCCAAGCAGGCGGTTGGCATCTCTTTGCAGAGTAGTCAGGTCATAGAGGGCGGGCGGCTTTTCGGACTTTTCCTTGCGCTCCACCTTTTTGATCGTGACATTTTCACCCTGACAGGCTTCTTTCAGCTGCTTGGCAGCAGCCTTATCCGCCATGCGCTCCCCGGATACGGTAAGACCGGGCAGCTCCAGTGCCACGGTATAAAAGGGAACCGGCTTAAAGGTGTCGATCTCAGCTTCTCGCTGGACAATGAGTGCCAGCGTAGGGGACATCACGCGCCCGATGTTGAGGGTGCGGTGGTACAGCACGGAAAAAAGCCTTGTGGCATTGATCCCCACCAGCCAGTCGGCCTTGGCACGACAGAGAGCAGCATCCCGAAGTCCGTCATAGTCCGCACCGGGGCGGAGGTTTGCAAAGCCCTCCCTGATGGCGGAGTCCTCCATCGAAGAAATCCAAAGCCTTTTCATCGGCTTTTGGCAGCCTGCCAGCTCATAGACACTGCGGAAGATCAGCTCGCCCTCGCGTCCGGCATCGCAAGCGTTTACCACCTCCGTCACATCCGGGGCATTCATCAGCTTTTTGAGAATATCAAACTGCTTTTTCTTATCCTTTCCCACCACCATCTGCCAATGCTCCGGCAGAATAGGCAGGTCATCATATCGCCACTTGGCATACTTGGGGTCATAGCTGTCTGCATCTGCAAGCCCGGCCAGATGGCCCACGCACCAGCTGACACGCCAGCCGTTTCCCTCCAGATACCCGTCCTTACGGGCGGTTGCACCAATCACCGCCGACAGACTTTGTGCAACCGATGGTTTTTCAGCAATCACCAGCTTCATAATCTTCAACCTCCCATTCATTCTGCCAATTATCAGACAGTTTTTTTGCAATGCTGTGTTCTGAGGCAAGTGTAATGTCATAGCCAAAGCGATAATCATATCGGTACAACCTGCCAATCAAATCATTGATTATGATATTGCAGGCCATAATCACACGCTCTTTATCCACCTGCATCAGTTGATAGCGTTGATAATTGTTGTAATATTCTCGATGTCTGTGGGTTCTGCTGACCGTATCTTCCATCAGACAATCTATGGCATCTTTTTCACCATCTTCTTTGCTGCCCTGTGTATAAGACAACAGTTCCTTAACCATGGGAAAACTTTGTTCATCTACCGTTGCTTCTTCGCTCAAAAAACCGATATAAGCTTTTAGTAACAGGCTAACTGCTGTTTTTTCAGCTTCAGATAAAGCGTTCATGGTCTCCGCTGCATCAGGCAACAGTTCCTTTTCCACAAATTCATCTATCTCACCAGAATAAAGCATTCGGATTGAGTCCACACATAAAGAGCGTTTTTGGGGTGCGGTCTCAATTTCAAAATCATAAAGATCCAAGTCATCGTTCTTCTTTGACTTTTTTTGAACTTTGCTTATAGCAGTGAAAAGAATGTCTCCTCCAAAGTAAATTCCGAAGGCGACCAGATCAAAAATAATCAGAAAGTGTAATAACCAGTTCCAGGTGTTCATTGTGAGGTCCTCCTTTCTTTGACCATGTGCTGATTTTGGGTGTGGATTTACAGTAAGAGAGTGAGTAGAGCAGCAGAGGACAGGAATTTCTCCCTGTCCTCTGTCCCTTATCCCGCAATGATTTGAAATACGCTACGCTCAAATGGTTCAATCTGCTCTATCGCGTTCCTCATTAGGGTCAGAACCCTCAAAACCCTCCTCAAGGACTTCCTCATCTTCGGTTTCCCATTCCTCGGAATCTTCCTCACCATAATCATAATCGTCCAGACTGTCATTGCCCTTGGTCTTAGGCTTATTCTTAACGAGCTTCAAGTAGGCAAATACGCCACCGCCGCCCAGCAGAGCCAGCAGAAGGATCAGCGCAGCCGGGTTCAGTCCGGCAGGCTTCTCTTTTTCCGGCTCCGATGTTTCTGCCGGAGGTTCCGGTGCTTTTCCCGTACATTTACTCTTATCAGTTACACAGACCGGACAGGCCGTATTGACTGCCCCTGCTTCACATTTCTTCGTGCAACTGCACACCGCAGGCGGCTCCTCTTTGGGTTTTCCATCCTCCATCAGCGCCATCAGGTCCGCTTCATCCACCTGGTTCAGAAAGTGAACAGCAGTCTTTTTATCCTCATTGGCCCTGTCGATCAGGATATAAAAATAGTTGCCTGCCTTGGTGGTAACGGTAATGAGCTGCTTGTTGCCACCAAAATCATCCACCAGAGCGGCGTTGCCATCCGGGGTCAGCGGAGGTGCTTTTTCCGTTTCTTCCACCACCACATTGCTGTCATTGGTGGTATCCTCTGCCGGGGGCGGCGCTGCGCCCTGGGCAAAAGCGGGAACGGTAAAGCCCGATGCCAGCACCAGCGTCAGGCAAAGGGCGGAAAGTGTTCGGAGCAATCGTTTATTCCTCATAGCTGTTTTCCTCCTGTTCGTTGTTGTCATCAGCCAAACTGCCGGGAACTGTGCCACCGGACAGCATGGCGCTCAGCTGAGCCGGGGTCATACGCAGGGCGCGCACCATCTGGACGATCTCCAGATTTTCTGCCTCGGTTTTCTGTGCTTCCAGCGCCTTGAGCTTTTCCTGATACTCTGCGATCTTCTCGCGGACCTTTGTAATCTCCTGGTCAATGCGCTCAATTTTGTTCTTTGCCATCGTCTATCACTCCTTCTTAAAAATCTCTGTTACCAGTTCATCAGGCCGTAGCCCTTAATGTTTTGATAATTCAGGTCATAACTTTTGATCTTGCAGGCATCGCCGGAATTTCCCTCCACGGTATAAACTCGGCTGCCGTCGGTGCCGACAACAATTCCCGCATGGTCTGCGGAACCATCCAGATCCCAATCGAAGAAAATGGCATCACCGGGGGCAATGTTTTCATATCCTCGTGCGCCCCACTGTCCATGAGACTGGAACCACGGAACACCCTGAGACTGACAACCAGCAAAGCGTGGTTCCGTTCGACCGGATTGACCATAGCACCATGATACAAAGCAGGCACACCATTCCACACGGGAGTCAAAGCCGTACCAGCTCCAATAGGGTTGTCCTCCCACATTGCCCACCTGACTTTTCGCCAGTTCCACCAGCTGCGGATTGCCGGGGCGGGAGCCATTGATAAATTCAACACCAGTCAAATCTTCAGAAACACCTGTATCGGGAGAACCGCCACCAAACAACAGCGGCTTATTGCCCATAGTCTGTCGGTAGACCTGGTACATCTCCATCTGCTCCGGAGTCAGTAGTTCTGGCGCAAGAGAGGCAATGGAACGGCTTGTTAAAGTTACATGGAGAATACGATATTCATATTCATGCTCATCCCCATCTTCGTCAGTGTAAGTGCGAATCTGAATTTCTTCTCTCAGCGTGAGCTGATACTGTGCATCAAACACACGCTCCAGCTCTGCCTGTGCGCTGTGGCGTGTATAGCCCTGCAAGACAGCAGAGAGAAACGCCGCAAGCTCATGGGGGTCATGGCCAATCATATCCAGGTTATAGCGATACTCGTCATACCCTGGGTGGCTGCTTTCGATGTTGTCGATTTTCTCCTGCAACCGAGCTTCTCTGTCTGCATAATCTGCCTCCACCGCCAGCATTTCCGGGTCATCCGATGGATAGGTAGTGCCGGAAATTACAGAACCAATACTCTGTGCCATCATAGAGCAGGAGGACATGGTATTCATCAGCATACAGGCGATAAGGAACAAAACCCCTGCGATCAGGAAGCCCTTCTTGTGGCGCATGACGAATGCCCCTGCCTGCTGTGCCTTTTCTTTTACCGTCCTTGCGGCTTTTCCGGTTTTGGACGCAGCCTGGGCGGTATTTCCGGCAGTCTGACCGGTGCGCTTGGCAGCGGCATACTGCTTTTTGATGGCCTGCTTTTGCTGCCAGCGGGAAAGAGGATTGCTGGTAAACTGAGGATTTTCCTGCAAAGATTTCTGGTACAGGACATTTACATTTGCCTTTTCCAGTTGGCGCTCTGCCTGTGCTGCTTTGCGGTACGGCTTCAGCTTGTGGCTGCGATAGCCCTCCCGCACCAGATAAGCGCTGGTCTCCACCGCCTCCTCGGACTTGTGGGCGCTTTCCACGCCCACATTGTCCTGTTCTGTTTCCCGGATCTCTTTGTGAAACTTGCCCGCGACCAGATGGACGGGAGCTTCCTTAACCCCTTGAGAAAGTTTGGAAGGTGGTTTTTTCTTGTCCTCAAAGGTCAGCTTCGAGGTCTTTTTCCCGGTGTCCGGGTCAATGACCGTCTGTCTGACTTTTTTCTTTGGAATATTGGCCTGCGCCTTATCTGCTCTGGCCGTAGCTTTCTCCGTTTTGCGGATCGGCTTTTCCAGTGCAGGGTCAGCCCGTTCCTCATCAGTAAAGCGCAGGCGCGGCTCTTTATTCAAACCAATCACCCATTAGGATAGCATCCATCATGTGGTGCAGCTCCACATAGAGGGCCAAACCTTCCGGATCATATAGCGGATGCACGGTGAGATACGCATGGACTTGCGCCAGAATCTCAGAGAGCATTGTGATAGGTCTGCACCCTACAATGGTTGCTGCACCAGGGGCACACATCATATTCGCCCAAATCGAAAAGAGACGGGCAAGACCAATTTCGCCATCCTCATTCAAGGTTTTGAGTTCTTTGTCAGCGGTACGACACTCAACAACAGCGGAGGCCATTACCGGAAGCAACATGAATTCGTGAGCCTCCAATGCCTCACGGAAAAAAATCATGGTATCAAGTTCGCAAATATTCTGTTTCATAGTTATTCATCCTCCTTTTTCAGTTCCTGGGGTTTGGTGGACATAATGCGGTAAAGCTCAGTATTCTTCGGGAAGTGGTCAACGAAGGGCAGGATGGTGGAGCCATAGAACAGCAGGCCCTCGCCCTCACCGGAGTGGGTCACATAGCTAAGCTGGTGCGTGGAAATGCCCAGCTGCTTGGCGAGAATCTGACGGTCTCCGCCTGCCTGGTTGAGCATATACACGAAGTCGGAGTTTTCAAAGATGTTCTCCACCTCGCGGCTGCTCAAAAGGTCTTTGACATTCTGGGTGATACCTGTCGGAATACCGCCCCATTTGCGGAATCGCTTCCAGATTTCCACCGTATAAGCGGCGGTCTGCTCCTCCTTCAAAAGCAGGTGCATCTCGTCGATGTAATAACGGGTGGACTTGTGGGCAGCGCGGTTAATGGTAACGCGGTTCCACACCTGATCCTGGACCACCAACATACCGATTTTCTTGAGTTGCTTGCCCAGCTCCTTAATGTCATAGCAGACAATGCGGTTATTGATGTCCACATTGCTCTGGTGATTGAACACATTGAGGGAGCCGGTTACATAGATTTCAAGGGCCGTGGCGATATACTGGGCTTCCTTTTCCTCCTGTGAACGGAGCAGGTTATATAGATCCTCCAGTATGGGCATATTCTCCGGGCGCGGGTCATTGAGGTAGGTCTGATAGACCAGACGCACACAACGGTCGATGATGGTTTTCTGCACCGGCTGCAATCCGTCCTTACCGCCCACGATCAGCTCACACAAGCTGAGGATAAAGTCAGACTTGAGGGACAGCGGGCTTTCATCATCCGAATAGTCCAGGTTCAGATCCATCGGATTGATGTAGTTGGTTGAGGTAGGCGAGATCTTGATGACCTGCCCATGCAGACGCTCCACCAGAGGTGCGTACTCCGCTTCCGGGTCACAGATGATGACATCATCATTGGTAAGCAAAAAGCAGTTGGCAATCTCACGCTTGGCGCTGAAAGACTTACCGGAACCCGGCGTACCCAAAATCAAGCCGTTGGGGTTTTTCAGCAGCTTTCTATCCACCATGATGAGGTTGTTGGACAGGGCATTGATGCCGTAGTACAGGGCTTCTTTGCCGTTCTGGAATAATTCCTGTGTGGTGAATGGTACAAAGATAGCCGTAGAACTGGTGGTCAGCCCTCGCTGAATCTCGATCTGATTGAGTCCCAGGGGCAGACAGCTCATCAGCCCTTCTTCCTGCTGGAAGTCCAGTCTGGTCAGCTGGCAGTTATACTTCTGGGCAATAGAGCCTGCCTGAAAGATGTTGTTGCCAAGCTGACGGGGGGTGTCCGCTGTGTTCAGCACCAAAAAGGAGACCAGGAACATTCTCTCGTTTCGGCTCTGCAAATCCTGCAACAGCTTTTTCGCCTCACTGCCGTAGGTGGCAAGGTCAGAAGGAATGATGTCCATGTCGTATCCGGCGCGGACTGCTTTTTTCTGTTCCTCAATCTTACTGCGGTCCAGATCGGTAATCTTACGCTTTACCGTTTTGATGGCTTTCACCTGATCCACCGACTGAATGTGCATACTCACAATGAGCGAGCTTTCCATATCCAGAAAATCAGCCAGCAGACGGTCATTCAGCTCTGGGGCTAAAATCTGCAAAAAAGAAACAGCCCCGTATTTCTTGCCCATACGGAACTGCTTGCCGGTGCGGAACTCAAAGGAGCTTGGTGCAATAAAATCTTTTGTGGACAGACCGGAAGGAGCCAGCCAGTCCCATTCAAACTGAAATGGGAGCTGTTCATCCATGTGGAATACCGCATGAAGCTGGGAGAGCCTTTCCTTACCGTCCAGTGTCCTGGCAGCTACGCCAAGACGCTTGAAGTTGTTGAGTATATCGGTCTCAATACGCTCCAGACGGGGCTTGGCGGCTTTGATGCTGTCAGCGTCAATACCAAAGGTCAGGTATTTGGTCTTGATGAGACCGTTGTTGCCTCTGACCAGCTGATTTTGCAGCATCGTGGTATATTCCTCACGGATACTGTCAAAGGCATCCCCCTGGGGCGGAATGGAAATGGAGTTGGCAAAGGTCTCCTCCGATGCCGCAAGGTTCAAAAAAGACAGCTGGAAGTGAATCGAGCTGTCGAAATAATTGAGGAAATCACACCAGCCCTCAAAGATCGCGGTCTTATCTTCATTTTGGGAGAGCTGATAGTTGATGTCCTGAAACTGAATGGTCTTTGTGTAGTGGCTGTCCGATACGCGGCAGATCCCGTCCGGCCACATTCGTTCATAGGGGATACTGTCCTGTGCCGATTTTCCTTTTTTGTCCGTGCGGTTGGCGCGGGCAATGGCCGCTTCGATCTGCTTCTTATCGGCGCGGGACAGCTTTTTCTTTGTCTTTACCGGATGCACGGTCTTTTCTTCCGGTTTTCCCAGCAGACGGCGCAGCCAGCTTTTCATTGCGGTGAACAATGTCATACACCTCCTTATCGAGCATTTCCTGCCGCTTTAATACGGCATAAAAGTTATTGGTCTGGTAGGGACGCTGCTTGGGACGGATCACAGCTACTTTGAGAATGTTGCCGACGATCTTTTCCAGGGGCTGTCCATGCTTTTCATACATTGCCAGCAGGAAGAAGGGCATCATGACCAGCATCATACACATGGCAGCCATGCTGTTTCCCGCAGGCTCACGGAGCCACAAGAACAGCGGTACACCTACAAGCGCCCCGGCGGTAAAGCAGACCAGCTGCCTTCGTGTCAGATTGAACATGACCTTGGTTTTGACTTTGGTTAAATCTTTGGGTACGGGTACATAAGCCATATTATCCACCTCCTTTATGGGAATGAAATAGAGCTGTCCACTTCATTTCCCCACACATCCCAACCGGGTGTGGATTGACGAGCAAACAGTTCTATGCGCGGGAGATCACCCATCAATGAGACAATGCGTTCTCTGGCTTCCTGCGGTTTTTTTGAATGTTCTTCAATGTGAGAGACAATGACCTGATGAACAGCTGCGTTTATACGCTTGGGATGTCCTTTCGTTGCGAGGATACAAAGTTCCACATTGGAGCGCGTCCAATATCCCATTCCCCAGAACAAGCTATCTGCCTTTCGATTTTGCTTTACCCAAACAAAGCCGACGGTTTTATAGGTAAATCCCCATGCCTTCAGAACTGAGAGACCTTCCAGTAAACATGGAATCGTGACCCATAAAAACAAGGCACAGTCTTTATCCGCCAAGTTGCCTACTGGCAGCGCACAAATATCCTCGATACTCATGGTCGGATAGTGACTTTCTGCACTGCGTCCCAATCCTTTCTTGGAATATACTTTGTAGTTCCATGGCGGGTCTGCGTAAATGATTTGATATTTTTTCATACAGAACCCTCCTTTAGTGCGCCTGAAAGACTGATTTGGCGAGACTGCCGGTTTTGAACAGCGTAAAGCACAGCAGTACGGTGTAGCCCACGCAGCTCCAGATCGCCATGATGATGTCATCTTCCAGAGCGATGTTCTGCACCAGCACAGCATAAATTGCCACGCAGACGATGATGAGAAACGCCTGAAAGCCCAGCGCCAGCAGGGAGCGGAGGTAGTTCTGTCCCATCCCGCCCCATTCCTTGCCCATCATGGCAGCCATCGGAAGCGGCGCAACGGATGTGACAAGGTAGATCTCAATCATACGGCCATAAATGACGATAAAGATACAGATATACAGCGCCCACATGGTAATGCCAATAAAGAGAGACTGGAACCAAAGCCCGAATAGCGGTCCCAGATCCATTTCCATAAGTCTCGGCTCCATATCTGCCAAAACAGAAGAAATGTCAATGGACGCATCCGAACCGATGATCCCTGCTGCCTGCGCTACTACGCTCTGCGCCATATCAAAGACGCCCATCACGATATTCCATGTGTTTGTGACAATGAGGATGGCGGCGGCTGATTTGAACACCCACTTAAAAATCATCCAGGTGTCCACATCATGCAGGTTGTTCTTGTCTGCGATCATCTGGATCAGGTCTACGGTCATCACGATAGCCAGGATCACGCCTGCAATCGGCACCATAATGGAGTTTGACAGGTTCTCAATCATGCTGAAAATACTGCCATTCCATCCCTGTGGGGTCTGGCCTACCTGTACGGATATATCCGCGACTTGTTGGTTTACGCTGTCAAACATCCCCGAAAGGTTGCTCATAATACCGCCCACCAGCATTTCTTTCAGCCAATTTGTCAGGGCTTCAAGTAAGAAATCCATACGGTGTCAACCTCCTTTCCGCCGCCCCCGCAAAACTGCGGGAGCGGCAAGGATTTCATGCAGGGACGCTTAGACAGAGAACAGCCCGGAGAGCAGAGGTACAAGGACCATGCCGACCACGGCTACACCAGCGCCGGCCATGAGCTGCTTCATGCCCTGTCTCTTGGCGCCGGGGTTGTCGTTGCCGTAACCTTCCAGCAGGTTGATAACGCCCCAGATACCGAGACCGGCACCGAGCGCGATAACGAGGGTCTGAAGAACGGTGATTGCCTGTTCAAAAAATGCCATATAGTTTGTTAGCCGGAATCTGATTAAAAAATAGGTTTGTCATGTTTCATAGGCATACAAAAGCCGGAACAATCTGCCGCCCGGTTTCCGGGGGCATGATTCCGGCTGTCCTCCTTTTTCATTATTTTTTCTTGCGATTGTCCGCTTTGTACGCCAATGGCCCGTAGAGGGCAGGTGCGGCGAATAGATAAGATCACTCCCTTCAAAAGCGGAACGAAGTTAAGCGCCCTCTGTGTCTACTTCATATACATCGCAGACCTCATTGGGCTTGAGTTTCAGCCTTGCGGACAGGAATGCTTCAATGTCAAAAGCGTTCTTATCATCCGCGTCGGCAGTGTACTTGAAATTGGGGTGCTTGGTGATGTCGTACTTATCCGAAAGGAAAGGACGCACACCGCGCAGCTGGAGGATACACTTGCCGCCATCCATAACAGCAAGCTCATCCTGGCTCATCAGCTCTTTCCCCAACTTTTGATAGTTGAGAGAGTGGGAAGTTTCACGCCCACGGCTCTCTCCGGTGTTGTAGGTGTCGATGGTTTCCTTGCCCAGCACGGCAGCCAGCTCTTTGAGGGTGGTTGGCTCCTTACCGCCCAGGAAGATGGAAGTATCCATGTTGCCGATGATGGTATCTGCGTTATCCTTATAGATCGCCTTCAGCTGACTCTGTGCCTGCAACACCAGACAGGCGGAAATCTCACGGCTTCGGATGGTGGCAACCAGCTTTTCCAGCTTGGGGATCTGGCCGATGTTGGCGCACTCGTCAATGAGACAGCGCACATGGACCGGGAGCCTGCCGCCATACACATCGTCGGCTTTTTCGCAGAGCAGGTTAAAAAGCTGGGTATAACACATGGAAATAAGGAAGTTGAAGCTGTCGTCAGTATCACTCATGATGAGGAATAGGGCAGTTTTCCTATCTCCCAGAGTGTCTAGCTCCAGCTCATCATAAGCCGTGACCTCACGCAGCTCTGCAATGTCGAACACGGCAAGACGCGCACCACAGGAAATTAGGATCGACTTGGCTGTTTTTCCAGAGACGAAAAGTCAAGGACTTTTTCATCAAATTCACAAAGAAGTCACATTTT
>ERZ1673747.1159-NODE-1159-length-29741-cov-25.184801_pt1 | contig 29741 bp, 21 predicted proteins | sample MGYA00580220_ERZ1673747 | MGnify/ENA primary metagenome ERZ1673747 (study PRJEB41218, sample SAMN15661769) | gut metagenome | host: Homo sapiens | place: Canada: London | collected 2015-08-20/2019-03-30 | study: EMG produced TPA metagenomics assembly of...
TCAGCCCGTGGGAGGCCAGGGCGCCGCTGACCGGTGGACGGCACCGAGCCGTCATCGAAACTGAAAAAGGGGGAGGCCTCGCGGCCTCCCCCTTTTTTGCGTTTACGGGCTTTTGTCTCACATAGTAGCTGTGTTTTATAACCCTCGTTTGTCGCATCTTCTGTGAACGGGCTACAATAACTTAGTCTGTGCGATATGGAGGTGAACATGGCTGAAGCTGGTATCGGCGTTGATATCGTCGAGATTTCCCGCATGAAATCAATTCTTGAAATGACGCCGTCGTTTGCTCGGCGTGTGTTTACCGAAGAAGAGCGTGCGTATTGCGATGCGTCATCGCGCCCCGCCGCTCACTATGCGAGCCGCTTTGCTTCGCGCGAGGCGGTGCTTAAAGCTCTCGGCACGGGTTTTAGTCAAGGCGTGGGTCGCAAGGATGTTTCGGTAACGCGTGATAAACTCGGCAAACCCAAGGCGCTGCTTTCGGGCCGTGCACTTGAGATCGCTCAAGAGCTGGGTGTTGTTGAGGTCGCTCTTTCCATTACGCTTACAGGAGACTTAGCCGTTGCGAATGCCATCGCGATTACCGAAGATGCTCGGCCTAAGCCAAAAGAGGAAAAGGTGAACACCAAGAAACGCGTAGCGCAGACATTTAAAGAGGCTCGCTCTGTTTTAGATGAGCTTGAGCAGCTGCAGAATTCAGCATTGACGGAGCACCTGGGCGATGCTTCGCAAGATACGCTAGGAGCATAGATGAAACCGGTTTTGAGTACCGAAGAAGTCGTTCGTCTCGAGGATATCATCGAACGCGAAGGGACTTCGAAGGCCGAGCTTATGGAGCTAGCGGGTGAGTTTGCCGCCAACGAGGTCTTGAAGCTCAATCCCGATCGGGTTCTCGTTCTGGTCGGTTTTGGTAATAATGGCGGCGACGGTTGGGTTGCCGCCGATATTCTGAGCCATAAGGGTGTGGACGTCGATATCGTTTCTCCGGTTGAGCCGGATGAGATTCCTGCTGCTCTGGCACGTCATGTTGCTCGTCGTACTGCCGGCCGCGATGTGCACGTTTGCGTCGGCCCCTCGCGTGACGAACTCGAGGTTTTGATCGATAAGGCCGATGTTGTTGTCGATGCCATTTTTGGTACCGGGTTCCACGGGAATCTGCGTGCGCCGTTCTCCATCTGGATTCCTACGGTCAATGAATGCGCCGATTGTGTCGTATCCATTGATGTCCCCTCGGGCCTGAATGCCGAGACGGGCGTTGTTGATGACGACTGCATTCGTGCCGAGCATACGGTGACGATGATTGCGCCCAAGATTGGTCTGTATAGCGCTGATGGCCCTGAGTATGCTGGCGATTTGATCTGCGGCAATCTTTACGACCGTCTTGACGAGGTCATCGATGATGTCGACCACGCCGCCGAGATTGTCGAGCCCGGTGACTTAGTTGATTACTTTGCCCCACTACCTACGAATATCGATAAGTATTCCCGTGGTTCTGTGCTTATTGTCGCCGGATCTGCGCAATATCCTGGTGCTGCCATTATGGCGGCCAAGTCTGCAGCTCGCGCGGGTGCTGGTTACGTGGCAGTCGCGGCTCCTGACGCCTGCGCCAATCTTATTCGCATGGCACTTCCTTCGATTCCCGTCTTTGCTATTCCGTCTGATTCCCGCGGCTCCTTTGGCGCCGCTGCGCGCATGACTGTGTGCGAGATTGCAAAGAAGTACAGCTGTGTACTGTGCGGTCCCGGTATGACGACATCTGCCGGCGCTATGCAGGTGGTTTCGGGCTTGCTCGAGCTTGATGTACCGCTTATTTTGGACGCCGATGCACTCAACTGCCTTGCTAAGATTGCCATTGACGGTATTGATAGTAATCCCGAGATGTATCGTCGCGAGCAGCCGTTGGTTATGACGCCGCACTATCGTGAACTTTCGCGTCTGGTTGCCGGTGACGAGGTGAACGACCTTGGTACCGCGATTGCAGCCGCGCAGAAGGTTGTCTGGGCTGCAGGCTCCGACAATCTGGTGGTCATTGCCAAGGGGCCGACGACGGCTATCTGTGGCGTTGAGCGTGTGCTGCTGCCGCTCTCGGGTCCGGCTTCTCTGGCAACTGCCGGTTCGGGCGATGTTCTCGCGGGTATTTTGGCCGGTACGCTTGCCACCATGCGCGACGAGATGGATCGTTGGGAGTTGCTGTATTCGTACGCCGTCGCACTTCACAGCTACGCCGGTTTTGCCGCGGCGACGGAGTATGGTGAGAAGAGCGTCATCGCGACCGATCTTATCGACTTGATCGGTCCTGCCATGGAACTGGCGGCAAAGGATGCGCTCGAAGATCTGGGAATCATGGACGAAGGGTCGGATGACTAATCATGAATAAAGCCGATTTGACGCGCTGGTCCTGGGTCGAGATCGACCGCGGAGCGCTCCGTCGCAACACGAGGGCCTATAAGAACTTGCTGAATCCACGTCAGCGCCTGTGCTGCGTGGTCAAGGCCGATGCTTATGGTCATGGAGCTGTTGAGTGCGCCAAGATCATGTATTCGGCCGGTGCCGACATGTTTGCCGTGGCGACGGTTAACGAGGGCGTTGAGCTCCGACAGGGCGGGATAACGAAACCCATCCTCATCCTAAGCGAGCCGCCTATCGAGGCCATTCCGACGTTGCTCGAGTTTGATATCATGCCCTCGGTCTATACGTCTGACTTTGCTCTTGCGTATGGCGAATGTGCCGTCGCGGCGGGCAAAGTGGGCAAGTATCATCTCGCCATCGAGACGGGCATGAACCGCATTGGCGTACATTACACGCAGGTGCTCGACTTTGTCCGCGGTATAAATTTTCATCGCGGTATTCAGTGCGACGGCGTATTTACGCACTTCGCCACGGCCGATGAACCTTCGGGCTGGGACTACAAGCTGCAGTGCCAGCGCTTTACCGAGGCCGTTCAGGCCATTAAGGATGCGGGTTTTGAGTGCGGTATCGTGCACTGCGCCAACACGCCGTCCTCGATGCTCGACCCCTCGATGCATTTTGATATGATCCGCGCCGGCGTTGGCTTGTATGGCATGCAGCCGTGCGAGCTGAGTGGCCGCGTGATGCAGCTTGATCCCGTTATGAGCGTCCATGCGCGTGTGACGCGCGTGGCGCACCCTGCGATGGGTGAGGGCGTGGGCTACGGTTTTACCTACCGCGTACCGCGTACGCGCGTTCAGATCTGCACGCTGCCGATCGGTTATGCCGATGGCCTATCGCGTACGCTTTCCAATCGTATGGATGTGCTGTATCGCGGCGAGCGCGTGCATCAGGTTGGCAATATCTGCATGGACCAGTTTATGGTCGCCATTCAGTCCAACCCGGCACACGAGATTCCCGAGGCCGAGTATGGTGACGAGATGATCATTGTCGGCCGCGATGGCGATGCCGAGATCACTATGGACGAGATGGCCCGACTGCGCGGAACGATTAACTACGAGGTCGCCTGCGGCTTTGGCATGCGTCTCGACAAGGTCTACGTGTAGGAGCCGCTATGGGCGTCATGCACATCCCCGGCCATACCCATCAGGCACCACGTGAGGTCGCACTCGAGGAAATTGAGGCCGTTCTGGGCGATTGTCACCTCTGCCAGCTCTACCAGTCGCGTCACAATATCGTGTTTGGCGTGGGAAACCCCCGCGCTCGCGTGATGTTTATTGGTGAGGCGCCGGGCCGCAATGAGGATTTGCAGGGCGAGCCCTTTGTGGGGGCGGCAGGCGAGGACCTCAACGGCATTTTGTCGCTGGCGGGGCTCAAACGCGAAGACGTCTACATTGCCAACGTGCTTAAGTGCCGCCCGCCGGGAAACCGCAATCCGCGTCCCGAGGAAGTGCTGGCTTGCTCGCCGTTTTTGCGTGAGCAGATTCGAAGCATCTGGCCTGATATTATCGTGACGCTCGGCAACCCCGCGACGCACTTTGTGCTTAAGACCGAGATTGGCATTACTAAGCTGCGCGGCAGGTTCCACCAGATGGGGCATTTTGTAGTAATGCCCACTTTTCATCCGGCAGCAGCGCTGCGCAACCCGGCGTGGCAGGAGCTGCTGGAGGAAGACTTTAAGATGCTGGGCGACTATCTGGAGCGACATCCCGCACCAGAGGACGCCTCGGAATAATAAGGAGCATATATGTCCCTGGAGCGCCTGGGGGTAGGTACTTACAAAACAACTTGCGCTGCCGATACGGAGTACTTTGGCGAGCTAATTGCACCGTGCCTTGAGGACGGCGATGTGCTCATCCTGACCGGTGGCCTGGGAGTGGGCAAAACTCACTTTACCAAGGGCGTCTCGCGCGGGCTGGGCGATGAGCATATGGTTACGAGCCCTACGTTTGCGCTCATGGCCGTTCACGATCAAGGTCGTATTCCGCTGTTTCACTTTGATCTATACCGCCTGGAGCATGCCTACGAGCTCGAGGATACGGGCATTTTCGATGTGCTGGGCTATGAGGGTGCTTGCTTGCTGGAATGGGGCGAACAATTCCAGGACGAGCTGACGGATGAGTATCTTTCGGTGACGCTCAAGCGTGATGAGGGCGACAGCGATGCGCGAACGATAACGCTCGAGGCACACGGTGACCGCGCAATGGAGCTTTCCCATTTGATTGATAAGGCTGTACAAGATGAGCTTGCATAACGACAACGCGCTGGTGGTGGCGCTCGATACCTCGACCGACATGCTTGCCTGCGCGGCAAGCTGGATTGATGGGCAGACGGGCGAGACGAAGCTCGTGAGTGGCGACCACATGTGTCGCCGTCACGCCAACGTTGAGCTCGTGAATACCGTTGATGGCGTGCTGGCTCAAGTCGGTCTGGATCGCAGCGATGTTGGTTGCTACGTGGTCGGCCGCGGCCCGGGGTCGTTTACGGGTGTGCGCATCGGCATCTCCACTGCCAAGGGCCTCGCGCGCGGTGCCAATGTTCCGCTGCTGGGCGTGTCGACGCTCGACGCTTGCGCTTGGACGGCGTGGAAGGCTGGCGTGCGCGGCAAGCTTGGTATCTTGGCCGATGCCATGCGCGGTGAGGTATATCCGGCACTATATATGCTGGGCGATGAGGGTCCCGAGCGTCAATTTGAGCGCGAACACGTGGTCAAGGCCGCCGTGGCGCTCGATGAGTGGCGCCGAGCAGCGGACTGGGACCAGGTTCAGCTGACCGGTGACGGTCTCGTGCGCTATGGCAAGCTGCTGGGTGAGGACGAGACCGCCCGCTGCGTGGAGCGCGACCTGTGGTGGCCTTCGGGCGAGGGCTTGCTGCTCGCGCACGCTGCGGGTGACGGCGATCCGGCTCGCGTCCTGCCGATTTACACGCGCCTTTCGGATGCCGAGGAAAACGAGCGCAAGCGTCTTGGTCTTGCCGAGAGTGCGCAGAGCGAAATTACGGGCGTTGCCGATGAGCTCGCCGGTCGTCATCTGCAGTTCCGTCCCATGGGCGCGGCGGATGCCGAGGGCGCGAGCGCGCTAGAGGCTGCCTGCTTTGAAGGTGCCGGACACGAGGCGTGGACGCCGGGCATGTTCCTGTCCGAACTGGGCGAGGACGTCGCTGCGCCGCGCAGTTGGTGGGTGGCACACGACGACGGCAAGCTGCTGGGCCTTGCCGGCGGTATGGTCGTGGACGGTGATGTGCAGATTCTGGATGTCGCCGTCGACTCGGCACATCGCCGTGAGGGCATTGCCCGCAAGCTGCTGTCGCATGTGAGCTATGATGCCCAGATGCTCGGCTGCACCACGGCTTCGCTCGAGGTCGAGGACGGCAACGAGGGCGCGATTGCGCTCTATGCCGCTCTGGGCTTTACCGAGGTGGGTCGTCGTCGTGGCTACTACGGTGTCGGCAAAGACGCCATCGTCATGACGGCCCCACTTCCCCTCGTACTTCCGGTCGATAACGCCTCGCCCGAGCCGACGGCAGCCGAGCAACGCGTATGGCCGCTGCCTGCGCCTGGGCGCTCCGAGGGGGAGCGCGCCGAAATTGAGCGCCGCCGCCTGGTGCTCGCTATCGAGAGTTCCTGCGACGAGACGGCCGTGGCGATTATCGATGCGGATGGCAATATGCTGGCCAACCAGGTGTCGACACAGATTGATTTTCATGCCCGCTTTGGCGGCGTGGTGCCCGAGATCGCCTCGCGCAAACACGTTGAGGTGATTGTGAGTGTCGTGGATGCGGCGCTCGAGGATGCCGCAGCATCGCTTGGTCTTGAGGGTGGAGCCATTGCTCCCAGCGAGCTTGCCGCCGTGGGCGTGACACAGGGTCCGGGCCTGGTGGGCGCCCTCGTGGTGGGCGTTGCCTTTGCCAAAGGCTTTGCCTACGCTGCCGGTAAGCCGCTCGTATGCGTCAACCATCTGGAGGGGCATCTGTTTGCCAACCTGCTGGCGCAACCCGACCTCAAACCGCCGTTTATCTTCACGCTTGTCTCGGGTGGGCACACCATGCTCGTGCACGTGAAGGCGTGGGGCGACTACGAGGTGCTCGGTGAGACGCTCGACGACGCTGTGGGCGAGGCCTTCGACAAGGTAGCCAAGGCGTTGGGTCTGGGCTATCCCGGTGGCCCCATCATTTCCAAGCTGGCCGAGACGGGCAACCCCAAGGCGATCGATTTCCCCCGTGCGCTTAACAGCAGGGGAGACTATCGCTTCTCGCTTTCGGGCCTTAAAACCGCTGTGACGCTCTACATTGAACAGGAGACCAAGGCCGGGCGCACGATTCATCTGCCCGATCTGGCGGCCTCGTTTGAGGCGGCGGTCTTTGACGTGCAGTACAAGAAGGCCAAAAACGCCCTGCATGCCACCGGGTGCAAGGAGTATTGCATCGGCGGTGGCGTTTCGGCCAATCCGCATCTGCGCGAAATGATGATCAAGAAGCTCGGGCGTCAGGGGATCCGCGTGACGGTGCCGCCCTTGTCTGCCTGCACCGATAACGCTGCCATGATCGCGGAGGTCGCCCGCCGTAAATTCGACCGAGGTGAAATCTCGCCGTTCGACGTCGACGCCGATCCAAACATGACGCTGTAGTCGTATGGGTGCGGTCCCCGACCGGAGGGGCCGGATATAAGGTTTCCTGCTCTACAGTCCTGCGCAAGAAGAAGGCCACATTAAGTGGCCTTCTTTGCGTGCGGAACTCGCGATAAACCTTATATCCGGCCCCTCCGTCCGGGGACCTTTCTGTATCGATATAGCTTCTGGGCTGGTTTGGCGTCGACAACGTCCAGCAAGGTTAACAAGCCAGCGTCGAATTTCCGGCGTTCTTTAGCTGAAAGAAAAAGTTGGCGTGCGGAGCTTTGCTCCGCATTTGGGATGGGAGCCCCTCGGGAGCGGGCGGGCGTATACAAGGTTTATCGCGAGTTCCGCACGAGCCGGAGAGCACTTAATGTGCTCTCCGTGCGAGCAGGACTGTAGAGCAGGAAACCTTGCATACGCCCGCCCACTCCCGAGAGGCATCTCTCATGCAAAAACTGTCGTGGGGTAAAGTCCGAGGTCAATGGCGTTTTATACCGAGAAATTCAAAAAAGTTGAAAATTCATTACAAATTTGCGTTGACTTTAGGTAACTAAAGTTTCATACTCCTTTTCAACCACTGGGGGATGTGAACACGCACGGATCGTTCGCATCATGATTGAAGAGGATTTCTTAGACATGTTCACGCATCAGCTAAACATTATCAGCGTAGTAATTATCTGATGCGGGTTAGCACATACAGCTAGCCCGTACGATAACGGGCGGCTGATGAAGATGAGGGCCGTCGAGCGCAACCGACGGCCCTCATTTTTTATGTCTAGGAAGTTCTTTTTAGAGGAGGAAATGTAATGAACGGAGTTTTGCTCATGGTTGTGGCCGCGGCGGTGCTCGCCTGCGGCTATCTGGGCTACGGCCGATGGCTGGCCAACAAGTGGGGCGTTGACAAAGAGGCCCTCACGCCGGCCAAGCGCATGAAGGACGGCAAGAGCTTCTCGCCCGTCTCCGCCTTCACCGCGTTCTCGCACCAGTTCAGCTCGATCTGCGGTGCTGGCCCTGTCACGGGTACGATCGTCGCCATGGCCTTTGGCTGGCTGCCCGTCGTGCTCTGGGTCCTCGTCGGCGGCATCTTCTTTGGTGCCGTCCACGACTTTGGTGCCCTGTACGCTTCGATGAAGAACAACGGCAAGTCGCTCGCTCAGCTCATCGAGAAGTACATCGGCAAGACCGGCCGTCGCCTGTTCCTGCTGTTCTGCTGGCTGTTCTGCATCATCGTCATCGCCGCCTTCACCGACATGGTCTGCAAGACGTTCATGTTCACCCCGGCCGTTGACGCTTCTGGTGCTGCTACCGGTGCCATCGACTTCACCAAGTCCTATGCCGCCGGCTGCGCTGGTACCATCTCCATCCTGTTCACCTTCGTCGCTATCGCCTTTGGTTGGGCCCAGAAGAAGTTCAACCTCACCGGCGCTGCCGAGTTCGTCACCGGCGTGGTCCTCATGGTTCTCATGTTCGCCGTCGGTATGCAGTTCCCGGTCTACCTGGATAAGTTCCAGTGGTTCGCCGTCGTCATGGTCTACCTGGTCTTCGCTGGCGCCATGCCCATCCAGATGCTCAAGACCCCGCGCGATTACCTCACTTCCATCATGATGATCGTCATGATCGTCTGCGCTGTCCTCGGCATCGTCGTCCTGGGTGTCAACGGTCAGGCCACTATCACCGCTCCGGTCTTTACCGGCTTCTCCACTGCCTCCGGCATGATGTTCCCGGTCCTGTTCGTCTCCGTCGCATGCGGTGCTCTCTCCGGTTTCCACAGCCTCGTTTCTTCCGGCACCTCTTCCAAGCAGGTCGAGAAGGAGCAGGACGCCGTCAAGGTCGGCTACGGCGCCATGATCGTCGAGTCCTTCGTCGGCATCCTTGCCATCATCGTCGCCGGCATCATGTTCTCCGACATGAACACCGCCGGTACCGGCGCCCTCAACGCCGGTGTCGCTTCCACCCCGTTCCAGATCTTCGCCGCTGGCATCTCCCGCGGTATGCAGGCCTTCGGTGTTGACGGCACGCTCGCTACCGTCTTTATGACCATGAACGTTTCCGCTCTGGCTCTGACCTCGCTCGACGCCGTCGCCCGCATCGCCCGCACCTCGTTCTCCGAGTTCTTTGCCCAGACCAACGATGCCCTGGCCATCGAGTCCAAGGCCGGCTACATGAAGGTCCTCGGCAACCCCTGGTTCGCCACGGTCGTTACCCTGCTTCCCGGTCTCGCCCTCGCTTTTGGTGGCTATGCCAACATCTGGCCGCTCTTTGGTGCTTCTAACCAGCTGCTCGGCGGCATGACCATGATCACCCTCGCCGTGTTCTGCAAGTGCACCGGCCGCAAGGGTTGGATGCTTTACGTGCCCGTCGCCTTCCTGCTCTGCTGCACCTTCACCTCGCTGGTCCAGAGCGCCATGGGCTGCATGACCGCCGTCCAGGCCTACGGCTTCTTCGGTACCATCCCGGCTACCGCCACCACGGCCGCTGTCTCCGTCGCCGCTACCAAGGGCCTGCAGCTCGTCTTCGCCGTCCTGCTGATGGTCCTGGGCCTCATCGTTGCCGTCAACTGCCTCAAGGAGTTCTTCGGCAAGGAGGCCGGCTCCATGCCCGACGAGGAGCCCGAGTGGTCCGAAATGGGCAAGGCCGAGTATGGTCGCGCCGCTGCCGCCAAGGCTCCTGCCGACGCCGAGGCCGCCAAGGCCTAGTCGATCGGACGGATAGAATCCTCCATCTATATGACTCGGAAAGACCGGGTCCGCAGAACGCGGGCCCGGTCTTTTTTCTTGTAAAGACGGGCGATGCTGAGGGCGTTCTCGCAGATGTTTTGCGTGGATAGGCGCGTGCGTTGTACCATGTAGACGTATATGTGTGCATATGAAAGGGGCCCCGTGGCCAAGACGGTATATTCCGATAACCAAAACAATGTCGATGCTTTGGCTGAGCGTCTGAGCAGCCAGACGTCGCTTTCTGCTGAGCGGGCCAAGCTCGTTGCCTACGACCTGCTCTGCCGCAAGGCGCTCAAGATCAAGTCGAGCGCTCTGGCGCAAATTTTCCGCTCCGTGGATAAGGAGTGCGATACCAAGGCGATGCGCGACGAGCTTATCGCGGCAAAGATTGTGACCAAGATCGAGGGCAGCGGCATTAACGGGCGCCCCGCGTTCTATACCATCAATGCCGAGATTAACGATGCCCAGGAGCGGCCCGTCGAGGTTGCCGAAGAGGCCGTCGAGGACGTTGTCGAGGCGCCCGCTTCGGTGGAAACGGCTCCGCGTGAGCATGTCGATACAGACGAGCTACTCGATGAGCATGTCGTGCGCGCTTTCACCGCCAAGGCGGGGCGAGGCGGCTTTGGCGGAGGCGGCAAGCGCGATGCGCAGCGTCGTGCCCAGCAGGAGCGTTTCCGTCGTGCCGTGGCTCAAAAGGACGGGACCGATATCGAGACTGTCGAGAACGAGCCTGTCGCCGAGTCGCAGGAGCTTGTGAAGGAGCAAAAGTCCGCTGAGCCTCGGGAACCCAAGTATCGTCGCGGTGCGCACTTTAAGGCCGAGCAGCAGGATGCTGCGCGCGAAGTCGAAAAGCCTGTCGAGACCGTGGATGCGGCTGACGAGCCGGTCAAGAAGGCCCCGGGCTCGTGTCGTCCCGGTCGTGGCTTTGCGGGTCGTGCGTATCCCGTAAAGCGTCAGGAAAAGGTCGATCAGGTTCCGGAGACACGCGCCGAGAAGGCCGAGAAGCCTGCCGAGCCGGAAGTTCGTGGACAGAAGCCTGTTGAGCAAAAGGTTGCGTCCGATGTTGAGGTTCAGGGCCAGCAGCCTGCGAGCGAGCAGACGGGGGAGGGCACTTCGAGCAAGCCTCGCCGCCGTCGTCATCGTGGCGGTCGCGGCTCAAATGCCCAGACTACTGCCGAACAGGGAACGACGCGCGACGAAGATGTGAAGGCAGACACTCCGGTGGAGCAGCCCAAGCGTCGGTCGGCGAAGGAGGGCAAGTCCGAGCGCTCGCAAAAGCAGGCGTCTACGCCGAAACGCGAGCGCAGTGCTCAGGGCGATTCTAAGCACAAGTCTCAGAAGAAGCCGGAATCTGCCGCGGCAGATGCTGCCGCACGGCAGGCCGAGACGGCTGCCCACGGCGAGGTTTCGGCATTTGCCCTGGCCCGCGTTTTGGGCAGGCAGCTGCTCAAGGTCGTCCCCACGCCCACGGCGCTCTCCAAGATTAAGGAGCAGCAGACTCAGATCGTTAAGGTTGAGGGCAAGGACGGCAAAAAGGCTCCGCAGCGCACTCAGCACAACGAGATGTCCAACCGCAAGATTGCCGAGGAGATCGCAATCATCCAGGCTTGGATCGAGCAGAATCGCGGCGCCGATACGCCGATTGCCTCGCGTCGCCAGCGCGCCTACCAGATCTTCAATGACGAAAAGGCCTTTGACGGCAAACACGGCGAGCGCCTGATCAGGCGTATGACCGAAAAGGGCATCAGCATGCAGGCGATCAAGGTCGCCCCCAATCGTCCGGTGCACTTTACGGGCTTCTTTACGCTGGGCGCCGACAAGCCGTTCATTATGGTCGAGAACCTGGACACCTACGACGAGATCGTCAAGCTCCTGCGTGGCCGCAAACACGCCAAGCTCTTTGGCACCAAGGTTGGCGGTGTCATCTTTGGCGGCGGCTGCAAGGCGAGCGTCTCGCACGCGCTGGACGATTATCTGGCCGAGATCGGCTATCGCTTTAACTACGTCTACTACGTGGGCGACATCGATCGAGAGGGCGCTCGCATCGTCGAGCAGGCCCGCAATGCCAACGTTGTTGAGATTCGCCTGCATGCCGGTATGTATCGTGCGATGCTCGCCGAGCATAAGCGCCGCGTGAAGGCTGGTGGCGAGTGCGAGCCCGCGGCTGCCAACCAGGGCGTGCCGCAGAACCTGGCGGCGACGATCAAAGATCTGCCCATGGTCACGCGCGTGCAGTTCCGCAACGTGCTGCGCGAGGGCGGGCGTATTCCGCAGGAGATCCTGATGACGGCCGACTATCGGGATGGCGACTCGGGAAGCTTCGACCGCATGCTTAACAATTAGGGCGTTCGGCCCCGGGAGAGCGGGGACACCGGCTTAGGTTTCCTGCTCTACAGTCCTGCTCACGACGGAGGCCACATTAAGTGGCCTCCTGTTCGTGCGGAACTCGCGATAAACCTAAGCCGGTGCCCCCGCTCTCCCGGGGCCTGTGGCTACATGGTTGTTGCATGCGGCTCGCTTTTCGGAACTGGGCTGATTTTTTCTAGATGTAAGGCGCTCTTGGCCCTAATGGGCCAGGGGCGCCTGTCTTATCGGGGTAGATTTTTGGGACATGTCTGAAAATCAACTTCAACTTCTCGTGCAGGACGAGAAGTTGCCTTGCCTGGCGGGTTCGAATCCCTCCGCTTGGCGGCCTTGGTCCGATTTGCTTAATGTCGGGGGCTCTCGGCTGATGTGGGACGGAGGGATTCCGCGTCCGCCTTTTTGGCGGCCGCGCCCCGCTGCGTCGCTTCGCTCCTTGCGTGCTGCGCTGGAAAACGCTTTGCGTTTCCTCAGCTCCGCACCCTTGCGGGTTCGAATCCCTCCGCTTGTTGCGCTTGGTTGGATAGTTGGGATGCGAGGGGCCCATAGTCGATGTGGGACGGAGGGATTCCGCGTCCGCCTGCCGGCGGCCGCGCCCTGCTGCGTCGCTTCGCTCCTTGCGTGCTGCGCTGGAAAACGCTTCGCGTTTCCTCAGCTCCGCACCCTTGCGGGTTCGAATCCCTCCGCTTGCCCACAAGAAAGCGCCCTGGGCCGCTATGGGCTCAGGGCGCTTTGTTTCTTTGGCTGGGACGGAGGGATTCGAACCCCCAACAGCCGGCACCAAAAACCGGAGTTCTACCGTTGAACTACGTCCCAATGTGTGGTGTTGCCCAAAAGCAACTCGTCTAGTTTACCTAATCTGCGAGGGCATCGCAAACGCCATCGAGCAGGCGTACGGCGAGCGTCTGGGCGTCGCTTGCGGTGAAGGTGCCGTTGTAGCGCGTCATGCCCGTAAGTTCGATGCGAATGCGTGCGGGCTTTTGCTGGGCGGCAACATTGGCGGTGCGGATGCGCTGGGCCAGGTTGTGGCACTCGGCGAGGGCAATCGTGGCACGCGGTGCTGCGTCAGCGGGCAGTTCATCGCTTGCGATCTCGAGCACCAGGTCGACATCGGTCGGGACCTCGGAATCGCAGAGCATCATGCCGCTGTTGTCGGTCGTTGCCGTGGCGATGTTCCACATGCGCGATGCGACGCTGCGCGCGATGGGGTCCTCGCCGATGACGGCGATCTGGAAGCGCTCGAGCACGTTGGCGGCGCGGGCAAAACCGATGCGCGACTCAGCCTCGGTAACCGAGGGCTTGCCTTCCCACACGTGGTGCAGGCGGTTGATGTAGGCGTAGGTATCCTGGAAGGCCATGCCGTCGGCAAACAGACCGACGTTTTCCTGGAACTGCTGCAGGGCGGCTTCGGTATGCGGGCCAAAGTAGCCGTCGTCCTCGCCGCAGGCAAAGCCCAAAACATTGAGCGCGCGCTGCAGGGCCTGCACGTCGGCACCGTGGAAATTGGGCATACGCAGGTAGAGGGTACGGTCGCCCAGCTTGTACGAGGCGTCGACCAGTGCGCTCCAACAGGGGATATCGACGGCGTGACCGGCGGCTAGGCCGCTATCGAGCCTAAAGGTGCCAACAGCCTGTTCGGTGGTAGTGCCAAAGTGCTTGTCGGCGACCTCGGTGGCATCAATTGTGTAGCCGAGCTGCAGAAGGCGGGACTGGACGTCCTCGACGGCTGCTCCCTGCATGCCCGTTGTAATAGGTTCCATGAACGAACCCCTTTCGGCGTACCATTCGTACTATTTGAGCGTGTCTGTCGGATAGACAACGCAAAGGGATGCATAAACATGCACTCAACAGTGTAGCAAGTTGTGCCTAAATACGCTGCTGACAGGTTTTATAACCCCCGTTAGTTAAGACGTTCCACAAAGAAATCTGCCATAGAGAGGAACAACTCGCGCGCATGCGGGTCGAGCTGCACATCCTCGATGGCGGCCTTAGCCTTAGCGGTCAGGTCCAAGGCGTAGGCGTGCGCGTAGTCAATCGAGCCACTCTCCTGGAAGATCTCCACGGCTCGTGCGAGCTGCGCGGGGTCCTCGGTGCCCGAGGAGAGGATTGCCTCGACCTCATCGTGGTGGCGTTTATCGGACAGGGCGTGCACGGCGACGAGCGTACGCTTGCCCTCGGTGATGTCGGTGCGGAAGTCCTTGTTGGCGGCTTCCTTGGTACCGACAAGGTTGAGCAGGTCGTCTTGGATTTGGAAGGCAAGGCCGGTGTGCAGGCCAAAAATGCGCAACGCCTCGACCTGCTCCTCGCTGCCGCCACCGATAATGGCTCCGGCGGCAAGCGGCGTGGCCCCGCTGTAAAACGCGGTCTTGTGCGTCGCCATGTCCAGATAGTCGTCAACCGAGATGTCAAAGCGCCCGTCGCGAACCCAGCCCAGGTCGAGTGCCTGACCCTCAATGGTGCGGACAATCATCTCGGTGAGCTCATGGAGCACGCGCAGCTTAACGTCGGGCGCAAGCGTGGGGTCGTCGAGAACCGTCTTGGTGACCATGGTGAGCGCCAGATCGCCGCAGTTGATGGCAAGCCCCGTGCCCTCGGTAAGATGCATGCAGGGTTTGCCACGGCGCAGCTGCCCGTTGTCGGCGATGTCATCGTGGATGAGTGCACCCGACTGGAAATGCTCGATGGCAGCTGCGGCGCTGCGGGCGCTTTCAAAGCTACCGCCCACAGCGGTGGCGGCGAGCATGCAGATGAGCGGGCGGTGGCGCTTGCCGGCGTTGGCCGTAAACGCCGAGAGCGGCGCGTACAGGTAGCGCTCGATATCGGCGGAGGTCGCCTGTCCGTCAAAGAACGTGGCCAGATAGTCGTTGATCTGGTCGAAGTGCTGGGCTAAAAAGCTGGTAAACGGACTGGACACGGGCGCTCGCATTCTTTCGGAGGTTGCATCGTTGCATTATGCAGACACCATATTGCCACATTGGGGCTATCTGCACGGCATTTTTAGTGATTTGGGACAACAGGGCACGCTTGATGGAACATACCTAGATAAGTCTAAAGTGCTTGAGCGCCGTGACGACACCGTCGTGATCGACCGAGTCGGTAATGTAGTCCGCGCGTTTTTTGAGATAGTCGGGCGCGTTGCCCATCGCGATGCCAACATCGACGGCATTCATCAACGTGATGTCATTGCTGGCATCGCCGATGCCGTATACGGTTCCGTGGTTGGGGTCGAGGGCGTCGAGTACGGACTGGATGCCTTCGCGCTTGGTGCATTCGCGGGGCGAGATTTCCGTTACATCGAGCTCGAGCTCGTTGAAGCACAGCAGCGGCTCAAGCTCCTTGTCCCGAGCAATGCGGTTGGCGAGCGGCGTGGACATCAAGATCTTGTAGGCGCCGTAGTGCTGCAGCTGCGTTACGGCATCTCCCACGGTGCGTGCGTACCCAGGGGCGTCGGGTGCGTCGGCACTCATGCGCACGACGCCGTTAAGGCCTTCAAAGCGGATGACCTCGCCCGACTGCTCAAGATAGGGGATGAGGCGCTGCAACGTGCCGGGTGTCATCGCCAGATCGCGAATCGCCTGTCCACCGAGTTCGACATGGCCACCCGCAAGACAGATGATGCCGGCCCAGGGCAGCTCGAGCACCTTGGGATGGATGCAGCTCAGCGTTCGCCCCGTGCAGATAAACGCCATATTGCCATTGGTGACGAACGTGCGGATGGCCTGCGAGACAGCTTCGTTGGGATAGGGCGACAGGTCGCGCTCGCCCTCGGGAAGCTCTTGGGCCACGCGGGGGTCTTGCCACGCGAGCGTGCCGTCGATGTCGAAGAAGCATATTGCCGCGGGCTCTTGATTGGTGTTGGCGGGCGTGGGACGGGATGCATCGGGGATAAAGCCGGGCTCAAGCCCCATGATCCGATCGAAGTGCTCTTTGACGCGGGGAACCGAGACGCCGATGACGACCTGGGCGATTTTGCCGGTGACGATAAGGCCCTTGGCGCCAGCTGCGACAAATGATGCGTTGTCCGCGACGATAGAGGGGTCCACGACTTCGACCCGCAGACGCGTGGCACAGTTGGTCGCGCCCACAATGTTGCCGATGCCGCCCAAAAGCTCAACAACACGCTCGGCAAGGAGATGGTCGTGGTTGGATTGCTCGCCGGAGGCGTCGTCGCCCTCGGAGTTGTTTTGAGCTGAGTCGTTATGCGTCAACCGTTCGCTAGCGGTGCCATCGGCACAATGATCCTCGCGACCCGGGGTTTTAAGGTCGAAGGCCAAAATGAGGCCTCGATAAATCAGAAAATAGGCGACGCTAAAGGCCAAGCCGATGCCCAGCGCCAAAAGATAGGCGCCGGCATGCGTTCGCATGAGCGGGATAAAGTTGAAGGCGGCCATTTCCATAAGGCCGCCCGAGAAAATGCCGACGATGCCAAAGAAGTTCATGGTCATGGCGAGGCAAGACGAAAGCACGGCGTAGAGCAAAAAGAGACCCGGATGGGTGAACATAAAGAGGAACTCGAGCGGCTCGGTAACGCCACAGACCACCGATGCAACGACGGCGGGCGAAAGAATGGTTTTGAGGCCGGCTCGACGTTCGGGCTTGGCGGTGGAATAGAATGCCGCCGCGATAGCGGGCAGGCCAAAGAGCTTGACCCAGCCGGTGGCGGTAAAGCCGGCCCAGGGAGCGAGCTCGTTGAGGGGGCGCGTGCTATGGGAGAGGATGGGAAGCAGGTTGGTCCACGTGGCGTAGATGCCTTCGTTTACGACCAGGTTGTCGTAGTAGATGGGCATGTAGAGCAAATGATGCAGGCCGATGGGTTCGAGGGCGCGCTCCAAAAACACAAAGAAACCCACGCCTGGGGTACCGACTCCCGCAAGTGCATGGCGCAACGTATCGGTCGCTCCATATATAAAGGGAACAGCGATTGCCGAGACGATAGCGAGGCCGAGAACAGCGAAAAAGCTGATCAGATAGACCAGCGAAGAGCCGGAGAACGTGCCAAGCCAATCGGGCACCTTGGCATCGTAGAAGCGGTCATGGATAGCAACGACGATTGCCGAAACCGCCAGCGGTCCGATGATGCCGGTGTCGAGGGTCTTAATACCGTCGATAACGGTGATGCCGGTGGCGGGGGCCAGCGAGGACGGGTACTGAAGGCCCAGGTTGTTGCCGCTGATTTTGATGATTTCGCTCAAAAAGAAGCAGTAGGCAAAGTATGCCACGAGCGCTTCGAGGCAGCAGCGCGCCGGCTGCTTTTGGGCAAGGCCAATGGGTAGTGCTATGGCAAACAGGAGCGGGAGACGCCTAAAGACCGTCCACGATCCCCGCTGGACGATGGTCCAGAAGAAGTACCAAGGCGTTCCGTATACGGCAAGGTCGCCGACAATGTCTACGGTCGTGGCGAGGGCGGAGATGCCGACCATAAGGCCCGATATGGAAAACAGCATGGCGGGCGCAAACATGGCTCCGCCAAAACGTTGTATTTTTTGCAGCATGTTCTGCCTCTCGACCGTAAGCCCGCCATGTCTGCGGTGGAACGTTTGAACAATGAGTTAATTGTAGGGGAGTGAGCGTTCGCCGCATTGATGGTTTTGATTCGAATCGATTGGAGCATCACGGGCGCCGTTGACAGTTAATAATCGGTGCTTTGCCGATAGACGGTTTAAACAACCCAAAGAAATGCTATCGTGCCTAGCCATACATATTCATTAGAGGTGAAACAATGCCAAAAGCGATATACGAAGGAATCTACCGAGAAATACGTTCGCGCATCATTAATGGGACCTATGCGTTTCAGGAGATGCTGCCAACCGAAGCCGAGCTGACCGCGGAGTTTGGCTGCACGCGCAATACCGTTCGACGCGCCTTGAGCATGCTGGCCGACCAGATGTTTGTGCAGCCTATACACGGCAAGGGCGTGCGCGTTATTTGGCTCAAGGGCGAAACCGACATGTTGGGCGCACTCGAGGAAGTCGAGTCGTTTGGCGAATTTGCAAAGCGCAACAATGCCGTTGCATCGACGGACGTTAAGTCTTTTGAGCATTTGATTTGCACCGAGCAGCTCTCTCGTCGTCTGGGCTTTAAGGTGGGCGAGGAGTTGATTCGCGTGGTGCGTGTCCGAAGCCTTAACGGCAATGCGCGCCAAGTAGACCATGGTTACTTTTTGGAGTCAATCGCCAAGGGCCTGACGCCCGAGATCGCCGCAAAGTCAATTTACGACTATCTGGAGCACAAACGCGGCGTCAAGGTGATGGCGAGTCGCCGTACAGTGAGCGTCGAGCTTGCCAACGATGAGGACTGCAGCTATCTTGACCTCGGCAAATACAACTGCGTTGCCGTCATGGAGAGCCAGTCGTACACCTCGGACGGCATCTTGTTCGAGGTCACGCATGCCCGCACGCATCCCGAGATCTTCCACTACCGCGTCAACTCCAAGCGATAGCCGGCTAGCTCGCAGCCTGACGAGACTCATGCCCTCAAAGCGAAAGCGCCCGGTCAAACCGACGATGCATCGGTTTGACCGGGCGCTTTCTCCGCATTCGATAACAAATAATTGTTTATACAAAACTTGTCAAGTATCAAGTTGAAATTACCGTTCACCGAAGTTTTTCTACCGCTCTAGTAATACTTGTTCAAACAAGTAGCCAAATAGCGTATCGTACAAATCAGCAAAAGGGGCAAAGTCCCCGAGCCAATCTCCGAAGGCGGCGGCAAAGGGTGCCGCCACGGTGTGAAAGGGTGGATTGTAATGAAGAACGAAATGAGCAGAAGGCAGTTCCTGGGCTTTGCTGGTTCCGCGGCTGCGGTTCTTGGTCTGGGCCTCGTGGGCTGCGGTGGCTCCGCCGGCTCCGGCTCCTCTGCTTCTGGTGACGCTGCCGAGGTCTACTTCCTCCAATTCAAGCCCGAGGTCGACAAGGAGTGGAAGGAGATCGCCAAGGCGTACAAGAAGGAGAAGGGCGTCGAGGTCAAGATCGTGACCGCCGCCTCCAACACCTACGAGGAGAAGCTCAAGTCCGAGATGTCCAAGAGCTCCGCTCCGACCCTGTTCCAGGTCAACGGCCCCACCGGTCTTAAGAACTGGAAGGATTACTGCGCCGACCTGTCCGATACCAAGCTTCGCGGTGAGCTCATCGACGACTCCCTGGCTCTGCAGTCCGACGGCAAGGATCTGGGTATCGACTGGGTCCAGGAGAGCTACGGCATCATCTACAACAAGCAGCTGCTCGAGAAGGCTGGCTACAAGGCCGAGGACATCAACTCCTTCGACAAGCTGAAGGCTTGTGCCGACGACATCCAGGCCCGCAAGGACGAGCTTGGCGTTGAGGGCGCCTTCACTTCCGCCGGCATGGACGACTCCTCCAGCTGGCGCTACACCACCCACCTCGCCAACCTCCCGCTCTACTACGAGTTCGAGAAGGAGCACAACCAGGAGGACGACGAGATCAAGGGCGAGTATCTCGACAACTTCAAGCAGATTTTCGACCTGTACATCACCGACTCCACCTGCGATCCTTCGCAGCTTGCCTCCAAGACCGGCGACGACGCTACCAACGAGTTCGCAACCGGGAAGGCCGTCTTCTATCAGAACGGTTCTTGGGCCTACGCCGACCTCACCAAGGCCGGCATGACCGATGACCAGCTCGGCATGCTGCCGATCTACATCGGCGTCGACGGCGAGGAGAACCAGGGCCTGTGCTCCGGCGGCGAGAACTACTGGTGCGTGAGCTCCCAGGCTTCCGAGGATGCCCAGAAGGCCACCGAGGACTTCATGTACTGGTGCGTCACCGCTGACACCCCGACCAGCATCATCGCCGACAAGATGGGTCTGACCGCTCCGTTCAAGAGCGCCAAGGAGACCACCAACGTCTTCTCGCAGCAGGCCGTTGCCATGGCCAAGGACGGCAAGAAGACCGTCGCTTGGGACTTCGTCTACATCCCCTCTGAGGAGTGGAAGAAGAACCTCAAGCAGGCTCTGATCGCCTATGCTGCCGACAACAGCAAGTGGGATGGCGTCAAGAACGCCTTCGTCGATGGTTGGAAGACCGAGAAGGCTGCTTCCGAGTAAGTAGTTGCTGCCCAAGCTATCTGATTAGCGACAGGGGGCGGGCAGACGTTGGTTTGCCCGCCCCCTGCATATTGAAAGGACCCTTCTATGGGCAAAGCACTCAAGCGCTGGTGGCCGCTCTTTATGCTGCCTACGTGTCTGGCGTTTATGATCGGGTTCGTGATCCCCTTTATCCAGGGTTTCTATCTCTCGTTCTGCCAGTTTATTACCATCAACAACACGCACTTTGTCGGTATCGAGAACTACGTGCGCGCACTGTCCGATCCGCAGTTTGCCACGTCGTTCTTCTTTACCGTGGCGTTTGCCTTCCTGTCGACGGTGCTCATCAACGTGATTGCCCTCGCCATCGCGCAGGCGCTCACCCGCAAAGCGCTCAAGGGCACCAACATCTTCCGTACGATCTTCTTTATGCCTAACCTGATCGGCGGCATCGTGCTGGGCTACATTTGGCAGATTCTGATCAACTGCCTGCTCTCCAACGTGGGTGCCCAGCTCATCGCCCTTAACTCTGCTGCTGGCTTCTGGGGCCTTATCATCCTGACCCTGTGGCAGCAGGTCGGCTACATGATGATCATCTACATCGCTGGTCTGCAGTCCATTCCGTCCGACTACATCGAGGCCGCCAAGGTCGACGGTGCCACGGCATGGCAGACGTTTTGGAAGGTTAAGATCCCTAACCTGATGCCGACCATCACCATCTGCCTGTTCCTGTCCATCACCAACGGCTTTAAGCTGTTCGACCAGAACCTCGCCCTTACCGGCGGCGCCCCCGCGCACTCCACCGAGATGCTCGCCCTGAACATCTACAACACGTTTTATTCGCGTGCCGGTATCGCATGGCAGGGCATTGGCCAGGCCAAGGCAGTCATCTTCTGCATCCTGGTCGTAGCCATCTCCATGATTCAGCTTAAGGCCACGAGGTCCAAGGAGGTGCAGCAGTAATGAAACGCGATAAGGTTATCAACCGCGCGCTCTCAATCTTCTTTACGATCCTGTCGCTCGCGTGGATCTACCCCGTGTTCATGATCGCGCTCAATTCCTTTAAGAAAGCGACCGCAATCAGCACCACCACAGCGTTCGATCTGCTCACGCCCGAGACGTTCAACGGCCTTGCAAACTACTTGCACGCTCTTAACGAGCAGGGCTTTGCCTCGGCATTTATGTACTCGCTCATCATCACGGTCACGTCGGTCGTGCTGATTTTGGTGTGCTGCTCCATGTGCGCTTGGTATGTGGTTCGTGTCAACAACAAGATCTCGAACTTCTTCTATTACCTGTTCGTCTTCTCGATGGTCGTGCCCTTCCAGATGCTCATGTTCACGCTGTCCAATTTAGCGGACCGCATCGGCTTCAACACGCCGTTCAACATCTGCTTTATCTATCTTGGCTTTGGCGCGGGCCTGGCGGTCTTTATGTTCGCCGGCTTTGTAAAGAACATTCCGCTCGAGATCGAAGAGGCGGCCATGATCGACGGCTGCAACCCGGTCCAGGTGTTCTTTAAGATCGTCCTTCCCATCATGAAGCCCACCTATCTTTCGGTCGGCATTCTCGAGACCATGTGGGTCTGGAACGACTATCTGCTGCCCTACCTTACCCTCGACTCCACTAAGTACAGGACCATTCCTATCTTGATCCAGTACTTCCGCGGCGGCTACGGCCACGTCGAGCTCGGTCCCATGATGGCCTGCATCATGATGGTCATTATCCCCATCGTCATCATGTACATCCTCTGCCAGAAGTACATCATCGACGGCGTGGTGGCGGGTGCCGTCAAGGGCTGATGCCGTAACTGTTTTGCAAGTTTCTGCGGCGCCCCTCAGCGCGGCGCCGCATATCGAAAGGTAAAGACATGGCCGAGATCGTTCTCAAACATGTTCAGAAGGTGTATCCCAACAACGAGTCCAAAAAGAAGGGCTTCTTTGGCAAAAAGAAGAAGACCGAGGAGAAGAAGCACAACCTCAAGGTTACCGAGGACGGCGTGCTCGCGGTGGAGGACTTTAATCTCACCGTGCATGACCAGGAGTTTGTCGTTCTCGTTGGCCCGTCTGGCTGCGGCAAGTCCACGACGATGCGCATGGTCGCTGGCCTGGAGGACATCACTTCGGGCGACGTGCTCATCGACGGTAAGCGCGTCAACGACGTGGCGCCCAAGGACCGCGACATTGCCATGGTGTTCCAGAGCTATGCTCTGTACCCCAATATGACGGTGTACGAGAACATGGCGTTTACGCTTGAGCTCAAGAAGGTCCCCAAGGACGAGATCGACCGTAAGGTTCGCTCTGCTGCCGAGATCCTGGGCATTACCGAATACCTCGACCGTAAGCCCAAGGCGCTTTCGGGCGGCCAGCGCCAGCGTGTCGCCATCGGCCGCGCCATCGTGCGTGATCCTAAGGTCTTCCTGATGGACGAGCCGCTGTCCAACCTGGACGCCAAGCTGCGTAACCAGATGCGTGCCGAGCTCATCAAGCTACGCCACGAGATCAAGGGCACGTTCATCTACGTCACCCACGACCAGACCGAGGCCATGACCCTTGGTGATCGCATCGTGGTCATGAAGGACGGCGTCGTACAGCAGATTGCCACCCCGCAGGAGGTCTTCAACCATCCCGCGAACATCTTCGTCGCCGGCTTTATCGGTGTGCCGCAGATGAACTTCTTCGATGCCCAGCTGGTGCGCTCGGGCAACGGCTTCACCGTCAAGACCGAGGATATGAACGTGGCGCTCGCCCCCGAGACCTGCGCTCAGCTTGCTCTCAACTGGGACGGCGGCGACGTGAAGGAGATCACGGCCGGCGTGCGCCCCGAGCAGATTCTGCTTGCCGACAAGGACGAGGAGGGTGCGCTCCAGGGTACCGTCGAGGTGACCGAGCTCATGGGTTCGACCGAGCATGTTCACGTGACCGCTCCCGATGGCCAGTTCGTCCTGATCATTCCCGTTGTCGACCTTGAGGCCAAGGGTGCGCTCAAGGCGGGCGACTCCATCTGGTTCAAGTTCGAGAAGAACGCGACCCATCTCTTCGATAAGGTGTCTGGCAAGAACCTTATCTAGGCCCGGTGCATCCGGACCCTCCCTTTGGGCGACTGCGGTATTGCCATCCTTTTGCCGCGGTCACATATAAGGCTCCCCTCCCGTCCACTGGGCGAGAGGGGGGCCTTTCTTTGTGCTGGGGGTGTCTGACCGGTCGTTTGTCTCGATCTGTAACGGGTAGGGCCGATTTCGGACGCTAGGTGTTACAGATCGAGACGGTTCCGCCGAGCTAACCATTTCATCTAAATCTGTAACACCAAAGGCGAATTTCAGTTGCTAGATGTTACAGATTGAGATAAACCCAAGGGGAGGGGCCGGTATGTCTCAATCTGTAACAGCTGGGGCCGTTTTTACCGAGTAGCTGTTACAGATCGAGATTGTTTGGTCGAGGCGGGCCACGGGCAACAGGGGGGCACAAAAAGCGGAGCCGCGTTGCCGCGACTCCGCTTTCAAGAGGATGGGTAAGGGAAGCGAATTAGCTCAGGTGCCAAATCTCGTCGTTGTACTGGGAGATCGTGCGGTCGGACGAGAAGGTGCCGGCGTTGGCGATGTTGATCAGCGCCTTGCGCAACCAAGCACCCTGGTCCTCGTAGTCAGCTAGCACGCGCTCCTTGGTCTGGATGTACTCCTCAATGTCGAGCAGGGCCATAAACCAGTCCTTGCCCTTAATGTCGTCGTGCAGGCGCTGCAGGCGCTCAGCGTTGCCGGTTGCCATAAAGGCCGGGTTGGTGATGAAGTCCACCAGCAGTTTAATGCCGGGCTTACGGTAGAGCGCACCGGCGTTGTAGGTGCCTTCGGCGTAGAGCTGCTCGACCTGTTTGGACGAGGCGCCAAAGGTATAGATGTTCTCGTCGCCCACGAGCTCGGCAATCTCCACGTTGGCACCGTCGAGCGTGCACAGGGTCAAAGCGCCGTTGAGCATGAACTTCATGTTGGAAGTGCCGCTCGCCTCTTTGGAGGCCAGGCTGATCTGCTCGGAGATGTCGGCAGCGGGGATCACGCGCTCGGCAGCAGTGACGTTGTAGTTCTCGATCATGACGACCTGCAGGTAGGGAGCCACGTCGGGGTCGTTTGCGATCCACTGGGAAAGCGTCAGGATGAGGTGGATGATGTCCTGAGCGATGGTATAGGCAGGCGCTGCCTTGCCGCCAAAGATGATGGTGACGGGGTGCTTAGGTCTGTTACCGTTCTTGATGTCGAGGTACTTCCAGATGATGTAGAGCGCGAGCATCTGCTGGCGCTTGTACTCGTGGATACGCTTGACCTGAACATCGATGATGGCGTTGGAGGGGATCGTCACGCCCTGCTCGAGCGCCATAAACTCGCGCATGATGGTTTTGGCTTCGGCCTTGGTGGCGGCCAAGCGCTCAAGAATGCTCTTATCGTCGGCGAAGTCGGCGAGCTTGCTCAAGTCGCCGGTGCTGCGCCAATCGGTGCCGATCACATCGTCGAGCAGGCTGGCAAGCGCGGGGTTGGCTCCCTGGATCCAGCGGCGGAAGGTGATGCCGTTGGTCTTATTGGAGAACTTCTCAGGGTAGATCTCGTAGAACGGATGAAGCTCGGTGTCCTCCAGGATTTTGGTGTGGAGTGCGGCGACGCCGTTGATGGAGAAGCCAAAGTGGATGTCCATGTGGGCCATGTGGACGGTGTCGTATTCGTCGATGATGGCAACGCGCGGGTCGTCGTGCTCGGCCTTTGCGATCTCATCGAGCTTGACGATAATGTCGGCGATGGCAGGGGAGACCTTCTGCAGGCTGGTGAGCGGCCACTTCTCGAGCGCCTCGGCAAGAATCGTGTGGTTAGTGTAGGCGACCATGGAGCGTACGATGGTCACAGCCTCGTCAAACTCGATGTCGTGCTCGGTGGTGAGCAAGCGAATGAGCTCGGGGATGACCATGGTGGGGTGCGTGTCGTTAATCTGGACCACGGCGTAGTCGGCCAGATCGTGCAGGTTGCTGCCGCGCTCGATGGACTCGTCGATCAGGAGCTGGGCGGCGTTACTCACCATGAAGTATTCCTGGTAGATGCGAAGCAGGCGGCCCTGCTCGTCGGAATCGTCGGGGTAGAGGAACAGGGTGAGGTTCTTGGCGATCTCGGTCTTGTCGAAGTCGATGGAGCTGCCGGGGACCAGGCCGTCGTCGATGCTCGCCAGGTCGAACAGGCGCAGGCGGTTCTTGGTGGGCTGGCCGTAACCGGGCACATCGATGTTGACGAGCTTGGAGGTAACGGCAAAATCGCCGAACTCGACGGTGTAGGAGCGGTCATCGTCGACTAGGATGTCCTGCTCACCGAGCCACTCGTCGGGGACGGCCTTCTGCTGGTTGTCGACAAAGCGCTGACGGAACAGACCGTAGTGATAGTTGAGGCCCACGCCATCGCCGGTCAAGCCCAGCGTGGCGATGGAATCCAGGAAGCATGCGGCCAGACGGCCCAGGCCGCCGTTGCCGAGCGACGGTTCGACCTCGAACTCCTCGATCTTGTTGAGGTCGTGGCCCGCGGCGGTGAGCTGGTCCTTAACCTCGTCATAGATGCCAAGGTCGATCATATTGTTGATGAGCAGCTTGCCGATCAAAAACTCGGCAGAGATGTAGTAGAGCTTTTTCTTGCCGTTGTTGAGAGGACAGGCGGCAGAGCGCTCCTGCACGAGCTTGGCCAGCAGCTTATAAATACGACGGTCATCGAGCTGCTCGAGCGAGGTGCCAAAGGACTGCTCGGCAAGATCCGCAAGATTGATACGGGGCATGTTTCCTCCTGTGATGGGTTGATTACATGTCAGAAATTCAAAAGAAGCCCGCGCGAGGGATTGGAGTGGCCTCGCGCGGGGAAAACGGACGCGTCCGCACGATGGGGTGGGGTCGGGCGCGGTGGCTCCTATTGGGGAAGCTCAATTTCGTCTTCCGACGGGATGCGGAAGTAGGTCTCGGTCCAGCCGGTGAGCTTGTGCTCGAGCTCGCGGGTGATGGCGCCATCGAGCATGCGCCAGGTCCAGTTGCCGCCCATGGTGGCGGGAGTGTTGATGCGCGCCTCGTTGCCCAGGTTGAGCAGGTCCTGCATGGTGTAGATGCAGGTATCGCTTACGCTGGCGGCGATGGTGCGGTTGAGTGCATCGGCCATGGGCTCGCCTGCCTGCTGGTGGGTGTACAGGGCCGCCTGCTCGCGCTGACGCGGGGTGGCCGTTCCCTCAAACCAACCGCGCGCCGTCTCGTTGTCGTGTGTGCCCACATAGGCGACGGTGTTGGCAATGTAGTTGTGCGGCAGGTAGTACGAGTTGGTGCCCTCAAAGGCGAACTGCAAGATCTTCATGCCGGGGAAGCCCGAGTTGTCGCGCATGTCGATGACGCCGGGGGTGAGGAAGCCCAGGTCTTCGGCGATGATGGGCAGCGTGCCGAGCTTTTCCTCGAGCGTCTTGAAGAACTTGAGGCCGGGGCCCTGCGTCCACGAACCGTAGGACGAATCGGGTGAGGAGAACGGCACCTCCCAATAGGCCTCGAAGCCGCGGAAGTGATCCAGGCGGATGACATCGTACATGTCGAGGGCGGCGCGAATGCGGCCCTCCCACCAGGAGAAACCGTCGGCTTCCATGGCGTCCCAGTCGTAGATGGGATTGCCCCAGTACTGGCCGGTGGCCGAGAACTGGTCGGGCGGCGTGCCGGCGACACTCACAGGATTACCGGCGGCGTTGATCTTAAAGAGCTCGGGCGTGGCCCACATCTCGACGGAGTCGCGCGAGACATAGATGGGCAGGTCGCCGATGATGAGGATATCGCGCTCGTTGGTATAGGCCTTGAGGCGGCTCCACTGACGATTGAAGAAGTACTGCGTCATCTGGTGGTAGAGCATGCGCGCGGGATGGGCGGCGCAGACCTTGGCAGAAGCCTCGCCGCGGGTACGGAGCTCTGCGGGCCACTCCCAAAAGGCCTTGAGACCGCACTCCTCCTTGACGGTCATGAACTCGCAGTAGGGGATGAGCCAGTCTTCGTTTGCTTGGACAAAGTCGTCGAAGTCGGCCGGCTTGTCGGCGGCAAAGCGCTCGGCGGCGCGGTCGAGAATCTGACGACGGCCACCAAAGATGGCACCATAGTCGACATTGCTGGGGTCGGAGCCCAGATACACGCCATCGATATCGCGCTGCTCCAGATAGCCGGCCTCGATAAGCTCGGCAAAGTCGATGAAATTGGGGTTGCCCGCACGGGCCGAGAACGACTGATAGGGCGAGTCGCCATAGCTCGTTGTCGTAAGGGGGAGAATCTGCCAGTAATGTTGTTTGCACGAGGCGAGGAAATCGACAAAGTCATAGGCGTTCCAGCCAAAGCCGCCGATACCGTAAGGTCCGGGCAATGACGAAACGGGCATCAGAACGCCGCTTGCACGCTCCATGGATGCACTCACCGTCCTTTTGAATAAGGGGCTGCGCCGTAGATGGATAGACGGCTCGTCCCGAGTTTCCATTGCTATTGTCCCTATTGTAGAACATGTTGTTTAAACATGTATAGAGAGAATGAAAAAGTTGCCGACTTTCGGTGAATGGTAGTGCGCCATAGACGATATGAGTTGAACATTGGGAGCTCCTCCCCTTGCGGCTCTTTTGTGGGTCGGGCGACAATGGTCGTCGTCATTAAAGACCGGCTGCCAGCCAGGTTGCAACAATGCAAGAAGGGTTCACATTCAGTTGGCCGTTGACACAAACAATCGCGCGAAGACCTCGTCTTCTTCGGTAAGTCCAGGCGCGGCAAGACGCGCATGGCAGTCGCCCTCACGATGCGCGCGGTCGCCGCGGACATGTCGGTCAGGTTCTGGCAGACCGCGCAGCTGGTTCTCGAGCTCGGCAACGCGAAGCGCAAGGGAACGCTGTCGAAACTGTTGAACGACGTGTCGCCCGCGAGGCTGCTCGTGCTCGACGAGTTCGTCTACGTCCCCTGCGACGTAGACGGTGCGAGGGTTCTCTACCAGGTCATTTCCGTCCATGTAGTGCTCGTAGGCCGCGGCGTCGTCGGGCTCGTCGAAGGAGAGGGACTCCGTCCAGTCCCAGTAGGCCCCCGTCCAGGCGCCCCTGCGCCTGCCGGCCGGCGTCGTCTCGTCGAAGACGAGGCCGTGGCGCAGCAGGAACTTCGACATCCGCTGCTTGGCGTGTTGCAGGTCGTCGCGCGCGTCCTCGAGGGCACTCGTCGGGGACCCACACCTCGACGACGTTGCGGCGCGCCAGCATGCGTGCCAGCCACTCGGCGTCGCGGCGGTCGTTCTTGCGGCCGCGGTCGGCCGCGGGCCGGTGCATCTTCGGGACCGCCCCGACGACGCAGCCGAGGCCGAGGGCCCGCAGCGCGCGGCCGCGGTTGATGGTACGACCATTGTCGCCCGACCCACGAGAGAGCTGCAAGGGGAGAGGCCCCAATGTTCAACTCATATCGTCTGTTGTGCCAGAGTCGCTCGGGAAAGCGCGACCGACGCAGCGCGCTGTTTTCCAGTCACATCCAGTTCGGGTTGATTTCAGCATGCGATAAGAAACTGGATTTGAATTTCGACTCGAAAGATGGGCAATGCTGATGAGAAACGCTTGGAGTTCGGGATTGCGCGGCGTGAAGCGACCCTCTTCTTATCGAGTTCGTTACAATGTAGGAAAAACAGTAAGTAAGAAGACCTCTGATTGCTTTAGGAGGAGCTGTGGTGAATAGCGCCCAGAAGATCGATAAGTCCATCCAGAAGATGATGACTCTCGGAAGAAGGCTTGGGATTCTGTTTACGGCGCTGTTTATAGCGGTGTGTTGCTGTTCGGTGGTGGTGGTTATTTCCATTGGGCTTATGGCTGCTCAAGGAAACCTATATGATCCATCAAAGACGGTTTCCGTAGTGGTTCCTTTGATGTATCTTCTGATTTCCGGAGGGGCCACATGGACCCTGCGGGGAATCAGCATGGACATGGCTCATGGCGAATCGCCCTTTACCCTTTCGCATGCTCGAAGAATCTCGATTATCGGGTGGCTGTTTGTTGCAGCGGCAATAGGTGACCTCTTGTTTTCTCCGGGGTTTCTTTCGATAGTGATTGGCCCCTTCGACTTGCTGGGGAACGCCTATTCGATGTTTGAAAACCTGGCCCTGCCCATAGATATTGGTGCTGTGCTGGGGGCCGTTTGCTGCTTCTCGATTTCTGCGATATGGCGCTACGGAGCTCTGCTTCAAGACCAGACCGAGGATTTGGTGTGAGGGGCGGCATGGACTATCTGATTATTGAGCTTGAAAGCTTATTGCTTCGACGCGGAAAGACGAGTACGGATATCATTCGGGCGACCGGGCACACACCGGCAAGTATCTCAAAAATACGAAATGGCAAGGTGAAGGCAATTAGGTTAAAGACATTGCTGGATATTTGCGTAGAGCTTGATTGCCAGCCTGGCGATCTTATTAAGCGCGTCAACGAAAGAGAACTTGAGGAACTGGCGACGCGGCGCGCCCGCAACGCGCTGAGCAGGGCGACCGCGACGGGTGATGACCCGGTCCTGGAGTCAGATCATGTTTACGTGGTCGATCTTAGAGACGACTGAGGCTGGAGAATAAAAAAGTAT
>ERZ1673747.1164-NODE-1164-length-29622-cov-5.498630_pt1 | contig 29622 bp, 22 predicted proteins | sample MGYA00580220_ERZ1673747 | MGnify/ENA primary metagenome ERZ1673747 (study PRJEB41218, sample SAMN15661769) | gut metagenome | host: Homo sapiens | place: Canada: London | collected 2015-08-20/2019-03-30 | study: EMG produced TPA metagenomics assembly of...
GCGGTTTACCGGGAAGCTATCATTTCGGCTGGTTTATTTCTTCATCCGGCGATTTAATATTAAATTTACCGAAAAAAGCGGCCGATAGAACCGGAAAACTCTGCATTCGTTTTTTGCATTTGCCGAGGCATCGAATTTATACGCCGCAATCTGTCGAATTGCTAAAAGACGGGGAATTTTACAAAAAGTTTCCAAGACTTCCAGGCAATACCGGTGAAAAGGGAGAAATTACAGAGTCATGCCTCCCGGTGGAACTAAAAAGCAATCAACAACTGACGCTGAGAATTAAACGGGCCGATAAGAAAAAAGCCCAGATCGCAATAGACGAGATATCATTTATACCTCAAAAATAAAAAGCAGTAACAATGAGCAAATATGTATTCTATATTTTTTTATGGCTGATACCGGCACTCTTACTATCATCGTGCCGAAAAGAAGTGCGTCCTACCAGCATAGAGATAAAAGACCCCGACAGGCATTATTACCCCATCAAACAAGGGCAGCAGCTCGATATCATGTTCACAATAACAAATACGGGCAATACTCCCCTGCTTATCACCGACATACAGCCCTCTTGCGGATGTATCATCATTGATAAAAGTTCGCATGTCATTATTCCAGAGCACGGAACCAAACAGTTCCGGGCAACATATAACAGCATAAAAAACATCGGTTTGGTTACTCACTGTATCCGGATCTACGGAAATATTCTCCCTGCGGGAAAAGCAGAAATCAAATTCGACGTCAATGTTGTGCCGGACGCTGATTACACCCGCGATTACGAAGAACTGTTCCAAGACTTTAATGTCAAAAACGGAATCGTGAAAGAGATGGTGGATGGAAAAGAATCCGAACAGGGATATTATGTAGGAAATCCTTAAACAATCATTTCCGCCGTAAATATTCATATCCGAAACGGCAGTACAGGCACTTCTTTTTATCACAATATTCTTTCTGAAGCTGTAATAAAGCCTGGCTGTCGGCAGCCGAATGTACAGACAAGCCTGCACCATTCCACATGCGGGTGACATAATTGTTTTCCGCTTTCAGTTCTTCCAGAAAACGGCCGGCACGATCACAAAGACGTTCATCCGCTTTATGCAACCCATAAGCATAAAGAAAAGGAATCACCGTATTTATAATCAATAGATTCTGTGCATTTATACCGATCGGCTTTTCCTTTTTGGCAGACGGCTTGCCAAAAACAAAATGCTCCTCCCAATAAGAAGAAGAAGTGCGGGCAACCAGAATTCGCCGGACTGTTTTCAACGTTTCCGCCTCCATAATGCGGGAAAACAGAAAATGCTCTTTATGATAAAGCGATGCTAACTGTGCCAAACGGACATATGGAAAATTATCCGGACGAATACGCAGGAAACGCCACAAAGTGACATCCATTGCAGCAGGCAATTCGAATTTGTATTGTAAATAACGAAATTCATTCTGTATCCGTATCTGATAATCATCGATAGCATCTCCCTCCAACAGCCCTGCCAACCCAAAGAAAAAAGCCTCTATCTGCATTAAATCATCACGGTGCTTGTCGACGGCACGGAAAGGTATCAAGTTTGCCCACGTCTCAAAGGCATCCCCATTCAGTCCGAAACCAAAATTACGGGAAAGAGTGATAAAAAAAGCATCTTCCCAATTATTATTACAACGCTGTAATCGTCCGGCAATAACCTCTGCTTTCTGCTGAAAACGCTCTGTTTGCAAAGCAGTCAGCCAAGAATGAATGGTCAGTCCAGGCAAAGAGGCAAGAACAGAATAACAAGGAGGATAAGTATCTGCCCGGCAAAGTTCGTCATAGTGCAGTCTTATGTGCTCCGGGCAAGTAAGCTCTATTTGAGGCAGTTGTTCGCCGTTGGGCCGTATCACTTCACAATCGGCCTGCTCCACCACATGCAGGATGACCGAATCGTAAGCCTTGTCCTGATCATGTCCATGCCTGTACCAATCGGAAGAAGCTGTGTGTATTTCTACGTTTCCCACCCAAAGAGTACCATCTATCTTTAACTTTGCATTAAAAAAATCCGGACCGGCATGTGAGTTTTGCAAACCGGCATCAATGACCTCTACCGGCAAGCCGGAAGTTGTCTGCAATAAGTTGAGGGGAAATATTTTGTGTTTCCAGACATAGTATAGAAGTTGTTCCATGTTAACAAGACGTTAATGTATTCGACAAATGTAATAAAAATCTTATCTTTGCGACTATTATTTTGAATATAAGTCAGTAAAACAATGAAAATAGCATTAATCGGCTACGGAAAAATGGGCAAAGAATTGGAAAAAGTCGCCCTCAGTCGCGGACATGAAATTGTCTGCATTCTCGATATCAATAATCAAGACGATTTCGAATCCGAAGCATTTCGTTCTGCGGATGTAGCGATCGAATTCACCAACCCGATGGTAGCCTACAGTAACTATATCAGAACCTTCAAAGCCGGTGTAAAATTGGTTTCGGGCAGTACCGGATGGATGGCCGAGCATGGTGACGAGATAAAAGAACTTTGCGAGAAAGAGGGAAAGACCCTGTTCTGGTCTTCTAATTTCAGCTTGGGAGTAGCCATTTTCTCCGCCGTCAACAAATACCTGGCAAAGATTATGAACCAGTTTCCGGCATACGACGTGACTATGAGTGAAACGCACCATATTCACAAACTCGATGCACCAAGCGGAACCGCCATCACTCTGGCCGAAGGCATTCTTGAAAATCTGGATCGCAAAAGCCATTGGGTAAAAGAAGAAGCCGCAACAACGGATGAACTGCCGATCCACTCCATCCGCGAAGGAGAAGTATTCGGAATCCACACCGTTCGTTACGATTCTGCCGCCGACAGCATTTCGATTACCCATGATGCCAAAAATCGCGGCGGGTTTGCCTTAGGCGCCATTTTAGCAGCCGAATATACAGCCGGTAAACAAGGATATTTAGGAATGAGCGATCTCTTTCCGTTTTTAGCCGACGAACCTTCGAAGCCGAGTTCTAAATAAACAAAAAACTATAATCATGAGAAAAGCAACGCGCGCACAATGGATTAAATGTGCCATCGCTATCATCCTTTACCTGATCTTCCTGGTATGGGTGAAAAGTTGGTGGGGACTCATCGTAGTACCTTTCATCTTCGACATTTACATTACCAAGAAAGTCCCCTGGTCCTTTTGGAAAAAATCGAAAAACCCGACCGTACGCAGTGTTATGAGCTGGGTAGATGCCATCGTTTTTGCTTTGGTAGCCGTATACTTTGTGAATATATATATATTCCAGAATTATCAGATCCCTTCTTCCTCTTTGGAGAAATCTTTGTTAGTGGGTGATTTCCTGTACGTCAGCAAGATGAGTTACGGCCCCCGGGTACCGAATACCCCCCTCTCCATGCCGTTGGCACAGCACACACTACCTATTATCAACACCAAATCATACATCGAGTGGCCTCAATGGGAATACAAGCGTGTTCCCGGATTCGGAAAAGTCAAAATGAATGATATCGTGGTATTCAATTTCCCGGCCGGCGATACCGTCGCCGTCAACTATCAGCAAACGGACTTTTACGACAACATCGTTTATCGGGAAGGTAAAAGGCTGTATCCCAACCAAATCAATATGGATAGCCTCAGCCGCCAACAACAGCGTATCGTATACGACCTCTATCGCAATGCCGGAAGAAAATATGTACTTTCCCATCCCGAAGAGTTCGGTAAGCTTATCTACCGTCCGGTAGACCGTCGGGAGAATTATGTGAAACGTTGTGTCGGATTACCGGGAGATACATTACAGATCAAAGACCGCATCATATACATAGACGGTAAAGCACAGGAAGAACCGGAAGATATCCAATTCTTCTACAAAGTGGAAGCTACCGGAAACATCATACCGGCCGCCTTCCTGCATGATGAATTGGGATTGAGCAATGAAGATACGCAAGACTATCAGCCGGGAGCCACTACTTTCTACCTGCCTCTGACCAAAAAAGCACGCAATACACTGCTCGGCCGCAAGGATCTTGTCACTGCGATAGACCCCATTCCTACGAGACCATTACATGACCTCTATCCACAAAATCTATACACAAACTGGACAGTAGACAATTACGGCCCTATATGGATACCGTCCAAAGGTTCTACCATCACATTGACCATGGACAACCTGCCGCTTTATGAAAGATGCATCGTTGCCTACGAAGGCAATAAGCTGGAAGTAAAAGAAGACGGCATTTACATCAACGGACAAAAAACGGATAAATATACTTTCGGGATGGACTACTACTGGATGATGGGTGACAACCGCCACAACTCACAAGATTCCCGCTATTGGGGATTCGTGCCCGAAGATCATGTAGTCGGTAAACCCATCGTCGTATGGCTGTCTTTGGATAAAGACCGCGGATGGTTCAACGGCAAAATCCGTTGGAACCGTATCTTTAAATGGGTAAAATAGTAATTATTCAATCGATCAATGCGCCAATGTATGCATTGGCTGTACTATGAAGAGAAACCTGAAATGGATAATCGCCTTAACCGGAGCAATAATCATCGTACTATTGCTCCGTGGTTTTGCTTTTACCTCCTGTCTCATTCCTTCGGCAGGGATGGAAAATTCTCTTTTTCGCGGCGAACGCATATTGGTCAATAAGTGGAGCTACGGACTCCGCCTGCCTGTCATGTCCCTTCTCTCCTACCATCGATGGGGAGAACGGAAAATCCGGAAAGAAGATATTGTTGTTTTCAATAATCCCGCCGCCGTAACGGAACCGGTCATTGATAAACGGGAAGTGTTCATCAGCCGTTGTATAGGTGTGCCCGGCGATACTTTGCTGGTCGATTCTATTTTTTCCATCGTATCGTCCCGAAGTGCCTCCGCCCCCGACCGGAAAAGGCTGTATGTCTATCCACGAGAAAAAGAACAACTGCTGGATTCTCTCCTATCCATCTTATCCATCACTCCGAATGACCTGATGGGACAAGATTCCATCAACAACGTACGGAGTTTCAGCCGCTATGAATACTATTTACTGGAACAAGCCATGAACGGCAACAATTGGATACATCTGCTGGAACCCGGTCAAGAGAAACAGATAGCCAACCCGTTGATTATCCCGGGAAAAGGAAAGGCCATACGGGTATACCCGTGGAATAAAACCCTCCTTCGCAACACATTGGTACTGCATGAAGGGAAACAGGCCGAAATCAAGAACGATACATTATATGTGGAAGGACATGCCGTACAGCATTGTTATTTCACAAAAGATTACTATTGGATGGTCTCCGACAATTCCATCAACCTGTCCGATTCACGTCTCTTCGGTTTTGTCCCGCAGGACCATGTCATAGGAAAAGCCGCTTTCGTCTGGTTTTCTAAAGAAGACGGGAGCGGGCTATTCAACGGATACCGATGGAACCGTTTCTTCCAGCCGGTAAGATGAATGAGGGATTTATGATTTTTGAATTATGAATTATGATTTATGAATATAGAAAGATGAAAACTGCATACTTATCTTCCGCCTATCTGGCTCCTGTAGAATACTACACTAAGTTAGTAACTTATGATAAAATCTACATCGAGCAACATGACCATTACATGAAGCAGACCTATCGCAACCGTTGCACCATTGCCGGCCCGGACGGGGAAATAGCGCTTTCTATTCCTATCATAAAGCCGGAAAACCTGAAATGCCCGATGAAGGACATTCGTATCTCCGATCACGGTAATTGGCGGCATATGCATTGGAATGCCATAGAATCAGCTTACAACAGCACACCGTTTTTTGAATATTACAGGGACGACTTTTATCCTTTCTACGAGAAGAAATATGTATTTTTAGCCGATTTCAACGAGGAGCTATGTCACCTTATCTGCCAACTGGCAGACATTCAACCGGACATCACACGAACGACAGAATACAAAACGGACTTTACCCCGGATGAATACGATTTCCGGGAAGCCATTCATCCCAAGAGAGATTTCCGGCAGACAGATCCGGAATTCATCCCCCGCGCCTATTATCAGGTATTCGAGCATCGAAATGGTTTCCGCCCAAATTTAAGTATCATAGACTTGCTGTTCAACATGGGCCCTGAAAGCCTGTTGATACTACAACCGGAAGCAAAAAGCAAATAAGAAATAACTTCCAACAAAAAAGAGGTCAGAAACAAGTATTTCACCTCAAAATAAAGGCAGGAAAGAAACCGGAGTTTCCTTTCCTGCTTCCATGTCCTAAAGTAAATTGTGAAAAAACTCTTTCCTCCTGCCTTAAAACCGTCTATCACTTCTTTTAGAAGGATTCTGACCAGCGAACAGGGAAAAGAAGAACATGAAGCCTCCAATAACCACAGTGTAGCCTATGATGCACAAGTCATTGCTTTTGCCATGTATGCCGGAGACAAGGCTACAGCCAGCCGGTTCATCAAGGAGTTTCCGGAATTCTCTTGAACAACCCATATCCTCAAAGCCCGTCCGGTCCCAATCGATTAGTCCGACGGGCTTTTCTTATGTCCCGCAAAACAGATGTAACACATCTTCCACCTTTCAAAAAGAAAAAAATCATTTCGTCCACATCACTCCAAGAAAATCCCAATTTTTCCACTTTATAAAAATATATATCCCCCTTCGTTTCATCAATATCGAATATTTTTGCAATAATTAAAACATGTGAAACTTTATAAATCAATCGATTATGAGAAACTATTGGAAGATTATCCTTTCCTTATTTTTAATCGGCAACGCTTTATCCGTCCAAGCTGCCGTCAAATCCTTTACCGAAACATTTGTTCTTTATACCGACTCGGAAGGGTTAACCACTGCATACAATGAAGGTTGGTGCCTGGACGGAAAAGGTTCGGGCACATTCGGATATTATTCATCACGTTCCGGCACATTTCCCGACCCGTTAGACGATGGTACCATTACAATGGAATCGGACTGGCTGGACGTCAAAGGAGCCGGCAACAATAAAGGAGCGGTCTTCACTGTCACAGGAATTTCCGGATTGAAGCTCGCATTTCAAAGCGGCAGTTCGGTAACCCGTTACGTCCGTGCCGATATATCCGGTACTTCCGGCGCAAACATTACTTTAAAAGGAGGTAATGACGGTACAGAGGGCAGCATGCTGGAAACTTCCGAACTGATTCCCGCCGAGCAATACACGATTACCATCACATCCTGGGCAGACGAAGAATGTACCAGTGGCGCTGACAGCCGTTTGTATTATGTGGCTTTCATGGTAAATTCTGCCGATCTGCCTGCAGCAGCCTATGTTTACGATTCCCAGTATGCCAATTATTCAATATCCAAAGACCCGGTCTATCTGACACTGACAAAATCCTATAAGGTAACAGCCGTCGATGCAAACAATTACAATTCTGTTCCGGGTACTTATTACACAGAGACTTTAAAGGATTATGACCTGGTCGTTGCTTCCGAGTCCGTTGCCAGTACGAATAAATTCGGTATTGCCTTGGCCGGCCTTGCAGGCAAAGTACCGATGCTAAACCTGAAGGCATTCTACTATGGAAGCAGTTCATGGAACTGGGCGACGGCCGCCAATCCGACGGCAGGAGCTACCGGATGGAATCAGATTATTGTAGCCGATGCATTTAAAACCCATCCTCTCTTTGCAGATATCGACTTCACAAACGCCATCACCCTCTTTGACGGTACCGCAAAGACAAGCAACAATGTACAGAGCTACCATTCCCCCAAAGAAATCATCTCCGCAGACGATGTGCTGGCAACCAATGGTGCAAACGGATACAATGCCATTCACGAACATAAGCAAAGTAATGGTAAAAACACCTATATACTGATTCCCCTTTCGTATTCTGCCATCGAGACATTGACTCCGGATGCGAAAACACTGATTGCCAATGCGGCATCCTATGTAGCGGCTACTAAAAGCGAATACACCGCACCGGCCCAAGTAGAAGCTCCCGTCATCAGTTATGACAGTGACAATAAGGTGACTATCAGTTGTCCTACCAAAGGAGCTACCATCTATTACGGCAAAGATGTTTCCGCCCTGTCTGCATCTGCATCCGTTTATACGGAAAGCTTCTCTTTGGGCATCACGACAACAGTCAGAGCCATCGCCGTAAAAGAAGGCATGCTTCCATCCGAAGAGGTTTCCGAATACATTGAAATCATCAGAGAATGCGGCCCGCAAGTACTCGACCCGGAGCGTCTGAACCGAGGTACCATTGCCACGTACACCAATGACGGCATGTTAGTCAGTTGGCGTTGGCTCGCCACCGATCCGGACGACATCGTTTTCAATGTATACCGCGACGGGACGAAGCTGAACTCGCAACTCCTGTCCTCACGCACCAATTATCTGGATGCCGAAGGTTCGGTTAATTCTAATTACACGGTCGAAGCAGTGAGTGGCGGTAAGATCATTGAGACTTCTACGGCATTGGTTCTGGAGAAAGGGTATCTGAATATTCCTCTCGACCGCCCGGCAGGAGGTACAGTTCAAGGCAGCAGCTATACTTACACCCCCGGTGATGCCAGCGTAGGCGATGTGGACGGAGACGGCGAATATGAGATCATCCTGAAATGGGATCCTACCAATCAATGCGACAACGGGCAGAACGGTAGCCAAAACTATACCGGAAACGTTTATCTGGACTGTTATAAACTGAACGGGACAAAATTATGGCGTATCGACTTAGGTGTCAACATACGTGCAGGCGCCCACTATACCCAATTCATGGTTTATGACCTGGACGGCGACGGAAAAGCCGAAGTAGCCTGCAAGACCGCTCCGGGTACCATTGACGGGAAAGGAAACAATGTAATCATGGGTAGTGATGACCCTAAGGCCGATTATCGCGGAACGCACGGCGGCAAACAAGGAGTTATCAAAACCGGACCGGAATATCTGACGGTTTTTGAAGGTGCTACCGGTAAAGAACTGTCTACAGTAGCCTATGAGCCGAGCCGTAACATCCTTTCAGATTCGGCATGGGGAGACAGCTTTGGCAACCGCTGTGAACGCTATCTGGCCTGCGTTGCCTATCTGGATGGGAAAAAGCCGAGCCTTGTGATGTGCAGAGGCTATTATACAGCCGCTTACCTGTGCGCTTGGGACTTTGACGGGAAAGAACTGAAAAAAAGATGGTTGCACGCATCTACTACGAAAGGGAAAGGAGCTTATGGCGAAGGTGCCCATAGCCTTACAGTAGGTGACGTAGACGGTGACGGATGCGATGAAATTGTTTATGGAGCTTGTTGCATCGACCATGACGGAAGCGTACTCTACCGCACCGGATTGGGCCATGGCGATGCCCTTCATTTAGGTGATTTCATGCCCGACCGTGAGGGTTTGGAAGTGTTCATGGTACACGAAGAAAAATCTGCTGCCTACGGTTTCGAGATGCGTGATGCCCAAACCGGTGAAATCCTTTCCGGGAGAAAGATGGGCTCAGATATTGGCCGTGGTCTTTGTGCAGATATCGATTCCCTCTCCCGTGGAGCCGAATATTGGTCATTGGCAAAGTTTAATATGACCAGTGACGGCAAGTATAACAGCATCACTTTCGACTGCAACGGCGACTCCATCTCCACCAAACGCCCGTCTGTCAATTTCCGCACTTACTGGACAGGTAATCTATCCGAAGAATTACAGGAAAAAGGAGTCATCTCGCAATGGGTAAACAAAACATCCAGTTGTACTACCGTTACCGACTTTGTTTCCACTTACGGCTGTGGAGTGAATCTGATAAAAGATACCCCCTCTCTGCAAGCCGATATTTTGGGAGACTGGCGCGAAGAGTGTATCTATTATGACGAAGCAACCAAAAGCAATCTGATGATTTTCTCAACTCCGTTCACGTCTCCTTACCGTGTTCCCTGCCTGATGCACGACCATATTTACAGAATGTCTATCTGCTGGCAGAACGTGGCTTATAACCAACCGCCTCATTTAGGATACTATCTGCGCGACTACGTCAAATACCAGCAATCCAACCCTACAGGTATATCACGGCCGGTCCTGACGGATGAACAAAGTAATGTTGAGATTCCTTTCACTCTGATTTCCGATGGCATTGTTATCCGGTATACGGATATGGACAATGCCTCCTCCAGCATCCGCGTCTACTCTTTAGACGGATTGTGCGTATATCATGTCACGAACCGACTTCAAGGAAGCGGAGAAATCAAACTGGAAGGTCTGGAAGGACTTAAAAAAGGCGTTTACCTGCTTTCTGTAATCGTTGATGGAGTAAAGACTGTCAGAAAAATCATACAGTAAAAGACGATTAATTGAAAGATAAGCCCATCATTGGCAAATTGATTGCCAATGATGGGCTTATCTGTGTTATTCCACCAAAGCAACTCATCGTTTCAACCTATTGAAACGATGAGTTGCATACTGAAGAAACGGACAGTGCCAACATATTGAAACGAATGGTTGCATACCGAAGAAACAAACTGTTTCAAACCGGTTGAAACTACCCCGCTATCTTCTTATCTCAATTCGAAAGGAACCACTCCTCTGATATCGGCAGCAGAAGCGGCAATCACAGCTTCGAACTTACCCGGTTCCGCTATCCACTCATGCTTAGCGTCATCAAAAAAGCTCAGAGCATCTTTGGCAACAGTAAAAGAGACCTTTTGCTCCTCGCCCGGTGCGAGCTTCACTTTCCGGAAACCTTTCAACTCTTTTACCGGTCGCGGCAAAGAGGATTTCTTGTCACTAATATAAAGCTGCACGACCTCTTGCCCTTCGCGGTCGCCGGTATTCTTTACAGTAACCGTAAAAGTAATGGTATCGTCGGCCGTCATCGTCTTTTTATCGGCAACAGGCTTACCATATTCAAAAGTAGTATAACTTAGTCCGTGACCAAACGGGAAAAGCGGCTTCGCTTTCTTCTGTTTGTCGACCCAACGATAGCCTACAAAGATGCTCTCATTGTATTTCTCATTCACAATGTCACCCACCTTTTCGCTACCGGGATACTCACCCAACTGATGGGCAGGTACATCCTCCAAACGGGCAGGAAAAGTGAAAGGCAATTTCCCGGAGGGGTTTACATCACCCATCAATACGGCAGCGATGGCATTTCCGGCCTCCGACCCCAAGAACCAAGCCTGCAAAACCGCCGGAACTTCCTTGATCCAAGGCATCGCTACAGCATTGCCGGAAACATTGACCACGACTAAATTCTGATTTACCTTGACCAATTCCGTGATAACCCTGTCCTGACCGTACGGCAAACCAAGACCGGTACGGTCAGAGTCTTCGCAATCCTGATGCGTACTCTTATTCAATCCGCCAATGAAAATAACATAATCGGCTTCACCGGCCACCCGGACAGCTTCGGCAATCAATTCTTCCGGGCTACGGTCATCTTTCAGATTCTGCCCGGAAACAACGCCGTTGTATTCACCACTGGCATCCCCCACATATCCACGGGCATAAACCACTTCCGCACGATTACCGACACGATTGCGGATACCATCCAACGGAGAAATTTCCCGCTGTACTTTCAAAGAAGAGGAACCACCTCCCACAGTCATCATCTTCACGGCATTCTCGCCTATCACGGCAATCTTCTTTGTTTTAGCTAAATCGATGGGCAACAGGTTACCATTGTTTTGCAGCAATACGATACCCGCTTCCCCTATCTTACGGGCTGCATCATAATGCTCCGGAGACCGCATGGCACCATAAGGCCGGTTACGGTCCATCGTTGTACGAAAAGCCAGACGAAGAATGCGGCGCACTTTATCATCCAGTTCCTTTGTGCCTGCTTTACCCGATTGGATACGTTCAAGGTAAGGATCCGCTAAATAATAATTATCATAAGCATTGCTTGCCCCGTTGGAAAGACCGTCTGTCCAGCTACCGAATTCCATATCGAGTCCGTTGGTTATCGCCTGGTCTGTATCATGCACACCGCCCCAATCGGATACCACCACTCCATCAAATCCACATTCACCTTTCAGGATGTCATTCAGCAGATATTGATTGTGACAGGCATGCTGGCCTTTGTATAAGTTGTACGCCCCCATGATACTCCACGCTTTGCCCTCCTGCACAGCCGCTTTGAAAGCCGGGAGATAGATTTCATAAAGGGCGCGGTCGTCTACGATGACATTTGTGGTATGACGGTTCACCTCCTGATTATTCAATGCATAATGTTTCACGCAAGCGGCTACTCCGTTCTGCTGTACTCCCTGCACATAAGGAACGACCATACGTCCGGCCAGATAAGGATCTTCGCCCATATATTCAAAATTGCGCCCGTTCAACGGGGTACGATAGATGTTCACTCCCGGCCCCAACAGCACGGTTTTATTGCGATAACGCGCTTCCTCACCGATGCTTTTGCCATAGAGCATAGACATATCGGTATCCCAAGTAGCGGCCAGACAGGTCAATGCCGGAAAAGCCACACAAGAGTCATTGGTCCATCCTGCCTGGTCCCATTCATCCCATAACACTTCGGGACGTATGCCGTGAGGGCCGTCTGTCATCCAAAACTCAGGGATTCCCAAACGAGCCACGCCCGGAGAACAGAATTTAGACTGTGCATGCGTGACCGCAATCTTTTCCTCCAGTGTCATTCGAGACAAGGCATCCTCTACTCTCTCTTCAACAGGTTTGCTATCGTCCAGATAGACGGGTGTCTGTGCCAATACCGGCAGAGCAACCAGGGATAAACCCAATAAGACTGATTTTGCTTTCATGATATGATCTATTGTATATAGTTAATCAAAGGAAATTTATCATTCATACATACTTCCCGAATATGGCCGCATATTCTCGCTTTCCGGTATTCAACCGTGTTTCATTTTCCTACTGTCTCCTATCTATAAATCAACGTCGACAGATATTCTTCCGCAAACATCTCATTCGCCACTTCCAACAGATCGTCCGCCGTCAGTGCTTCGATCCGCTTACAGACCACTGCCAGATTCTCAAACTTATTATAATGCAGAAAGGTTTTAGCCATACTCAGTGCGTTGTTCTCAAAATTATCCGAAGCAACACAAATCTGGCCGATCAACTGCTTCTTGGCTGCCGCCAATTGCGAAGAAGTCATTTTCATGTCACGCATCCGCTTCAATTCCTTATAGGTCAGTTTCAGGCAGGTATCCACGTCTTCCGGATCTGTCCCGAAGTAGATGCAGAAAGCACCCGTATCCGTATAAGAGGTAAGATTAGACTCTACATTATACACCAATCCGCGACGCTCGCGCAAAGCAACATTCAAGCGGCTATTCATACCCGGACCTCCCAAAATATTATTCAGCAGATAAAGAGCTGTACGTTTGTCGTCATAAGCATTGTAAGCACGGGCCCCCAGCATCACATGTGCCTGATGGGTGTCTTTGGGGATAACCAGATATTCAGGCACATACAGAGGAGGCGGAGTACGTACCCCCTTTACCTCACCAGCCGGTATATCCGCCATCCATTTTTCGAGCATATCGACCAGCTTTCTGAAATCGACCTTTCCCTGAACAAAGAAAACCATGTTGGAGGGCTGATACAACCGCCTTGTAAAATCCAAAGCATCGGATGTACGAAACCGCCTCAACAACTCCGGCCGCCCTAAAATGTTGCGCCCCAACGGATGTCCACGAAAGATCATATCTTCAAAATCATCGAAAATAAGTTCCGAAGGATTATCTTCATAAGACTGTATTTCGTCAATGATCACTTCGGTTTCCCTTTCTATCTCCCTTTGAGGAAAAGTAGAACGAAATACAATATCTACCAGTAATTCCACTGCCCGGGACAGATCATCGGTCAGAAAAGCAGAGTAGACTACCATTTCCTCTTTATTCGTGTAAGCGTTCAAGTCTCCTCCCACCGCTTCCATCCTATTCAATATATGCCAGGCTTTCCGTTTCTGTGTTCCTTTAAAGATAAGGTGTTCTACAAAATGTGCCATTCCCTGTTCATTCTCAGTTTCATCCCGGGTTCCGGCATTAACTGCAAAACCACAATAAGTCACGTCAGAAGCAACAGGTTTACAAATAACTCTCAACCCATTCGACAGAGTTTTCTCCATCTGTTCCGTTAGTAAATTCTTCATTCTCAAGACTAAGTTTTATTGATGCCACAAAAATACAATAAAACTTATTGTCGTTTATAGAAAATTGCAGATATTTGTAGACTATAACAGCGACAACGTGTATGGAAAAGATAGGAATATTCTGTTCTGCATCGGGAAACATTGACAAAATGTATTTCGATATGGCCGGCCGGATAGGCAAATGGATGGGAGAAACAGGAAAAACTCTTGTATATGGCGGTGCCAGTCTCGGACTTATGGAATGTGTAGCGCAAGCAGTAAAAACAAACGGCGGCCACATTATCGGCGTAGTCCCTGCCAAACTCGAAGAGAACGGAAAAGTGAGCGCATTGCCCGACCGTATCATCAACACCCGCAATCTTAGCGACCGTAAGGACATGATCGTAGAAGAATCGGATGTACTCGTTGCCCTCCCCGGAGGTGTAGGTACCCTCGATGAAATATTTCATGTGATGGCAGCCGCATCGATCGGTTATCACCACAAGAAAGTGATCTTTTATAATGAGGACGGCTTTTATGACACCCTATTGAAAGCACTCAAGGAGATCGAAGAAAAAGGATTTGCCCGTCAGCCGTTCTCGACTTACTACGATGTAGCCAACACGCTGGAAGAGTTAAAACAAATAATAACAACCATATGATAGAATCCATCAAAGACCTTTTGCAAAAGGAAGCACAAGCCGTGCTGAACATCCCCATAACAGATGCGTATGAAAAGGCGGTAAACCTGATTATCGAACAAATACACATCAAAAAAGGCAAGTTAGTGACCAGTGGTATGGGAAAGGCCGGACAAATAGCCATGAACATCGCAACGACCTTTTGCTCTACGGGTATCCCCTCCGTTTTTCTGCATCCGAGCGAAGCGCAACACGGAGATTTGGGCATCTTGCAAGAAAATGACCTGTTATTACTCATCTCCAACTCCGGCAAAACACGCGAGATTGTGGAACTGACCCAACTGGCTCATAATTTGAACCCGAATTTGAAGTTCATCGTTATCACAGGAAATCCGGACAGCCCCTTGGCTGATGAATCGGACGTTTGTCTCAGTACCGGTAAGCCGGCAGAGGTATGTACATTAGGAATGACTCCTACCACATCGACTACCGTTATGACCGTCATCGGCGACATTCTGGTGGTACAGACCATGCAAAAGACCCAATTCACCATTGAAGAATATTCCAAACGTCATCACGGCGGCTATCTTGGAGAAAAATCAAGAGAACTATGCGTAAAGTAATCGGTATCGGTGAAACGATCCTCGACATTATTTTCGAAGGAAACCAGCCTTCGGCCGCCGTACCGGGCGGTTCTGTATTCAATGGTATCGTCTCGTTGGGACGGGCAGGAGTAAATGTCTCTTTTATCAGCGAAACAGGAAACGACCGCGTAGGAAACATCATCCTGCAATTCATGCGTGAAAACAACATACCGACAGACCACGTCAATGTATTCCCGGATGGAAAATCACCCGTATCACTCGCATTCCTGAATGAGCACAGTGATGCGGAATACATTTTTTATAAAGACTACCCCAAACAAAGGCTCGACGTCCTGTTTCCGGAAATCCATGAAGACGATATAGTAATAGTCGGTTCGTATTACGCCCTTAACCCTGTGCTTCGCGACAAGATACTGGAATTGCTGGAAACGGCAAAAGAGAAGAAAGCGATCATCTATTACGATCCCAATTTCCGGAGTTCACATAAGGACGAAGCTATCAAGCTGACATCAACCATCATCGAGAATCTGGAATATGCCGACATTGTACGCGGATCGGCAGAAGATTTCTTCTATATGTACGGCCTGAATGACGCAGACAAGATATATAAAGATAAGATCCAGTTCTATTGCCCGAACTTCATTTGCACCGCAGGAGCCGAACAGATCTCATTACGTACCAGAAATTGCAGAAAAGAATATCCGATAGAACCGTTAAAGGCCGTCAGCACAATCGGTGCAGGGGACAACTTCAATGCAGGACTTATTTATGGGATGTTGAAATACGACGTGCGTTATCGTGATCTCGACAATCTGGACGAAAACACCTGGGATAAAATCATCCGGCACGGTAAAGACTTTGCAGCAGAAGTGTGTAAGAGCTTTAACAATTCAATTTCAAAAGAATTTGCAAAGAGCCTGTAATACCAACATATCGCCACGGAATAATGTGAGAATCCCGTTTTCCCTCCCGGTCATGCATCATTCTGTGGCAATATATCCACGTTAAAAACCCTATACTTTGGCTAATAATCGCAAAGGAATTATATTGTGCGCCAGTAATTCCTATCTTTGCATATAGAGTTATTAGACAAATTATACTATGTATAAGAACCTGTTAAGCTGGCTGACCGTCCTCGTGCTGTTTCCATCCTGCTCCAAAACTCCGCCGAATATCTCGGTTGTCTGTGAGGAGAACAACGTAGGAAACTGCATCATCAAATGGGAAACCGCCCCTCTCATACACGGGCAGGTGAAAGTTTATGCATCCGCCAATCCGGAGTTAATCCCGGAAACAATGCCGATTGCGGCCGCTCCCATTTCTGAAGGGAAAATGGTCATTGTCACAGACGACCCCTCCCGACGCTACTATTATACAATGGTATTCAATAATAAATACCGCGTGAAGGTGGCTACCCGTAACATCAATATCCCCGGAATACAAAATTTCCGCGACTTAGGAGGATACAGATCCTCCACTACAGGGAAAAATGTCCGTTGGGGAATGCTCTACCGTTCTGCACAAATCGACAGTTTAGGTTGTGCCGCACGCCGGGAGTTGAGAAATATGGGCATAAGGACCATCATCGACCTCCGTACTCCCGAAGAGCTGAATAACTATCCGCAGATCCAGAAAGGTTTCAATGTGGTGCATATTCCTATCGCTACGGGAAATATGGAGAAAGTGTTGCAGGGAATACAGGAAGGGAAAATAAAAGGCGACACAATCAACCGGATCGTGGAACGCATGAACCGCGAATTGGTAATAAACTATCGCGATGAATACAAAAAATTATTTGAACTTCTGCTCGATCGCAGTAATTATCCGGCCATCATCCACTGTTCTTCCGGCAAAGGACGTACGGGCATTGCTTCTGCACTCGTGCTCGCCACATTGGGTGTAAACGAAGATATCATCATGCAGGATTACCGCCTGAGCAATGATTATTTCAACATTCCCAAAGCGTCTAAGTATGCCTACAAGCTTCCGGTGAATTCGCAAGAAGCCATTACCACCGTCTATACAGCCAAAGAGGATTTTCTGAATGCAGCGAAAGAAGAGATCGAACGGACCTATTCCGATATCCCCACTTATCTGCGGAAAGGACTTGGGCTAACTGCGGAAAATATAGAGAAACTACAAAACATTATGCTCGAATAATTTGTAATTTATAAGTCATAATTCATAATTAATCTCTATCTTTGCCACCGAATATAAAGATATACAGAGATTTAATGAAGACATTTGAAGAGCTTGGCGTTTCTCCTGAGATACGTAGAGCAGTCGAAGAAATGGGATATGAGAATCCCATGCCGGTACAAGAGGAAGTGATTCCGTACCTTTTAGGAGAAAATAATGATGTAGTAGCTCTTGCCCAAACGGGAACAGGGAAGACAGCCGCATTTGGTTTGCCGCTGATACAACAGATTAACGTAAAAAACCGTGTTCCCCAATCACTTATCCTTTGCCCTACACGGGAGCTTTGCCTGCAAATAGCGGGTGATTTGAACGATTATTCCAAATACATTGACGGACTGAAAGTACTGCCCGTATATGGCGGATCGTCGATAGACAGCCAGATACGTAGTTTGAAACGCGGTGTACATATCATAGTAGCCACTCCGGGACGTTTGCTGGACTTGATGGAACGTAAAACCGTTTCACTGTCTACCATCAGCAACGTCGTAATGGACGAAGCGGACGAAATGTTGAATATGGGATTCACAGACAGTATCAATGCTATTCTGGCAGATGTTCCCCAAGAACGCAATACGCTCCTTTTCTCAGCGACCATGAGTCCGGAGATTGCCCGTATTTCCAAAAAATACCTCCGCGACGCCAAAGAAATCACTATCGGCCGCAAAAATGAAAGCACCAACAGTGTAAAGCATATTGCATATATGGTGCAAGCGAAAGACAAATATGCCGTACTGAAACGCGTGGCAGACTATTGCCCGCAGATATACGGCATCGTTTTCTGCCGTACCCGTAAAGAGACACAGGAAATTGCCGACAAACTGATGCAGGAAGGTTACAATGCCGACTCACTGCATGGCGAACTCTCACAGGCGCAGCGTGACGCCGTTATGCAGAAGTTCCGCCAACGGAATATCCAGATCCTTGTAGCTACAGACGTAGCCGCACGCGGATTGGACGTAAACGACCTTACACACGTGATCAATTACGGCCTGCCAGACGATACGGAAAGTTATACCCACCGTAGCGGACGTACCGGGCGTGCCGGGAAAACCGGAATTTCCATTGCCATCGTCAATATGCGCGAGAAGGGCAAAATGCGCGAAATAGAACGTATCATCGGCAAAAAGTTCATCATGGAGCAGGTACCCACAGGGAAGCAAATCTGTGAGAAACAACTCATCAAGGTAATTGATGATATCGAAAAAGTAAAGGTCAATGAAGAGGAGATTGCCGACTTTATGCCCGATATTTATCGTAAACTGGAATGGTTGAGCAAAGAAGATGTTATCAAACGTATGGTATCGATGGAGTTCAACCGTTTCTTAGAGTACTATCGTGACCGTGAAGAAATACAAACAGCTACCGACAGCCGCGGTGAACGCGGAAGCCGTGAAGATCGCGGAGGTCGTGAAGATCGCGGAGGTCGTGAAGGTGGCAGCCGCAAGGCAGCACCGGGATTCACCCGCCTGTTCATCAACTTGGGTAAGATGGATAATTTTTTCCCCAGTGAACTGATCAGCCTGCTGAACAGTAACACCCGTGGACGTATTGAGTTGGGGCGTATCGATCTGATGAAAAACTTCTCTTTCTTTGAAGTAGAAGAAAAAGAGACTCAGAATGTAATAAAAGCCTTAAATCGCGCAAACTGGAACGGTCGCAGGGTTTCGGTCGAAATTGCCGGAGAAGAGGGCGGAGAAGGCCGTAGAAACAGCGACAGAAGCAATGATAAAAGTGGCGTCAAAGGTAGAAACGGCAGAAGTAAAGATACTCAAAAAGATAATTCCACATCGGCATCAGCTAAACCGCGCAAAGAAAAAGCAAGCAAAACACCCGCTTCCACCGACAGCAAGAAGCAAAAGCCAAGCCGTGAAGAACGCGGTTATAAAAATGCACGTGGAAAGAAAGACGATTGGAAGCAATTCTTCAAAGATGAAGAACCGGATTTCAGTGAAGAAGGCTGGGCACGCAGAAAACCAAAGAAAAAATAAGAATATCCTTTTCAGCAAAGGAAGTGAGACTGTTTCCAATCAGGGATTCAGTCTCTTTTTTTTCGGAACAGCACTCTATTTAAGCTCAACCCGGCAATAAGAACCATACGGCATAACTTCTCCTCTTCCGGGAAGGAACATCCATAAGGAACGGCGGCCGATAGGATAAAAGTTATGTAGGACTCAAGTTATTTTATTACCTTTGCGGCGTTTTTCAAAACAATGAACCCTATTCCTTAAAGTATGAATAAATTAAACGGTTTTCTCTACGGACTGCTGTCTTCGGCATCTTTCGGTCTCATTCCGCTATTCACCATTCCGATGATGCGGCAAGGGATGCAGTTCGAATCAATTTTATTATACCGGTTTGCTTTTGCCACACTGGCACTGGGGCTTATCTTGTTACTCGACGGACAATCTTTCCGTATCAACCGCCGGGATATCCCTTCACTCGTATTGTTGGCATTTCTTTATCTGATGTCCGCCGTATTCCTATTCTGGGGATATAAATTCATGGCGAGCGGCATCGCTACCACCCTTCACTTCATGTATCCGGTACTGACCACTTTGATAATGATGCTATTCTTCCGTGAAAAGAAATCCATCTGGCGTTTTCTGGCAATTATTCTCGCTGTAAGCGGAGTGTTTTTCCTGTCTCAAGGTGACGATTCGGGCAATATCACGATCACCGGCATTCTTATTGTCCTTCTTTCAGCTTTGGGATATGCACTTTATCTGGTAACCGTAAGTCAATTAAAAGTCGGCCAAATGAAAGGATTACGACTCACATTTTATGTATTTCTATTCGGAACTTTATTGCTTCTTGCAGGAATCAATGCCACAGGAGATATCCAACCTATCGGTAATTGGCACATAGCCGGGAATCTGATGATGCTCGCCATCATTCCAACCGTCATCTCCAATCTGGCACTGGTGAGAGCCGTGAAATGCATCGGTTCTACCCTTACTTCGGTTTTAGGAGCTATGGAACCGGTCACCGCCGTATGTGTCGGCATCTTTATGTTCGGAGAACCTTTCACAAGCAGCATCGGCTTGGGAATCGCCTTAATCATTACCGCAGTAACGGTAATAATACTAAAACGGTAAAGTCACCCGGCATTTACAAGATATTGACCGGCCATCCAGAGAGGAAGAATGTGCCAAAGCTCGACTTTAAAGAAAATGAATTTTTAATCTGAAACTTGATACCCTTCATCAATTGTTCATTTTAGCCTTGCCCCCCTCTTCTATTTGGAACCATTGATTTTCAGTTCCTTGATCAAATTGGCCGCCCCGCCATATTTCTCTATAATAAAAAGCATATAGCGCACATCCACACCAATGCAACGTTGCAAATCCGGTTCAAAAACAATATCACTGCTCATCGCTTCCCAATTTCCATCGAAAGCAAGCCCCAACAACTCACCTTTTGCATTGAACATCGCACTACCGGAATTTCCGCCCGTAATATCGTTATTAGAGATAAAACATACCTTCATTTCTCCCTTTTCATCCGCATAACGTCCAAAATCTCCGGCACTAAACAGTTCCAATAAACGCGGGCTGACCTCAAAATCCGGATCTCCCTGATGATCACGCATCTTTTCGAATATTCCCATCGGAGTAGTATAATAATTATAAACCGCCCCATTGAACGGAGAATAGCTGCAAACTGTTCCAAAGCTAAGCCGCATAGTCGAATTGGCATCCGGATAAAAATTACGATCGGCATACATCCGGCGAACAGCCGCATTGAATAACCGCTCATCTCTCTCTATCTTTTCCGAAGCCTCCACTACCGCATGATTCATATCATAATAAGCCACAATAAGGTCGATACCTAACGAGATTGCAGGATCGTCGATGATATTGAACGTTGTATCACGTTCCAGAAAGCGTTTCAGGCCTCTTGGAGAAGTTATTTCCGAGCGGGCATACAAAGTGTCGATATAAGCCTGCTCATTGCCATTATAAAGTGTATCGATAGTCTGATACATCGGTGGCAGATACTTGGCAGGCACCTCTTCGCGATATTCTCTCAAAAGTGCTGTAAACACCTCCTTATCAATGTCAATATCCAGATTGGCATACTTTTCCAATAAACTTTTCAACCGTGCAACCACCTGCTTCTCCTCTGCTTCAAAATCAAAATTAAGAATTTCGAGCGACAACTGTACCAACTCCGGCCCGTTAATGAACGATTCACCGAAATAAGCCAGCGCCCGATTCACTTCCCGCCGGCTCTTATAGTTCAATTCGAGCGAAGAGAGCAGATGCATCAGCTTTTCACGCTCAGCAGGAGTATTCTGAATCCATTGCCTCAATGTAGCTTCCAACTCCCGCTTCTTCTCAAGTACTTTCAGCTTACGGATCGCCTTGTTCGTTCCTATGCTGTTTTTCCAATAATTAGAACTTTCATCATACTTAGAAGCATACTTAATGCGGATATCGTCTCTACGATCCATCTCGCGCTTCCAGATAGCCTGTTTCACACCACGCACATCTATCATCGCCTGGTTCATGCCGTTCATCATCTCTTCAATGCCAAAAGAAGATAGAAAACGTTCCGTACTGCCCGGATAACCCAAAGTCATACAGAAAGAACCTTCCTTGTACCCATCCAATGAGACAGGAGCTACATACGACGGGTGATAAGGCACATTATCGGGTGAATAATCGGCCGGTTCGTTCTTCTTATCGGCATAAATACGAAAAACCGAGAAATCACCGGTATGGCGCGGCCACATCCAATTATCCGTATCCCAACCAAATTTTCCAATAGAAGACGGAGGAGCAAATACCAGTCGCACATCGTTGAAATCGCGATAAACCGACAACCAAAATTCATTTCCGCCATAATAAGCATCAACTACCCCCACAAGTGTAGAGTCTTTGAGGCTCACCTCATCGGCTATCAAACGTGTAATGGAATCGACGGCCGCTATACGTTCCGGCTCGGTCATGGAGTCACGGGTTACCTTGAGCACGCGTTTCGTCACATCTTCCGTACGCAGTAAAAAACGGACATACAGTTCCGGATTAGGCAGTTCTTCTTCAAGAGTGCGGGCTACAAACCCCTCTTTCAAATAATCGTGTTCAACCGTAGAATGTTGTTGTACGCTACTGAAACCGCAGTGATGATTGGTAAAGACCAATCCGTCTTCCGAAACGACAACACCGGAACAAAATCCCCCGAAACTGACTACAGCATCTTTCAAAGAGGCTTTTTTAGGATTATAAAGTTTCTTAGCGGGCATCTGCAAACCAAGCTCTTTCATCGATTTCTGCGTTTGTTTATTCAAATTCCCTAACAGCCACATCCCTTCATCGGCATGGGCGGCCGATGAAAGGAAAAGAGCAATCATTGCAAATAGTTTAAGTTTCATTCAATTGGGGGATTAAGTGGACATTTTTTATAATTCAAATCAAAGAAGCATCATTCGGTTATCAGACGTAATTTCTTCGCTCCTACACGGGCTTGCAGCCATTCGGAGATTTTCTTCTTCTCACTTTCGCTCGGATGGCGGCCAAACTTCAACACAGCAAGTGCAACCGTATCCGTTTTCAACGAATCTACCGTAGTCTCCAAAGTATGAGAAATAGAGACCGCCGTCACCGAAGGATATAATACTTTCAATTCGGGTATGATGGTACGGCTCATTTCATCATAAGATTTATATTTCTCCAAGTTCTTCTCCAAAGCAGCGATCTTCTTTTGCTGTTCTTGCAAGCGCTGTTCACTGTTTTTGTAGAAGTCTTCCATCACCATAGCCCGTATAGACGAAATGTCCATCGCATCATTATTCATTCCCTGTAATACGATGAGCTTAGTCTCTTCCAACTTGTATCGCTCCATCTTACTACGCGCCAGCTCTATCGAGGCCTCAGGAACTTCCGGCCCGATAAGGACGACACGTATTTCGCGATGTTCATAACTCACCTTCTTGTCGAGTACCTGCGTATTCTCAAAGTTCAGTTCCGTATTGATGAAATGATTGGCAGCCGTTTCATAGAAAGTGCTCTTAATAATGCCAAAAGTCAGATAAACAGCCGGGCACATGGTAATAATGACAATAAGGATAATGTATTTGCGAACCGTTTTTTCCCGATTCTTATCTACAAATTCTTTTCGCTGAAAATGCATTACCCGCACACCGAGAAAGGTAGCCAGACTGATAAAGACAGAATTTATGAAATAGAGATAAAAAGCACCGAGAAAGTAAATCAGATTGCCGGATGCCAATCCGTATCCTGCCGTACAAAGTGGCGGCATCAATGCAGTGGCGATGGCAACACCCGGTATCACATTTCCTTTCTCCTTGGTAGAGAGAGCCACAACACCGGCCAATCCACCGAAGAGAGCTATAAAAACATCATAAATGGTAGGAGATGTACGCGCCAAGAGTTCCGATTGCGCCTCAGCAATAGGGGTAAAAAGAAAATAAACAGTAGCGGTGGTTACGCTGAATGCAGTCGTAATAAGGAAACTCTTCAAAGAGCGTTTCATCAGTTCAAAATCATTCATTCCAACGGAAAGCCCCACTCCCATAATAGGCCCCATCAACGGAGAGATCAACATCGCACCGATTATTACGGCAGTAGAGTTCACATTCAATCCCAATGATGCCATAAAAATGGCAAATATCAGAATCCACAGATTGGCCCCTTTGAATTCGACTCCCTTGCGGATGGAATCGATGGTTTCCAACTCATTATCTTTGTCCTTTCGTAAGTCAAGATACTCGCGGAGAAAGCTCTTTATGGCAAAAATGTTCCGATTGTCTGTTTTCATATTTTACCTCCTTAAAAAACGGTTAATAACAGGGATTTGCTTCAATGGTAAGTCATGTTTAATAATATATGCTATAAATACAGCCAATAACACTGTACGGAAAAGCAAACGGAGTACTGTATTCTCCAAAGGCATCCATTCTCCCACAGCGTAGATGACCAATGCTAAAAGTACGTATCCACCGATACTTTTCAAATCATAATTTATCGGATATTTCTTTTGCCCGACAAAGTAAGATAGCAGCATGGCAACTGCGTATCCGGTGAAACCGGCCCAGGCACAAGCCACATAACCATAAACGGGAATAAGGAAAACGTTCATCAGAATAACAATCGTACAGGCCGTTATAGAAAAATAAGCACCCCACTTTGTTTCATCTGTCAGTTTATACCAGAAGGAAAGATTGAAATATACCCCCATAAACATTTCGGCAGCCATAACGATAGGAACTACCTTCAATCCTTCCCAATAGTCACGCCCGATGACATAACGAAGGATATCGAGATAAAACATCACTGCAAGAAATGCCAATAACGTGAAGATGATAAAGAACTTCATAGCCTGTGCATACATCTGCCGGTTGTCTTTCTCTCTGCTTTTGCCAAACACAAACGGTTCATAAGCAAAGCGGAATGCCTGTGTAAACATAGCCATGATCATGGCTATTTTACTTGTTGCACCATATATTCCCAACTGTACGGCCGCCTCTGCCTCATCGGGATAGACAAACGGGAAAATGATTTTATCGACAACCTGATTCAGTATACCTGCAATACCCAATATCAGAATGGGAAAGGAATAACGAAACATCCGCTTCACTAAATCACGGTCGAGCGTATAGCGGAAACCACGCAACTCAGATATCAGGCAGACCATCACCAACGATGTACAAATCAGATTGATCAGAAAAGCCGCACCGACATCGGTTCCTTTCATAAATACGAAATAAACAATGTTCAATGCAATGCTGGCGAAGATAAACAGCATCTTCAAAGCGGCAAACTTAATAGGACGGTTCTTATAACGCAGGTAAGCAAAAGGAATGGCCTGAATGGCATCCATAGCTATTACTATCAGCATCATCCCCAAATACCAAGGATGCTCTTCATACCCCATCACACCGGCTATCGGCTTCAAAAACAACAGACAGACTGCCAGGAATGAAAGAGAAATCGATCCGACGGTAAGCAAAGTAGTAGAATAAACCCTTATAGGGTCATCGTCACCCTTATTGGCAAAACGGAAAAAACCGGTTTCCATACCACACGTAAGCAGGACAAGCAGTAACGCCGTAATTGCATACATATTCGTAATCACACCGTATCCTCCCGTAGAAGCAGGCATGGAAATAGTATAAATAGGCACCAGCAGATAATTGAGGAAACGCCCTACGATACTACTGACACCATAGATAGCGGTGTCTTTTGCCAATGATTTTAATCCGGCCATGTATTTTATTCACAATTAGACGATTTACTATCAGACGATTCAGAAATAATTTACGGTACAATTTCAATCGTAAGTCGTAAATCGTCTGATCGTAAATCAAAACAATGTTTGTTGACTATTATAAATACTCCGTCCCAAATGTTTATAAGCAAGCTCAGTTACTTCACGCCCGCGGGGAGTCCGTTTCAAGAACCCTTCTTTGATGAGAAACGGTTCATATACCTCTTCAATGGTTCCGGCATCTTCACCTAACGCGGTAGCAATAGTTGTCAATCCCACGGGGCCGCCTTTAAACTTATCGATAATGGTGCAGAGTATCTTGTTATCTATCTCATCCAAACCATATTTGTCAATATTCAATGCTTCGAGAGCAAAAGTAGCGATCTCCGTATCGATGGAACCGGAGCCTTTCACCTGTGCGAAGTCACGGACACGACGAAGCAGCGCATTGGCAATACGAGGCGTACCGCGACTGCGTGAAGCTATCTCGCCTGCTGCGGGTATCGAGCAAGGCACATCCAAAATAGCAGCCGAACGCCGGATAATATTACTTAACACGTCATCATCGTAATATTCAAGATGCAGGTTGATGCCGAAACGTGCACGCAACGGTGCTGTCAGTAAGCCGCTACGGGTAGTTGCACCTACCAAAGTAAACGGATTCAAATCAATCTGAATACTTCGTGCAGACGGCCCCTTATCTATCATTATATCGATACGATAATCCTCCATGGCAGAATACAAGTATTCTTCCACCACAGGAGACAAACGATGGATTTCATCGATAAACAGAACATCGTTGGGTTCAAGACTGGTGAGCACACCGGCAAGATCACCGGGTTTGTCGAGCACCGGACCGGAGGTGACTTTAAAGCCTACCCCAAGTTCATTGGCAATAATATTTGAAAGTGTAGTTTTTCCCAATCCGGGAGGACCGTGCAACAGCACATGATCAAGTGCCTCTCCACGGAGACGGGCTGCCTTTACAAAAATACGGAGATTCTCCACGACTTTATCCTGTCCGCTAAAATCCTCGAAACTAAGCGGACGGAGCGCATTTTCAAAATCCCGTTCTTTACTGGTCAGTTGTTGATTACGTATATTGAAATCTTCTTCCATAAAATTACATTCCCGTTCTTCTATATATAGAGGGCAAAGATAACATAATTCAAAGAAAGATGATGCCGGGGGGATAAGATAATTATTACCCCGGCATAGAATTAAACCGGAAAAAGATTATTCCACAATCCACTTCTCTATATTTCGTGTCTCCGAACTAAAATTCACACCAATCCTGAGAAGTTCACGAGGATCGGATTCAAAAGGACGGGTATATTGCCGCTCATTGATTTGCTGCAATGCGGCCTCTGCCGTGCCATCTAATTTGAACTCCATGACATAAATAAATTTATCCGTCTGTAAAACAAGATCAATACGTCCCTGTCCCGTATGGTACTCTACATGAACATAAAAGCCGATAAGTTTAAAGACGATAAAAAGGACATTTTGATAATGTAGCTCCAAATCACGGATCAATTCATAAGGAGTATCTGCAAAGAAACTTTGAAGACGACGGAAAAATGCGTTATAATCACCGGAACGTATCTCACTCACAAACTTCTGAATTTCAAAAGGGGACTGCACCACATTGGAATTAGCATAAAAAGGTAATAAAAACCGAACAAAACCTTCTTCTACCTCCCGATTAGGAAACCCTAAACGATAGATAGCAAATTCAGGATCGTATCCCTTAATTGTCAGATAACCACTTTGATAAATAACCGGGATAGGATCGGTAGACGAAGAATCGATACTGTTCAGCACATCGGCACTGGTCTCTTCGTGTGTCATACGTTCTAAATTGTAATGGTGCTTCTTCAACAACTCAACCAAATAAGTAGGTGTCCCTGTCTCAAACCAATAACTACCGAATTTATTCCGTTTGAAAGCATTCAAGAGACTAAAAGGATTATAAATACCGATGGAATCTTCCACAAAATGATAGCCGTCATAGCACTCACGCAACTCTGAACAAAACTTTTCATAATCCATCTGCTGAGCAGCTGCAAATTCATGCATTTCCGGAGTGAGATAATCATACAACTCCTGTTCGCTAATACCGCAAAGACCTACGTACTCATCCCACATCGAGATATCATCCAGATTGTTCAAGTCACTGAAAACGCTCACCTTGCCAAACTTCGTAACCCCCGTCAGCATACCGAACCGGATGCAGCCATCCATCGTTTTCAAAACGCCATAAAAAGGTTTTAATGTATCGCGGAAATGGGCTTGCAAGGCCTCGTTATTGATAGCCTGAAGCATTGGTTTGTCATATTCATCGACCAGAATAACGACTCGCTCACCTGTCTGTTCATAAGCCCGCTTTATAATACCGGCAAAGCGCAACGCCAAAGTCGTTTCAGCCGCCCCTGTACCATAAATGGCTTCCCAATCCGTCAAAGCCTTGTTCAATATACGGTCAAGACTATCCGGCGTATCATACTTTCCGATATTAAGGTCCATATGAAGAATCGGATGCCGCCTCCACTCCGTTTCAAGTTTCTCCATCGCCAGCCCCTCAAAAAGTTCTTTTTTCCCCTGAAAATACGCTTCAAGCGTAGAAATGAGCAGACTCTTCCCAAAACGGCGGGGGCGGCTAAGAAAATAGTAGCTACCTGTCTTGACCATTTTATAGATGAGTGCGGTCTTATCAATATAAAAATAACCTCCCAAACGAAGTTTCTCAAAATTCTGTATACCGATGGGATAAATCTTGTTACTCATAATCTTTTGGAGTTTAAAAAGTTCCTGTAGACAAAGATAGCACAATAATCACCTAAGAAGCAATATAAATACTTAATTTTTATTCTATCCGCTTAATTATGACAATGCATAGTTCATACAGCAAATACATTGGAACCGTCACCAATATCAAAGTAAACAAATCCGGCGGAGTAATAATGGCAGCCGTTACCATAACACCGATAAAGGCATGTCTTCTGTATCGAACCATAAAAGTAGAAGTAATCAATTCGAGCTTAGCCAATATAAATGCCACTACAGGTAATTGAAAGACCAGTCCCATAACAAATGTCAGAGTTGAAAAAGTTGAGATATAAGATGCCAAGGTTATCGTACTTCGAATGGACGGATCCACTTGATAAGTTCCTAAAAATCGGAATGAAACAGGAAATACAATGTAATAATTCATCAATACTCCCAATGAAAAAAGGACATACATGGATACAACTATCATCAAAGAGTACTTTTTCTCGTTTTCATATAAAGCCGGACTTATAAAACGAAACAACTCGTATAATATATAGGGTGAAGCCCCCAACAAAGCCAAATACACCGATGATGAAATATGCATCATAAACTGCGATGCCAATTCTGTACTTATCAGATCGATCTGATAAGGTTCAAACCGAAAATCAAATCCGCACCAACGGACAAATTCTTCAATACATCTATAAGTAGCAAAATTCCATTCACGCGGAGCTAATAAAAGTTGAAAAGTCCACTCTTTAAAAGAAAAAATCAATATCGTGAACACGACTATAACCAAGACAATACGGAAGAGCATCTTTCTCAACATCTCCAGATGCCCCCCGAATGTCAAAAGCTGAATATCATCCGATTTATTCTTCATCTATCCTTTTCAACTCGTCTGTAACTTCCGTTTTTTCCAACAACGATTCATCTTCCGGCTCACTTTTTTCGTGCATGCCTTCCTTGAAATTTTTCACTCCCTGTCCTAAGCTACGCATCAGCTCCGGAATCTTCTTTCCACCAAATAAAAGCAGTACAGCACCCCCAATCACAATTAATTCAGTAGTGCCAATCATTAAAGGTTGTATCATCATTCGTATATTAAATAAATTTCATTTGTATCAAAATCAATCTCCCAATTACCATTT
>ERZ1673747.1168-NODE-1168-length-29564-cov-7.510895_pt1 | contig 29564 bp, 20 predicted proteins | sample MGYA00580220_ERZ1673747 | MGnify/ENA primary metagenome ERZ1673747 (study PRJEB41218, sample SAMN15661769) | gut metagenome | host: Homo sapiens | place: Canada: London | collected 2015-08-20/2019-03-30 | study: EMG produced TPA metagenomics assembly of...
GGCAGGCGTTGACAGCCTGAATCTCCTTCATCTTCTCACCGGTCAGGGCGTAGCCCTTCATGGCGATGAGGGTGGCCGCCCAGGCGACCATCGGGATAGCGCAGAACAGCACGATGACAACGACATTCATGCCCGGCGTGTAGGGGTCATACTGGGTAGGCAGGTTGTTCAGGCCGATGAAGGTCACAGCGATGCCGACGACCGTGGCAGCCAGACTGGACACCAGCTTATCGACAAGGCTGAACAGCGTACCCATGATGCCGGGGATATACTTGCCGGAGCGGTAGGTCTCGTAATCGGAGCAGTCGGCGACCATCGGGATAGGCATATCGGCAGTGGCGTAGTATGCACCGTAGCCGATGCCGAAGAAGAGGACAAACAAAACCGTGTACAGATTGATGGACAAGCCATTCTCCCCCAGCAGGCTGAGGTGGAATGCATCGCCGTGGCCCCACAGCAGCAGCAGGACCAGCACGCCGACATAGCAGGCCAGCGCCACACCGACATACTTTGTCAGGCTTGCCTTCTGGCCCTTCTTCTGGCTGGTGCGCACAGAGAGCAGGAAGAACGGCACGCTGAACAGATAGCCCAGCACCATCATGGGCAGATACAGCCCATCGTAAGCGCCCATCATGCAGCCGTACAGCATGCAGAGGACCGTTGTGTTGTTGGCGATGGAGAGCGCCAGCTTGGTGCCGGCACCCGCGATCATCAGCCGCTGCATGGGCTTGTTTTCCTTGATGATCTGGATATATTCGCTGACCTTGACCTTCTGGGGCTTTTCGCCGCCGATGCCGAAATACTTGGGCTGGTCCTTCTCCCAGATGCCGATGATGGCAAGGATGGTCAGCACAACGGACATAGCGATGCCGACCGGGGCCAGCGTGCGGAAGAACCCTGCGGAGGAGTAGCCGCCCTCATAGCTTTTGGCCAAAATCGGCGCCAGAAACTGCATGATGCCCATACCCAGCAGGGAGCCGACCGTGTTAAAGATTGTGAAGAGCGGGCGCTGCTTCGGGTCGTTGGTCAGCACAGTCTGGCCGGAGCGGGTGCAGCTGGTCTGGAACGTATAGCCGATGACCCAGACAAAATACAGCCCCACAAACGCGGCATAGCGCGCCCACATCATGGTGTCGGGAATCATGGGGGTGATGCCGTACAAAATCAGGATGCTGACGGCCATAATGATGTTGCCGATGGCCATGAACGGACGGAACTTACCGAACTTGCCGTTCGTGCGGTCCATCAGTGCGCCGATGATCGGGTCGGTGATGGCGTCGCACAGACGCATGGCCGTGACCATGACCGAGGCAAACAGGGTGCCCAGCGCCAGCACATTGCTGCCGAAGGTAGCAATGTAGGAAAGCACCAGGACATAATAGACATTGGTGGCACCGTTGTTCAGCGGAAACAGTACCAGCTGGTAGAGTTTGGCGCGGTTGACATTCGACGCCTTTGCATTTTCGCTCATGGGCTGCTCCTTTATCGGTTTTTGTTATGGCATTGCCGCCCCCGGCGGCCTTTTATACCCAGTTTGCGCTGGAGGATTTTGCCTTGCCCAGCTTGTAGGCGGGGTTCGGGGTCTCGACCTTGCGGAATACCGCATCGTCGATGCAATCCCCTGCCACGGCCTGAACCTTCGTCTCGCCGTCCAGCTTGACGCGGAACTTGAAGATATGCTCGCCCGCCTGCTCCTCCAGCTTTTCGCCGTTGACATAAAGGCTTACCTGCTTCTGGTTTGAGTAGACCTTGACCTCGATCTCGCTCTGGGTGCGGTCCGCAAAGCGTTTGGAGCAGATATGCACAAACGGCTCATCGCTCCACCACGCCTTATAGATGTAGAAGCTGTCCTTCTTCGTCTTGCGGTCAAAGGTGACAAGACCCTTGTGGTTCATGCCCGGCTCGCCGCCCTGATCGCGGGCGTCTGCAGCAAAGTCGTACATGTTCCATACATGGGTCGACCACAGCCAGCTGTGGCGTTCAAAGCAGCGCAGCATGTACTCATGGTAGATTGCCTGATATTCCTCGGTATGGTCACCGCGGCGGGGATGCTCACTGTGCAGGTTGGGCATGCCCTCGGCGCCGTATTCGCTGAAGCCCAACGCGCGGTTCGGGTAGCAGAGATGGAAAAAGTCCATCCAGAGGTCATTCAGGAAGAGACCCGGCACATACCAGCCGAGGTACAGGTTCCAGCTGACCAGATCGGTGATGTGGGCCACCGGGTTGAAGGGGCCGCACATTGCATAGCAGGCCAGCGTGGTCAGGCGGGTCTTATCCATCTCATGGCAGAGATCGTTCAGCACGCGGTGGTTGTCCAGCATGTCGCGCTTGTCTTTGGTGGAGATCGTAATCTCGTTGGAGACGCCCCAGCAGACGATGCAGGCGTGGTTGTAGTTCTGAACGATCAGCTCCTTCATCTGGGAGATCGTGTTCTCACGCCCGTTGGGCATATGCTCAGAGATATAGGGGATCTCCGCCCAGACAACCATGCCGGCCTCATCGCAGAGGTCGTAGAAATACTGGTCGTGCTGGTAGTGTGCCAGACGGATGGTGTTCGCGCCCAGCTCCTTGATAAGCTGCATATCCTCGTCATGCATTTCCCGGGTGATGGCATTGCCGAGGCCCTTGCGGTCCTGATGGCGGGAAACACCATGCAGCGGGTAGGCGCGGCCGTTGAGGAAGAAGCCCTTCTGCGGGTCAACATGGAAGCTGCGCACGCCAAAGCGCTGCCGCACCTCGTCCTGTACGGCTCCGTTCAGCACCAGACGCACCGCGCAGGTGTAGAGATAGGGGTCGCGCACGCCGTCCCACAGATGGGGATGCGCAAGCGTGACTGCGGCGTCACTGCCCTTGCCGGTCAGCACCTCAGCCCCGGCGGCATCGAGGATCGAGAACTCGATCTCGCCCTCCCCCTCAACGCGGGTCTTGACGGTGATGTCTGCATTTGCGCCGTTGACGGTCGGAGTGATCTGCACGCCGTAGCTGCCCAGATAGTCCAGCGCAATGTGATTTTTGCTGACGACCAGCAGGCTGACATCGCGGTAGATGCCGCCATAGAAGGTGAAGTCCGCCTTCTGGGGGTAGACGCGGTCGTTCTTGCTGTTGTCCACCGCCACGGTCAGCTCGTTCTCCTCCGCCAGCAGGGCGGTCACCTCTGCGCGGAAGGTCGAGTAGCCGCCGTCATGGCGCATGACCTCCTGACCGTTCAGCGTGACCCTTGCGCTGGCGTTGACGCCCTCAAACTGCAGCCAGACCTGCTGCGTTTCAGCGTCATAAGCGGGGGCCGCAAACTGCGTTGTATAGGTGCAGGTGCCGCGCCAATAATCATTGCCACCGTCCTGACCGTCGATGTTGTTCCAGGTATGGGGCAGATTCACCGCAGCGGTTTTGCCGTCCGGCCCGGTGAACTGCCAGTTTTTCATCAGCTTGGTCGTGCTTCGCATTGCGCCCTCCTGTGTTGTATTTTATACTATAAGCATTGTACAGGAGTGCAAATTTATTCGCAATAGGTTTGCGAAAAGCGGTACTGCCTGTGCGAAATTCGGTTTTTTCGCCACAAAAAAAGTCCCCGCTGCTTTGTACAATCTGCACAAATCTGCGGGGCTTGTTTTGTCTATTCAGCTTTCGGGGGCGGCAGCACGATCTTGACTGCAAACAGCGCCCCGCGGGGTTCCGTTGACATGGTGCCGCTGTATTTGTGCACGATGCGGCGCGCCACCTTTAGCTCATAGCTGTGGCGGCGGCCGTGATCCGGCTGCTCCGCCGGGTGCGGCCCGATGACATTGACGACCGCAAAGCCCTGCCGTCTGCAGACCAGCAGGTCGATCATACGGCGGTCGGTATCCCGCTGCTGGGCAGCGGTGTCAATGGCCTGATCCAGCAGGTTGGAGAAAAGTGCATACAGGTCTCCCGGCTCAATGGCCGCCAGACAGGTGCCATCGGCCACACAGTTCAGCCGGATGCGCTGGGCCTCACACAGCAGGCTCTTTTCGGTCAGCACAACATCCAGCACCTCGTTGCCGGTGGCGGCGTTGGCGTCATACATCCGGGCGGCCTGCTCGGCCTCGTCCAGACTTTGCGAGACGGCTGCATCGGGCTGCAGGCGGCGCAGATCTGCGATCTGCACCTTCAGCTCATGGCATTTACGGTTGATGATCTGCACATTCTGCCGCGCGATCTGGTACTGCTTGCGCTGGCGGTCGTACAGCAGGTTGAGGGCATCCATCTCCTTCTGCAGGGCGGCCTTTTTGAAAAGCTCCGTCTGCAGATAGAGCAGCGTCACGCAGTAAAATTGGGTCAGCAAGGACGGTGCCACCACCGCCGAGGGGCGCAGCCCGATACGCAGACTTGTCTGCAGGGCAAAGAACTGAAAGACGAACATGACCCCCAGCAGCCCGGCACTGCCAAGCTGGCGCGGGCCGATGTGGTAGGTCCCGTCCTCCGGCATCGTCCGGGCCACGGTAAAGCGGACCACGATGCAGCATACCACCGTAAAGCCAAGCTGGCCGAGCAGCATTGGCGTGCTGTACAGGGAAAGATGCTGCATGCCGAGCACCTCGGCGGTCCAGATCAGGACCCGCCACAGCTCATACACCGACTCTGAGGTCAGCACGATCCAGACGCTGCAATAGGCGCTGGCTGCCCAGTCCAGCCGGGTACACAGATGTGTGGATACCGCAGCGCAGGTAAAATAAACGGCGTAGATCACAAGAAGCAGCAGGGTGTCCAGACGGCCGCTGTTGCCAAAGACCATCAGCCGCGAAAGTGGGATCACCATAATAAGATCCAGCAGGGCGCGCAGCCGGAAGCGATCCTGCTTTTTCAGCGGCAGCCAGTAGGCCAGCTGGGCGCCGCAGATGCCTGCGGCGCAGACGGCCAGACTCAGGATGGAATCCACCTACAGCGCACCCCCGACATATGCCGCCACGGCGGCCAAAAACGCTGCGCGCTGGCGGCGGCTGATCTCCAGCCGTTCCTCCCCCACCTGCACAAAGTCGTCCTGCACACCGCGCACATGGCGCAGATTGACCAGATAGCACTGGTTGCACCGGGCAAAATGGTAGGCGGTCAGGTCCTTCTCCGCCTTGAGCAGACTGCCGCGCACCGACCATGTCCCGGTCGTGGTGTGGTAATGCAGCAGCCGGTCGCGCGTTTCCAAATACAGGATGTCATCGGTGGCCAGCAGCTGCACGCCGCCGCCCACCTGCAGGGTAATCTGCCCGCCGCGCCGGCGGCAGATACGCTGCAGCGCGCGGTCCAGCTTTGTGCTGAACTGGTAGTAGCTGACGGGCTTGAGCACAAAATCCAGCGCATCGACCTCATAGCCGCGTATGGCATACTGCGCCATATTCGTCACAAAAATCAGCACCACATCGGGGTCCAGCAGCCGGATACGCTCCGCCGTGGGCATGCCGCCCAGCGTGGGCATCTCAATATCGAGAAAAATAATATCAAACCCGGGGCGGTAAGGCTCCACGATCTGGGAGCCGTCCGCAAAGGGGGTCACTTCCAGCAGCTGGCCGCTCTCCTGCGCGTACTGCGCAATAAAGCCGCACAGCTCCTGCCGCACAGCAGCGTTGTCCTCGACAACGGCGATCTTTGCCACGGGCCGTCTCCCCCTTTCTTACATATATTCTTATTATGACAAATATCCATAAAAAAAGCAACACCCTTTATAACAAAAGGTGCCGCCCTGACCGGAAATTATTGGCCGCCGGCACTTTACCGGTCCGGCTCGCAGTCCAGAATGGAGGGGATATTTTCCCAGCGGGCCGCCTCACTCCGGTAGCGCTCCTGCAGCCATGCCACCGCAGCATCCAGCCCTGTCTGGCTGCCGTCAAACTTAGCGGTCTCGATTTTTTCCTCCGCCGTATGCTCGATGCTCCACGGGCCGGGCCAGATCTGGGCGGTCAGGTACTCCAGCTTTTTCTTACCTCTTTCATCGTTAGGGTCTGCTTTTTTGCCGGGCGTAATGACATACCGCATACCGCCCTCGGCCCCGGAATAGGGGTTGCCGTTATGGAACCAGTGATAGATCGGGAAAGCGTCAAGCATGGCGGGCACCTCACAACAAAAAATGTCCTGATGCAAGAGCATCAGGACATTTTGGAGCGGGATACGAGTCTCGAACTCGCCACCTACTGCTTGGGAAGCAGTCACTCTACCGGATGAGCTAATCCCGCATCAGTGACTGCTATTATAGCGCAAATCAGGTGGGTTGTCAAGGGGGGGCGGGCGGCATATATGCCGCCCCTACTGCGGTGGATTTTGTAGGGGGCGGCGTCCCCGACGCCCCGCGGATGGGTAATCCCTTTACATCATACTGAACAGATCGACCTGACTGGTTTCGGGCAGATTGCCGAGAGCGCCGACTGCGCGCAGCTTGTCAAAAACCGACTGTGCAACGCCGCTGGCCTGCTGCAGCTCCTCGACCGAGATATACTCCTGCCCGTGCATCGTGGCCTGCTCAAGCGCCACGGCGGCGGCATCGCCCAGACCGCGGATGGCCGTAAACGGCAGACGGACCTTGCCGTCCTCGACCACATACTTGCTGGCATAGCTCTTGCCCAGCTCGATCGGCAAAAACTCGCAGCCGCGCTGCAGCATCTCGTTTTCCAGCTGCAGGCTGACTAAGGCGTCATCGTCCTTGGCGGTGCGCTCGTCCTTGGGGATCTTTTCGTTGTCCTTCAGGTGCTGCTTGGCCACGCGGACACCGCCGACAGCGGCCTCATAGTCGATGTCCGCGCCGCGCACGGTGAAATACACAGCATAGAACACCGCCGGGTGGTAGACCTTGAACCACATCAGGCGGATGGCCGCCATCAGGTAGGCTACGGCGTGGGCCTTGGGGAACATATACTTGATCTTGCGGCAGGATTCGATATACCAGTCGGGCACATCATGCTCACGCATGGCCTCCTCCCAGCCGGGCTTGAAGCCACCCTTGGCGACCTTGCCTTTACGCACGGCCTCCATGATGTCGAACGACATCTTCGGTTCCAAGCCCTTGCGCAACAGGTACAGCATGATACTGTCACGGCAGCCGATGACCTCTGCAATCGTGCAGGTGCCCGAACGAATCAGCTCGTCCGCATTGCCGGTCCAGACATCGGTGCCGTGGGACAGGCCCGAGATCTGGATCAGCTCTGAGAAATTCTTCGGCTGGGCATCCAGAAGCATCTGGCGCACGAAGTTCGTGCCCATTTCGGGGATGCCGAAGGTGCCGGTCTTGGAGCCGATCTGCTCCTCGGTCACGCCGAGCGCGGCCGGGCTGGTCAGCAGACTGTAGACCTTTTCATCATTCATCGGGACCGAGTCAATGGGGATGCCGGAGTATTCCTCAAAGAATTTATAGAAGGTCGGCACATCATGGCCCAGCTCGTCCAGCTTGAGCAGCGTGTCGTGCAGGTATTTAAATTCAAAGTGGGTGGTCAGCAGACCGCCCTTGACATCGTCCGCCGGGTGCTGGATGGCACAGAAGTCGTAAATATCAAAGGTATCCGGCACAACGACCATGCCGCCGGGATGCTGGCCGGTCGTGCGCTTTACGCCGGTGCAGCCCATGACAAGGCGGTTTTCCTCGGCACGGTTGACGGTACGGCCGCGTTCCTCAAGGTACTTTTTGACATAGCCGTAGGCCGTTTTATCCTGCAAACCGGAGACAGTGCCCGCCTTGAAGACGTTCTCCTTGCCGAAAAGCTCCTCGGTGTAGCGATGCACGCAGGACTGATACATGCCTGAGAAGTTCAGGTCAATATCAGGCTCCTTGTCGCCATAGAAGCCGAGGAAGGTCTCGAACGGGATGTCATGTCCTTCCACGATCATCGGCTTGCCGCAGACCGGGCAGTTTTTGTCGGGCAGGTCAAAGCCGTCAAAGTGGATGCCGTCATTGATCCACTCGCTGTGCTTGCAGTTGGGGCAGAGGTAGTGCGGCGGCATTGAGTTGACCTCCGAAATACCGGAGAAGTGCGCAACAGCCGATGAGCCTACAGAGCCGCGGCTGCCGACCTGATAACCGCCCGCGTTGGAGTAGGCCACCAGACGCACGGCGATGACATACAAAACGGCGTAGCCATGGCCGCAGATGGAATCCAGCTCCTTTTTCAGCCGCTTTTGCAGCACATCGGGCAGCGGCGCGCCATAGTCCCGCGCGGCATGCTTCCATGTGTCATCGCGCAGCTCCTGCTCGGCGCCGGGGATGCTGGGCGGGTAGGTGCCCTTGGGGATGGCGCGCAGGTTGTTGTCGATGGTGGCTGCGATCTTGTTGGGGTTGGTCACCACAATTTCATACGCCTTTTCCTGCGGCAGGTAGCTGAAATCCTCCAGCATATCGGGCGTCGTGCGGAAGTAGAGCGGTGCCTGGTTGTCGGCGTCCTTAAAGCCGTTGCCGGCCTGTAGGACTGCGCGGTAGATCCAGTCCTCCGGCTCCTGAAAGTGGGAGTCACCCGTAGCCACGACCGGCTTGTGCAGGTCCTCGCCCAGCTGTATGACGGTGCGGTTGAAGTTCTTGATCGCCTCGATCGAATCCACCTGCCCGTTGCGAACCATAAATTCATTGTTGCCGAGGGGCTGCACCTCAAGATAATCGTAATAATCGGCGATGCGCAGCAGTTGCTCATAAGGCTGGCCCGCCACGATTGCCCTGTAAAGCTCACCCGCTTCACAGGCCGGGGAGAGCAGCAGTCCCTCGCGGTACTGGTTGAGCAGGCTGCGCGGCACGCGCGGCTTTTTGAAGAAATACTGGGTGTGCGCCGCGCTGACGATGCGGTAGAGGTTCTTTAAGCCGACCTGATTCTGCACCAGAATAATCAGGTGGTAGTATTTCTTTTTCAGTACCTCTTTGTTGCCGCCAAGGCCGGTGTTGATGGCCTCGACCGCGTGGATGTCCTTTTCCTCGAGGTCGGTCAGCATGACCTCATAGATTCTGGCCAGCGCCATGGCATCATCGACAGCGCGGTGGTGGTTGAAGGGCGGTATCTCAAGATGCTTGTTGATCGTGTCCAGCTTGTAGTTGCGCAGCCCCGGGAACAACGCCTGTCCCATCGGCAGCGTGTCGATATAGGTGTTCTCGTCCCAGCTGACGCCCGCCTTCTCCCCTGCCTTGCGGATAAAGAGCATGTCAAAGCTGTGGGCGTTGTGGGCTACAAGGATATTATCCCCGCAGAACTCCTTAAAGGCACGTATGGCCTCCTCCGGTGTGGGGGCATCGGCCACCATGGCATCGTTGATGCCGGTCAGGTCAACGACCTTCTGCGGGATGGGCTTGCCAGGGTTGACGAAGGTGCAGAATTTCTTTCCCTCGTTAATTTTACCGTTTTCCACATAGACGGCGCCGATCTCGGTCAGCCGCTCGGTGTTGGCGTCAAGGCCGGTCGTCTCGGTGTCGAACACGACAAACGAGCCGGACAGCGGCATCTGCGCTGCGCCGTAGACGGCGGGGATCATATCATCGACAAAATAGGCCTCGCAGCCGTAGATCAGCTTAAAGTTCGGGTCCTTTTCGTGGATGGCATCGGTGGCCAGCATCGCCTCGGGGTAGCCCTGACAGACGCCGTGATCGGTGATGGCGACAGCGCGGTGGCCCATGCGGTGCGCCAGACGCACGATCTTGCCGGGGTCGTTGAAGCCGTCCATCGAGCTGGACTTGGTATGCAGGTGCAGCTCGACCCGCTTTTGCCCCTCGGGCGCAGTGTCCTGCCGCTGCTCGCGCTCGACCTGCAGAACATCGTAGGGCAGGATGACAAAGTCGTGCTCGTACTTATCGTACATATAGTTGCCGCGCACGATCAGGGTGGTGCCGGGCTTGAGACCCTCCCACTTGGACATATCGGCGTCCTCGTCCCCCAATACCTTGAGGTTGACTGAGCCGGAATAGTCGGTGATGGAGGTAAAATAGATCTTGCGGCGGCTGCCCTTGACCTCGGTGGCAAACACATCGCCCCAGACCGTCACCTTTCCGCCGTCCCCCAGATCATTCAGATGGCGGATGTCGGCAGGCTTGAAGGTCTTGCCGTAGAACAGCTTGACCGGCTTATTGGTAAGGGCCAGCCCCTCGATCGTAAAGTCGGGCGGCGTTTCCTTGGCTTCAAACTTGACGGCAGGCGCTTTCTCCTGCAGGTACTGTTCAAACTCCTCCTCGGTGCGGGTGTTGCCGGTATCAGCCAGCCGCACGATGGGCAGTGCACCGGTGCGCTCCTGAATAAGCTCTGCCAGCACGCGGGGCAGCTCCACGCTCTCCAAGATCTGGCGGCCCGCATTGACATGGATGGTGATGCCGTCCTCCCCGAAGGTGACAGGCTGAGCCTTATCGAGAAAGCCATTGACCGGCATGCCCCGCTGCTTCAGCTCCTCCAGCATAAGGCGCACCGCCTCTGGGGTGATGCTTTGGTACGCAAAATAGCTGCGAATCTGCAGCTCATACCCGGCAAACACCTCAGAGAGGGATGCACAAAGACGCCCGCACAGCGCCTGATCCAGAGGTTCAGCACTGCGCAGGCAGATCACGACCTGTCTTTTTGTGCGGTAAAGCTCCACGCGGTCGACCAGCACACTGCCGAACGCCGCACAGAACTGCTGGTCCGCCGTAAACTGCGGCCAGACTTGGGTGACGAATGGTTTCAAAGGAATTTTACCTCACAAGTGGGTGTAGAGACAAGGCTTCCCCCTCGGGGGAAGCTGTCCGCGAAGCGGACTGATGAGGGCGAAGTTGCCGGGTATTACCCGCAAACGGATTGCCGAGGACAGCTTACCCCTCATCCGGCCCTGCGGGCCACCTTCCCCCAAGGGGGAAGGCTTTAGCGGGTTACATCTTATGGATCTCGTCCAGCAGCTGCCCTACAATGTCGCCCTTCAGCATACGGATCTTTTCACCGCGGATGAAGAGCAGGGCCTCGTCCTTGCCGCCGGCAATGCCGATGTCGGCATCGGACGCCTCGCCCGGGCCGTTGACAACACAGCCCATGATGGCGATCTTGAGCGGCTTTTTGAAGCCCTCGTCCCGCAGACGACGCTCGACCTCGTTGGCGATCTCGATCATCGGGTACTGGGTGCGCCCGCAGGTCGGACAGCTGATGATCTCAGGGCCTGCCACGGCGTAGCCTGCCGCGCGCAGAATGTCATAGCCTGCATAGACCTCGTTCTCGGGCTCATCAGTCAGGCTGACGCGCAGCGTATCGCCAAGGCCCTCCATCAGCAGACCGCCGATGCCCATGCCGGATTTGATCAGGCCCATCCGGTTGCCGCCCGCCTCGGTCACTCCGACATGCAGGGGGTAATCGGTCTGGCTGGCCAGCAGGCGGTAGGCCGCCATCATGCGGGGTACATTGCTGGATTTGATCGAGATGACGATGTTGTCAAAGTCGAACTTCTGCAGCAGGCGCACATGGTACATGGCGCTCTCTACCATCGCCTCGGGCACGGGGGCGCCGTAGCGGGCGAGAATATGCTTTTCAAGGCTGCCTCCGTTGACGCCGATGCGGATGGGTACATTTTTGGCGTTGCAGGCATCGGCCACCGCCTTAACGCGGTCATCATCACCGATGTTGCCGGGATTGATGCGGATCTTATCGGCACCGGCATCGAGCGCGGCGAGCGCGGCGCGGTAATCAAAGTGGATATCCGCCACAACGGGGATGTCCACCTTCTCTTTAATAGCAGCCACAACGGCGGCATCCGCCGGGGTGGGCACCGTCACACGGACGATCTGGCAGCCGGCGGCCGCAACGCGCTGCGCCTGCGCCACATTGCCCGCAATATCCTTGACGGGCACATTCAGCATCGTCTGTACGGCGATGGGGTTTGTGCCGCCAATCTTGAGATTGCCGATCTTGACTTCTTTTTTCAGTTGACGCTGCATCGTAGTTCTCCTTATAAGAATCGTGTAATGTCCTGCATCGTTACCAAAATCATGAGCCACAGCAGGGCAACCATGCCCGCCGTGTTGATAAAGCTCTGCGCGCGCAGGGGTACAGGATGGCCGGTCAGCCCCTCCCACGCAAGAAAGAGCAGCTTGCAGCCGTCCAGCGCGGGAATGGGCAGCAGGTTGAAGATGCCCACATTGATCGTCAGCAGAGCCATCAGGGAAAGCACATCCCGCCAGCCGTACCGCACAGCCTGCCTGACTGCCGACACCGTGCCGATCGGGCCGGAGAGATCCTCCATGCCCGCCTTGCCGGTAAACAGCTGCCAGAAGCCGCCCAGAATCGCACCGCTGTAATAGCGGAACAGCTCCCCCGCCATGGCCAGAGTGCTGTGCACCGATAAGGGCTGCGCTGCCACCCGAAAGTCTGTGGCGTATTGCACACGGCCGTTTTCATCCAGCGTTGGGCTGACCGTCACGGCGGGCAGGCTCACGACCTCGCCGCCGCGCAGCACCTTCATGGTATGGGTCTTTTCGGTACCGTCAAACAGATCAGACAGTGCGTAGACCGTGCGGCAGGGCTTACCGTCCACCTGCAGAAGGACATCCCCCTTTTGCAGGACAGCGGCGCTCTTGGCGTTCTCGCCGAAATCCGCTACCGTTGTGCTGCCGAGCCGCCCCTGCGAGAGGACCAGCACCAGCAGCACCGCCATGCCGAGCAGAAAATTCATCAGCGCACCGCAAAGCGTCACAAAGAAGCGCTGCCATGCCGTGGCCTGCTCAAACTGCTGCCCGCTGACCGTCAGCGGGAACAGCGCAGCTTTGCGCGGCGGGGCGCTCTCCTCCGCCGGCGGGTCTGCGTCCTCCTCCGGGGGTTGACTGAACAGGTTGTAGCCGCCCAGCGGGAAAAGGCGCAGTGAATAGGTCGTACCGCTTTTTTGGACCGCCCACAGGCGCGGGCCAAAGCCGATGGAAAATTCCTCAACATGGATACCGCAATGCCGGGCCGCCATAAAGTGGCCCAGCTCATGCACCAGAACAACGCCGCCGAACACGAGCAGCGATGCCAGCCCGGTCAGCAATGCAGTCATAGGCACCTCGCAAGTAAAGTATTGGACATAGAGTCGTAGGGGCCGGGCATGCCCGGCCCGCGCGTGTATGGCAGGCAGGAGTCTGCCGGAAAGCTGAGGGCCGCACATGTGCGGCCCCTACCGGGCAGTTCCAATCAGATATGTGCCTCCACATAGGCTCGCGCCATGCGGTCGCACTCATGGACATCGGCAAGCGTGTAATCCCCGCCGAAGGAATCGCTGTCCACGATGCCCTCCACAAGGCGGCCGATGTCAAGGAAGCCGATCTCATCCCGCAGGAAGTGCGCCACGGCAGCCTCATTCGCGCCGTTGGCGGCACAGGGGGCCAGACCGCCCTTGCGGATCGCCTTCTTGCAGGCCTTGAGGCAGCGGAAGGTCTCGTCATCCGCAGTGGCGATGCTCAGCTTGGTCAGTGCCGTGAAATCCAGCTCCGGCACCGGGCTGGGCAGACGCTCCGGCCAGGTCAGCGCGTACTGGATGGGGATGCGCATATCCGGCACACCAAGCTGCGCGATGATGGAATGATCGGCAAACTGCACCGCGGAATGGATGATGCTCTCTCGCTGGACAACGATCTGGATCTTGTCCTCCGGCAGACCGAAGAGCCACGCAGCCTCGATCAGCTCAAGGCCCTTGTTCATCAGGGTGGCAGAATCGATGGTAATTTTTGCACCCATGTTCCAGTTGGGGTGCTTGAGGGCGTCCGCCTTCGTCTTGGTGCGCAGCTCCTCGGTGCCCATGCCGAAGAACGGCCCGCCGGAGGCGGTCAGCAGGATCTTTTCCAGCGTTTTGGCGCTGTGCTGATCCTGCAGGCACTGGAAGATGGCGCTGTGCTCACTGTCCACAGGCAGCAGGTGGACACCGTTTTTCTTGACGGCATCGGTCACCAGATGGCCGCCGGTGACAAGGCTCTCCTTGTTGGCCAGCGCCAGATCATGGCCGCTCTCGATAGCCGTCAGCGAGGCATCCAGACCGGCAATGCCGACAACAGCGTTCAGCACCGTGCCTGCACCGTCCATGGCGGCCAGCTCACGCAGACCGTCCGCCCCCTTCAGCAGCTTGGGTGCGCCCGTCTGCCCTGCCAGCGCGGCGGACAGCCTGTCGAACGCAGCCGGGTCGGTGACAGCCACATACTTCGGATGAAATTCAGCGATCTGGGCCAGCAGCTTGTCTACGCTGGAGTTGGCCGAAAGACCGAACACCTCATAGCCGTGCATACGGCAGACATCGAGGCTTTGGGTGCCGATTGAACCGGTAGAGCCCAGCAGTGTGATAACTTTACTCATTGTACATTCCTCACAGCAGATAGAAGAAATAGCGTACCGCGATGGAAACGAACGGCGCAATGAACATAACGCTGTCAAAGCGGTCGAGAATACCACCGTGCCCCGGGAAGATCGTGCCGTAGTCCTTGATGCCCGCCTGACGCTTGACAGCGGAGGCAAACAGGTCGCCCAAGATGCCCAGCACCGATGCCACGGCACCCATGCCGAGCAGCACCATATAATGCCGCGCCAGCACATGGATGCTCAGCACATTATAGGTCTTTGACAGCAGCGAGTAGACCAGTGTCAGCACGCAACCGGCGGCCATGCTGCCCAGCACGCCGCCCACAGCACCCTCCACCGTTTTGTGGGGGCTGACAATGGGGGCCAGCTTGTGCCTGCCGAAGGCGCGGCCCGCAAAGTAAGCAGCGGTGTCCCCGCCCCACGCAAAGCAGAGGATCAGCAGGATGAAATAGATGGCATCATAGCGATACTGCGCAAAGGGCAGCATCCGCTTGAGATGGATGAGCGAGTAAAAGCAGAAGGTGATCACGCCCGAAAAGTAGACAAACCCCGTCAGCTTGCCGAAATCCAGCGTCTGGACATGCGTGATCTGGCAGACATTGTAGAACAGCACGGTCAGGAACGCCACCGGCAGCAGCAGCCCGCGCACCATCTGTGAGCTGCTGAGCATGACCAGCAGGGTCAGCGGCACAGCACCGGCATACAGATACCATTGCTTTTTGCCAAAGCCCATGGCGGAAAAGACCTCATGGATGGCCAGCAGGCAGATGGCACTGAGCACCAGGTCAAACAGGAAGGTGTCGAAAAACGCCAGTACAACGGCCAGAACGCCCAGGCCGACAACGGCAGTGATGATGCGGGTCTTCATAAACAGTGATTCCCTTTCGCGGAATAGATTTTCTTGCAATAACAGCCTATGCGGGCGTGTCAGATGACATGCCCGCACAGGCTATCGTTCATGGAGAGATCAGACCTCCATGATCTCCTTGTTCTTGTCGGCGCAGGTGTCGTCGATCATCTTGACATACTTGTCCGTCAGCTTCTGGGTTTCCTCCTCAAGCTTCTTCTGATCGTCCTCGGTGATCTCGCCGGCCTTCTTCATGGCCTTGAACTTATCCATTGCATCGCGGCGGATGTTGCGCACAGCGGTCTTGGCATCCTCGCCCTGCTTCTTGACATCCTTGGTCAGCTGCTTGCGGCGCTCCTCGGTCGGAGCCGGGAACACCAGACGGATGACCTGACCGTCATCAATGGGGTTGATGCCGATGTCGCTGGTCTGGATCGCCTTGGAGATGGGCTTGAGCATCGAGCGGTCCCACGGGGAGATGGTCAGGATGCGGGCCTCGGCCACGGCCACAGCAGCGATCTGCTGGATGGGCGTGGGGCTGCCGTAGTAGTCCACCGCCACCTTGTCAAGGATGGCGGGGTTGGCGCGGCCGGCGCGGATGGAAGCCAGCTCATGAACCAGATGGTTGACGCTGGCGTTCATTTTTTCTTCAAAGGGTTTGGTCGTGCTGCTCATAGTAAGATTCTCCTTATTCGTAAAATAGTATAGGGGAAAATTATGAATTTTCAAAGCTTCAGCTTTTCTTTTTTAATTTACTCTTTCACAAGGGTGCCGACCATCTCGCCCTGCACAGCCTTGGCGATATTTTCGGGCTTACCCAGATCAAACACAAGGATGGGCAGGCCGTTATCACGGCAGAGGGTCGCGGCCGTGGAGTCCATGACGGCCAGACGCTCGTCCAGCACGCGGGTAAAGGTCAGCGTATCATAGCGCACGGCATCGGCATACTTGTGGGGGTCCTTATCGTAGACACCGTCCACCATCGTAGCCTTGAACATGGCATCGGCGCTGATCTCCAGTGCGCGCAGCGCGCTGGCCGTATCGGTGGAGAAGATGGGGTTGCCGGTGCCGCCGCCGAACACAACGATCTTGCCGCTCTCCAGCGCAGCGATGGCCTTGTCGCTGGTGAAGCACTCGGCCACCTGCGGCATAAAGGAGCTGGTCATGACAACGGCCTCCACGCCCTGCTGGCGCAGTGCATCCTTGACGGCCAGCGCGTTCATGACGGTAGCCAGCATGCCGATCTTGTCGGCGTCCATGCGGTCCATTTTGCCGCTGGAACGGCCGCGCCAGAAGTTGCCGCCGCCCACAACAATGCCGATCTGCGCACCCAGATCGTGCGCCGCCTTGATGCCGGCACAGATAGAGGCGATGGTTTCCTCATCAAAGCCCGTGCCCTTGGGGCCGGAAAGTGCCTCGCCGCTGACCTTCAGAAGAATACGTTTATACTGAATTGCCATAAAAACACCACCTGTAGTTATTTTGGCGGTCTACCCTGCCGTACAGGCATAGTAAACCATTCTTTTTGTATTACATTTTACAATAATTTACGCACAAAGTAAAGCGGTGCAGCAAAAAAAGCACCGCTTCCCTGCCGGGACAACGGTGCCATGTCATTTTACAGCAATTCCTGCGCCCGCAGCACAGCCAGCTCACGGCGCAGCGCCAGCCGCCGGGTCTGCCGCTCGGCCATGCGCTCCATGGGGGATTCCAGCATCAGGTCATCGAGCAGCGGCGCGGGCGGCAGGGTGAAGCGCAGCTCCGTGCCCGGCCCCGGCCCCACGGCCAGCGACCAGCCCATAGCCTTTGTGTAGGCCGCGATAAGCGGCAGCCCCAGCCCGCCCGCATAGAGCAGCCGGGCGCTCCAGCAGCCATCGGTCAGCAGCGCCTTTGCATCAGGCGGCAGACCGGGGCCGTTGTCCCGGTAGCAGAACAGCCCGGGCTCACAGTGCAGTGTGATGCAGGCCCCCGGGTCTGCGGAGAGCGTGTTGGAGATCAGGTTCGTCATCAGGCCGTTCAGAAGGGCTGCATCCCCCACCGTGGGCAGCACGCTCTGCCCGGCGGTCTGCAGCTCGATCGTGAACGGCAGGTCATACCGGGCGGCCTCCTCCCGCAGGATGTCGCAGATCTCGCCCAGTTGGCTCAGCAGGTCGATGGGGCGCGGCACGCAGGTGCTGTGCAGCACGGCGGCTGTAGCCGCATCGGAGGCCTGATCCCCCAGACGGCGCGCGCCGAGCAGCTGCGTCTGCATATCCCGCACAAGCTGCGCCATTCCGGCGCGGTCCGCCGGGCTCAGGGGGTGTTCAAGCTGGTCAAGCAGGACCTCAAAAGCGTTTTCCATACCGTCAAACACACGGCGGAACCGGCCGCGCAGCCCGCCGCGCAGGGCCAGCAGGTCTGCCTTGCTCTGCTTTTTCTCCATGGAAAACGCCTCCCTTTATCGTTCTGTCATGCTGCGCAGCTGCTGAAGCATTCCTTTAAAAAGCTGTCCGTTGGAAAGCACACCGTCCTCCGGGCGGCCGCACCGCAGGCAGAGCGCCCGGTACGCATCGGTGCCGCGCCTTGCCATGCCGGCGGATAGCCGGTTCAGTGCTGAGGTCACCGTTCCGACCTCGATGTCCTCCTCCGTTGCGACATACTGCTGCAAAACGCCGATCGGCTGCGGCTTGTCCGCATACAGGGCGTAGAGCAGCATCCGCTCGGCGTAGCGGTAGCCGTTCAGGGTCGTGGGTGCGCCGAGGCTTTCCAGCACATCCTCACAGCAGCGGCGCAGCCGGTAGAGCCGGTTTTCTTCCTCATCGGTGCCCATGCGGTAGATCTCATCAAAGAGGTTTTTCATGCCGTAGGGGCGCAGCATGATCTCATACCGGGAGAACAGCCCCAGCGCACGGCGGGCGGCCGTCTCCTCCGGCACAGGCACAAGCACCAGCACAGCCGGCTGCGGCTTCAGATCCATTTTGCCGATCTCCTGCAGCACCTGCGTCACGGCAGGCTTTGTGAGCAGCGCATCCAGCACCAGCACCTGCGGGCGAAGGCCGCCGTGCAGCAGCTCCAGTACCTCCTGCCCGGTGGATGCGATCGCCGCCGCGCGGACCTCCTCGCTGTGGGTCCGGGCAAACAGCTGCATCGTATCCCGGTCAAGGCGGGAGCCGAACGCAAAAAGTGCCACAACGGCCGGTGTTTCCGGGAGTTTGGCCTGCCCGGCAGCCCTGTCCATCAATGCCACTGCCATCTCAGCCCACCGCCCATCCGCAGATATCCCGGAGGATCGCTGGCATCTGGTCAGGCTCCACCGCGTTTTCATACAGAAAGCGTGTCAGCATCCCGGCGCGCTCCTCCCCTGTGTCGCACAGCATCCGCTCCACCGGCGGTTCTTCATCGCGCTGCACGCAGATGACAAAGGCGTCCGCCTCGCGCAGCAGTGAATAGGTCACGGTCCCAGCCGCCTGCAGGTCTGCCAGCGCAGAAAATTCCCGCCGATAGCTTGCGATCCGTTGCGTATCCATACAAAAATCTCCCTCCACATAATGTCGCTCCCGTTTGCTTAAAAATACTATAGTGCAACACCTGTGCAGGTTCAATCCAAACCGCGTATACGATTTTATACGGCCAGAGCAAGATTTGTATTATTATAGCACTATTTATAGTGTAGCGCAATAAGCGTGCGGAAAACAGCCGTCCGCAATAAAAATCGTATGTTACACGACCTGTCCCCCTTTGGCCCCACAAAATTCTTGTTTTGCTCTTGACTTTTTGCGCAAAATGGATTACACTGGTTTAGTCGCAAAGACATGGGCCTGTAGCTCAGTTGGGAGAGCGTTCGGTTCGCATCCGAGAGGTCAAGGGTTCGAATCCCTCCAGGTCCACCAGAAATCCCGCCGTATTCCGGCGGGATTTTTTGTTTATACGGCGTGTTGTATTGACATCAGCGTTCCAGATAGTTATAATTAGAACTGTTCTTTTTATTACTTGCAAAGGAGGGTTTCCTGTGCTGCCTGTATTATCCTATATACAGCACTACAAAAAATACTATACCGCGCAGTTTGAGGCCGCCTCTGCGGCATACGGGCTCAACCAGTTGGAGATCGACATCCTGCTGTTTCTGCACAACAACCCGGAATGTCACACCGCCGGGGACATCTGCCGCTACCGCGGTCTGGCAAAATCCAATGTATCGGCAGCGGTAGAGCGGCTGCGCGCGCGCGGCGTGCTGACGGTCTCCCCTGCGCCGGACAACCGCCGCCAGCGGCTGCTGGGCTTTACTGCGGACGGTCAGCGCATCGCCGCCGCGCTGGCGGAGATCCAGCACCGCACGGTCGAGCCGCTGTTTGAGGGCTTTACCGCAGAGGAGCAGCAGAGGCTGCAGGAATATCTGTCCCGCATGGACGCAAACATCCAGCGTCAGCTGAAGAAGGAGTAAGAATATGACCTATCTGGTAGCATTCATCGTCTGCTTTATTGCGGGCATCGGCGCGGGGCTGGGCACCGGCTTTGCCGGCATGAGCGCCGCGGCGGTCATCAGCCCCATGCTCATCACCTTTTTGGGCATGGACCCCTACATGGCTGTTGGTATTGCATTGGCTAGCGATGTGCTGGCCAGCGCAATCTCTGCCTATACCTACGGCAAAAACGGGAATCTGGACATCAAAAACGGCGCCGTCATGATGGCCTCGGTGCTTTGCTTCACGCTGGTGGGCAGCTATGTGGCCAGCCTTGTGCCCGGCACCACGATGGGCGGCTTTTCCACTTTTATGACCCTTCTGCTGGGCGTCAAGTTCATTGTGCGGCCGGTCATGACCACCAAAAGCGCAATGAACGCCGTGAGTGCAGAGAAGCGGTTTGTGCAGTCCCTGCTCTGCGGTGCGGGTGTCGGGTTCATCTGCGGTTTTATCGGCGCAGGCGGCGGCATGATGATGCTGCTGCTCCTGACCTCGGTGCTGGGGTATGAGCTGAAAACCGCCGTGGGCACCAGCGTCTTTATTATGGCCTTTACGGCGTTCACCGGCTCGGCCAGCCATTTCGCCATCGGCGGTATGCCGGATGTATTCTGCCTTATCTGCTGTGTCGTCAGCACCCTGCTTTGGGCGCGCATCGCCGCCAAGTTTGCCAACAAGGCTGCGCCCGCCACCCTGAACCGTGCCACCGGCGTTGTACTGGTCGTGCTGGGGGCGGCGATTTTGGCAGTGAATTATTTGTAATTTCTAAGCCTTCCCCTGAGGAGCTGCGCCCGCAGGCGCGTGTCGGAGCGCAACCGCCGTAGGCGGCTCTTAGCGCGTAGACTGAACGATGGCCCCGCAGGGCCGGATGAGGGACGGAGTTGCCGTGGCAGCCCTTTGACGGGTAATAACGGCAGCGCAGCCCCTCATCAGTCAGCGGTCGGGGCCGCTGACAGCTTCCCCCGAGGGGGAAGCCACGCAACCAACAAACAACAAAGCCGAGCAGTTTTTACGCTGCTCGGCTATTCTTATGCCTTCTTAGCCTCCCCTTCCGGGAAGACGACGAACAAGCCACCCTCGTGCACCCACTTGGCTGCGGCAGGATGCTTTTCCGCAAAGGTATTCCAAAGCTGCATGACAGCCCTTCCTGTCAGCTGTTGCGCAGGCGGCTTTCCAGCTGCGCGTTCAGCAGCTGGTTCTTGACCGCCTCATAAATGACCCGCACAAGGCCGATGATCCAAAAGCCCTTCAGCTCCATGACGATGCCGTCCACCATGCCCATGCTGATGGCACCGCTTGTCATTTTGGCCAGCGCGCGCAGCGGCATGTTGTACTGGAACAGCACATTCAGATCGGGCTTGCCTTTTTTGAAGCTGGCGTTCAGCAGTGCTGTCAGCACGGCCCAGATCAGCCAGCCCAGCGGGCTGCGGCTGTGGTTCAGCTCGCCCAGCGTCATGTTGCGGTCGATTTTGACCTTATCCTGCGGGATGGGATGTCCGAGCAGGGCCTCCCACTCGGCATCGGGCACATTCTGCACACTGCCGCTCTTGTAGTGCGGCAGCGCCTTGCCGGCATAGGGGTCGGGGGCATTGGTGCCGCGGATGTCAACATTGGCCGTCAGGCGGATGTCCGCGCTGGAGGCACCGACACGAACCTCATACCGGCCGCCCTCGACCTCCCAGCAGTCAGTTCTGGTGTTCCAGTAGCGGAACGCCTTGTCATCGAGCGGGAGCGTAACCGTGCGGCTCTCCCCTGCCGCAAGCGGCACCCTTGCAAAGGCCTTCAGCTCCTGCGCAGGGCGGAAGATCTCCGCACCGGGCTTTGCGATATAGACCTGTACGATCTCCGCGCCGTCACGCGCACCGGTGTTGGTCACGGTCAGGGTCACACTGTCGGCGGTGACCTTCAGGTCGGAATAGGCATAGCTTGTGTAGCTCAGGCCGTAGCCGAACGGGAACGCCACCGGCACCCCGGCGGTCTGGTAATAGCGGTAGCCGACATACAGTCCCTCGCGGTACTGCACGGTGCGGCCTACCCCGGCAAAGTTATCCCTGGCGGGGGTTTCCTCATAGGCATTGGCCCATGTCTCGGCCAGCTTGCCGCCGGGGTTGACCTTGCCGGTCAGCACATCCACCATAGCCCCGGCACCGGCCTGCCCGCCCAGCGCCCCGTAGACGAGCGCCCTGCAGTGGGCCAGCCACGGCGTTTCCAGCGATGCACCGGCGTTCAGGACCACCACCGTGTTGGGGTTGGCCTGCTCGACCGCCTGCAAAAGCTCGATCTGGTTGTCGGCAAGCTTCATGTCCACGCGGTCAAGCCCCTCGCTCTCCTTGATCTCATCCAGACCCAGACAGAGCAGCACCGTGTCGGCCTTTTGGGCCAGTGCCACGGCCTGCGCCTTTTTGTCGGCATCGGGGCGGCCCTGACGGTCAAAGCCTGCGGCGAAGCCCGCGCACTGCAGCCCGCTCTGCGCAAGGCAATCAAGCAGTGTATCGACCTTGATAGAGTTTACGGCGCTTGAGCCGGCACCCTGATAGCGCGGTGTTTCGGCAAAGTCACCGATAACGGCAACCCTTGCACCGGCGGCCAGCGGCAGGATGCCGCCGTCGTTTTTCAGCAGCACGGCGCTCTCGGCGGCAGCGCGGCGGGCCAGCGCATGGTGCGCATCGGCGTCAAAGCTGCGGCTGTGCTTTTGCACGGCAGCGCTTGTATCCAGCACCAGCGTTAGCAGCTCGTCCAGCCGGGCATCCACATCCGCCTCGGTGATCTTGCCGCTTTGTACGGCAGCCAGCAGTTCCCGCACGGCGTCACCGCCGGGGGCGGGCATTTCCAGCGTGGAGCCGTTCTTTACGCCGAGCGCATGGTCGTTGGAGCCGCCCCAGTCGGTCACAACGGCACCGGAAAAACCCCAGTCCCTGCGCAGAATATCCTGCAGAAGATGGGCGTTCTCGTTGGCATAGGTGCCATTGACGAGGTTGTAGCTCGACATGATGGTCTTGGGCGCAGCCTCCTTGACCACGATCTCAAAGCCGGTCAGGTACAGCTCGCGCAGCGTGCGCTCGTCCAGAACGGAGTCGGACGCCATGCGCCGCAGCTCCTGACTGTTGACGGCAAAATGCTTGGGGCAGGCTGCAATGCCCTCGCTTTGGATGCCCCGCACATAGGCGGCGGCCATCTTGCCCGAGAGATACGGGTCCTCGGAAAAATACTCAAAGTTGCGTCCGCACAGGGGGCTGCGCTTGGTGTTAAGCCCGGGGCCGAGCAGCACGGCAACCTCCTGCGCGGCAGCCTCCTCCCCCATGGCGCGGCCGATCTCCTCGCCCAGTGCGGGATCCCAGCTGCAGGCCACGGTGGCCGCAGTCGGGAAGCAGGTCGCCGGCACACTGGGGTTCAGGCCCAGATGGTCCGCCGCCCCGGCCTGCTTGCGCACGCCGTTCGGCCCGTCCGACAGGGTGATGGACGGCACACCCGCCTTGGGGCAGCCGCGCGTGGTGAAGGTACCCGCGCCCGAAAGCAGCGCGCATTTTTGTTCCAGATTCAGTTTTGCGATGATTTCAGCGTTTTTCAATGGGACGCACTCCTTTTTTAATAAGGCAATACCGCGCAATTTCAAGTCACAGTCATGCGCTTGCATTGTGCGGCATTGCGGGGGTATTCTTATGCGTTCTTGTTTTCGGTTCTGCCAGCCTTGGCGGCCTTGTACAGCTTGACATCACGGACAATGCCGCGGATCGCCAGTGCAAACAGTGCCACGGCAACAAGGTCGATCAGCGCAACAAGGTGGCGCCAGCCGAGCACAGCGGGCTTAAAGTCGTGGCGCAGCGCGGCGGTATCGCCGATGCTCTCGGCATAGTCGCGGTTGGTCACGCGGACATGCAGGTACATGTAAAAGGTCTCCTTGGCGGCACGGCGCAGCGCCTGCATATAGCTGTTGGAGCCGGTCTCGCAGGAAAGCTGGCCGCCCATCATGCCGGACATCCAAAGGCTGCCGCCTGCACGCAGGGCCTGATCGCCGTTCATGAAGCTGTGGTGGTCGGCGTAGTCGGTGATGACCGCGCCGTCAAAGCCCCATTCATCGCGCAGGATACCGGTCAGCAGCGCCTCGCTGCCGCCTGCCCAGACCGCGCCGATGCGGTTGTAGCTGCTCATCAGACCGACAGCATCGTACTCCTCTACGAGCATCCGGAAGGGGCGCAGGTAGGTTTCGCGCAGGGTCTGCTCGGTCATCCATGTGTAGACGGAATCACGGTAGATGCCGCTCTCGCCATCGTTGCAGATGAAATGCTTGACATAGGTGTAAACACCGGCATCGTTGGCACCCTGCACGGTGTTGCCGCAGATGACGCCGGACAGCAGGCTGTCTTCGGAATAATACTCATAGTTACGGCCGTTGAAGGGGCTGCGGTGCATGTTGGTGGCAGGGGCATACCAGCCGGTGTAGCCGTTCTGCAGCGCCTGCGTGCCGATGGTACGGCCCTCCTGCAAAGCAAGGTCGGCGTTCCAGGTCTGGGCCAGCGTGCTGGAGCTGGGGAAGCCGGTCCCGGCACCCATGCCGGTAAAGCCGCCGATCTGTGCGGGGCCGTCTGCGTCCTTGCTGCGTGCCTTGCCGACGCTCTTGAGCTCAACCAGACCGCCGTAGCCGTTGACAAACAGGTTTTCCATCTCGTCCACAGTCAGCTGATCCAGCAGGGCATCCCACTGCGGGTCGTTGAAGTCAGCGCCCAGCTGGTAGCCCAGCTCGGTGGTCTTGCCGTTATCCTCGATCTTCAGACCGTTCTTGGCACCGGTGGTGATGGCCTCATCGGCCTCGTTGATGTAGCCGTTCGCCATGTCGGCGGTGTAGAGGTTCAGCGCCTTGACATTGTCGGTCATGGCACGGCTGGAAGTGCAGGCCTTCGGGAAGGTGCCCGCAAAGTCGGCGCGGGTCAGGTAGGTGATGTTCTGTTCGGAGTCGCTGCCGTCAAGGCTTACGCCGTCAATGGCATCGCTGCCGGTGAACTTGTTGCCGACCTCGCTGCCGGAGACACTGTCGGTCGGATACTGCACATTGGCCGGCAGCGTGCAGGTCAGCGTTGCCTTCTCGGCATCGTCCACGGTGTGGGCATCGTGGCGCACGGTAAAGATATAGTCACCGGCGTCCAGCTCATACCCGGCAAAGCCGTTGTGGTTGGCATCATAGGCATCGTAGCTTGCCATTTTTTCCACGGGGACGGTCAGGGTGACCTCCTCGCTCTCGCCGGGCTGCAGCTCCTTGGTCTTGGCAAAGGCGCCCAGCTCCACGCTGGATTTCTCGATCTCGCCGGTGATGTAGGGGGCGGTATAGTACAGCTGGACAACATCCTTGCCCGCGCGGTCTCCGGTGTTGGTAACGGTCACTTTTACCGTTACATCGCCGTCCTTGGTCAGGGTACTGCCATCGGCGGCGGCATCGGTGATGTCCCAGTCAAAACTGGTGTAGGACAGGCCGTAGCCGAACGGATACTGCACAACGCCGTCATAGCCGGTGCCGTACTCGTTGGAAACATTGCTCCAGTAGCCCTCAGCGTCAGCGGTTTCGTACCATTTGTAGCCGATGTAAATGCCCTCGGCGTAATCCACATAGGAGACCTGCTCATAGGCATAGGGGGCATCGAGGTTGCCGCAGGTGGTGCCGTCCGCCGGGTAAAGACCCTCGGCATCGGTGTAAGCGCCCACGCCCTCAAGCCCGGCGTTGGCGTAGCTGGCGGCGGTGGTCAGATCATAGGCCCAAGTGTCGGCGGTGCGGCCGCTCGGCTCCTTCTCACCCCATAAAACGGCGGGAATGACCGAGGCAGCCTCCGAGCCGGACAGCCCGGCAATCAGGCAGGCGTCCACACCGGGGATGGTTTCCAACTGCCCCAGCTCCATCACGTTGGTGGAGTTGACCAGCACGACCACGTTTTTGTAGTTGGCACCGACGTAGGTCAGCAGATTTTCTTCCTCGGTGGTCAGCTCCAGCATCGTGCGGGTGTCGTCCACCACGATGTCGCCGCCCTTTTCGGTGCGCTTGTACTGCTGTTTGGTGGCATCGTTGCTCTCGCCTGCCAGACGGCCGATGACGACCACGGCGGTATCGGAGTAATTCTTGGCGTTATCGAGCATCGACTGGGTGTAGTAGGCGGTGTTGTTGATGTCAGGCTCGTACAGGCGGCCGGACTGCTCGGGACGGCTGTTCAGCGTTCTGACGTACTCGCGGCCGGGCTGGAAGTCCTTGTACATATCGGTCAGCTCGGTGTTGTACTCAATGCCGTAGGCGGTCAGGGCAGCCAGCAGATCCGTGTTGACGGCGTTCACACCGCCGGAGCCGGAGCCGCCGCCCAGCCATGCAGTGGACGCCCAGCCGAACACATTGACCTTTTTGGTGTCGGCGTTCAGGGGCAGGGTGTTGTCCTTGTTCTGCACCAGAACGGTACCCTCGGCCTCGACCTCAGCGGCAAGGGCCTCGGCCTTCAGCTTGGTGTCTGTGATTTCGGTTTTGGAATAATGGCCGCTGGGCGCGCCGATAAAACTGTCGATGATGGTAGCCATCGTGGACAGGACATAGGTGCCGACCAGCACCGCGACCAACAAGATCGCGGACAGTGCCAGCCCGATCCCGTGCAGCACGGGATGCGGCTTGCGGACTTTCGGTTGCTTCGCCATTTGCGTTTCTCTTTCTTGTACACATTATACAGGCGTCTGCCTTTGTGTTGTCTCTATTGTAGCAGAACCGGGGCAAAACAGCGCACTTTTTGCATAACCTGCCGGTTTTGGTACATACTTTGCAAAAAAGGCAAAACGCGCAGGAAATTTCCTGCGCGTTTTGCCCAAGTTCATGCTTGTTCAGTTGTGCAACCTGACAACACCATAGCGGTTGGTCATTTCTGCGGCAGCAGCACCCGCAGGGTGAACCACTCGTTTTCCCAGTGCAGGGTCAGGGTGCCGCCGCGGGCCTCCGCGGCAGCGCGGACACTTTTCAGGTCGTAGCCGCCGTGGTTGCTGCGGCGTGGCAGACCGTCCGGGCCCAACTCCACGGGCTGGGTGCAGTAGTTTTCAAACCGCAGCATCACAAAGCCGTTTTGGGCGTAGATGGCCGTGCGGATCAGCCGTTTTTCTGGGTCCTGCTCGGTCAGCACACTCTCGGTGGCATTGTCCAGCGCTGTGCCGACGATGGTGCATATCTCCCCCGTTGTCAAAAAATTCAGCAGTGTGCCGTCTGCGACACAGGTCATGTTGATGCCGTGCTGCTGGCAGTACAGGCTTTTGGCCGTCAGCAGCGTGTCCAGCACCGGGTTGCCGGTCTTGTTCTCGGCCTCATAGCGGCGGATGTCGCTCTCCATCTCCGCCAGAGCGGCATTCTGCTTGGCCTGATCCCGCTCGGCCCGGATGGCCGCGATCTGCATTTTCAATTCGTGGTAGCGCCGGTTGATCAGGCGTATATTCTCCTTGCTCTGGCGGTACTGCTCATATTGGCGGTGCAACACGGCGTCCATGGCGGAAAGCTCGCTGTGCAGCGCCGTTTCCCGCAGCTGCTCATGCTGGACGCTCAAAATCAGCACACCGGCAATATCCACCAGCGTGCGGATGTAGTAGACGCTCATCGTTGCCTGTGCCTCGGCGATAAAGCTCAGGTTGCTCACAGCAAATACAGTCAGCGCCATAACGGCCGCCATCAGCGTGGCCGCCGCCGTAACCTTCAGCCGCGCGGCGATCACGCGGCGGCGCTCAAACAGGTACAGCCCGCCATACAGTGCGCCGTAGACAGCCGCCAACAGCAGCAGCGCCGGTATCTCGCCGCCCCCGCGCTGCGGCCAGAGCCAGCAGTGCAGCTGCCATTCCAGACTGGCCGCCAGCTCCGCCAGAACAAACGCCCGCGCGCAGCTGTAGCCGGCCTCCCGCAGGTTCATCTCCCGCGTGGCCCAGAGGTAGAGATACATCGCCGCGATGGCCGTCACCATGCAGGGCACCCACCACGCAAGCGGCACATGGCCGGTCAGGTGCAAAAACACTGCCAGCAGAATCGCCCAGACGGCGGTTATGCCCCAGTACACCGGCTTTGCAGTGCGGGGCGGCCGTGCCTGCGCATACAGCAGCGCGGCCAAGATCTCCGCCAGCGCCGTGTACAGCCGCGGTACATCCGGTAAAACGGACATTACCCCTCACCCCCGATGAAATCCGCCAGCGCCGCGAGAAAGCTCTTTCTCTTGGGGCGGCTGATCTGCAGCTCATACGGGCCGACCTGCGCAACGCTCTGCTGCACACCGGACACCTGTGCCAGATTGACAAGATACCCGCTGTTGCAGCGGGCAAAGGGCTGCGCAGCCAGCTTTTCCTCCAGCGTTTTGAGCGCACCGGGGGCCGAGAAATCACCATCCTCGGTGTAAAAGTGGATGCGGTGGCCCTCACTCTCAATGTAGTAGATGCCTGCCGCATCCAGCCGGCGCATGCCGCCGTCCACCGGAACGGCCAGATAGTGGCGCACACGGCGGGCCAGCTGGTTCACTGCCTTTTGCAGCTGCTGCGAAAAGGCAAAATACGGCACGGGCTTCAGCACATAATCCAGCGCCCCCACCGCGTACCCCTTGATGGCATACTGCGCCATGTTGGTAATAAAAATCAGCAGCACATCGCTGTCCAGCGCGCGGATGCGGCGGGCGGTCTCCATGCCGTCCAGATGCGGCATCTCAACATCAAGAAAAATAATGTCGTAGACCGGACGGTATTCCTCAAGGATCTCAACGCCGCTTGCAAAGGCCGAAACCTCAAACGGTGTACCGTACTGCCGTGTATAGCGCTGCACATAGCCTGTCAGCTGCTCCCGGACGGCGGCCTCGTCTTCCACGATCGCAATGCGGGTCATCCGCAGCACCTCCTTTTGGCTGGTATCGCACCCGGGCATCGCTGCATAACGCCCGTGCCGGTGCGGTGCGCGGTGATGCCCGGATATTTTTTCCTGCTGTTAGTATAGCATACCGCGCCCCCCTGCGCAAGAAGTGCCCCTGCGGGCAGAAGTCACAAAGGGCGGCAGCAATTTTTGTCGTTATTACGCATTGACTGAGCCGCCCCTGCGATTTTATACTATTTTTATACGATATTATACTGTCTTGCGCAGGAGGGTCCGGCCATGAAAGCATCCCGCAGTTCTAAAAAGACATCCGGTTTTACTTTGGTGGAGCTAATTGTTGTATTGGTAATTTTAGCGACGCTGGCGGCGCTGCTGGTGCCCTCGCTGACTGGCTACATAGACAAGGCGCGGCAGAATGCGGTCATTGCCAAGGCCCGCGCCGTGCTGGTTGCCTCGCAGGCGGTCGTCACCGAGGCTTATGCGGATGGTAAGCTGGTTCTTGATAAAAACGGAGTGGGCTATGACAAGCCTAATGAGCACATCGCCCACGCCATGGCCAAGGAGATTATGGCGCTGGCAGAGATAACGGAGGACGAGTGCGAATGGCGCATTTACATCGCATCTCCTAATGAAGAAGGTTTAGCAGCACTCGCCACCATTCTACAGCTTGACTACTGCGACAAAAACTACCGCGTGACCTACCGGCTTATCGGAATTGAGGATGAGCCCGCAGGCTGGGGACAACCAGTGCCCAGTGAACATCTGGAGGATGACAACAGTCCAGATGGTGGTCCATTCTTAACTTGGAAAGATTATACGCCAGGGTCTTATCACCCCGGCAGTTAAATCATCCTCGGATTCGCACTGTTTTCTGACCGCTCTCTACAAAAAAAGTAATATGCACCCTGCATTACTGCTTTACGCAGCACGCCAAGTCGGAGTGTATATCACTTTGTCTGTTGTTCTTCGGGAACTTCTGTGGCCAAAATCAGCAGAGTCTTTCTGTGTACCGTTCTCTGCCACCAGCCTTACCGTTCCCTCTGTAGGGGCGGCATACATGCCGCCCGCCCACCTTTCCTTGAATCCCCCATGCAATCTTCCATCACCCTGTAGGGGCCGGGCATGCCTCGCAGGGGCAATCAGCGTGTCAAAAAATCACATTCTTGCCCTATTGAATGTGTAGGGGCGACCATTGGTCGCCC
>ERZ1673747.1173-NODE-1173-length-29456-cov-8.382742_pt1 | contig 29456 bp, 39 predicted proteins | sample MGYA00580220_ERZ1673747 | MGnify/ENA primary metagenome ERZ1673747 (study PRJEB41218, sample SAMN15661769) | gut metagenome | host: Homo sapiens | place: Canada: London | collected 2015-08-20/2019-03-30 | study: EMG produced TPA metagenomics assembly of...
TAACCCCCCTTAACAGACCCCCTTGCGCCACTGGCTCCTGCTGGTGGCGCTTTTGCTTTGTCTGTCCAGCCAGCGCAGAGGGAATACAAGGAGAATGGAAAGAGGGCAATTTTTGAAGAAAGTACAAGAAAGAGCTACACGAAAATACTTAAAAAAATTGAACTAAATTGATAGAAAAATAACAAGGACGCAATTCGGAAAACTGGGAATTAACTATTTGTTAAACACAAATCTAGTGTTTGCAATGGTTTTGGGGGTTTCTGTGTAATTTTTGTGTCGGTTGGCCGCCCTGGCTGCGTGTGCATCATGGCTCCGGCCCGCCGCCTGCGTGGGCGTGGCTGGCCTGGGGGCATGCGGCCGGGGCTGTAGATGATGGATAACAAGGGGGGAGGGGTAGCGGAAAAACGGGCGGCCTCGCTGGGAACGGCATAGGTTATATTTCCTACATCCCCTCAACTCTCTACAGGTCAGGGGGATACCGGAAAAACGGGTGGGATATGTTCTAAAATCTGACTCTAAAATACTATTATCGGGTACAAAACAGGGGTGCATAAAATATGCTGAACGATTTGGAAGTGATCTGTGGTAGAGTATAGATAGGCGAAAGCCTACCATCTTCTTTTCTCACTTGCGGCGGGCAGAGTGTTCCTCCAGCCCTGCCCTGACCGCGGGGCTTATAATGGGGACTAGAAACTGGAGGACCGCACCAGAGTTTCGCAATCGAAGCCGACATGCGGTGCGGTTGCCCTACCGCTTGTGTTGACAGCTGCGTTCCTACGTGGAGAGAGCAGCGGTGGGGCGATTTTGATACAAGGCGGTGAGGACATGCCGAGAGCGAAAAAAGCGGCTGGGGAGCCGAAAGCGGAGAAGCGGACGGGAGCGGGGGCAAAATATGCAACTGCGGAGGAACTGCAGGAAAAGCTGGACGCTTACTTTGCAGAGTGTGAGGAGCGCGGCGATGTCCCCGAGGAATTTTCTCTTGGCGTGTACTTGGGTGTTTCACTCATGACGCTGGATAACTGGTACAATGGCCGCCGTTGCGAATACCTGCAGGAGACGATCCAGATGGCCTACATGCGGATGTCCGCCGCTGCTGTTCAGATGGCGTACCGGAATCCGAAAGCCCCGATGCCGATCTTTGCGCTGAAACAGAAGCGGTACGGGGGGTATCAGGACAAGGTGGAAGCCAATGCAGAAGTGAAAGTCAGTGTCCAGATGGGAAAGAACATGGAGGCGAGTGATTTCGCATGATGGAGTATTTGGCGTGTTTCCTGTTTGGTGCTGTGGTTGCCCTGACCGGGGTAAAGGTAGGCTCCTTCACAAATGGAGGGGAGCGGCAGGAAGCGGCGGCGAAGAAGAATCCGAACCCGCAGGCAGAAGATGACAGGGACGAGCAGCGCCGGTCCAAGGAGATCGACGAGGGCATCCAAAACCTGATGACATTTTCAGTCAATGGCAAAGATGGCTTTGATGTAGGAGGTCTGTAATGGCATCTGTGCAGGATGTTTTTGATATGGCGATCCACCTGATGGATGCGCAGAACGAGTCCACAGGCGCGACCCGTACAACAGATACGAACGAATACGCGCTTCGGACGCCAAACATCCTGAACACGCTGCTGGATGAGGTTTATCCTTACAGTGACACGTATCCGGACCTGTCGGATGGGACGAAAACCCGACCATCTCTGGTCAGTGTGACGTCTCTAGATGACTACCTGGACCTCGATTACTACATCTGCCGGAACGTTCTGCCCTATGGGCTGGCCTGGCTTCTTCTGACAGAAGAGAACCCCCAACAGTCGAACCTCTTCTGTCAGACATACCTGAAGAATCTGAACACGGCCAAAAGCCGTCTGCCGTCTTCCGGCATCGAGAGCGTGGAGGATGTGTACGGCGGAGGCGGCGGAGACAACTACCTTTCGCGCTGGGGCGGCATTGAATACGGGTGGTTCGGCCAATGGTAGTACATGGATGGTACACCTGCCCCAAATGTCATAAGGGTATCCAGAAGGTGACGGGAAACACGGTCCTGTATGGGACGCCGGTATACTGCCGCAAGTGTAGGCGGGAGTGGTGGCCCACAATCTTCATGGGGCAGGAGATCACCGGCAATTTGCCGGAGTTCAAAATGAAATAACAAGCTAGAGCGCAAGACGCCAGAGCTGGGAATGATCCCGGCTTTGGCGTCTTTTTTGTTTTTCTGAGCAAGACGCCCGAGACCACGGACGCTTGAAATACACGCCGCCAGACTAGGCGGGGAAAGAAGGAACCAATGGAAGAGAATACCACCGGTTTGGAGCAGGAGACCGAGACCACGGTTGACTCCTTCATGGATGGATTCGATGGGGCGGAGACTCTGGAAAGCCCGGCAGACCAGCCGGAAGAACAGGAGTCAGAGCATGAAGAAACACCTGCTGATGAAGAGCAGAAGTCGCCGGAAACACCTGCTGCTGGCAACGAAAACACTGACGCCAAACCGGGCGAAGCCGTTGAACCGGAGAAGCAGGAGGCACCGGAGGCCCAGGAACCGGAGACCACACCGAAAACCTGGACGCTGCGCCATTTAGGCGAGGACAAGACAGTCAACGAACAGGAACTGACGGCCCTTGCCCAAAAGGGCCTGGACTATGACCGGATTCACGGCAAGTATGAGGAATTCCGGCCTGTGATGGACCTGTTCAGCCAGTTTGCGAACAAGGCAGGCATGAACACCACGGACTATATTGCCCACATCCGCCAGGAAGCTAAGAGAGCCGAAGGCCTGAATGCAGAAGAGGCCAAAAGGGCTGTGGAGCTGGAGGACCGTGAGGCAACCGTAGCCGCCAAGGAAGCTGCTGAAGCGGAGAGGCAGAAGGAGCAGCGGGACGCCGAGGCCCAGAAGCAGTCCGCAGAGCAGCGCAGGATGGCGGATATTCAAGAGTTTCAAAAGACATTTCCGGATGCGGCAAAGGACCCGAAGGGAATTCCGAAAGAGGTATGGGACGGCGTGAAAAGCGGCCTTTCCCTGGTTGCCAGTTATGCCAGATGGCAGGTGGCACGGGCGAATGAGCAGGCCGCCAAGGCAGAACACAATGCTTCTGCCATCAAGCAGAACCAGAAAAATACGGAGCGGTCCACTGGCAGCATGAAGTCTGCCGGTGCGGACAACAAGAACAAGGACCCGTTCCTAGATGGCTGGGATTCCTGATTTCAGGGGCCTTCTCGCATCTGGTGAAAAGAAAGAGAGGGCCACATGGCAGTTAATTACACGATCAAATACGCAGACAAAATCGCAGAGAGATTTCACAAGGCATCCATCACGGACTCCGCCGCGGGCCACGAATATTCCTTTGTAGGAGCCAAGACCATCCGTGTCTACTCCGTGGATACTGTGCCGGAGACCGATTATAACCGGACTGCAGATGGCAACCGGTTTGGCACCCCGAAGAACCTGGGCGACACGATCCAGGAGATGACGATGAACAAGGCGCCTGCCTTTACATTTGTCATTGAGCCTCTGGATAACAGCGATCAGGCCATCGAGAAGTCGGCAGGAAAGTCCCTGCGGCGTCAGCTGGACGAGGTCACCATCCCCAACATGGACAAGTACCGGCTGAGAAAGTGGTGTGAGGGCGCAAACATCCAGTATCAGCCCTCCGCAGCGCCCACCAAGAGCACCATTGTGGAGTACATCATCGATGTCAACGCCCAGATGACGGACGCCTTTGTCCCAGTGGAGAACCGGACGCTATACATCCCCACGGAGTATTACAAGCTGCTGAAGCAGAACCCGGACTTCATCAATCTGGAGGGCCTGGGCACCAAGGCGCTGGCAAAAGGCGTTGTGGGTGAAGTGGACGCAACGAAAGTCGTCACCATCCCCAAGAGCTATCTGCCCTCCGGCGTGTACTTCCTAATCAAGTACAAGGGATCCAGTGTGGACCCCGTAAAGCTGCAGCAGTATGACGTATTGCCCAAGGTACAGGGCTATGCCGGTCCTGTGGTGCAGGGCGTCACCTACTACGACAGCTTCATTCTGGCAACCAAGGGCGACGGCGTTGCGGTGTGCGGCAGTAACGCGGCTGTTCTGCCGGCTCCCACACTGTCCATCTCTGCGCACAAAGTCACGATTTCCGAACCGGGCAGCAATGTGTACAAGTACACGGTGGACGGGACCAACCCCCGGTACAGCTCTACTGCTGAGACCTATCCCTCCAGCGGCGTGACGCTGACTTCCGGCCAGGTCATGCGGTGCATCCAGATCAAGGACGGCTGCTGCGGCATGGAGGCCGATAAGGCATACGAGTAAGCAATATGGGCCCCCGCAAGGGGGCCTATTCCCCTAGTCATTCCCTGAAAGGTGAGCGCATGGCAAACAAGAGAGCACGAAACAACAGCGGAGCCGTCAATCTGGCTCTGGGAGATTTGAACCCAAAGCAGAAGCAGTTCTGTCAGGCGCGGTCTCGCTATGTTGGATACGGCGGCGCCCGTGGCGGTGGGAAGAGCCATGTTGTACGGATTAAAGCGATTGGCGGTGCGATGACCTATCCGGGAATCCGGATTTTGATTGTCCGAAAAGAATATCCGGAACTGGAGCAGACGATGATCCTGCCCATGCGGAAGCTGATTCCGGCAGAGATCGCAGCATATAACGCCACCATGCACATGTTTTTCTTCTCCAATGGAAGTGTTATCAAGTTCGGACATTATAGCAGTGGGGACGATGTGGAATATCAGGGCCAGGAATACGACTGGATTTTCATGGACGAGGCGACACAATTCACGGAATACCAGTTCCGAACACTGGGCGCCTGTCTGCGCGGTGCTACGAAGTTTCCGCGCCGGATGTACCTGACCTGTAACCCCGGCGGAGTTGGGCACATGTGGGTCAAACGCCTGTTTATCTCCCGTCAGTATCAGAACGGAGAAAAAGCAGAGGACTATACCTTCATTCACGCCACGGTGGATGATAATCCCCAGCTGCTGGAGGCGTCCCCAGAGTATGTGCAGATGCTGGACCTGCTGCCGGACGATGTGCGAGCGGCCTGGCGGTACGGTGACTGGGACGCTCTGGCTGGAACATTCTTCCCGGAGTTCCGGGCGGAGACTCATATTATCAAACCGTTCTGGAGGATTCCGGCGGAGTGGAAGAAGTACCGGGCGTTCGACTATGGCCTGGATATGTTCGCTTGCCTCTGGATTGCTGTTGATTTCGATGGGCGCTGCTATGTGTATCGCGAGGTACAGAAGAGCGGCATCATTGTATCCGAGGCGGCAAAGCTGATGCTGGACCTGACGCCGTCTTGGGAGCAGATCGAGTTTACGGCGGCGCCGCCGGATATGTGGAACCGGCAGAAGGACAGCGGAAAGAGCATGGCAGAGCTGTTCATGGAAAACGGCGTTGGCATCATTCGGGCCAGTAACAACCGTGTGCAGGGCTGGATGGCAGTCAAGGAGATGCTGAAACCACTGAACAGCGAAAAGGACCGGCCGGGCCTGCTGGTGACGCAGGACTGCAAGGGGCTTTGCACGAATCTTCCAGCCATCCAGCACGACGACAAAAACCCGTCGGACTGTGCCGCGGAACCTCATGAGATCACCCACATCTGCGATGCCTGCCGTTATTTCTGTGTCACCCGGACACTGAGCGCGGAGAAACAGGTTCCGCCGAAAGTGGAGGACTTCGATAGCGCCGGGATGACGGACTACGACGACGAGATGACCGGCGGAGAAATGACAGACGATTATCTGACCTATGGAGGGGGTGACTGACCTGTGGCAAGCATTTCCACATCGAACAATCTGACCATTCTGAAAATCAAGGAGTTTCTGGGGTTGAACGAAAACCAGGACGGTGACACCAAAATCAGAGTTGGAGAGCTCTCTGAGATGCGGAACTTTGCCATTACCAGGGACGGCCATCTCCAAATCCGTCCAGGTACGCAGACGGTCCTTGCCCTTCGCTCAGCCTGGGATAGCTGGGCGGACAGCCAGGAAGAAGGCGTGGAAGAGCACCCGGTATTCTGCGGATGCTGGTATGGCATGGTGGGAGGGAAATACCATCTGCTGTGTGCCTTTGGCGGTGTGATCTTCGATGTGGACATTCTGCTGGAGAGTGTAAAGGCAGTAGGGACCTGTACCCAGGACGAGACCTCCTTTTTCGGCTTTGATGAGAAGGTTTATCTGCTGAACGGCCATGAGTACAAGAGCTGGACTGGAGAAGCAGAGGAGACTTTTCAGGATGTGGAGGGCTATATCCCGCTGGTACAGACAGCAACCACCCCGGAGGGCAGCGGAACACAACTGGAGAATGTGAACCGGCTGACGGGGCTGCGGCGTGTACGCTTCTCCCCGGACGGTGAGGCGAAAGACTTTTTCCTGCCGGAGAAAGAGATCGACAGTGTGACCGCGGTAGAGGGGACAGATGTGCAGTATACCGCCGACACCGCGGCTGGAAAAGTGACCTTCAACACAGCCCCGGCCAAGGGGACGAATACTGTGACCATCACTTACAAAAAAGGCGATGGCGCCCGTGGCGATGTGACCGGGATGCACTTCTCCGAGCTCTACAATGGCTCCAACGATACCCGTGTGTTCCTGTATGGAGATGGGACGAACCGGACCATCTACAGCGGAATCAACGGAGACACCGGCCTCGCGTCGGCGGATTATTTCCCGGACCTATACGAGGCGGCCATCGGGGACAGCAACACGCCGCTGACCGCTCTTGTGCGGCATTATGCCCGGCTGCTGGCCTTCAAGCGGGACAGCGCATGGTCGATCACCTACAGCACCGTGACGCTGGACACCGGAATCACCACGCCCGGATTTTATGTGCTGCCGGTCAACCGGCAGATCGGGAATGACGCTCCCGGACAGGTGCGGTTACTGGAAAACAATCCGCTGACACTGGACGGCAGCAGCATCTACCAGTGGCGGTCTACGTCCAGTACCGGGAATATCACGGACAATGAGCAGAATGCACGGCGCATTTCAGACCGGATCGCGGCCACGATCAGCGGTTGGGCGCTTTCGGAGGTCAGAACCTTCAACAGAAAGCGGGAGCACGAATACTGGTTTTTGTGGAATGGAAACGCCGTCATTCTGAACTACGCAAATGACAGCTGGTATTACTACACCAATATGCCGTTCCAGCAGATGGTGGATGTGGAGGATGACACCTACGGCATCACGGAGGATGGAAAAATCAAGCATCTGTCCCGGCAGTATCGAAATGATGATACAGAAGAGATCGATGCCTATGCCGCCACAGGCTCCATGGACTTTGACAAGGACTGGCTGCTGAAATACTCCCCTATGCTGTTCGTTGCAATCCAGCCGGAAACCAACGCCCGGATCACAGTGACGGCACAGAGTAACCGGAGGAGCGATTACCCGGAGAAGGTTGTGGCATCCAGCTTGGCGACCTTCACCCATGCGGATTTCCGTCATTGGTCCTTCCGAACCAACCGGAAACCCCAAGTGGACCGGTTGAAGCTGAAGGTGAAGAAGGCGACTTTCTACAAGCTGATTTTCAAGAGCAAGAGCGCATCCGCGACGGCGACTGTTCTGGAGACGGACATTCAACTGCGGTATGCCGGGAACGTGAAGTAAGGAGTTGAGCAATGAAGAAGTTTGATCCGACACCTCAGAAGGTGTCTGCGGAGTATCAGGCTGGAGTCCAGTTTAATCAGGGAATTCAGCTGTATGACTGCGTGAATGTCAATGAAAACTTTTTCATCGGCAAGCAGTGGGAGGGAGTACATAGCAATGGCCTGCCCACTCCTGTTTTCAATTTCCTGAAACGTGTCGTTTTGTTTTCCGTGGCGAATGTGTCTACAGACAACCTGAAGCTCCACGCAAAACCGCTGCCCTCCAACGGGAAACTGACAGGGCAGGATGCGGAGATTTTGACAGACCTCTTGAATGACCAATTCCAGTCCATTTTCGAGTTCAACAAAATGGGGGCCTGTATCCGCGAGTTTGCCAGGAACGCCGCGGTGGATGGGGACGGCTGTCTGTACACCTATTGGGACCCTGATGTAGAGACAGGGCAGCCAAGCAAGGGCGCAATCAAAACGGAAGTTTTGATGAACACACAGGTGCTGTTTGGAAATCCCAACAGCCGAGACGTTCAGAGTCAGCCCTATATCATGATTGAACGCCGGATGCTGGTTTCTGAGGCCAAGAAGCGGGCAATCGCAAACGGCGTCAGGGAGGATGATGCGGACAGCATCACTGCTGACAGCAAGCAGAGCGGGGATAGCCGCATGGACGAACTTGGCGGCAATAAAGTTACGGTCCTGTTGCGGCTGTGGCGGGATGACGAGAGCAGAACCATCCATGGTTATGAATGCACGCAGAATCAGGAGATCAAGCCCGAATGGGACCTTGGAATCAAGCTGTATCCCATCTCCTGGATGTCCTGGGACTTTGTACAGGACTGCTACCATGGGCAGGCCATGATTACAGGTCTCATTCCGAACCAGATTTTCGTAAACAAACTGTTTGCCATGTCCATGATCTCTCTGATGATGCTGGCCTACCCCAAAATCATCTTCGACAAGACAAAGGTCGCCAAGTGGAGCAACCGGGTGGGCGCGGCCATCGCCGTCAACGGCAGCGTGGAGAATGTGGCGAAGATCATCGACCCGGCCACCATCTCTCCCCAGATTTCCCAGTTCATTGACCTTGCAATCTCCTACACGCAGCGGTTTTTGGGCGCTTCCGACGTGGCCCTTGGCGATACACGGCCAGACAACACCTCCGCCATCATTGCCCTGCAGCGGGCGGCGGCGACTCCTATGGAGCTGACAAAGCAAACGCTGCTGCAGGCCATTGAAGACCAGGGCAGGATTTACATGGAGTTTATGGGCGAATATTACGGGGACCGCTACGTGGAGATTCCTGTTGACCAGACAGCTCTAGGCGGCAACCGTGTGATGTTCACCATGCCGGGGTCTAATGGGAAGGTCTTAGCTCCGTTCGATTTTTCCAGCCTGAAAGACTACTACTTTACCGTGGACCTGGATGTGGGAGCATCCTCTTACTGGTCCGAAATCGCCTCTATGCAGACGCTGGACAACCTGCTCATGCAGGGCAAGATTTCCACAGTGGAGTATTTGAAGCGTCTGCCTGCCGGTCAGATCACAGACCGGGAGACGTTGATTGCGGTATTACAGGCAGACCAGCAGCGGCAGATGGCAATGGCGATGGGCGGCGCAGGCGGCAACTCCGGGAATGGGGGAGGCCCCGCGCCTGCCGGGCAGGAAAATCCACCGCTGCGGGGCGGCGCCGGATATGGGGCCTTGCAGCGGGTTATCAACCAGACGGGAGAAGTCCCGCAGGAAAGGGGGGCCTGATACATGGCTCTGGCGAGGTTTGAAAAGGACATGGCGATCATCTCCGCTCTGGACGATGAACCGAACGACGTGGGCGGCCTGACGGCTGCGGAGCTGAAAGCCAAATTTGACGAGGGCGGTCAGGCCATCAAACAATTTTTGAATGAGACGCTGACACCGCAGATTGACTCCGAAAAAGCTGGCCGTGATGAATTGGAAGGGCTTGTTCTGGGGCAGATTCCGGATGGAACAATCACCGTTGAAAAGATGGCTCCATCGTTCTTTACGTCCATTCTGAACACTCAAATCCAAGTAACCTACAACGGAGGTAAATAATGGCACAGCAGTTAGGACAGGTGGCCGTCGGCACACTGGTAAAGCTCAATGAGAATGGTTCCCCGGTGGAATTCTATGTGGCGAAGCATGATTACGAGAGCGGTTTAAACGGAGCCGGACGGACGCTGTTAGTGCGGAAGGAATGCTATGATAATCGGGTGTGGAATAACGTTCAGGTAAATACATACGCCTCTAGCGCACTTGATAGCTGGCTCAACAGCGATTACAAGAATCTTCTGGACTCTGATTTTCTGACGGTAATTGGGACCACAAAATTTCAATATACCATTGGTTACGGAGATAAAACATTAAGCACATTAGAACGAGCGATTTTTCAACTTTCCAGAACAGAGCTTGGATTTACGCTCCCGGCTGATGCAAATTTTGAGGGAAATATTCTTCCTATCGCATCGATTTTGCAAAAAGCTTTTTTGAACGGGGAAACGAATTCGCAATGGACTCGAACACCAAATACATCTTATCTCACAGCTGCCTTTTTTGTATATGCAGGTGGAAATTCTGATTCGACTGGCGTTACTGCAGAAGCTGGCAGCCGCCCCGCTTTTACCGTCCCTTCCACATTGAGCGTAACTGACGATGGAACACTCTCTCTGGCGTCTGCTCCTCCACATGCGATAACTGTCCCTGTTCAAGCTATGCAGGGCAACCAGCTTGCAGTCTCCTGGCCTGCTGTGGACGGCGCTGACGGCTACATTCTGGAGCGCAAAGCAAACACGGACGCTGACTGGGTGCAGGTGTATTCTGGAGCCGATTTTACTTTTTCTGAAACTGCCGGGACCTGGGAATCGGTTCAGTATCGGGTAAAGTCTGGCGCCAATGGAAAATATGGCAAATATACAATCAGTTCCCTTGTTGATGTAGTTCCTGTCTCCATTCTGGTAATTTCCGGGCCCGACGGCAGCTTGGGCACTCTCACAAATGATGTGCAGTATGTGGTGTCCTCCAGCGGAACCAGTGCTTTGACGGTTACGGAATCTGCTGGACGAACTACCCGAACGTTCACGGCCACCAACGGCGCCACAATCAGAATTCCCGTGATGGACTTGCCGACGGGAAGCGGCACCATCAAGATTACGGCATCCACCAATCCCGGCAGCGGTGTGGTGACGGTGACGCGCAACTGGACGTACTCCAAGACGGCGCCGACGTTCGCGAATGCGGGGAGCACGGCTCAACTGCAACAGAATGGGAAGAACATTTTCCCGCTGACACTGCTGGAGTGTGTACGTGGGGCAAAAAGTCTGGCTCCTGGCGGGTTTGGCTTTGGGGATGCGGTGCAGAGCATTGAAACTACCAGCGCAGGAGAATCCTATGAGACATACTGCGCCAAGGTAGACGCCGTACTGGACGGGATGCCTGACAAGACCGCAAAACTGGTGCTGGCCTATCCGCCTGCGGTGTACGGCAAAGCGGGTACTACGATATCGCTCTTATATAAGGGTGACGCCAACTATGCAGTGCTATCCAATATCGGCAGTGCAGACACGGCGCTGTGCGGATGGCGGATGATACGATTAAAAAAATCATCGTCAGAGCCGTCTGCTTGGCAGCCGTTTGAGTGGGAGCATCCCCCCATGCAGTTGGGCGTCGAGTACCGCACCGTGGAGCGGTACAACGGCAAGCCGATACACATCAAGGCGGTGAGTCTCGGGCTGCTAGAAAATAATACTTCTAAAAGTGTGGAGCATGGTATATCTGATTTTGAGTCATGCGTTGAATGCAGCGGATTTAGTGGACCTATAAATCTTGTCGGGAGCGGTGGTGTTGATTCAATATATGCAACAACTTCTCGTGTCGGGATTGATACAAATGGAAGTTTTAGTAGTGCAGCAACATCATCTAAATTAAATACTGTTGCGATTATCAAGTACACCAAAACCACGGATTAAGGAGGGCACCATGAAGATCATCAAATATCAGTTGGCAACAGAGATCAACCACGGCACCCCTGAGGAACCGGACATCGAGACGGTGCTCTCCGGTGTTACGATGCCTTACACGGAGGCTTCTTACGCCATCGCCCAGACGGAGGCGTATCAAGGGCAGATTACCGTGGAGGATGATGGAAGGCCGGAGCCGGAACCTGAACCGGAGTATGTGACCTATGCGGAGCTTGCGAAAGCAATCAGAGAGGGCGTTAACGAAGTATGACGGACAAGCAGTTTGTACTTACCACCATGCGGGATACCGGGCTTGCGAGGGCACAGACCCTCCAGGCCCAGGCCCCGGACATGACGGGGACGGAGCTGTATGCCTCCGAGGACTACATCCCCAGCTTTACGGCGGCCTGTGAGGCCATGAATATGCTGGAACGGGAAGCGGGCTTTGTCTGCTGTTCCACAGCGGGCCGAGTGGTGCGTCTCCTCCAACCCTATGACAGCGCCATCTACAACACCCAAGAGCCGGAGGACCTGCCCGCACAGTGGGGCTTTGTGTGGTCCACAGACCCGGACAAGGCCCTGCCGTTTATCGCCGTCTCCACTTCGCCGTATATGACCGGGGACTGCTGCACCTATGAGGGCCATGTTTGGCGCTCCGGGCAGGACGGCAATGTGTGGGAACCCGGCAGCGTGGGCGTGAAGTGGGAGGACCTGGGGGAGGTGCCCAATGGCTGACGAGAAGTGCGTTAGAGACCCCTGGCATGACTGCTTTGGCCTGGAAGCAGCAGCCCGTCTGGAGGGGCGCATCAAGGCCCTGGAGGACTGGCAGCAGGACTCCAAGAAGTTCCATAACTCGTTCTATGACTGGCAGCGGGAGCAGATTGCCCGAGACGCCAAGCTGGACGAGCAGCTTTCCAACATGGATAAAAACATCGAAAAGCTGCTGGCAAAGCAGGAGGAACAGACGGCAAAACCGGGACGCCGCTGGGAAGCCATCGTGGACAAGTCCGTGTGGGCGGTGCTGGCGGCGGTAATTGCGTTTATTTTGGCCCGCATTGGGCTGTAAAAAAGCGACGCCCCCGAAGGAGCGCCGCAAGCCCGTAGTATTCGTTGTCTCCGTCCATTGCGACTTAACGCGGAGGGAGCGCTATCAAAACAGCACACGTCTGCACAACGGGCAATAACATCTTACATCATTAGAAACCGGCGGTCAAGCCGGATATTTGAAAGGAGCTTACTTATGACTACCAACGAAATTCTGAACAAGTACACCACTGGCGAAATGACCCTGCCCGAGGCGAACGAGGCGCTGAGGGAGGCGGAGGCGGGCTTTACCCTGGACCCCAACCGCAATGTAATCACTCAGGAGGAGTTCCTGGCGACCACGGCAGGGGAGACTCCCGACACCGTCAACGGCTATGGCCTGATGGACCACGGCGTAGGCTGCATGGAGAAGGTCCATGTGGTGAACGGCAAGACTGTGGATGTCAACATGGGCGCTGAGACTGCCTATGTGTACATCGCCGGGAAGAAGTACGAGCTGAAGGGCGACACCCTGGTGGAGCCGGAGGGCTGATATGGAGACACTGAAGAAGCGCCTCGGGAACCTGCTGGCGGTGAAGTCCATCGCCACCATCGTGCTGACGGCGGTATTTGCTTACCTGACCTGCACCGGCGGCGTGACAGCAGAGCAGTTCTTGACAGTGTACACCGTGGTGATCGCCTTCTACTTTGGCACCCAGGCGGAGAAGAAAGCGCAGGCGGACAATGGCAACAGTACGGGAACTCCTTGACATCGCCCGTGGAGAGCTGGGGTACAAAGAGACCCCAGCCAACTCCAACCGGACGAAATACGGTGCGTGGTACGGCCTAGACGGCCAGCCCTGGTGCGTGATGTTTGTGGAGTGGGTCTTTGCCCAGGCGAGTGTCAAGCTGCCCATTGAGACCGCCAGCTGCACAATCTTGATGAACGCCGCCAAGTCCGCCGGGAACTGGGTAACATCCAACTACCAGACCGGAGACGTGGTGATCTACGACTGGGGCGGGGACAAGCGCCCGGACCACTGCGGCATCGTGGAGGCGGTGGGCGGCAGCTCCATCACCGCCATCGAGGGCAACACCGCCATTGGCAACGATAGCGACGGGGGAGAGGTCATGCGCCGGACCCGGACGCTAGGGCAGATTTTGGGGGCTGTACGGCCCGCCTATGACAAGGAGGTCACTATGGACAATACACCGTCTCCCGCCCACAAGGAGGGCGTGGAATGGGCCGTAAAGAACGGCATCCTGACGGGCAACAGCGAGGGGGACCTGATGCTCTCCCGGCCTGTTACCCGGCAGCAGATGTGTACGATGCTGTACCGAATGTGGAAGCTGATGAAATAAGAGGGAGGACGTGAGATTGTGAGCGCAAAAGTGAAACTGCCTGACCCACTGGATAAGCTCTTGCGCTCTCAGCTGGAAAAAGTTATTGAAGAAGCAGCATTCCATACAGACGATGAACTGATCGCAAGGCGGCGTATTATTGATAAGTGGAATCAAATTGATGTGGCAGCAGAATTGGGCTGGTATCGTAGCACAGTTAGCGATCACGAAAAGTATATATTCCGGAGGGTTAAGGATGTAGCAAAACAGCTTTACAAAAATAAGGGAGCCGGGGATTGACCCGGCTCCTTTATCTTTATGTATGTTTTTTTACTGAGCGACATACGCATGTTCCGTTATCTCCATGGTCATTATCGTACCATAGGATGTTATAGATCGGCCCTGTCAAGAATCCGTACAGTCTAATTGTCCCGCCAAGTCTGAGTGAGTGGATAGCCTCTGCCTCGATACATAGCTCTGAAAATCTATCTCTGGCTGGCTTATTGAGCGATGCAACGTCGATCGCATGGTTCTGCTTTTTTGCTGAAATAAAAATGTCGCTCCAAGTCATGCGCTCGAAGTCTTGCAATTTTGGGAAAATCGTAGTCCAGAACTCATGAGAGAGACGTGGCTCATGAAAAGACCATCTAATATTTGGCTCCATATCGCAAGATGCCAGCCGCCAAGATGGATGCTCCTTCATAATGCTGTCCGGGTCTCCGCCCAGCTTGATGCCGGGTAACGGCACCCCGCCTTGTCTGACTTCCGATTTCGGAGTACCACCACATTTAACGCGCTTAGAGCCCGCCATAATACATTGCCATACTTTCCTTTGTGATAGGAGTGTTACACAGGGCTCCAGCGGGGAATCCACGTCTGGCATCTTGCCATGGGCCTTCCATGTGTGTGAGCTGGCTGAGCCACTGGGCATTTTTCTCTCCATAGTATTCCAGAATTTTATTGATGGTATCCTTTTGCCCATCGCTAAGGTTTTCGCTGCTGCCCTTCATTTCATCGGCAGAGACCGAAAATTTTCCCTGGCTGTGATGGAAAAGGGAAGGACACACAGGCCCGTTGGCCCATGCTTCAAAATCTTCGTCGAACAGGGGCGCATCATCCCATACCAAAGACCAAGCCTGTGAATAATAGCACAGCTTTTGAAGTTTCATCGTGGACATAGTGCCACACTTTTCAAGAATATATTTTGCGGTATCAAAAACACTTCCCATATTGCGTACCCCCTTTCTACCTACATTATATTCTTATTCTGAAAAAAGTAAACACGTAAAACCGCCGAAAATGACATGACCACATAAATACCCCCATAATTGCCACACAACTCCCACATGGATACCACCCATGCGGGGATTTTTTGTGAGAAAATTTAAGCATGGAGGACGTAAGGGACAAGGGCTGGTACACGTCGCCGCCCTCCTTGCGGCCTCCTGATTTCTTACATAAGGACGTGTTTTAAGTTGATTCTGAATGGTTCAGAACTGGTGGCCCGGTTGGTGGCCTGCGGCTTCACAGAGTCCAGCGCGTGGGACATCTGCATGAAATATGCCGCTGACGGCAATTACTCCGGTTTGGAAGGATACATCCACCAGCAGGAGCTTTTGTATGACGACCGAAAGCAATATGTTTGAATTTTACAATCCGAACCCCTACGAGAAAAATGTGGGGGATTGTACCGTCCGGGCCATCTCGAAGGCGCTGGAGCAGGACTGGTACAGGACATATCTTGGCCTCTGCATTGAGGGCGCTGTGAGGGGTGATATGCCAAGCGCCAACGCCACATGGGGCGCTTACCTCCGGCGGCATGGCTTCCGGCGGGACATGGCGCCCGAGGATATGACCGTGGCGGAGTTTGCGATGGGGCATCCGCACGGCACTTACATCCTGGCCCTGTCCGGGCATGTAGTATGCCTGCAGGATGGTGTGATCTACGATACATGGCACAGCGAGAACGAGACCGTACTTTACTTCTGGCAGAAAGGATGACGTGAGATGCCGAACTATCCCTATTACTATCAGCCGTACCAACCGTATCAGCCGCCTATGGCGGACCAGCTGACGCAGCTGCGGCAGTCCTATCAGCCCATGCAGCAGCCGCAGCAAGCCCCGGCGTCACCGTCTATTGTGTGGGTGCAGAGTGAGATGGAGGCGGCAAATTATCTGGTGGCGCCTAACTCTGCCGTTACCTTGTGGGACAGTAACGCCCCAGTGGTCTATCTCAAACAGGCGGACGCAAGCGGCAAGCCCAGCATGAAGATATATGACCTTGTAGAGCGCAATCAGAGGCCCGTACAGGCCCCACAGGCTCCGGCGGTAGAGTATGCGCCCCTGTCTCGTCTGGAGGCATTGGAGGCCCGCCTGGATGCGCTGGCGGCTACAAATACAGAGAAGGAGGATGCGGAATGAACCCCTTTTTCAATGCAATGGGAGGAAATCGTCAATCCAACATGGTACAGCAATTTGTGCAGTTTATGCAACAAATGCGCGGCAAAGACCCCAACGCAATTATCAACGAAAAAGTGTCCAGCGGGGAGCTGACACAAGCTCAGCTTGACCAAATCCAAAAACAGGCTCAGCAGATGCAGGGCATGTTTGAGGGGGTGCGGGGGATGTTTGGGAAGTGAAGAAGTGAACTTCACTTTCCGCAGAATGTGAAGTGAATTTGCAAAGTGTACTTACCATTTCCAAACCATTTATTAAACCATTTCAAACCATTAATCAAAATCCCGGCCGGGTTTTGAAAATAAATCTACAAAGGAGATAACACAATGAGTCTTTCTTCTGACGGCGCTGTGATGACCATGCCCGTGACTCCTGCCTACCAAGGCGGAAACGGCGATTTCGGCGGCTGGGGCGGCGATTGGGCCTCCTGGATTATCCTGTTTTTGATCTTTGGTATGTTCGGCTGGGGCGGCTATGGCGGCGGCTGGGGTGGTAACTCCGGCAATGGCCTGGGCTCTCCCTCCGGTCAGGGCTGGGCCACCAGGGCCGACATCAACGAGGGCTTCGCCCTGAACGGTCTCCAGAACGGCCAGACCTCCATCCGGGATGCCGTGAGCAACGGCTTCCATGGCGTGGATACCGCTGTGTGCAACCTGGGCTATCAGACGCAGGCGGGCTTTAACGCCCTCGGCGCCCAGCTGGCGCAGTGCTGCTGCGATACTCAGCGGAGCATTGACGGTGTCCGCTATGACATGGCTACTCAGGCTTGCGATACCCGCAACACCATCCAGTCCAGCACGCGGGACATTATCGACAACGCCAATGCCAACAGCCGCGCAATTCTGGACTTCCTGACCCAGGACAAGATCGCTACTCTGACGGCTGAAAACCAGAGCCTGAAGTTCCAGGCTTCTCAGGCGGCTCAGAACGCTTTCATCACCGCTAATCAGGAAGCGCAGACTGCCGAGCTGATCCGCCGCATCAATCCCATGCCTGTTCCGGCCTATCAGGTGCCCAATCCTTATGCCGGATGTGGCTGCAATCCCTGCGGCTGCTAAAACCCAATACATCAACTTGTAAGAAAGGCTTACATGTTCGGCCCCGTGCCGATTTTGAACCATGCGGCGGGGCAACGGCCTCGCCGCTATCTTTTTGAAAGGAATGAAGTTTATGGCTGAATTTACTGGAGTATTTGTCCAGCAGGTGGCCGCTAACCAGAACGTGGTCTTTACGGAGACGCCTGTCAGCGGGTCTAATTGCATCGTGCACCGTGACGGCTCCGGCATCGTTACCCTGCGTGGAATGACGAATCAGTGCCGCGCCCGCTATAAAGTGGTTTTCGGCAGCAACATTGCAATTCCCACCGGCGGCGCGGTAGGCCCTATCTCCGTTGCCATCGCTGTGGAGGGAGAGGCACTGGGCAGCGCTACTGCTATTGTGACCCCTGCCGCGGTGGACGAGTTTTTCAACGTGTTTGCTGCGGCCTTTATTGAGGTCCCCCGTGGCTGTTGCGTAACTGTGGCAGTCAAAAATACCAGCGCGGAGACGATTGAGGTTGAAAATGCTAATCTGATCGTTGAGCGCGTGGCCTGAAAGGAGTAAGTCATGGAATATCTGTATGAACTGAAAGAAAAGCTCTGCAAGGAGCTGGAGGAATATGCCCAGAAGAGCAACATGAACGCTGGGGACCTGGAGATGGTCCATAAGCTGACGGATACCATCAAGAACGTGGACAAGATCGTGATGCTGGAGGAGGGCGGTTACAGTCAGGCAGCTGACATGGACTCTCCTTCCAGCTATGCCAGAGGCTCCAGCTATGCCAACCGTGGCAAGCACTATGTCCGAGGCCACTACAGCCGGGACGGCGGCTACTCCCGTGACGGGCGCGGCGGATACAGCCGCGACGGCTACTCCCGTGCCCGCGGTTATTCCCGCAGTGAGGCGAAGGACTCCATGATGGAGCAGCTGGGCGCTATGATGGAGGACGCATCCAATGACCGGGAGCGGGAAGCGATCCGGATGTGCATGGAACATCTCAATCAGGAATAATTTCCACAAAACAAGGGGGCCGCTTGCATAGCGGCCCCTTTTGTTGTATAATTGTTGTACAACTTGATAACAAGCTAGAGCGTTCAGCGCCAGAGTTCGGAGTGATCCGGGCTTTGGCGCTTATTTTTTTGAAATTGAGGTGAAATTGATATGGCAGCTGCAGAAGAGTCTATCCGCGGGAAAACCAGACCGGATATGTCCAGAAACGAGGGACTGGCCGGACAGACGGTCACGAAGGGAGACTATGAATATACCTATGATGACAATGGGTATGCGAAAAAGGCCATCAATGTCAAAAACAGGCAGGAACGGGAACAGGAGGGGTATGGTGGAGGCGGATATTCCGGAGGCGGAGACTCTTCCTATTATGACTCTCTCCAGCCCACGGACCTTTCTGGGTACCTGAATGACATGTACAAAGCCTACACGGACGCACAGCTGGCGGCTCTGAAATCGGCATACGAACAGAATTTGGCAGGGTTGCAGGCGGACGCGGAGAAAATTCCAGGCATTTACCAGGGCGCCCGGAATGAAGCGGCGTCTCAGAATGATATTGCCCGGATGGCCTTTAACGAGTACGCAAACGCACGGGGATTGAACACTGGCACCAGCGGACAGGCGGCGCTTGCCAGTTCGGCCACGCTGCAAAGCAACCTCACGGACATCTCCACAAAGGAGTCCGATGCCATTGCGGAAAACGCCCTGCAACAGCAGCAGCTTGCCATTCAGTACCGCAATGCGGCAGTGCAGGCGCAGGCGGAAGGGAACTACCAGATGGCCCAGGCCCTGTACAATGAGTATGTACGGCAGGACAACGCCGCCATGCAGACGGCACAGCTTGCCCAGGAGCAGGCCAACTGGGAAGCACAGTTCAACGCTGGAAACAGCCAGTGGCAGCAGCAGTTTGACGCTTCCCAGCAGGAGTATCAGGACAGCCTCGCGGCTCAGAACCGGGAATATGCCTATAATCTGGCGATGACGATGCTGGCGGCTGGCGTGATGCCGGACACCAACACTCTGAACGAGGCTGGGATTTCCACAGCCGACGCGCTGAATATGCGGCTTGCTGCAATGTCTACTGGTGGTTCGGGCGGCGGGAGGGAAAGCCCTGAAAGAAGCTCTGATGTGGATGTGCCAAACGAAAATGAACCGGGGTTGGTATCTCCTTCCGGCAACCTCCATAAAGCTGATCGGGACACAACCATTAAAAATGCCGTTGCTTCCGGGAAACTCGGTGGAGGCGGAATCTCTCCAAACGAATTTAACGCACTAGGCAAATCCTTGGCGGCGCAACTTGCTTCCGGTAATGAAAATACCGCTTTGGGGAATGTCACAAACAGATGGGGCGAATTGTCCGCTTATCAGAAGCAACAACTAGCCGAGCTGTTCGCCAAATATGACATCTCGTTGTCTGACTAAAGAGGTGAAACCATGCCGACATTTAAAAGGATCAGCACAGGCGAGACACTGACATACGACCCTGATCCGGTAAGAAGCCGTCCGAATGTTGAGGCGATTACGACCAAGCCGAAAACAAAGGCCGGAAAGAATACCATTACCGGCAAGATCAGCGGCACGGCAAAATCTCAGCGGAAAGTTGCCGAAGAAAAGACGAAGCCGGATACGCTTCTAAATATCCTGATGCGAGACACCGGCCACATCAGTGAAGTGGTGGACAGCACCACCGGGCAGGTGATCTCCACACCGGAGGCGTCCCGCGGTGGAAGTATGCTCAAAGGCGCTGCACAGGGAACGGCGGCGGGCTTTACGAGTACCGGCGGGACCTTCCTGGACCTGCTGCGTTCCTATGATACTGCGGGCAGCTCCTACACCCGGCGGGCCAACCAGGAGGAAGAGAATGCGGCCCACTACCGGGAGATGCTGGAGCGTGGGACGCTGGATGATGGAACACCCATCACAGCATCCATGCGGCAGCAGTTGGAGATGCTTGCCTCCCGTGCAGACAGCCGTTCTACCGGATACCGTGACGCAGCTGTGAAGCAGCACACTCCCATTGCACGGGCCACGCAGTCCGTATATGATACGGCGGACCGTCTTGCGGCCCAGTCGGCACAGAACATCGCGGAGGCCAAGGAGGGGCTTGGAAGTGTCGGTCAGTTCGCGGTCGACGTGGGCGTGGCCGGGACGCAGTTGGCGGGGGACGCTCTTCTGGCGGCTCTCACTGGAGGGAGTGCGCTTGTTCCCATGGCTGTCCGTGGCTTTGGTTCCGGGACGCAGCAGGCACGGCAGGAGGGAGCGACGCTGGGGCAGCAGGTGGCCTATGGCGCAGGGAGTGCGGCGCTCAGTGTAGCGACAGAGAAGATCGCCAACGTGGCCGCTCCGCTTCGGCGGACCTTCGGTTCCGGTGTTCTGGACAATGCTATCGCAAAAGCAACCGGACGCCTGGGCCAGAGTGCGGCTGGACAGACGGTCCTTTCCGCATTGAGCGAAGGTGGAGAGGAAGTCGTGGAAGCACTGGTGCAGCCTGTTTTGCAACGGATCACCTATGATGAAACCGCCCTGCAGCAATATCAGGACCCGGACTATCTGGCAGACACAATTTATCAGGGCCTGATCGGAGGTGCTTTGGGTGGTGCGCTTGGAGCTGTTGGAAGCATTGGCCGCAGAAACACCGAAAATGCCCAGCGCCGGTCCACAGATGCCGCAAGAACGGCGAAAACGGAACCTGCGCCCGTTTCCATTACCCAGGCGCAGGAGGCCGCAGAGGGAACCACAGGCTTTTTGGAGCCAACGCTTGTTAGCCGTGTACGTCAGTCTATTCCGCATATCCAAAACATGGATCCGGTTGCCGAGGTTACTGGCACAGAAATCCCCCGAAGTGGAAAACTAGTGGATCGGCTTGCCTCTTTCGTCAATGCGATTGGGAATAAGGTCAATCGGCCCGGCTTTGGTGATGTTCTATTCTCTAGGGGGAGAATCAAGTCCAGCATGATCGGACATGGGACAGGCCCTTCCAAAATCGAGACATTTGCGGCCGTCCCGGATGTAATCCGAAACGGCCAGCAGATTGACTATCAACAGAACTGGAAAGGGCGCGGCTATGACACCTACACTTTCGCAGCGCCAATTACCTACCGGGGACAGCCCACGTACTTAGGTGTCATCGTCACGAAGGACAGCGCCAGCAACCGCTATTATCTTCACGAGGTAGTGGATGCAAATGGAGACGTCATCTTTAGAAATGACGAATCCCCCGCATCTACACCAGACGGAACCTCTACCCTTGCGGGTGGCCTCGATACCGTAGTAGACACGGGGGATGGTGCAGGAACAACACCGGGCACTGTCGACACCGTGACAGACGGGCGGGCCTCCCAAGGGGTTCCTGCTTCTGATCCTACTATAGCACCCGGCGCGGAAAATGTCAATTCGGACATTCTTGCGCAAATTCTGTTTGGGGATATCCGGCAGGAAACCGGAGACACACAGGCGCCGCCAACCTATGACAATCTGGGCAGCGCCCGGCGGGGCTTCACCACCCCCGGCATGGAAGGGCAGGAGAGGACCAGCCGCCTTGCGGAGTCCATGCCGTATAATCAATATCAAGAGGCGGCTACCGGCCTTTCCCGGGAGGACTATGCCAAGCTGTTCCGGTATATGAGCCAGACTGAGGGGCAGTCCCTCGCCCGGGCGGAGGAGCTGGTTTACTTCATGCGGGACGGCCAGCGGACCTTCCTGCGAGACATTGACGAGACGGCTTTTCATGAGTTGGTGCAGTCCCTAGATGATGCGACGGCATGGAATGCGCCCCAGATGGATGCCGCCCGGATGATCCAGCAGGAGCTGCAGGGCAGGTCTGCAAACCTGGAAATCCCCTCTGAGGAATATACGGACTTCCTGCGGATCATGCGGGAGCATGAGACTGCCACTGGTCAGGGCGTTCAGGCAAACGCCAAGTGGAGCCGTCGGAACAACCAGAACGGCCAATCTTCGGAGCTGGAAGCGTGGGACAATCTGCAAAACTCCAATCTTTCCGAAGAGGAGAAGCGCAGCACCTTCCAACGGATTGTGAAGTGGGATACGGAGATCGAGCAGGCCACAGAGCCGCAGCAGTTGAAGGACATTATCCTGAACGTTGCACAGCAGCGGGGCGTTTTGAATGGCTTAACTGGTCGGCAGAGCCGGATTATGACCGCGGTTGCAAACAGCAGCTTGGACTCCCTGACATTTGACCAGTTGAAGCAGTTCGCCTATGCTTCCACTTCTGCGCTCAGCACCGACTCTACACCGGCCAACATGGGTCAGAAGATCAAGACTATCCAAATCCTGAACATGCTGTCCAACCCCAAAACGGCGGTGAAGAACATCACCGGAAACACGTCTTTCTACGGCCTGGACGCGCTTTCCATGAAGGGGGCGGCCCTGCTGGATATGGCACTGTCCAAAGTAACAGGGACCCGCAGCGTGGCCTATGAGCGTTCCAATCTGGGGCAGGCAGCCAAGGCGATGCAAATGGCGATTGCAGAAATCACCATGGACGTAGACATGGGCGGTAATCAGAGCCGGTACGGCACCAGCAGCCGCCGGACCTTCAAAGCCAGCGGAAACTTTGTGGACCGCGTGATGTCCATTCTAGAGCGAAATCAGGCATATCTGCTCAACGCCACGGACGAGTTCTACAAGGGCCTTGCCCGCAGCAACGCGAGCCGAACCCAGGCGCTGGTCGACCAGGGGAAGATCAAGACTGCTGACAAGGACTATGCACAGAACCAAGCTGACGCGCTTGCGCGATACCGGACGTTCCAGGATGACAGCAAACTTTCTCTTGCGATTCAACAGGTACATGATGTACTGAATATGGTTGCTGGCGTCGGTGACAGTGGGCGGAGCATCCGCGGCCGTACAGTCCATGCTTTCGGAGCTGGTGACATTGTGGCGCCGTTTACCCGGGTGGCCGGGAATCTGGCATCTCGCGGTTTGGAGTATTCTCCCGCGAACGCTGTCAAGGGAATTGTGGAAATGAGCAAAACCGTGGCGCAGGCTGTCAGCGGTCAGAATGTGGACCCGGCGGCACAGGCCCGGGCCGTCTCTGACACCACCCGGGGCCTCACCGGAACCGCCATTGCTTACGGGTTTATGCTTTTGGCCCAGTCGGGGCTTCTGTCTCAGGCAGGGGATGAGGATGATCCGGACGTAGCGGCGCTGAATTCCAGCGAGGGCATCACGGGGACCCAACTGAATATCTCCGCAACAGAACGGGCTTTGTCTGGTGGGAGCACAGAATGGCAGAGTGGAGACACCCTGATCGACCTGTCCTCCATCGAGCCGCTGAACCTGTTGATGAACCTGGGGACGGAGATGGCAAAGAGTGAAGGGAACCCCATCGTTTCTTCATTTAATGCTGTGCCGAAATCCTTTATGGATGCAACTGCGGAGCTCCCGGTGATGCAGTTCATTGGGAATGCGGCAACGGACATCATCAAATATGGACAGGACCCACGGGAAGTATTGTTGCAGGAGGGGGCAAACACGGTAGCTTCTTCCCTGATCCCAAACATTCTGCGGTCTACGGCCCGTGGGCTGGATGACCGACCCCGCAATACCTATTCCGGGGATACGCTCGGAGAGCAGGTTGCGGACAGCGTGAAGAACAGTATCCCGGGTTTGAGGGAGACACTGCCGGGGTCTGTCAACCCACTGGGGGAGGAAAAGCTGTATCAGGGAGGTACGGCGGACCGTTTACTAAACGCACTTTTGAATCCGCTGGGAGTCAATACTTACAACCAGAGCGAAGTTTCCCAGGGGATGGAGGCGCTTCGTGAGCGGACGGGAGATACCTCGTTCTATCCCAGCAAGAGCGCGCCTTCTGAGGTGTCTTATACAGACGAGGATGGGAACCAGCACAGCAAAGCTCTGACCTATGAGGAGCGGCAGGACTACTTGCGGGATCGTGGTGCCGTCGCACTGACTACGCTGTCCTCCATGATGGGCAGCAGCGCATACAAGAGGGCGAATGATACTACCAAGACGGAGCTTTTGGACCTCTGTAATGACTACGCCAGCCAACGGGCAAAGAAAACGATCCTGGGAGGCGACAGTGTTCCGGCATGGGTGAACAACGCAGAGACAGCGCAGAACGACCTTGGCGTATCTCCGGCGGAATACTTGGCCCTCTATCATCAGTATGGAGCCGGGATCATGTCTGGGACGGCTTATGAGAAAACGAAGCAGGCGGTAGCGGCCGGCTTGACTGTTCAACAATATGTGGATATGAAGAACGGGCTGGATGCAAATGGAAACGGAAGCGTTTCCCAGGCGGAGGCCCGGGCGTATCTGGACCAACAGGATTACAGCCGGGAACAGAAGTCAGACCTCTGGCACATCATCAATAAAAGCTGGAAAAAGAATCCCTATGCATAAGAGAAGCCCCGCCAGACGGCGGGGCCTTTTCTCACTGTTCACTCATAATTGTTTTCAGAACGGGCACGATGCTTTCATAGTATCGGAAGGACGGGACTTCCTTTCCGGGGCAGTTCTTGGCAACGTCATTGACCCATGCCCCGTACTGCTTTGTTTTCAGGTGGTTCCGGTTGGCGAGCATCCCGACCTTGTTTGCGGAGATGCCCAGCTTTTCGCCGATCTCCTGCGCTGAGTAGGTCTTTTCCCCAATATAGGGCAGGGGGAGCAGGTATTCCCCGGTCAGCTCCTTGGTAGCGTGGGCCTGGAGAACCTGTCTGTAAGTACCGTCATACTCCTTCGCCAGACGCTCCAAAAGCTGGGCCTTGCGGACGCGGATGCTCTCCATCTGGTAGTCAGTCATGGGGCGTGCTGTGTACTGCCCCGTTTTGCGGATGCTAGGCAGTACTTCGGAAGTCACCCAGCGCTTGAACTTCTTCGCTCCGGGGAGTTTACTGGATAGCACAAGAGAGTACAGCCCGCTCTCGTTGATGATAGTCATAGACCGGTTCTGACCTACCCCGTCGATTTGACGGGTCAGCTTGTCCTCGTCATCAACATGCTTTCGTAATGCTTGGTCTGTGTCACTGTACCCCAGCGCCGCGGCCACATCCTTGCCCACCAGCCAGGGTTCCCCGTTGATTTCCACGGTGCGGACTTTTCCGAATTCGGGATTGTTGAAAACTTTCAGTTCGTTCATTGTGATACCTCCATAGATTTCTTTTTCATGGTGTTTTTGACGCTGCGCTGGCCTTTCAGAAAGCCGTAGTTGAAAGCAAGTACCGTTGCGCTGAACAACCCTTCGCTTTGCGATACAATGGCCTCCAGTTCTCCCGTATCCATGCCATAGCGTCCGGTTTTCACCTTCCCAAGCATGTCAATGAATGCCCGTGGCTCCATCTTCATCTCAGTCACCTCCCTCCCCGTCGTGGATGGAGCCGACGACTTTTGCCATTCTGATTGTTTGGTAGGGTTTATCATCAATATCTCCTCTTACCGCCCATTGAACAACAAACCTACCGTTCATAAAGTGTACTTCTCGAGGTTCACCATCCCCGTCTCCACAGTCATACGAAAGTATGTCCCCCTCAAAAATCCGCTTCCCATTCTTATCTTTCAGGCCGGTGTACTGGCAGACCGTGGAGGGGTCGACCTCATCAGCCACTCGGCACCCGTTGTTATACCAGTGGATAATGGTGCTATCTTGGAGCTGATTCAGGTCTCCATATACCCATTTTCCATCGCTCCACCGCTTGGCTTTGAAAAGGATTTCTCTCATTGGGCACCTCCGATGATCTCGTCAAAGGTATATACCTGACCCTTTTCAACAGACGGGAACAGATGTCTGGTGATTACTTCTCTCTGAAAATATGTGCCGTCTACAATTTCCAGGCACTGCGTCCATGCACCATCGTATTTTATTGCATTGATCTCCGGGAGCAAAACTTTGATTGCCTTCGCTCTCTCCGCCTCCTGCTGGGTGAAGCGGGGCTTGCGGATGATGCGGTCGGGGTAGTTGATAAGGTCTAATGCAATGCAGTCTTGAACGTCCCCATCTTTGTCTTCTATGAGCCCTTCCGGGGTAATGTGATATGGATTGCAGTACGAATCTGCAATGTAGAATTGTTCTCCCACCTCAACCCCCAGCACCTCGCAAATTCTCGGCTTGTCCATGTTGGCCTCCTCCTTTTGCGACTTATTTGCAACCTGATTGCAACTTATTTGCGACTGGTCACAATCATCCTCCACCACCTCATAGCCCATCAGGCGGGCGGCTTCGTAAGGGTTGGCTCTTACGTATTCATGACACGGCTTCTTTGTCCCTGCGTATTGCTGCACGGGTTCCCGAAGCTCGCAATAGTCGCAATCTTCTTTGCTATCGCAAAACTGCGCTAATGCCTGTTCAATGGTAAGTGCGACTTCGCCCGTCTTACTCCGAAACTTCATGCTCGTCCTCCTTGTCCATGCGAGCCCCGCAGGAAGGGCAGTAATCATATTCTCTATTCCCATTTACAAAAATCGCTTTCCGGTATGGGACTGTGTACTTACACTCACTGCATTTAAAATAGTGGGCACGAGGATATTCAACCCATTTCCCGTGCCTCACCTCCGCAACGTCGGCGGCGGGAACAGCAGATAGCGCGTCCCGACACCTTCTGGCAACCAGCTCATCGCAATCATCATGCATCTCATATTCCTGCCGCAAAACTTCAAGTTCCTGCACGGCAAGCGCCCTCTCGATGTACTCCTTCATTCGCTCCACCTCCGTTCGTGATCGTCCACAATCCGTTGAATGATTTCCAACTCTTCATCTGTCAGCGTCCGGTTCCACGCAATGGAGAAATCGCCCGTACACCGATTCGGGCAGGCCGTACACTCGCAACGGTTGGCGTTGCTGGTATCATTCACCCTGAATGGGCAGCTGTGGTTATAGCAGTCAGTTCTAATCCCTAATTCCCGTTCGACAAATTCAGCGGGATACATCGGCGGTATAGTTTTATTCTCCATCCTGCTCCCTCCGTAGTGCGGCCTCGGCCTCCTCACGGGTCAAAAAGACGGTCTTGCCAAAATCTCCAGGTGTCAAATGACCGCACCAAATCGGATATGTAATCTCTCCATCTCCGTTAATCTGTACGCCATCTTCTGGTGGCAACCAATCTCTTAATTCAGCCACAAGCTTTTCGTAGTCCATCAGGTGTCCACCTCCACTGGCTGCTTCATCCACGCCAATGCTGCCTGTTTGCACCCTTCATAAATCGGAATGTTTGGATAAGCACAGATGAAATTGCATACTCCGCCTTTTTCATGCTCACAACACTTACAAAAGTCGGCTCTGAGGAAAATGCTCGCCAACTCCTCGTCGCTCATGGCCCGGATGCGGTCTGCGTTGGTCAAAACTCGCCCCGGTTTGTACTGTGAGCAATCCACAATTTTGGAGGTTGTCCCGGCGTTATGGCAATCAGCTTTGCAAGTAATACAAGTCGGTTTCATGCGTCCTCCTCTCCCTCCGGCTGGTGCTTCCCATCGTCAATCTCAAATTTGATTTTCATTTGCGCTGGGCATAAATCGACCTCCGGCCTGCGCTTTCCTGTCCAACGCAGACCGCCAGCCTGTCCCACGCATTTCCACCCGGCGGCTTTGAGACTTGTCCCGCTCTCTGTGTCGAGTATGTAGGTGATGAGCTTGTGATAGCCCATCGCCCGGGCTGCCCGCCAAGCTGCGGCATAGAGCATACTGCAAGCGTTATGTGTTCCATCGGTACAGAGACGGTTGACCTCCAGTGTCCACCCGTCGTCCAAATATCGGCTGACAGGGCGCCCCACAATGGCGACACCCACGATATTCTCACCGTCGGTACAGCCAATCGAAAACTTATGCCCCGTGACTGGTTTGTGATGCCGGTGGTGCTGTTCCACAAAAGCGTTGGCTTCCTTGAGCGTAACAGGGCATACCTCAAGCATCAGCTTCTCCCTCCAGCGGGCGGCGGTAGGCGAGCCAGTTCTCGCCGTATCTGTAATCCTCGATATGCTTTGCATAAAACGGATCAAGGATATTCCAATGTGGCGGGGGGCTTTCTTCCCGTAACCCAACATGCCAATACGGTTGTCCTCCCATCTCCCGCAGCTCCTCCAGCGTCAGCGGCTCGTTCGGCAGGGTGAGGGTGGGCATAGAGCGCACCTTCTCCAGAAATACCTCCCCGATCTGCACGGTTGCTGGATGGCACGCTTGGTCAATGATTTTCTCGCACCATCTTTTAAGTGCGTCTCCGTCAATCGGCCTTGCCATCTTTCAGCGCCTCCCTTCCGATTTATGAAAAACAAATTTCAGCAGCCACAGAATCAGCCATATTCCAGTGGCGGTAGGCAAAGAAAACCGGATGGAAAAGCACATTGTAATGAGCTTGATAATCCCGACTGTAAATGCCCAACTTATTGCGTAGCCAACAATCAAGCCAATTACAATAACTAAGCCTTTACGCATCTTTCGGCGCCTCCTCAGTCGCAATCATCTCGATTACCGGAACGACTTCAAAGTCTCTGTCCCATGAAGAACAGCCGCTTCTAGCCTGCGCCTCAGAACGATATGTCTTGACGGATACGTCTTTTATTTCGGATATGGGACGAAAACTAAAATTCTTTGCTAGACCGCACCAGACCTCTGTTCTGTTTTTCCGCATGACCACATAGCGCTTGCGCTCAATCCGCATCGTTCAGCGCCTCCCATCTCTTTCTCATTTCTTTCCACGCCTCCAGGGTGAGGGGGCGGCCGCAAAATCTGCAAAAATGATTCTGGGCATAGAAAATGTCGTCACTTTCAATTTCTGGTCCTTTTAAGTAGCTCATTCCCCATCTCGTAACGCATACAGCAGTACGATAATCTTGAACACCGTCATTTTTGCAGAAACTACACCCCGGCCACACCCGCTCCAGCTGCTCCTGCGTGGGTGGGGTGAGGGCGGAGAGTAGGGTATCAACCGTTTCATCCGTCAGGTCAAAAGAGTGCCTTAGCACTTGCCCGTATTCCATCGGCTCATATCCCTGATACTGTTTCAACAGCCTAACCGCTTCTTCTCGCGTCATGGCTGGGCATCCCTTTCCATCTTCTCTTTG
>ERZ1673747.1190-NODE-1190-length-28984-cov-11.341941_pt1 | contig 28984 bp, 20 predicted proteins | sample MGYA00580220_ERZ1673747 | MGnify/ENA primary metagenome ERZ1673747 (study PRJEB41218, sample SAMN15661769) | gut metagenome | host: Homo sapiens | place: Canada: London | collected 2015-08-20/2019-03-30 | study: EMG produced TPA metagenomics assembly of...
TTGTAGATCGGACGGCGAAGGTCAAGCATCTTGATGATACCAGCCGGACGAAGATCAAAGTTCTCACGAACGATCTCAACAAGCTTAGTCTCAGAAAGCTTACCTGTTCCGAAGGTATTCACACTGACAGAAGTCGGATGCGCAACACCGATCGCATAGGAAAGCTGGATCTCACACTTGTCAGCAAGACCGGCTGCAACAATGTTCTTTGCAACATAACGTGCAGCATAAGCAGCAGAACGGTCAACCTTTGTGCAATCCTTACCGGAAAAAGCACCGCCGCCGTGACGTCCTGTTCCGCCGTAGGTATCAACGATGATCTTACGACCTGTCAGACCACTGTCACCGTGAGGTCCGCCGATAACAAAACGACCTGTCGGATTGATGAAATACTTCGTATCCGCATCAACCATATCAGCCGGAATGATCGCATCAAAAACATACTTCTTAATATCCTCATGGATCTGCTCCTGAGTAACATCCGGATCATGCTGTGTAGAGCATACAACAGCATCGATTCTCTTCGGCTTGCCAGCCTCATCATACTCAACAGTAACCTGAGTCTTTCCATCTGGTCTTAAATATTTCAGAGTGCCGTCCTTACGAACCTTTGTCAGCTGCTGAGCAAGCTTGTGAGCCATGTTGATGGCATATGGCATATACTCCTCAGTCTCATTGGAAGCATAACCAAACTGAAGACCCTGGTCACCGGCACCGATGGAATCCAGCTCGTCCTCATTCATATCGTCCTCTTTCTGCTCAAGAGCCTTGTCAACACCCATAGCGATATCTGTGGACTGCTTGTCAAGTGATGTGATAACCGCACAGGTATCTGCGTCAAAGCCATAATCCGCATTGTCATATCCGATCTCACGGATAGTATCGCGAACGATCTTCTGGATATCAACATTAGCCTTGGTTGTGATCTCGCCCATAACAAGTACAAGACCTGTTGTAGTAGCAGTCTCGCAGGCAACACGGCTCATCGGATCCTGTGCCATCATAGCATCAAGGATCGCATCGGAAATAGAGTCGCAGACCTTGTCAGGATGACCCTCAGTTACAGATTCAGATGTAAATAAAATTTTCTCCATGATCTTCTCCTTTTGTAATAAAACAATGGTTATATACATAAAAAACAGCCCGTACAATCCGGACTGTTTAAATTCTGTAAACAATCCTCTTATTGTTCGATTGCTCGCTCAGGTTGGCACCTTCCTGGGTTATCCGGGGTTGCCGTGGCTTCATAGATCCTTTGTATCTCCACCACTCTGAATAAAAGGCTATCTTTTATGAAATTTACTGCAACACATACAATATACTTATCATACCAAAATGTCAAGAGCAATTTTCGATAAAAAATATCACCCGCTGCTTTTTCATCCCCAATACGTAAATATTCCAAAAAAAGAACCGGGCATCCACATCGCCCGGTTCTTCCATTGATCATCCTTCAGAACGATCCGTTATTTATTTTTTCTTCTTTCTCTTAACTCCATAAGCTGCACCACCGCCAACAATGATCGCTGCTGCAAGGATTCCAACCCATACGCCGATCGGTGTATCATCGCCGGTCTTTACAGAACGTCTTGCTGTACCGCTGGTATCGTTCGGAGCAGTTCCGCCCGCTGTACCATTATTCGGGATCGGAGTGATCCGATCATTTCCACCATGATTTGCTCCAGGTGTAGCAGTCGGAATCGGTGTCGGCTCGGAAGAAAGACTGTTGGTGATCTCCTTTGTTACAGTATATCGGTTATCATTATTCAGTGTAACCTCACCCTGACCGGTAACTGTATACTTAAAGGTATCATCATCAACCGGATTTCCATCCTTATCCGTCTCCAGAACAGTATAAGTAACACTGTTGATCTCCTGATCCATTGGAAGATCCACCATTACCTGAACACTATCATTCTGTTTCAGAGTCACTACCTTCTCAAGCGTCAGCTCACCGTTACTTTCAGTGGAGAACAAACCTGCATAGAACGTATCATCCACAGTAGAAGCAACACCATCGATCATCACATTCTTCTTAATGTTGATATATCCGTTACGGCTGAATATATCGGAAATCTTTGTATAATAGTTATTTACATAAGCCGCTGCCTCAGTAGCACCACTATCTCCACCGATCACAACCTGATTGGACTTCTCTTCACTCTCGCCATTCAGCTTCGTTACATTGTAGTAGTAAAGATTCTCCTCATCCACCTCGATCTTCGTATTCTGCTGAAGAAGATTTCCATCCTCATCCAGCTCAAATACATAATAGGTGCCATCCGGAACATCCGTCCATGTAGCTGTACCACTGGAAGCATTCTGGATATGGATATCCTTTAAATAATCATCACGGAACGGGATCGTACCTTCCTGATCCGAAAAAACGCCAACCTTATAAGTTACATCCTCTTTCGTTTCCAGAGGAATCACATTGTCGTTCTCATCAACATTATAGATTCTCTTCGTAACCTGGATCTGTGTATGCTGTTTCGTTGAAGTCTTCGGATATGCCTGTACATCATACATCCAGCCCTGCTCCTGATCTGCAAAAGGAACGGAGATCAGCATCGGTGAAACCGCAACACTGCTGTTCGCATCTGTCTGCACCACCAGATACATGCCCTCAGCCAGATCGGTAACAGTAATATTACCCTCTGCATCAGAGGTTCTGGACAGCCCCCACACATCCACGCTTCCGCTGCTGATCATATCTGCCAGCTGCCCTGCTGCTTCATACCAGCCGTCAGCCGTCGTGATGGAACCAAAATCGATTGCTGCGGCAGCCAGTGCCTCATCCAGCACGAAATGCACATTACCATCAAAATTCACACTGCCAACCCTGTAGATCGTCAGCCCTACACCCGGCAGCGGAGTCTGATTTCCTTCCTCATCCGCCTGCTGAACCGTCAACGTCAGATTACCCTTTGTTCCAGCTACATAATCCCCGGCGAAAACCGGCTGCAAAACACTCGTGACCAGCATAGCCGTCAGCATCAGAACAGCCAGAAGGCTCCGGAATATTTTCCCTTGCTTTCTTCTATTTTTCATCGCTCTCTGCCTCCTCTTTCCTTTCTGAAAGCTGTTTCATTCTGCGTTTTTTATCCTTGCGGCGGACAATCAGGTAAATCAGCAGAATCAGAATAACAAGCGCTGCCGCACCGCCGGCAAGAACCCTCTTCGGATCCACAACCGCAAGCTTCTGCGGAATCGTTTCGTCATTCTTAGTAACTTCTTCCTCCACATACTTCGTCCGAATACCACGAACAAGAAGTCTGTGGGTATTCACCGCATAAGGCGTACACGTAACCAGTGTCACATGATCCTCGCCCTCAACAATATCCAGCTCACTGGTCTCATCCGGAAGCACCGTCTTGATCTGATCCACCTTGTAGGCCAGATTCTTGCCAAGAATATGCAGGATAAAAATATCTCCCTTTTCCATCTGATCCAGATCTGTAAAAAGCTTCGCGTTAGGAAGACCTCGATGCGCCGCCAGAACCGCATGGGTGCTCTTGCCTCCGATAGGAAGACTGGTGCCCTCCACGTGGCCCACACCCTTTTCCAGCACGGTCTTGCTCAGTCCGTGATAGATAGCCAGCTTCGCTTTGATCTTTGGAATCTCGATACTGCCCATCAGTCCGTCACCGTTAGGATCCAGGACTCCGTCATAGGGATGACTCAGTTCATAAGTATCCTCTTCCTCAAAAGCATCTACAATGGCATTCACCGGATGCTCGGCATTATACTCCTTCGCCTCTTTCCACAGCCTGTCATAGTCGTTGTCCGAAAGCTCCGTTACCGCTTCCTCGTACTTACTGACCAGCTGGGCATTACGATACTGGTTCCACATATCACTGATCGTGGGATAAAGGAACACACCCGCACCCGCCAGAAACACCAGGGCAATAATGATGTTCAGGACAACATTACTCTTTTTCTTTTTTTTCTTTTTAGCCATAAACTATTTCCTGCGTCGTTTTTTGTTCTGAGCTGAATTGATACCGGCAACCAGGATCACCGCGATCACAATTCCGATCACAACACAGAGAGCAAGCATCGGAAGCGTCGGATTGGTGATTCCGGTAACCTTCTTCTCTGTTTTCTGAACCGCCTTCGCAGCCTTCATCGGAACTCTGTGTCCCCTCACCAGAAGTCTGTGCGTATTCACCGCATAAGGCGTACACGTAACCAGCGTTACATAATCATCCCCATCCGTGATACCCAGAGACTCTGTCTGCTCCGGAAGAACGGTAAGAATCTGATCCACCTCGTAGGCAAGCGTCTTACCCAGCACATGCAGGTAAAAAACATCTCCCTCTTCCACAAGATTCAGATCTGTAAAAAGTTTCGCACTTGGAAGTCCTCTGTGTGCCGACAAAATACAATGGGTACTCTTGCCGCCAACCGGAAGACTGCTGCCGAACAAATGACCGGCACCCTTCTCCAGAGACTCATCTGTCGTGTAATGATAGATTGGAATGCTCACATCGATCACAGGAATCTCCACATACCCCATCATTCCATCACCATTCAGGTTCAGAAGAGACTCATATGTACTGTCCGTCTGGCCATCCCTCACGGAAAAAGCATCCGGCACACTTTCCTGCTTGATCTGTTCGTTATACTCCTGAGCTGCCTTCCACATGCTGTCAATCTTCTCCGAATTATCATCCGAAGAAACACTGCTGCTATAATTACTGATCAGCAGGCTGTCCCTGTACCGGTTCCAGGCATCACTGACCATTGGATACAGCAGTATGGACAACCCTATCAGAAACAGCAAACCAAGTCCAATATAATTTTTCTTCTTATTCTTTCTCATAGGTTTCTCCATACTGTTGTATTACCATTCCGGCCCCCGAAGGGGCCGGGCGGTAATGATTTCTTCAACAGAATAATCAGAAACTATTCTGTCTTAATACTTGCTTTGTCGTTGCTTATAAATAATTTTTGAATTGAATCAATCCGGCAATCAAATGATTACTCCTCAGATCCTTTTCTGCGGCTGATGAAGAAAGCACCAGCAGCGCCAGCCATAACTACAACACCGATGATAGTGAAGAGGTATGTTCCCATGCCACCTGTGGATGGAAGGGAGCTGAGTTTGGTATTCTTAATCTCATAACCATTCGTACTTCCTTCAACTTTAGGAGTCTCAGCATTTGTTACTGTGAAGTTTGCAGCTATCTGACCATCAATTTTTACAGACCATGTCTTCAACATTCCATTATCATAATGAGTTGCTTCAATTACAACAGGATATACCTTAGTATTAATAGAATATCCCGTTGGAGCAGAAATCTCTTTCAGATAGTATGTTCCTGCTGCAAGGCCTTTCATATGAAGTTCTCCATCTTTACCAGAAACTGCCGTTCCATTAAATACCTCATTGCTATACTGCGTCTTGCAAGTTTCATCTGTATACAGTCCAAATTTAGCTCCTGAAAGTTTACTAGAGTTCTCTCCTTCACCAACTTTGGTAACGATGCCCTTACCATTTACACTTCCATCAAGCTCAAATGTATAAGTATATGTCTTCTTTTCTGGAATATTTCCATCATTACCATCTGTTTTAGAATCTTTTGTATAATTTAATTTAACACTGTTGATATTTGCATTCTCATTTACTACTGCATTTTCATTTAATTTAGCCTTATAAGTAATGACTGCTGACTGACCTTTATAGCTGTTTAATTTATACGCTTTATCTACTACAAAATCTACAGTTAACTTATTACCATTCTCTGTTGTTGGCTCGGTTAAACTATAATTTTCTGATGATAATGTAGTCAATGTAGTACCTTCTTTAATTTTTACAGATAAGGAATTCTGTACATAAGTTAAACCACTACTTAAAGTATCGACAACATTAAGCTTTGGATAATTACCACTGTAAGCAGGAATTGGATTAACAGTTACTGTGTATTCAATCACAGAACCAATATTCTGTGTTCCGCCAAGTCCATTTTCTGTCTTTGTTTTACTACCAGAAATTACTTTAGTTACATTTGGTGCATCACTCTTTTTAACCCAAGTAACATCACTTGTAACCGTTGTTGTCATCGTTACATCACCAGGACTAAGTACGTTCTGACCATTAGAATTTTCATAATTAATGGAAGCTACTGCCACATTATAAACTTTTGCCTCAGCACCTGTTACACAAATAAGATACATTCCAACAGACTGACCTGTTGCTACATAAGAACCATCTTGCTGTTTATCCAAAACAATACCAGCTCCTAAATCAGTTCTTGCAGCAATACCAGATAATTCCTCTACTGTTGGAGACGTCATGTCGTTAAGCTTATACTTATTGTCATATCCTATGAATTCTCCCTTGTTTCCATATTTTGCTTCTACAATAGGATACGCTTTAACACTAATTGTTACATTCTCTTCAGCATCTACGCCTCTTACCGTAATTGTTCCTTTATCAGCTGAAGTTCCCGTTGCTGGTGTTGTAGTAGATACTGTCTCATCAGCAAATACTGCTGTGCACATAGACAACACCATAACCGCTGCCACTAATAATGCACCAATCTTTTTAAATAAATTTTTCATAAGGTTTGCTCCTTTCTTTCTCTGCATTTTTCTTTTTCGCCCTTCATCGGCCATTTACAATTAATGTGTTACGATCTCTTTGCTTCTTCCTCCCTTCGTTTATTATTTATAAACAACAGGAGTGCAGTTGCAAGAATCGCTACACCACTGATTGTAAATCCATAGGTTCCCGGTCCACCGGAGTTTGGTAAGGAATATACCTTCTGATTTTCGATGGTTAATACCGGAGTTTCGGAATCTGTTGCTAAACTCCACATAGGATGTGCGGAATCCTCTATAAGATCTTTTCCTTGAGCATCGGTGAGTGTAACATTTCCTTGAGCTACTTTGAAATAAATCTCACTGGACAATACCATATATCCTGTCGGTGCTGTGATCTCTTTTAATTTGTAATACCCGCTTGTCAGTTTTTTCAATTCAACTGAATTTTCGCCACTATTCAGAACCTCAAAATTATTATAACCGTCTTGTACCGGACTCCAATTACCTTGGCTGTCTTTCTTTTTCAGTTCGAATTTCGCACCGTTAAGATTAGTTCCATTGTTATCTGTTTTCTTAAGATCAAGGTTCGTAACCATCTCATTTATGCAAGAAGCAACACCTTTCACACCGCCACCATCATCTGATGTATACGCATAATCATTCGTAATGACATTAATTCTTTTCTTGTTATTACCAAGTGTAAAAGTAATTGCTCTGTTATTATTATCTGATGAGCTTTGACAATCTGTCTGCTCGTCGCCAGTAGTAACAACATCAAATGCTTGAATTGTATATCCCTCTGCATCTGCTTCCGTTACAGTGTAAGATCCTCTTGGAAGATTCTCTAATTTTGCAACTCCACTAGTCTTATTAGCTTCAACTTTCACATTCAGTGGACTACCAGAAACATCATTTCCAGCAGAATCCTTTACATTAAATGTAAACGTTCTGTCTTCTGTGGACGCTTCTGTCACATTCTTTATAATCTGAATCTGACCGCTGATGACATTGATTTTATAAGTGCCATATAAATTCTCATTATTATTTTTATTATGAGCTTTTTCATTTCCCACAGAATGTGCTATTCCATCACTAGTGGTTGTATTGGTATTGCTATCATTACTTGGCTTTTCAGCGGGTTTATAAATCACTTCCAGATAATACTCTGTAGTATCAGCAGGTGCTGTCTCTATTACGTTCGTTACATCTTCTTCAATATCTACTCTTTTTCCTGATGCATCTATTTTGTACCACTGATACGTGATTCGACCTTGTGCATCATTGGCGCTTATCGTACCCTGTTCATAAGACGTAGTACCTGAAGTATCAAACATCGCATTTTGAATAGCAGCTACTGTTGGTACTGTTGTATCCCCTTTGTAGATAGTGATTTCTTTATTCTGAATCAGCAGATTCACCTTAACGTTTACCGTAGGCTGATCCAATACTTTCTCCAAATCTCCTACGCTAATCTTAGAATCAGGGGAGACGTTGGTAGGAATATTGTTACCACCGATGAAACTATCTTTTGCTTTTACAGTAATGGTTCTACTCCAGCCATTTGTGTTATTTGTCGTGTGTTTAATGGTCTGATCAGTCCACTGTACCTGATAAGTACCGTCATTACGCTTTGTTACAATCCCACCATCATTACCTCCATCTACAATTTCAAATCTACTGTCGATCACATCAGTAATTGTTGCACCGGTAATGTCAACGTTCTTATTAATTGTACTACTGATACTCTGGAAAATTTGTGTAAGCGATGCTGCATCATCTGCTGTTTTTGCGCAATCTGATGATGACGCAATTCCTGGATACTTTTTATTATTATACGTACCACCAGACAAGAACGTCTTCGCACGACTTTCCCCCTTACCAAGTGCAAAGCCTATGGTATATACTGTATATGAATCTTTTTCATTCTTCCCATTTCTTAAGCCTGTTTTTAATTCGCTTGCCTGAGTTTCAGCAGCTTTTTGTGCCTCCTTATCCCAACTATCACCATCTCCAGTCGGCTCACCATCGGTGAACAAAACCACATACTTAGGATTTGTATCAACCATAGCATCCAACTTGTTCTTTGCATCCTCAAGTCCTACCGCAGGATCCGTACCTCCATTCGCATTCAAATCATTAACGAAATTTTTAAGCACCGTTACATTTGCACTATCTTCAGTACCTACTTTGCTACCTACTTCTACCAGACTTTTAAAGCTTCCATGATCACCATAACCTTCGCTGCTGAATACAGTAATACCAATTTTACTCTTCGGAGATTTCTCCGCTGTATCATCTATAAACTGATTTACAGCATTCTTAAGTGCATCAAGTTTGGTTTCTGTTGAACTAGTTCTTGTATATATTTTACAATTACTATATTTAGAATCTGTTGCATCATACCACTTTTCATCATCGCGCACAAACCATCTATATTCCTGGTTATTTTTGTCCCATCTGTACCTCATTCCTTTATAAGAACCATCCACATAAATATAATATGATGAGCTTCCAGTATACAACCCACTTCTTACAGTAGATGTATTATCCCCTTTAATATCATACGAATAAGAAGTAATCTTATCTTTCATCGATCCGGACACATCCAATACCAACATGATATCTGCCACAGGCGTTTTCGTTTCAATTACGGGACTTGTACTTGTGGATGTTGCATTAATAGTAATGTCATAGGTTCTCTGATCCCAGTCTTTCACTTTAGCCGTTTTGCTAGTCGTCATACTGGAGTTGATAATTTCCTCCGGAGTCTCATTTACAATCGAAGTAACTGTATTATTTGAACTGTCCTTCAACGTTGCTGTCTCATTGCCTTCCGTTACATCCACTGTCCATACTTCATTGGAAGCTACATATCCATTAGGTGCCTGAACTTCTTTCATGTAATAAGTTCCTGGGAAAAGCTTGTCAAATGTTACTGTTCCGTCTGCTCCAGATGTTGCCATTTTTAATTCTGTTGTACAGGTATCGTCTGTATACAGTTTGAATACAGCGCCTGGAAGAGGGGTATTTCCATCTTTCTTAACTTTAGTAAATGTCAGTTTTGCAAGATCCGTTGTTGTAACTGATGAAACTTCTGCATTTGGAAGTGTAAAGTTCATCTTACAGTTGGATAAACCTGCGCCTCTTTCCAGATAAAGAACTGTTAACGTATGCCATTCTTCTTTCTGATCTGGAGTTAATGAAGCTCTTTTGGCATCTTTATCTGATGTACCATTCGCATATGCTTTACCAAACAATTTTTCCCATAAATCGACATTTGCAGAGGCAGCATTATGAATTCCACCAAGGTCAATAATAACATTACCATAATCAACTGTACCATCTTTTTTTGTCTTTCCACCATCAAGAACGACCCACATATCATCGTCACCCTTGAAACTGTAGTTCAGATCTCCAATGTAATCTTTCAGCTGGAATCTAATTTCATAACGCATTCCAAAATAATAATTATGAGGACCATTATAAGTCTCATTATTTATGTTCGAATCACTTTTATATTTTTTACTGTACTCTTCATAAGTCACTTCGTCCAACGGGAAGAAGTTATTACCAGTCTCGTAATCATAACCGTGCTCTTTTGCAACATCTTTTCCTGAATTATTATTTACCTCCTTCAGTGTATAAGTATCACCACTTCTTTCAAATCCGAGGTTAAAATCCGTATATACTTTTCTTAAACTTTTCCCTGTTTCATTGTCATTCTTATCTGAATTCACGAATAGACCTGGCTCTGGATAGTTAAATACTACTGAATTATTTTGATCTATTCCTTTTAACAGTCCCTTTATAACTGCGTCTGATTCTGTCCAGTCATTAACAAGGTGGCCATCTTTACTCCACGTGTATTGATACTTATTCCCATACTGATGAGTATAAGCTCCCATTGTTATCCTTTGCGATGAAGCATTACTCGAATAACTGTCATTCTGATTTATTGAAGGATATCCATACTGCCAAGTCTGTTTATCTGCTACAGCTTTTACCGTATAATCATAGAAAGTAGGTTGTCCGACAGTTGTTCCTGTTGAAGGATTATAATATACTTTAACAGTTGCATTCTGTGCCAGATAAATCTTTCCTGAAGAATCCGGAGTTGGCGCTGTTTCCCCGCTATTTGTTATTACTTCTACATGGTCAATATCCCAATTAACAGCTTTCTTACAATTAACCTGCTGGCCAACTGTTAAATTTTCCCACTTATCATCTGCATAAATTTTATTATGTGTAGCATTGTCATAATGTTCTACTGTAACATTAATAGTTCCATCATTTTTTTTATTTACAATTACATAAGTAGAAAAATGCGTAGTCTCGAACTCAACATCACCATTCTTGGCAACGCTGCCATCCATATTTTCAACGTTATCATTCTCGTCTACGTGATATACATCTGCATCCTTGATCTTCTTCTCATCATTCAGAGATACAGATACCTTCACTGTAGCACCTGGCTGAACCTCTTCGCCGTCCACCAGGAATTTGATATCGTAGGCGTGGATTTTCTCAATGGCTTTCTTTTCTTTGATTGCTTCTTCGGTGATCTGGTCTTCGGCTTCCTGACTGAGTTCTACCGGTGTTACGGAAAGCTCTGCGTTGTCCGGAAGGTCTGCCGGATCGGTAAGGGTGACTTTTACATTGACCTCGTCACTCTTGTAATCATATCTGGTGATCTCAGGCTGAATTTCTTCTTCCTGCACATCCTCAGGCTCTTCTGCCTCATCACTGCTGTCAACAACCTGTGCCATATCACTTCTTATGTAAGCCTCGGTTCCTTCCCAGGAAACCTTGTACCAAGTTGCTCCGTCCTCTGCTGTTACGGTATCCAGAAGTGTGAGCTGTGTTCCTGCGTTTACAGTTGCCAGAACCTCTGCCTCGATAGATGGGCTGACACGAAGATTCGTATCGTCTCCCAGAACCTCGATCAGGCTTGTCTCACCATTCTCATCTGCTGCCGGAACATCCTCCGGGCTCTCAATATCCTCTGCCGGTTCTTCCACCACATCCGGATTCTCTGCCGGCGCTTCGGTAGGTTCAGCATCCGGATTCTCCGCCGGAGCCTCAGAAGGCTCTGCATCAGGAGTTACCTCCGGATTCTCTGCTGCCGGTGTCTCAGCTGCATCCTGCTCAGGCTCGTCCGAAATATCCATTCCGTCCGTAAGCTCCTCTGATGCGATAGACGCCTCGTCCTCATTACCGGAAACAGCTTCCGCCTTGACATCTGCTGTCTCAGGAGAATCCCACATAACGGCAAAAACAGCTGCGTTGCCAGTCTCAACCTGAAGTGTCTGGATCTGTTTGCCCTCGTTGACATTCAGAACCTTCAGATCCTCGTTGGCCTGTAAGGTGTTAACATCAGTATCACCGGTACTGCTGTTATAATGAAGCTTCTCAACGGTTACACTCGTGCTGGCTGCATCGGTAAGCTCCGGTGCTGCCGGTGTCTTGTACTCAAAAGTTACTCTGACTCTGCCGTTCGGCTCGACTCTGTTTCCGTCGCCATCAGCAAAATACACATCATACGCAAAAAAACCTCTCAGGCTGCTGCCCTTGTCTGTAGCTGCTGCTGAAAGCTTCTGAGAAACTGTATCATAAGATACGGATGAATTCTCGTTTACGCCGTCAGCCTTCAATGCTGTATTCTGCGGAAGAGCTCCGTCCTCCAGTGCCTCTGCTGTTACTTTAACAGAATCATTTTCATATGTAAGCGTCGATTGCTGCGCCTGTTCCGTTTCCTCCTGGTCAGCGCTGCTTACATCCGGTGTCGATTCTTCGGCCGCTGGTTCAGATGTAATTTCGCCATCTGTAAATATATCCTCCGTTCCATCTCCGAACGCCTCACTCGCGGAGATCGTATATGCACTTGGCATACAGGATACCATCAACGCCAAAGCCACCATAAATGCCAGGAGTTTTCTGATCTTATTATTCCTTAATTTTTTCATACCTTTCCCGCTTTCCTATGTGTGCATTAACGTGTACTGTATTTCTTATTACTTTACTTCTGTTTATATTCCTTTCTCTTAAAAAAGCTTCATGTTTTTAGCCGGTGAGTAAACAGGTTACACCTTTTCAATATTTTACCCTTATGTGATTGTAATATCAATATACCAGGCATTTTTGGTAAGGATATTGACATTATCAGATGCTATCGAGAATCAGTCTTCAACTCCTCCTTCTTAACTTACTCGTTCACTGGTTCTTTTCGTCTGATTTCCCAATAAAATCTGACTATTTGTGGTATTTATTATACAACACTACCAGTTGTTTTGTAAGGCACGTTTTTTCAAAAAAAAGTGCCTCTGTCACTATTTTAACATGAATTTCTTCAGCTCATCCCGCTTCTTGACATTCAGCTTGCAAAAGATATCCGTAAGGTAATGCTTAACAGTATTAATGGAAATCCCCAGATGCTCTCCGATCTCCTTATTGGTCCATCCCCCACTTGCCAGCATGGCAATAGAAAACTCCATCGTCGACAGCTCCCCCGTAACCTTTCTCCGGTTTTCAGGATTATGAAGCGCCATCCAGCCCCTGCTGAAAGAAAGCACCCCTTTCGTGATCCGCTGATACGCCTCCGGATCCCGGTTCCGGATACATGCCTCGATCAGCCCCCGCAAAAGCCCATGATGCTCAATAAAAGGCTCCAGAAACCCATCCATCTTCGCCAGCTCCCAGCTCCGGAGCATCTCCTCCTGTGTCTCCTGCTTATGCTTCCGGTTGATCGCACACACCGCCATCATACAATGGATATACGTCATACTGATCGGATACGACCTCTCCGCCATAAACAAAGCAGCCTTCCCCATCCCATAAGCACTCCATATCTCCCCGTTAAGATAAGTATGGTGCGCCATCACATACGTGGCAAAAAGCCTCAGCCCCTCAGGAAGCATCCTGCTGTACTCCCCAAAAGCAGGCATCCCATCCGTAGGCAGATGAAGCAAAACCGCCCCCACATACCCCGCCAGAAGACAGGACGCATAAACATCCTTAGGAACCTTCTTCTTCATAGCAATCTTCACACAGGACTGGATCCCCTCCATCCCCCGCTTAGCCGCCGCCACATTCCCCAGCGACAGATTAGAATACCCATACAAAATACACGCCGAAAGCTTCAGCTCAATAACCCTGCTGGACAGATACCCCCTCGTGATCTCACAACACTCCTCCGCCTGCCCCGTAAAATAAAAAAGCTCAGCCCGCGCAATATTCCTCAAATCCACATCCACAAACCCCTCAACAACCTCCCGAGCCCTCCCAGGCTCAAAAGACGAATTCAAAAGCGGCAAAACCACATAATCACACATACAACCCACTCTCCTCCAAAACCCAGGCAGCCCCCAAAAGACCGCCCTCAAAACCAAACCACCAAACCTCCGAAGCCCTCACACAAGCCACATCAACACACATCCGAAGCCCATCTCTCAAGCCACATCAGCACACATCCGAAGCTCTTCTCTCAACCCTCATCAGCACACATCCGAAGCTCTTCTCTCAAGCCACATCAGCATACATCCGAAGCTCATCACACAACCCTCATCATCACACATCCGAAGCTCTTCTCTCAAGTCCCACAAAACAGTCACCAAAACTCCGGATATCAATCAACCAGTCAATCAGGCCAACCATCTTTTTCCATAATTATAATCCAAAATACTCCAAAAATAAATTTAAATATTACACAAAAACACCACACCCTATCCAAAACAGCCTCTATCCCCAATCCCCTCACGACAAAACCCCAAAAAACTCACCCCACCCACATCCAGCGCAGCGCCGATGCCACACCATCTCCCAACACACCACAAGGAAACTCAGCCCCTGCAGCCATCCAGCGCAGCACTGATGGCTCACCCCCCTTCCGTCAGACCACCACTCCCTCCCTCCATTCATCCCACAAAAAAAGAGCCCCCAGGCCCAAACACCCAGGAACTCTCCCCAAAACCAAACAACATCATCTCCCCCTCCGCAGCTTCCTCAGTTCCCTCTCCAACCGATCCGCACGCGCCTTCTCCCTCAACGTATTCGCCCTCTCTTCACTCCGCCCCTGTTCAATCCCTTGGGCGATTCCTTGACTGATCCCCTTATTAATCCACATCTGCTCAATCTCAAAACTCTTCATATACGCCACCGTAACCTTTCCATCCGCTTTAACAACCCTGACCATCTCCAACAGCTCCCTCAAAACATCATTTACCGCATTCACCTCCCTGGTATCCTCCATAAACCGAAGCAGCGCCACCAACTCCTCCGGCACACCTTCACCATCCCCCTTCGTATTCAAAAAAACCGTCCTCATCCCATCATCATACTCCATCTCCGGAATCTCCTCACACATATTCCGGATCGTATACACCATCCTACCCCGATCAAACGGATCATACGAACAGACAAAAATAACAAAAACCCTCTTAAGCTTCCCGAAACCCTCACCCTTCTTCAAACATCGGCTGTCGATGATCGCATGGTAAAACCGCACCCGCTTCGGCAGATCCTTCAGACTCACAACATCACCATTATTATCCGGCTCAATATCAAAAACAGAAGGATCCGCCAAAACATCCATCAGCTCCTCCTCAGCCAGAACATCAAGCCGCGCCCCGCGAAAACCCTCATCCCGGCCACCAAAAGCCCTCTGCGCAACAACCCGCAGCCTCCCGATCTCACGCCCCAGCACCACCTGCAGTAGCAACCTGCAAAACCTCTCACCAATACCAGGAAACGTCATCACCGCGTTAAACAAAAAATCATCCAGAAGATTCATATCCTCAAGCCGCTTCCTCTGCATAAGACTCCTCCTTTCACTATGATGGCAAAAGAAAAAACCTCACACAACCAACCGGCTCCTCCCCGCCATATTTATACAACCAACCATATGGGGATCAGATAGCCGAACGGCCCAGAATGTTCCCAGATATGTATCTTCAGTATAACCACCCCACCAGCAAAAGTCAACAAAAACCCTTCGACAAAAACCGCCAAAACCTCATTCCACTGTATCCACCACCCTCCCGTCAGACCACCACACCTCACACCCCCAAAAAAACAGAACGGACAGACTGCCAGCGGGGCGGCTGCATGGTCGGGACCCGGTGCGTCGGAGTAAGCCGCTGGTCATACTTAGCGCCTGAGGCTTCTGACGGGAAGGTACTCTGCGGCCACAAGCCGCAGAGTAAGCCCCATCTGTCTGAGCCAGGTACGCATCAGCGTACATGGCGAGTTATGGGGCGCCCTGCACGGCAGAAGACTCAGACGCTTAGTATGACCCGGCGAAACGACCGCACCAGGCACGACCATGCAGCCGCCCCGCTGGCAGCCTGTCCGTTCGTCCCTCCCCCCATTCCTCCCACCCACACAAAAAAAGAGCCCCCAGGCCCAAACACCCAGGAACTCTCCCAAAACTCAAATATCCAATTATCATCAATCGTTATCAGTCATCACCCAACACGCAGCCGAAACTTCTGAATCTCCTTCTCACTGGAAACCCTCTCAATCTCAGCCCCAAGACTCCTGAGCTTCTCCTCAAAATTCTCATACCCACGCTGGATATAAACAATATCATCAACAACCGTAACACCCTCAGCAGCCAGCCCCGCAATAACAAGCGCAGCCCCCGCACGAAGATCCGGCGCACTCACACGCGCCCCCGTAAGCTTCCTCACACCATCAATAATAGCAGAGTTCCCCTCCACCTTAATATTGGCACCCATCCGTGAAAGCTCATCCGCATACTTAAACCGGTTCTCAAAAATACTCTCAGTAACAATACTCGTACCCTCAGCCAAAGCCAAAGTAACCGCGATCTGCGGCTGCATATCCGTAGGATAACCAGGATAAGGCAACGTCTTCACATGCGTACGATGAAGCACATGCGGCGCACGGACACGAACCGCATCATCAAACTCCTCAACCTCACACCCGATCTCCTCAAGCTTAGCCGTAGTAGCCTCAAGATGCTTAGGAATAACATTACGAACAGTAACATCACCACGAGTAGCCGCAGCAGCAAACATAAACGTACCAGCCTCGATCTGGTCCGGAATGATCGAATACTCCGTACGATGAAGCGTCTCAACACCACGGATACGGATCACATCCGTACCGGCACCCTTGATATTCGCCCCCATACTGTTCAGGAAATTCGCCACATCAACAACATGCGGCTCCCTCGCAGCATTCTCAATGATCGTACGACCAGCCGCCATAGAAGCAGCCATCATAATATTAATAGTAGCACCAACAGAAACCACATCCAGGAAAATATGGCTGCCATGCAGATTCTCCGCCTTGGCAACAATAGCACCATGACAGATATCAACATCCGCACCAAGAGCACGGAAACCCTTCAGATGCTGGTCGATCGGCCTGCTGCCGATATTACATCCACCCGGAAGCGGAACCTCCGCATGCTTATACTTACCAAGCAAAGCACCCAGAAGATAATAAGAAGCACGGATCTTCTTGATAAACTCATAATCCACGCTGAGATTGCCGATAGTAGAACCGTTGATCTTTACAGTAGACTTATCAATACGCTCAACCTGAGCCCCGATCTCGGAGATCGCCTCAAGCAGAACATTGATGTCCCTAACATCTGGCAGATTCTCGATCAATATAGTTTCATCAGTCATAATGGCTGCTGACAATATCGCAAGCGCCGCATTCTTCGCACCCGCAATATCCACTTCTCCAACCAGAGGATTGCCGCCTTTAATCACATACTGTTCCATAACACACCTCTATTATTTACTCCTCTATGAGCAGAAACTTTCTCTGAATTTACTGCAGGAACAAACGTTCCGCAATACCGTTTTTTAGGTCAGTTGTATATTATAACACATATTTCAGATTTGTAAACAATTTATGACGAAAACCTGTCACAACCCATGACCCGAAACACTCCAGCAAACCGTTTCCACAAGCCAACAGTTACGCCTTATCTCCCCTGTTCTTCAGTGCCTCAAGCACAACCTGGAGACTCCCCTCCAGATCCTTATCCTCTTCATCCACCACAATGTCCGCATATTTCTCATACAAAGGAACACGCTCATCATAAAGACTCGCCAGCGTCTGCCCCTCCTTGAGCACAACACCACGCCCCTTAAGATTACCAAGACGCCTGGAAAGAAGCTCCAGCGAGATCTTAAGATACACCACAACACCCTCAGATTTCAGATGCTGCATAGCCTCATCGCAGTAAACCACACTTCCACCGGTAGCGATCACCGTATTCTCCACCTGGATCGAAGCATTCACACGATTCTCGATCGCCTTGAAGCCCTCCGTACCCTCATCCGCAATGATCTCACTCAGAGTCCTTTTCTCCGCCTTCTGGATCAGCAGATCAGAGTCAATAAACTGGTACCCAAGTACCTTCGCAAGAACGACACCGATGCTGCTCTTCCCCGCACCAGGCATTCCTATCAGTGTAATATTATTCATACTGTATCCTTTCATTTTAGCATAACAGCTGCCAAACCTCAACAAACGTTACGGCTCCGCAGAACCTACCGTTTCTCTCTCCCTGCCTTTCCCGACGTCTTTAATTTCCCTGACATCCCTGGCTTTCCTGACATCTTCAATTTCCCTGACATCCCTGGCTTTCCTGACGTTTTCAACTTCCCTGACATCCCTGGCTTTCCTGACATCTTCAACTTTCCTGACATCCCTGGCTTTCCTGACGTCTTCAACTTCCCCGCCATCCCTGGCTTCCCCGACATCTTCAACTTCTCTGCCATCCCTGCCCTCTCTGATTCCCTGTCTGATTTCTTATCCAACTTCTTCTGCATCTGCTTCTTCTTTACGCTGTAGCCGAAGGTTCCCACCTTCCGGCCACCCGCCAGATACTCCCCATGGGAATAAACCAGAAGCCCCGCATCATTAAGACGAAACCTGTTGTTTTTATCCATATAAGCTTCATCCGCATGGACCGCAAGCACATCCGCAAGAAACATGTCATGAGACCCCAGCTCCTTCACCTCACGCACCCTGCACTCGATTGAAACCGGAGCCTCCCCGATCATCGGTGCAGAAACAAACTGCGCTTTCTCCTTCGTAAGGTTCAGCTTCCGGAACTTGTCCACATCACGTCCCGAACGGACCCCGCAGAAATCCGTTGCATACGCCAGCTTCTCCGTTGTCAGATTGATCACAAATTCACCCGTTTTCCGGATCATATCATAGGAATAACGGGAAGGTCGGACAGAAATATAAGCCATCGCCGGATTGGTACACACCGTACCCGTCCACGCAACCGTTATGATATTATCATGCCCCTCACCATCGGTAACACTCACCATTACAGCCGGCAGTGGATAGATCATGTTCCCCGGCTTCCATAACTGTTTCGCCATTTTCCGTCACCTCTTATGCATAATCGCTGTTCATCAACTGAGCAGCCTCCATCATAGCCGGGATCAGCTGCTTCTTTCTGGAAACCACACCCGGCAGACTGAAGGTATCTCCATCCGGTTTCCGCTCAAAAGCGATCTCCGCCATCTGCTGGCTGCCCTCCCCGTAAAACAGAAGCTCTGTAGACTCCTCCAGGATATTCGTCAGCATAAAATAAACTCTCGTGATATCATGACGGCCACACTCACTCACCATAAACGGCATCAGCTTCTCCTTGATCTCCTTAAGCTCCTCGCTGTCCATGGAACTGATCTGACCCACACCAAAGGAAACATTACCCTCACCGATAAACTTCTTGTAATCCTGATAAAAAATCTCCTCCGGAGACTTATCCTTCAGATTACTTCCCGCAGAAAACATCTCTCGGGCAAACTCCTCGATCTTGATCCCCGCGATCAGCGCAAGAGCACTGGCAGCGATCTTATCCGTCTGCGTACAGGTCGGTGAACGGAACATCAATGTATCCGAAATAATAGCCGCACAGAGAAGCCCCGCGATCTTTTCCGGGATCTCCAGTCTCTGCTCTCCGTAGATCTCATAAAGGATCGTACCCGTACATCCCACCGGCTCATTACGAAAAGCAACCGGCGTCATGGTCTGCAAGGTACCCAGCTTATGATGATCGATGATCTCAAGGATCTCCGCCTTCTCGATATTATCAACAGCCTGATCCACCTCATTATGATCCACAAGAACCACTTTCTTTTTATGCATATCCAGAAAATTACGTCTGGAGATCGTACCGATACACTTACCATGAGGATTGATCACCGGAAACGCCCTGTGACGGTTTTTGATCATAACATCCTGGATATCATCCGTAAAATCCTCGGTATTAAACGTAACCATGTTATCCCGCTTCATAACAAAGCTGACCGGAATACTCTGGTTGATCAGACGCGCAATATTAAACGTATCATACGGAGACCGGATGATCACGATATTCTTCTCATGAGCAAGCTTTATAACCTTCTCGGAAACCACGATATTCAGCCCCACGATGATACAGCTGACATTCTGGCTGATCGCCTGAAGATGATCCTCCTCACGGTCACCCATGATGATCATATCATCCTCCTCAACGTAGCCCTCCAGCATCTTCGGGTTGGCAGTACCGACAAGCACACGCCCCTTCACAAAATATCCGTGTCCGTTACCTTCCACCACTTCACCGCCAACAGTCTCGGCAATTCTCTGATACTGCGTCCTCGCATTGGAAAGAAGATAACTGTCTGTAGTATCCATATAGGTCTTTGCGATATCACCAATCGTCACAAGCCCCTCCAGACACCCATCCTTATCCCGGATCGGAAGAGAAACGATCCCGTTCTCCTGCATCAGATCCCAGGTATTCTTCAGCGACATATTCTTATCCGCCTGCGGACTGGTCCGGATATCCATATCCTTGACCTGCGTACCGATATTTCCCAGATAAGCCGGCGGCTGTACGCCAAAACGGTTCAGCACATACCTGGTCTCCTCATTGATCTGCCCCGCTCTCTTCGGGATATATTTTTTATTCTGCGTAGTTCTGTTTTTAATATCCGCATAAGCAATAGCCGAACAGATGGAATCCGTATCCGGATTCTTATGTCCGATTACAAATATTCTCTCCGGTTTTTTCATACACATCCATCCTTTTTCATCCAAAATAATCATAATTTAATATTTGCAAACAAAGCACCCAGGGAAGTAGTAGCCTCTTCCCCCGACTCCGGAAGCTCAAAAGACTCCTCCTCAACCTCCTTAGCCATCAGATCCGATGCCTCTTTAATACTCAGGCTCAGCTTACCATCCTTGATCGCGATAACCTTCACCTTAACCTTATCCCCAACACTCAAAACCTCAGAAGGCTTCCGGATCCTCTTCTCACAGATCTGAGAAATATGCACCAGCCCGGAAACCCCGTTCCCAAGCTCCACAAAAGCACCATACGGCTGCAAACTCTCAACCGTACCCTCCGTCACAAAACCAACCTGGATATTGGAAATCTTATTCCGTTTCTCCACTTCAGCCCTCTCACGAAGAATCTCCCTCGCCGAAAGCACCAGCCTCTTCTTCGCCTTATCAACCTCGATCACCCGCACCTGGATCGGCTTATTCAGAAACACCTCAGTATCCTCAACAAACTCCAAAGCAAGCCTCGACGCCGGAATAAACCCACGGACACCCTCAACATAAGCAATAGCACCCCCGTTAACGATCCCCTTCACAACAACATCCAGCACCTCACCCGAATCCTGAAGCTCCTTCAGCCTGTCCCAGGCAAGCACATCCGCAGCATCCGCTCTGGAAAGAAGAATATTCCCCTGACCATCATCCCTGCGAAGAACCATCGCCTGAACCTCATCCCCCGGCTGAACAGCCTCTTTAATATTAAACCCCGGCACCCGGGAAAACTCCTCCACCGGAATAAAACCCTCAGCATAAAACTTAAGGTCAAGAACAACCCCCGACTCATCCACACTCACAACAGTCCCGGAGATAATATCCCCCTCATCGATCCTCTTAAAAGAAGCCTCCAGCTCCCTCTCAAAATCCTTCATAGACTCCGCCATATCCAGACCTCCCATTCAAACAAAAAACCAACCACCGCCGCCCCAAACCAGACGACAGCACTATAATCCTAATCATTATAGCATGCACACCCCACCCGCGCTATATTTTTTGCACTGGAAATTTCTTACCCCCTTTATTTCTCTCCAACGCACAGGACAGACTCAAATCAGCCCATTTATCACAACCTTGATGCTTTCTTTATTTCTCTCCAAGATGCTTTCTTTGTTTCTCTCCAACGCACAGGACGGACTGCCGGAGGGGCGGCTGCATGGTCGGGACCCGGTGCGTCGGAGTAAGCCGCTGGTCATACTTAGCGCCTGAGGCTTCTGACGGGAAGGTACTCTGCGGCCACAAGCCGCAGAGTAAGCCCCATCTGTCTGAGCCAGGTACGCATCAGCGTACATGGCGAGTTATGGGGCGCCCTGCACGGCAGAAGACTCAGACGCTTAGTATGCCCCGGCGAAACGACCGCACCAGGCACGACCATGCAGCCGCCCCTCCGGCAGTCCGTCCGTCCCTCCCTCCATCCCACCCACAAAAAAAAAGCCCAAAAAAAGGCCCAAAAACGAGGAGTGCCCCGGTAGTGGCTTACCGGGGCGATTATTATGAAAAAAATTGTATGTGTAATGATACAGATACACACCATTACAGCGTCTTTCGTAACGTTCTTTCGAACTATCCCTATACTACCAGACAAATATGAACAAACAATGAACATCTCGTAAACAATTAGCGCATTTGCACAATTTTTTCCAAAACACCCTCCCCCAATTTATAAAAACACCACATTCACAAACAAAACCAAAACCCTAAACATTGTACATATTGTACATCTCAACCAAACAAACCAACAACAACCCCAACAAAAGAGCCACAACCCTCACCCTCTAACTCAAACTCCATCTAAAACATCATCAAAAACACCAGCCATCACAAACCATCACCGCCGTGAAAGCATCCCCTTAATAAACTCAATCGCCTTCTCAAAAATATTCTTCACATCAGACTTCGTAACACCCATATCCTTCAAAGTACTATAAGCATCACTCACATACCCCTTGATCTGATCATCACTCATCTCAATCCCACGGAACTTACTGATGATATTAACCAGCGAACTCTTATCATCCTCATTAAGACTCACCCCAAAATGATCCGCAGCCTCATCGATCCCCTGAGAAATCTCATCATCCGTGATCTGGTTAGAATCAAAAAGCCCCTTCACATAAACAATGATATCCCCAACCTTATCCGGATCAGAAGCAAGAGACCCAACCTCATTATCCTTCAGGATCTCCTCCGCCTGACTCATAACAGAACCGGAATCAGACGCCATAACCATCATCGGAGATGTACATGAAATAACACCCGCAATAACCAAAGCTGTAACCTTGTTCAATCTTCTCATAATATTCAACCTCCATACGGGCACCAGCCCTTATCAAAAATTGCCTTTTACTATTTTTAACTATCTTTTACTGCCTTTTTATTACCTCATCATTACCTTTTCGACGCCCCTCAGTATACCACACACCCCCACCCCTCTGTAAACCTCAATTTTCCCCATTCCCACCCACACCATTCAGACTTTATGTATATCGCCAAAAATATATTCACAATATTTTCATATTTTAAACAAACTTTCCTAACATCTCATCAGTAAAATAAAAAATGTAAATTTTTCATTACTTACTTATGTCTGACACCTCAGACATAACCTCCTTTCTATAACAAATATATAGGTCCGGACAGGAAACCTCTCCAACATTCCCGTCCGGAAACGCAAAAAGAACCCGGAACAGCTGCCCGGGCTCTTTTTGCATTTATCATATATTAATTTTTCTCATCATAAATACAGTTGGCAAGCATCGCAAACTGCTCCAGTGTCAGCGCCTCACCCCTGATATTCAGCGGAAGATCACACCTGTTGAACACATCCTCAATCTCCTCCTTACTCAGGGAAAAATCTCCGGAATTTCTGATCCCGTTCACAAGCGTCTTTCTCCTCTGGTTAAAAGATGCACGGATCAGACGGAACATAAGCCCCTCATCCTTCACATCCACCGGCGGCTTCTCATAACGCGTCAGCTTGATCACCGCACTTCCAACCTTCGGCCGCGGCATAAAACAGTTCGGCGGTACATTCGCAACGATCTCCGGCTTCGCATAATACTGCACAGCCAGGGAAAGCGCACCGTAATCCTTGGTACCGGGACCAACCTGCATACGGTCTGCAACCTCCTTCTGCACCATGACAGTGATCGAATCCACAGGAACATTCTTCTCAAAAAGCCCCATGATGATCGGAGTCGTAATGTAATACGGCAGATTCGCAACCACCTTCACAGGCTTACCGCCGTTTTTCTCATCTGCGATCTTTTTGATATCCGTTTTCAGGATATCGTTATTGATCACGGAAACATTATCCCAGTCCTTCAACGTATCCTTAAGGATCGGGATCAGCGAACTGTCGATCTCCACAGCAGCCACCTCTCTGGCAGCCTCCGCAAGATACTGGGTCATAGTTCCGATACCCGGACCGATCTCCAGTATAAAATCATCCTTCGTGATACCCGAAGACTCAATGATCTTTTCCAGAACATGCTCGTCGATCAGAAAATTCTGACCAAACCTTTTCTGGAAAACAAAATGATACTTTTGAAGGACTTCAATGGTATATTTCGGGTTACCAAGATAAGGTCTGGCCATATTTTTTACCTCTGCTTTTTCTTATTTTCAGCTGAAATCCTTTTCAAAAAGTACCGTGTAACCATCACGGTCCACACGCTTCTTGGAACGCTTGAACAATCCGCTCTGAGCTCTCTCCATAGCCTTATCCAGCATGGTCTTCACAGTACCGATACACATCGGCTGATCCTCCTTCTGGTTGATCCCGATCAGATTATACAGAGCAAGCATGCCCATCTGGTCGATACGGAATCCATTCTCCATGGTATAGACCTTGGCGAAATTAACAAGTTCATCGTTTGTAAATACAGGAATGTTGATCATGGATGTAAACTTCTTCGCAAGCTTCGGATATCTTGCGATCAGCTTACGCATACCGATCTTTTCATCCTCCAGGATCACGATCATTCCCTTTGTGTTTCCGGTCATAGCTTCCTCAAGCTCATCTGCTGTTTCCTGGGAAAGCTGGTTTGCATCCTCGATAACAAGGAAACCGCCGGCAAGCTTGGATACGATCTCCGGAATATCCTTTCCGTTGAGATCATCCGCAAATATATAGGCAACCTTGGAAGCCTCGATATTCAGCTCTTTACAGATTGCCGGGATCAGACTTGAGATCAGTCTCGTCTTACCTGTTTCTCTGCCGCCCATAACGATCACATTTCCGGTCTGGGAGGTCTTGTCTGCTGCGCCCATCTGCACATCGCAGAGTACATCAAGCAGCTGTTCCTTCATTCCGGGAACTGTAACAAAATAGGTGAAAAGCTGTTTCTCTTCATCTGTGAGCTCTTTCTTTCTGGAAACGATCTTTGTAGGATCCTTTTCCGGATGGATCGTAGCGATAAATTTCTCAAGCTGCTCTTCCTCGCTGAGCTCCTCTTCCTCATCGTCCTCTTCCATGGCTTCATCAGAATCATCACCGATGAGACTGCTGATAAAGTCATCCTCATCCTCTTCCTGGAAGTCAAAGGCGTCATCACTGTATTCTTCTTCCTCATCAAGAAGATTTTCCTCTTCCGCTGAAGCCACCGGTTCCTCATGATGAAGCTTCGCTGAAGGCTCTGCTGCCGCCTTCTGCACCTGCTCCTCAGATTCCAGTGAAAGAATCTCCGGAAGCACATCCTCTTCTTCCACCGGCTTCTGTACTCCTGACGGACCATTCAGAAACTCTGCTTCTGCAGCCTGAAGATCCTCCTCAGTAACCGGCTCCTCATCTTCATCAAATACGATATCCGGAAGTCTGGTATCGGAAGTCTCCGTTACCTCTTCCTCCTGCTGAGCGGAGATCTGCGCCATGATATCCTCGATATCTGCCGCATCCGGCTCCTCCGGAACAAATTCATCAGCCGCAATATCCAGATCCTCAATACCTGCCGGCTCTTCCGTTACGTCGGACTGCTGGACATCCGGAGATTTTTCTTCCTCCGGGATATCGATTCCCTGCTGTGTAGCTGCTGCCAGAATAGTATCCTCCAGGTTGAAGTCCTTATCTTTATCCTTCCCGGACCTGTCACCTACAGATGCCGCAATCTCCTCGATACTTCCGAAAATTCCGGACGCGTCCGGGATCTCTGCGGAACTGCTTGCATTCTCCGGGTCCACATTGATCATGGACTTCGGGATCTTCAGCTCCGGCATACGGATCGTTGCGGAAAAATCAGGCTTTCCTTCCTCATTGAGCGGAACCCCTGCAGACTTCTCCTCACTTTCCTCATTTCCGGCAGCCTTCTCCTTCATGATCTCTGCAACACTCTGGGACAAAGACATCTCTGTAGCTTTCTCAGCCTCAGCTTCTTCCGCTTCCTGATAAGTCTCTTCTTCCTCTTTATCCTGCTGTTCCTGAGCCTGCAGCTTCATACTTCCGGATGACAGGTTCTCAACACCGGATGCCAGCGGGATCTCATCCGCTTCCTGTCCGGAAAACTCTTCCTGCTCTTCAGAAAGCTCATCCGAAGCTTCCTCACTTCCTTCTGCTGCTTCGATCTCCTCAGAATCTGTAAACTCCTCTGACGGTTCTGCTGCCGCAGCAGTCTCAGCCTCCGGCGCTTCCGCCTGTTCCGTCACATCCTCAGAGCCTGTGGAAACCTCATCCTGCTCTTCATCCTGCGCAGCTTCTTTTTCCTCCATATCCTCTTCCGCAGATTTCTTATGTCCGCCAAAGATATCACGGAATCCCTTGGAAAGCTTCTCTTGGAATGTCTCCGCACTGTTCAGATCGCGCTCATCATCTACCTGGATGGTATCTGTGACCGGTTTTGCCTCCTCATACTCGCCGGATGCTTCCTTGCTCTCCCTGATCTCCTGCGCCTTTTCCGGCGGGATCAGCTTCGGGATAAAACGCTGTTCGTATTTCTCTTTCTCTTCGCCAGTGAGAACACCCATCCGCTGTTTCAGGTCAAGGGCCTTCATCACATAAGTTCCGTCATTGAACCAAAGGATCATCTCATTGCAGAGATCCAGGCACTTCTGCTTGTCTCCTGCCTTGTAATAGAGCTTGGCCAGCTCATAGGACCAGCGCTCCGTAAATTCCTTCTCCTTATATTCCTCAAGAATACGGATCTGTTCATTCAGAGATGCATTCTTCGCTCTGGCGATCTTATATTTCAGTATATACTGGCTGTTATCATTACCTGCCACTTCTCTGTATTCATCAAAGAATTCTGTGGCTTCACTGATCTGTCCCATTTTCAGGGAAACCTCGATCAGACGGTAAAGTATGTTCTTGCCGATCGGCGCTCTGTGGTAGGCAAGAAGAAAAATTTCCTTGCTCTCTTCATAGCGCTTGTTGGCCGCGTAGATCTCGCCCACTACACAAAGGGTACGGACGTTTTTCACACGACGCCAGTCAATGCTGTCAACAATCTGCATGGCGCCTTTGTAATCCTGGGTCTCGACCAGCTTATTGATCTGTCCCAGCTTAACGCGAAACTCCTCTTTATCCAAAATATTCACCAACTTTCCATAATCAGAATCAGTTTACCATATGCATACGGGCTTGTCAAAACCCTTTAGGCATATAAACATGCCCCTTTACCACCTGAAAAACCCTGTTGATCTTGAACTGATGGCTGACAAAATCATCCAGTCCTGTACAGGTGATCAGAGTCTGTATATCGTGGATGCTTTCCAGCAGATATGTCTGCCTGCTGCTATCCAGCTCCGAAAGAACATCATCCAGCAGAAGCACCGGTGTATCCCGGATCTTTTTCTTCACCAGATAGATCTCCGAAAGCTTCAGGGAAAGGGCCGCAGTCCTCTGCTGCCCCTGGGAACCATACCTCCGGATATCGATCCCGTTGACCTTTACGCAGAAATCATCTCTGTGCGGTCCCACGGAGGTCAGCTTCATCCGAAGATCCCGCTCCCGGTTCCGGGCAAGCTTATCCTCAAACTCGGCCGCCGTCACACTTGGCTCGTACAGGATCTCCAGCTCCTCGATCCCGCCGGTAAGGCCTTTATGAAGCCCCCTTGCGATCTCGTTAAGCTCCTCCACAAAGGCTTCCCGCTTCCCGATGATCTTCTTTCCGTAATCGACCATCTGCATATCCCAGACATCTAGGGTACTTTTCAGCCCGGGGTTAATATAACAGTCTTTGAGAAGACGGTTTCTCTGGTTCACGATGTGATTGTAGCCAGCCAGCTCCGTGATATAAACACCATCCAGCTGACAAAGCTCCGAATCCAGAAAACGTCTTCTCTCTCCCGGTCCATTCTTGATAATATTAAGATCCTCCGGAGAAAAAAACACCAGATTCACCACCCCCAGCAGCTCCCTTGCCTTGCGGATCGGCAGCCCGTTGATGGCAACTCCCTTTGCTTTGTTTTTCCGGAGGTGCATGTCTATTTTGTATGAAAGATCGCCCTTCTTCACCATCATTCGGATATGGGATTCCTCATTCTCAAAGCGGATCATCTCCCGGTCCTTGCTTCCCTTGTGGGATTTGCTGGTACCTGCCAGATAAACCGCCTCCAGGATATTGGTCTTTCCCTGGGCATTGTCGCCGTAGAGAATATTGGTGCCCTGATCAAAATTCATCTCCAGCGACTCATAATTCCTGAAATTATTCAGTCTGATGGATTCAATGTACATTCCTTCACCCGATCACATAAATATCTTTTCCATCGTAGGAAATGGTATCTCCAGGATGGATCTTGCGGCCACGGCGGTTCTCCACCTCGCCGTTCACCAGTACCAGACCATCATTGATGGCATATTTCGCCTCAACGCCGTCCTCCACAACACCGGCCAGCTTCAGCGCCTGGCCAAGCTTAATAAATTCGTCCTTAATTCTGATCTCCAATTTTTTCTCCTCTTATCTCCGGGGTATTTTCTCCGTCAGATCGATCTTTTCTGATCTCCTGGCGGTATTTAAAATCCCCCCAAATACAAATTTCACCGGAAGGTGGTAATTTAAATACCCCCTTCCAGCAGTTTACGCATAAAACAATTTTCAGAACGCGATCGTATTTCCATGCACAATCGGTCAAAAACGGTCACATTACCCCAGGTCTTATCTGGCCTGATTCTGGTTGATGTTTACAGGAAGGATCAGGTAAGTATAGTTCTCCTCATCGTCACGGATAAAGCACGGGGCCTTCGGATTTACAAGATAGATCGTCACGGTTTCATCATCAATAACACGAAGCGCATCGATCAGGAATTTCGGGTTGAAGCCGATCATGATATCCTTACCCTCTTTTTCAATATCGATCTCTTCATTCATGGAACCCATTGCAGAATCAATGCGCAGCTCCA
>ERZ1673747.1192-NODE-1192-length-28978-cov-7.419459_pt1 | contig 28978 bp, 25 predicted proteins | sample MGYA00580220_ERZ1673747 | MGnify/ENA primary metagenome ERZ1673747 (study PRJEB41218, sample SAMN15661769) | gut metagenome | host: Homo sapiens | place: Canada: London | collected 2015-08-20/2019-03-30 | study: EMG produced TPA metagenomics assembly of...
TGGAAAAAGACGCGGCTGGCTGCCGCGCCTTAAACCGTAATTATTATTGTAGGAGTTGAAATAACACTATGGATGATACCAAAAACTTTATCGAAGCCTTTGTCGAAGCCGATCTCGCGCCGGGCGGCCGTTTCGCCGGCCAGACTATCCACACCCGCTTCCCGCCCGAGCCGAACGGCTACCTGCACATCGGTCACTGCAAGGCGCTGTGCATCGATTTCGGCACGGCCGAGAAATTCGGCGGCATCTGCAACCTGCGCATGGACGACACGAACCCTTCTAAGGAGGACAACGAGTTCGTCGAGGCCATTCAGGAGGATATCCACTGGCTCGGCTTTGACTGGGACGACCGGTTTTTCTTCGGCTCAGACTACTTCGAGAAGGACTATGAATACGCCGTCGAGCTCATTAAGAAGGGGCTCGCCTATGTGTGCGAGCTGACGCCGGAGCAGTTCCGCGAGTACCGCGGCGACGTGAACACCCCCGCCGTCAGCCCGTGGCGCGACCGTCCGATCGAGGAGAGCCTCGATCTCTTTGCGCGTATGCGCGCCGGCGAGTTCCCGGAGGGCAAGTACACCCTGCGCGCGAAGATCGACCTCGCATCCGGCAACTTCAATATGCGCGACCCCGTGCTCTACCGCATCCGCTACATCGAGCACCACCGTCAGGGCACGAAGTGGTGCATCTTCCCGATGTACGACTTCGCGCACCCGATCCAGGACGCGCTTGAGGGCATCACGCACTCGCTCTGCTCGCTGGAGTATGAGGATCACCGCCCGCTCTACGACTGGGTGGTCGACAACGTGTCCGTGCCGTGCAAGCCGCGCCAGATCGAGTTTGCGCGCCTCGGCATCAACTACGCCGTCATGTCCAAGCGCAAGCTGCGCCGCCTCGTCGAGGAGGGCTACGTCTCCGGCTGGGACGATCCGCGTATGCCGACGCTGTGCGGTCTGCGCCGCCGCGGCTACACGCCCGCGTCCATCCGCAATTTCTGCGAGCGCATCGGTGTGTCCAAGGTCGCGTCCACGGTCGACTACAGCTTCCTGGAGCACTGCCTGCGTGAGGATCTCAACCTCCACGCCCAGCGCGCCATGGCCGTGCTGCACCCGGTGAAGCTGCGCATCACGAACTACCCCGAAGGTCAGAGCGAGACGTTCGCCGTCGAAAACAACCCTGAGGACGAAAACGCCGGTACGCGCGACGTGACCTTCTCCAACGAGCTGTGGATCGAGGCCGATGACTTTATGGAGGAGCCGCCGAAGAAGTACAACCGCCTCTACCCCGGCAACGAGGTGCGCATCAAGGGCGCGTACATCGTGCGCTGCACCGGCTGCGTCAAGGACGCGGACGGCAACGTGACGGAGGTGCTGTGCGAGTACGATCCCGAGACCCGCGGCGGCAACACACCCGACGGACGCAAGGTGCGCGGCACGATCCACTGGGTCGATGCTCACAACTGCGCCGACGCCGAGGTGCGCCTGTACGACAATCTCTTTGCCGACGCAGACCCCGAGGGTGACGGCAAGGACTATCTCGAGTGCCTGAACCCGGACTCGCTGTCCGTGCTCACCGGCTGCAAGGTCGAGCGGATGCTTGCCGGCGCCGAAGCCCCGGCAGCGTTCCAGTTCCTGCGCCTCGGCTACTTTGCCGTGGACAACAAGGATTCTGCGCCCGGACACCTGGTCTTTAACCGCGCCGTCGCGCTCAAGGACAGCTTCAAGAAGGCCTGAATGTAACTATTTATGATTTATCCCTCCCGTTTGTCGCGGGAGGGATATTTTTTGTGGCGAAATCGTGAATTTCTTATTGACAACTGTCGCCCATGGTGGTATTTTACGCAGGATGATATTTTTAAGTCGGTACGAGATACCGGCAAGGTGTCACGGCTAATGGAATCACGGTGGGAGTCACTATGTGCTCTCCCTGCGCGCTGCCGCCTTGTCTGGACTCGGACAGGGCGTTTTTCTATGCACGGAGGCATCGCTGTGGAGCTCAAATGCAAGGCAAAGGTCATGGATGCGGCCGCCATCGACCGCACGCTCGTGCGCATCGCGCATGAGATCCTCGAAAAGAACGACGGCACGGAGGATCTGTGCCTGATCGGCATCCACACGCGCGGCGTGCCGCTGGCGCGCAGGCTGGCCGGGAACATTGCGCGCATCGACGGTGTGCGTCTGCCGGTCGGTGAGCTGGACATCTCGCTCTACCGTGACGATCTGAGTCCGGCTGCGGATACGCCGGTGCTCAACCGCACCGATGTTCCCTTCCCGGTTGCGGGCAAAACCGTCGTGCTGGTCGACGATGTCATCTACACCTGCCGCACGGCACGCGCGGCACTCGACGCCGTGATGCGCCTCGGCCGGCCGGCACGCATCCAGCTCTTCGCCCTGATCGACCGCGGCCACTCGGAGCTGCCGATCAAGGCCACCTACGTGGGCAAAAACATCCCGACCGCCAAGAGCGAGATCGTGGCCGTCCGCCTGCAGGAGACGGACGGGGAAAACAGTGTCTGTATCCTCGAACGAGGAGATAGAATAGATTAAATTTTCACGGGAGGAAAAAATCTATGAACAACAAATCCATCGGCAACGAGCCGGTGTACGACGCACGTACACTCGGCGCGCCCAGAATGTTCATTCTGGGTCTCCAGCACATGTTCGCCATGTTCGGCGCGACCGTCCTCGTCCCGGCGCTCTCCGGCCTCGACGTCGCAACGACGCTGCTGTTCGCCGGCCTCGGCACGCTGCTGTTCCACCTGCTGACCAAGGGCAAGGTCCCGGCCTTCCTCGGCAGCTCGTTCGCCTTCATCGGCGGCTACAACGCCGTGCGCACCATCGGGACGAATCCGGACGGCTCCGCGATCTATAATAATGACCTGCTGGCCTACGCCTGCTTCGGCGTCGCCATCGCGGGCCTGATGTACATCATCCTGTCGACCCTGTTCAAGGTCTTCGGCGTCAAGAAGGTCATGCGCTACTTCCCGCCGATCGTCACCGGCCCGATCATCATCGCCATCGGCCTGACGCTGTCCTCTTCCGCCATCACCAACTGCCGTGCCAACTGGCTTGTCGCTGTCGTCGCGATCCTGATCGTCATCGGCTTCAATATGTGGGGCAAGGGCATGACCAAGATCATCCCGATCCTGCTCGGCGTGCTCGGCTCCTATATCTTTGCACTCATCGTTGACCCCGTGGAGCGTGCCTCCGTCGCCGCTGCCGTCAGCAGCGCCAAGTGGTTCGGTCTGCCAATCTTCTGGAAAAACAGCGTGTTCCACCTCTTTGCCGGCCCGGTCGACAGTGGCGTCCTCTGGTCCGCCGTGCTGACGGTCGTGCCTCTGTCCCTTGCCACCATGGTCGAGCACATCGGCGACATCTGCGCCATCTCCTCCACCTGCGGCAAGAACTACATGGTCGACCCCGGCTTCCACCGCACCCTGCTCGGTGACGGTCTGGCCACCACGCTCGCTTCCCTCTTCGGCGCTCCGGCCAACACCACCTACGGCGAGAACACCGGCGTGCTCGCCCTGTCCCGCGTCTACGATCCGCGCGTGATCCGCATCGCCGCCTGCATCGCCATCGTTGTGTCCTTCTGCCCGAAGTTCGCGGCGCTCGTGTCCGCCATGCCGACGGCCACCATCGGCGGCGTGTCCCTCGTGCTCTACGGCATGATCTCCGCCGTCGGCGTGCGCAACGTCGTCGAGAACAAGGTCGACTTCACCAACACCCGCAACGTCATCATCGCCGCACTCATCCTCGTGCTCGCCATCGGCATCACCTACTCCGGCAGCATCCAGATCGGCGTTGTGTCCCTGTCGGGCCTGGCTGTCGCCTCCATCGTCGGCATCCTGCTCAACGCCATCCTGCCCGGCAAGGACTACACCTTCGAGCAGAACGATCAGGGCGCGACCTCCGTGGACTTCAAGGTCTGATCGCAGCACGATCAATATTATTCGTAAAGGCCGCCGCAGCAGCTCGCTGCGGCGGCCTTTGAGACTGTCAAAAAGTATTACTTTTTGACAAAGGGATTTGCGGCCTGACCGCTGCGCACGCGCTGTCCGCCGAAGGCCGACGGCGCGCACGTTTGCAGGCCGAGAAGTATTTTCTTCGCCGCACATGTCGCCGAAGAAAATGATTGGACTTTCTTTCGCCGCGCCGGCGGCGAAACTCTACGAGGTTCTTTGACAAGCAGAAAGGCCGCCTTTGCCGCAGGACGCGATTGTTAAATTTGTGTCCGGTTTTTTCCAAAAAATCAGTTGTAGTTTCTGAAAAAATGCGTTATCATGAATTTGCTTAGGAGCAAAAAGAAACAAGAAATATCCATAAAAACGGAGGAGCAACATGAAATTTTCCAGCAAAATCGAAAAGTGCGGCCTCTCGCCCATGCGCAAATTCGCACCCTACGCAAACGAGGCGGCAAAAAAGGGGAAGAAACTCTACCACCTGAACATCGGTCAGCCCGATATCGCAACGCCTGCGGCCTATTTTGACGCCGTCAAGAACTTCAGCCAGCCGGTGCTGGCCTATGCTCCGTCCGACGGTGTGCCGGAGATGATCGACACCGTCGTCAATTACTACGGTAAGATCGACGCACCCATCACCAACAAGCAGGTACTCATCACCACCGGCGGCAGCGAGGCGCTGCAGATCGTGCTCAGCTGCATTCTGGACGAGGGCGATGAGATCATCATCCCCGAGCCGTTCTACCCGAACTACAGCACGTTCGTCACGCTCACCGGCGCGACCATCCGCCCCATCACCACGACGCCGGAGGAAAACTACAAGTTTGCCATCCGCGAGCGCGTCGAGGCCTGCATCAACGAGCATACCCGCGCCATTCTCTTCACCAACCCCGGCAACCCGACCGGCACCATTCTCACCGAGGAAGAGCTCAAGCTCATGGCCGACATCGCCAGAGAGCACGACCTGTTCATCATCGGCGACGAGGTGTACCGCGAGTTCGTCTACGGCGGTGAGAAGCTCATGAGCCTGCTGCAGCTCGAGGGCTACGAGGACAACGTCGTCGTCGTTGACTCCGTGTCCAAGCGCTTCAGTGCCTGCGGCGCGCGCATCGGCTGCATGATCACGCGCAACCAGGCGCTGTACAACAACGCCATGAAGTGGTGCCAGGGCCGTCTGTGCGCCTCCACGATCGACCAGGTCGCCTCCGCCGCACTCTACACCGTCGGCTCTGAATACTTCGATGCCGTGCGCACCGAGTATAAGGCGCGCCGCGACACCCTCGTCGAGGGGCTCAAGAAGATCCCCGGCGTCATCTACTCCGAGCCGAAGGGCGCGTTCTACGTCATGGCCAAGCTCCCCGTGGACGATGCCGAGAAGTTCCAGCTGTTCATGCTCGAGGAGTTTGACGACAACGGCGACACGCTCATGTTCACCCCGGCCGAGAGCTTCTACAAGACGCCGCACACCGGCGTCAACGAGATCCGCATGGCCTACGTCATCAATCAGGACGCCCTCAAGCGCTCCATGGAACTGCTGGCCAAGGGCATCGAAGCCTATAACAGCAAGTAAGCACACGCACAAAAACCGTCCGTTCCCGGTGGGAACGGACGGTTTTGCTATCGGCGTCAGGCTTTTGGCCGCCGCTTGAGATTGAGCAGCACGACCGCCGAGAGCACGCACACACAGCCGAGGGCGCTCAGCGGCGTGAGCGTCTCGTGAAACACGAAGATGCCCACGAGCGTCGCCACGACCGGTTCAAACGAGGCGAGGATGGACGCCTTGCCCGTCTCGAGCCCCGTGAGACCGTAGGTATAGAGCAGATACGGCAGGTAGCACGTGACAATGCCGAGCGCCGCGCACAGACCGAAGCCCTGCCACGATGCGAACATCACGCCCAGCGGCTGCGCCGCGCCCCAGAGGATCGCCGCGCCGACCGTGGTCAGCAGGCAGGAGTAGAAGTTGATGGTGCTGCTCGAATAGCCGCGGTCGAGCGCGCAGCGGGCGAAAATGCTGTAGAGCGCGTAGCCGAAGCCCGCGCCAAGCCCGTAGAGCACGCCGAGCACCGAGAGCCGATGCGTCCCGCCGACAAGCGACACCAGACAGCACCCGGCAAACGCCAGCACGAGCGCAAGGAGCTTCTGCGCGGTAATGCGCTCATGAAATAAGAGCAGCGACAGCACCATGACGATCGACGGCGCGGTATACAGCAGCACGGCCGCCGTGGACAGGTCCATGATCGTGATGGCCTGAAAATAGCAATATGTAAAAAAGAGCAGGCTGCAGATGCCCGTGCCGAAAAAGCACCAGAAATCCCGCAGCCGGATGCGAAACTGCTTCGGGTCGCGCACAAGGATCGTCACGCCGAACAGCAGCGCGGCGACGCCGCAGCGCAGCAGGATCGCGCCCGTTGCGTCCACGCCGTAAGCCGCCAGCGTGCGCGTGAACAGCCCCATCAGCCCCCAAAGGCAGCCGGCTGCAAGGACAGACGCCGTATATTTGTGCATCGCGCACCCCTCCGTACAGATATTTTCGTGTGGATGATAGCAGGTTTTCAGGCAGTTGTCAATTTGCGCGGCATTTTTGTTTGCCCACTTGTCAAGCCGCAGCGGCTGTGATAAGATGAGCCTGCTGCAAATGCGGTGCGCGGGCAAAGTGATCTGCTCCGCTTCGGGAACCTCCCCGTGGAAAAATAGAGGCTTATGAGCGGCGGCCACCCCCGCCGCTTTCTGTTTGCGCCTGTGATGGAATTGGTAGACATGCGAGATTTAGGTTCTCGTGCTTTCAGCGTGTGGGTTCGAGTCCCTTCAGGCGCACCACGCCTCCGGCAGCCGATGTATCGGCCGCCGGGGGCGTTTTTGCTTTTGGGGGAACATTTGTACTGTGCGGCCGTCTGACCATACAACAATATAGAAAGGCGGCCTGACCATGAAACGATCTCGACTGCTCCCCGCACTGCTCCTCGCGCTGCTGATGCTCCTCCCCGCCGGCTGCGGCACTCAGGCAACGGACGCACCGCAGCAAACGCCCACGCCCACCGAGACCGCGACCGTATCCGGCGCTGCCGGGACGCTGCGTGTGCAGGTTCCGGACGGCTGGAAGTATGAGATCTGCCCCGAAGGGACGCTCGACGGCTCGGAAACCGACTTCGGCATAAAGCTCTGGCCAGACAGCAGCTCGGACAGCTGTGTGCAGCTGTACTGGTCGGACAGCTTCGGCGTATGCGGCACGGGGCTGAAGGAAAAATCGCTGACACTCGCCGGTGACGCAACCGCCGCCGGATACTATGACGGCAGCAAAAACTGGACCTTCCTCAGCTATCAGGGAAAAAACAGCGGTATCTACGCATGGACCGACCCGAACGCGCCGTGGTTCGCGGCGCAGGGTGAGCAGGTGCTCGCCATGCTCGACACGGTCGAATGGGAACCGGCAGCATAACGTAAATTCTGAGAGAACAGCACGTCCCGCAGCAGATCTCTGCTGCGGGACGTGTGTTATCATATGAGATTATTTCGCTGCGGCGGGAACGGCGGCGGGTTCCGCAGTCTCGGCCGCTTCAGCCTCCGGCTGCGCGGCGGCAAAGCCCTGCACAAGACCGTGCTCGCGGATATACCTGCGGTTTTTGTACACGCCGACAGTCAGGAACGGAACGACCACGACCGCGATGCCGAGATAGCCGCAGTAGCCATAGCCGTACTTGATGATGTTCGTGAGGCCGGCCATGGAGATGGACATGGACAAAATGATGATGAACGCGGACACGATGGCGCTGCGCACCGGCGCGGACTGGATGCCGCGGAACATCGGCAGCTTCTCAAAGCGGGCGACGAAGCCGAAGATCGTCGTCACACCCGTGGAGATGAGGCAGAGCATGAGGCACACGCCGTAAACTGCGGTGAGGGCACGGATGCCCATGGCGTTGCAGACCGTGAGCGTGGGGATGGTCGTGCCGCCGTCGACGGCGGTGTAGACGCCGCGCCAGCAAATGAGCATGAACACGGACAGCACGAGCGCAACGGCATTCATGGCAAAGGAGATCCACATGGCCTTGGCGCAGCCCTGCTTGCTGCGCATGGTCGTGCCGCAGGCGATCATGGTCGGCAGCGTGACGCACTGGAAGCCGGCATAAGTGAAGGCGTTAAAAACTGCTTTTGGGACATTGGCAAAACCGGTCGTCTGAAAATCAGCGCTGAGGCTGGTGAACAGCGGCGACTCGCTCTTGAAAATGCCGACAGCGTAGATGGTGATGGCCGTGATAAGGATGGCGATGCCCATATAGGTGGACGCCGCGCGCACGATGCCGTCGCCGAAAATGGTCAGAAGCAGCACGAGGCAGCCGACGGCCACAACGCCGAGATAATAGTTCACGCCGAAATAGCTCCGCAGCGCAGAGGCCGCGCCCGAGATGGCCGCCGCGACGGCCATGAGCACCATGATGTAAAAGAAGATCTCGAACAGCCACTCGATCTTGTCAAAGGGGTGATAGAGTGTCTCGAACAGCTGCTTGTAGCTCGTCAGGCCGCGGGAATTGTACATAATCATGGCCTCCCGCATCGTGAGCGTGAGCAGCAGCATGGCAACGATCGCCGACACGATGCCGGCCCAGCCGAGGCCGACGTAATAGGTGTTGGCCTGGTTTCCGGTCGCAAAGCCGCCGCCGGCGTGCGCGGAAAAGAGCACTGCGCCGACCGCGAAGGCGGCAAAAAACGGGGTCTTGGGTATGGTTCTGGTCTTGGTCCGGGTTTTCATGATGCATTCCTCCTGCAAAAGCATAGTCTGATGGTCTGGCAGGAAAAAAGAAAACCCTCCGTCTTTCCTGCCCTTTGGCAGAAGAGACGAAAGGCCGAAAACCCTCCGCGGTACCACTCTTCTTCGCCCCCGCGATCGGGGACGCACTTATCCGGGATACCATCATATCCCTGCACAATAACGGGCGCACCCGTCTGCACCTACTCATCGTTCAGCGCAGCCGCTGTTCAGCCAGTTCGGCAGGTCTGTACGCTTTGTGCCTCGCACCACCCGGCACTTCTCTGAAAGGACGTTCCTGCTTACTACTCTGTGTCTTCGCGTTTGATGGCTTGATGATAACACCCGAATCCGGCGCGCGTCAAGGCACGCATTCGCCGAAAAACGAATCGGGAGCCGAAAAAAGTTTCGGCGATTTCACCAACCGGCTTTCTCCGCTGCGCAAAAACACGCCGCGCCCGTTCCGGGCGCGGCGTGCAAAATACGGTGGTGCGGGTCACTTGACCTCGTCATCCAGCCAGTCGGCAAGTTTTTCCTCGTCCATACCGAGACCCTTGGACAGAAATGCGAGCATCTCGTTGAAGTTGAGCTTTTTCAGGCGCTCGAAGTTCGTCTCGCCCTTCTTTTCGGGGTCGATCAGGCGGCCTTCGATATAGCCGCACTCATAGCACATGTTCAGTGCGTATTTCCGATGGGTATCCAGCGTCATTTCATGACCGCAGCGGGGACATTTCATCACACATTCTCCTCTCCGAATATGGCAGTTTCGGGTGTGTTTTGCACAGCGCCCTGTTCAATATCTTAGAATATGCTACATGATTATGCGCCAACATGCAAGCATAGTTTACGAATTAACACGGCGCTGCCGCCGCTCCCGGCAGCGTGACAGTCAGCGTCTGCGTCAGGCGCACCGCGCCGCCGATCGACAATCCCGTCACCGCGCCGTCCGTGCGCTGCACGCCGACCTCGAGCGTGCCGCCCGGCTGGCCGATGCCGATCTCCGTGATGCCGTCGGCAAAATCCGCCGTGAGCACGACGGCCGTGGCGACGCTGCCGGAGGCGCAGCTGTTTTCCGCGACGCAGGACGCAGTCTCGCGCACGAACACGACCGGCTTTATGCTGCCGTGCGCGCGGTCGAGAAAGATCGCCCCGACGGCGCTGGCCTCGGGCGCGGCGGCGATGGCGCGCTGCACGAGCGTCTTATCCGGCTGCGCACAGTCGATGACAAAGTGCGTGATGCCGGCAAAGGTCACGCGCGCCGCCTTCACGTCCGCCCAGCCGGCCGGCTGCACGGACAGCGGCAGTGGCATCACCGTGGACGCCGTGCCCTCCGCCGTATCCGCCATGACGGGCTGGACGCCGTCCGCCCCGCTGATCTCGGCAAGGACGCAGCTTTTCCCCTGCTCACCGTTGCGCAGCGCCTGATAAAAGCCGGCGCAGCGCAGGGCGTTGCCGCAAAACTCGCCGCCCATCATCTCCAGCCGGATCTCGCCGCCGCTGCGCGGCTCGGTCAGGAAAGCAACCTGCTCGATGCCCAGCTCCGGCAGACGCAGGATCTGCGCCGCGACGCGCGCACGCTCAGCCGCCGGCACGTCCGAGCAGACGATGGCCGTGACATTCCCCGCCGGGTCGAGCACCGCGACGGTATATTCTCTTTTCTGCTGCAAAGTCTGCATGGCGCTCACTCCGTGAAATGGATGTGGTTATTGATGTGGTCCTGACAGAAGCAGTGGTAGCCCACGCAGCGGGAGCAATACCGGAACTCCAGCTCCGGGTGATCCGCGTCCGTGCGGCCGCAGACGGCGCACTTGTAGTGATAGGGCTTGTTCGCCTGCTCGCGCTGAATGCGCCGTGCCTCGCGCTTGAAGTTGACCGTTTTCTGCCGCTGACGCACATGCGACGGGCGGAAAAAGTCAAACAGCCAATCACCGCAGTAGACCAGGTAGTTGAGCACTGCAACCACCGGCAGCAGGTTCAGCGGGAAGGTCATCGTGATCACGCCGAACACGAACAGCGCCGCGTCCAGATACGCCAGATACTTGACCTTGATCGGGATGATGAAAAACAGCAGCACCTGCACATCCGGATACAGCGTCGCAAAGGCAAAGAACATGGACAGGTTCAGGTACGTGGTCGAGACGACCACGTCGCGCCCGAGGATCGCCGAGAGCACCACGCCGTAGATCGCCGTGAGCAGCATACCGCTCACGTAATAGATCGTGAATTTGCCGTTGCCCCACTCGCGTTCAAGGCACGAGCCGATCCAATAGTAAAAGTACAGCATCAGCAGCAGCCAGATGGGCCGCGACTCCGTCGGCACGAACACATAGGTGATCAGCCGCCAGACCTGCCCGTGCAGGATGCCCTGCGCCGAGCCGCTCAGAAGCGACACGATCTGTCCGGTCGTGTCCATCTGCGCCAGCAGCCAGACGGCTGCGTTGCCGATGACGATGATCAGCATCAGGTTCGGAATGCCGAAGCGCGGATGTGTATAGCAAAACCGGTCGATTTTGTTCATCAGTTTTCTCATGGGGTTCCTCCGTAAAAACAACGTATGACCATGATACCTTCTTCCAGGCGCAAAGTCCATAAAAAAATATCCGGAATCGTAATTTGTGCTTTCTAAATGGCGCAGCGTGTGGTATGATGATATCTGTATTATTATGTCGCAAGGTATGGTTATCACATGGAACAAATGCAAGAATTTGAAACAGAAGCGCGCAATGATCTGATCGAAGGCCGCAACGCGGTCATCGAGGCCCTGCGCGCGGGCCGCACGATCGACAAGATCTTCATCGCCAAGGGCGACGTGGACAAGACACTCGGGCACATCGCCTCGAAGGCACGCAGCGCCGGCATCGTCGTCACGGAGGCCGACCGCCGCAAGCTCGACGCCATGAGCCAGACGCACGCACATCAGGGTGTGATCGCGCTGTGCGCCGTCAAGGAGTACAGCACGATCGAGGACATGCTCGCCGTCGCCGCCGAGCGCGGCGAGGCGCCGTTTCTCGTGCTGTGCGACGAGATCTCCGACCCGCACAACCTCGGCGCGATCATCCGCACGGCCGAGTGCGTCGGCGCGCACGGCGTCATCATCCCGAAGCGCCGCAGCGCGGGACTGACCGCCATCGTGGACAAGGCGTCCGCGGGTGCGCTCGAGCACATGGCCATCGCGCGGGTGCCGAATCTGGTCGCCGCGATCGAGACGCTCAAGAAAAACGGTCTCTGGATCTACGGCACGGCCGCCGAGGGCTCAAACGAGCTGTGGAAGACAGATCTGACAGGCCCCGCCTGCATCGTCATCGGCTCGGAGGGCAGCGGCATCAGCCGGCTGGTGCGCGAAAAGTGTGATTTTCTCGTCAGCATCCCGCTGCACGGACAGATCTCCTCGCTCAATGCATCCGCTGCCGCAGCGGTGCTGCTCTATGAGGCGCTGCGCCAGCGCAGCTGAATGTCCGCGCCCCTCATTATAAAAAGGAGTTGACCATATGGACGAATTTGATCGCTCGCCAGAGGACATTTCTTTTGATCTGAATGCGGAGGAATTCTCCCTGGAATCCATTCTGGACGAATATAAAGATTTTCAGACGGAAAAGCCGGTGCCGCGTCCGCGCCCGGCTTACCGCAGCCGCCCCGTCACAGCGGAGATGATCGAGGAAGCGGAAGCGGCCGACGCCGAGACCGAGGACATTCTCATGTCCGCCGAGCTCGACAGTGCGCTGGACGATGCCGAAAGCACGCAGGCACAAACCGCGCCCGTGCATGAGGATCACGACGTCAAGCGCTATCAGCCGAAGCGTCAGCGCGACCATGCGACCGCAGCCGAGATCGAAAAGTGGAACGAAACGAAGGCCGGCGCCAAGCGTCTGGCACAAAAAGGGCTCTCAGGGCTCAAGAGCTTCGCCTCCAAGCTCTCGGATGTCGTTCCGGATGAGCCGGTCGAGCCCGAGGACGACCTGCCGGAGGAGGATGCATCCATCCCCGTCTCCGCCCCGCCGGATGTACCGGAGGGGCTGTATGACCCCGAGCCCGAGCCGGAAGAGCCGACGCGTGTGTTTCAGGCCATCACCGAGGAAGGCACGGAGAGCGGCGACGCGGCCTATGCCCGCGCGGGAAGCTACACGCGCGACGAGGACGACGCGCCCGCCCGCCGCAGCTTTCAGGACTCGGTACTCAACCCGCTCATGGCGCGGCTGGCTGCCGTGGCCTACCGCGTGCGCGCGCACAACAACGCCGTGCATGCCTCGGCTGACGCCGAGGAGGCGCTCGGCCCGGAACCGAGTGCGGAGGACGCCGCAAAGTATTACGGTGGTCAGGTCAAATCCCTGCGCTTTCGCTGCCGCGCGGCCATGCTCGTGTGCATCCCGCTGATCTACATCTCGCTCGGTCTGCCGGTGTTCGGTGTGCTCAAAAGCAGCCCGACCGTCGCCGCGCTCGTGTGTCTGATGATGCAGCTGACCGTGATGCTCATCGGGCTGGACGTGATCACCAACGGCTTTTTCAACCTCGTGCGCCGCACGCCGGGGCTGGAATCGCTCGTATTTCTCAACTGTGTCTTTTCCGCGCTGGATGCGGTCGTGCTGGCTGTCACCGGTTCGGATACCGTGGGGCTGCCGTTTTGCGCCGTGTCCGCGTTTTCCGTCGCCTGCTGCCTGTGGAGCGCGCTGAACACCTGCCGCGGCTTTAAGTACACGTTCCGCACGCTCGCCGTCGACAAAGACCCCTACACCGTCAGCGCGGACAGCGAGGTCGTCAAGGACAGCATCACCATGCTCAAGTCCAAGCGCGACACGGCGGGCTTCATCCACCGCAGCGAGGAGGCCGGCCCGGCCGACACGATCTACGCCGGTCTCGCGCCGTATCTCATCGCCGCGTCCGTGATCCTCGGCCTGCTTGCCACGATCCTCTGCGGCAACTACGCCAACATCCTGCACGTGTTCGCCGCCGTCACCGCGCCGTGTGCGCCGTTTGCGGCGCTGGTCGCGTTCGCCGTCCCGTTCCGGACGGCCGCGCGCAAGCTCGCCCAGACCGGCAGCGCCATCGCCGGCTGGAACGGCGCGAGCGATATCGGCCGCAGCAAGCACCTGATCGTGACGGATAAGGATCTGTTCACCGCGCGCAACATCTCGATCGAGGACATCCGCATTCTCGACGGTGCGTTCCCGGACAAGGTCATCTCCTACACCGGCAGCGTGATCGTCGCCTCCGGCAGCTGCCTCGCCTCCGTGTTCACCGATCTCATGCAGCGCAACAACTGCGCGCTCATGCCGGTCGACTCGTTCACCTGCAACGAGAGCGGCGGCCTGACGGCACTGGTCAACGGCGAGGAAGTGCTCGTCGGCAGCAGCGCCTTCATGAACCTCAAGGGCGTGCATCTGCCGCAGCAGCTCAACGTCAAAAACGCCGTATTCGCGTCCATCAATGGGCTGTTCGTCGCAAGCTTCAAGATCAAGTACGTGCCGGTGCAGTCGGTGCAGAACGCGCTCTTCGGCCTGCTGCGCACGCGCATCGCGCCGATCTTCGCCGTGCGTGACTTCAACATCACGCCGCTGATGCTCAGTCAGAAGTTCAAGATGTCCACCGACGGCTTTGACTTCCCGGCGTACTCCAAGCGCTATGCCATGTCGGCCGCCGAGCCCTCGGACTACACGCAGACCGCGGGCATCGTGGCGCGCGACGGCCTCGGTCCGCTCGTGGGTGTCGCCGGGACCGGCCGCCAGCTCTTTCAGGCGGTGCGCATCTGCGTCATCCTCGCTCTGCTGTGCACGGTCGTCGGCGTCATACTGATGTTTGCCCTGTGCGCCATCGGCGCGTTCGATTCCGCCACCGTCGGCAACCTCTTCGTGTATATGGGCCTGTGGCTCGTTCCTGTCATATTGCTGAATTTCGGCCTGAAACGCTGAGTTTTCATATTTATGATTGCCAAGAGTTTCGAAATCGTGTATACTTTTATAGTCATGTGTTAAATACAGCACGTGGCTTCCGGAGTTGGAATTTCCGATAGTTAATATAGAAGGAGAGTACACTACATGAGCTACGAAACCAAGAACATCCGTAACGTGTGCCTGCTCGGACATGGCGGCAGCGGCAAGACCACGCTCGCCGAGAGCATGCTGTACCTGACCGGCGCGATCGACCGTCAGGGCAAAACTGCCGACGGCAACACCGTCTGTGACTACGATCCCGAGGAGATCAAGCGCAAGATCACGATCTCGACCAGCATCGCGCCGGTCAATTTCGGCGGCTGCAAGATCAACATCCTCGATTGCCCGGGCTTTTTCGACTTTGCGGGTGACGCTCGCTGCGCCATGCGCGCGGCTGAGGCCGGCATGATCTTCTGCACCGCGAAGGACGGCATCGCCGTCGGCGCGGAGCGCTGCTGGAAATACCTCAAGAGCGAGAACATCCCCTGCCTGTTCTACATTTCCAAGACCGACGAGGATCACGGCGATTTTGCCGGTGTCCTCTCCGCCCTGCAGGACAAGTACGGCAGCGCCGTCTGCGCGGTCACCGCGCCGATGAGCGACGGCACGGGCGTCATCGACCTCGTGCACAACGTTGCCTACCAGACCAAGGGCAACAAGACCGAGAAGATCGCCGTTCCCGCCGCCGACGCCGACATGGTCGAGTCGCTGCGCGAGACGCTCTTTGAGGCTGCCGCCGGCGCCGACGAGGCGCTCATGGAGAAGTATTTCGAGGACATGATGCTCTCCGAGGAGGACACCGTCAAGGGCCTTCGTCTGGGTCTGAAGGACCGCACCGTGTTCCCCGTGCTCTGCGGCGCTGCCGGCAGCGGCATCGGCACCGAGAGCGTGCTGCAGGCGATCGTCGATTACGTGCCCAGCCCGGCCGACATCGGTGAGGTCGCAACGGCAGATGGCGGCAAGCTCGCCGTCGACCCGAACGGCCCTGTGTGCGCGTTCGTGTTCAAGACCATTTCCGACCAATTCGGCAAGTACTCCTTCATCAAGGTGCTGTCCGGCAAGGTCGTGTCCGATCTGTCTCTGCGCAATATGCGCACGAGCAGCACCGACAAGCTCGGCCGTATGTACACCATGTGCGGCAAGAAGAGCACCGAGGTCAAGGAAGCCTGCTGCGGCGACATCGTGGCCATCGGCAAGATGGAGTGGAAGACCGGCGACACCGTCTGCGACCCGAAAAACGAGGTCGAGCTGCCCGCCATCAAGCTGGCTGAGCCCTGCTACTCCATGGCCATCAGCCCCAAGACCAAGGGACAGGACGACAAGGTCGCGTCCGGCCTCGCCCGCCTGAACGAGGAGGACATCTCCTTCACGCTCGTCAACAACGCCGAGACCCACCAGATGGTCATCTCCGGCGCGGGCGACATTCAGGTCGACGTGCTGTGCGCCAAGCTCAAGAGCCGCTTCGGCGTCGAGACCGAGCTCAAGCCGGCGCGCGTCGCTTACCGCGAAAAGATCAAGGCCAAGGTCGAAGCACACGGCCGCCACAAAAAGCAGTCCGGCGGCAGCGGCCAGTTCGGTGACGTCTGGATCCGCTTCGAGCCGCAGGATGAGTCCGACGACATGATCTTCGCCGAAGAGGTCTTCGGCGGCAGCGTGCCGAAAAACTTCTTCCCGTCCGTTGAAAAGGGCCTGCGCAACGCCGTGCAGAAGGGCGTGCTCGCCGGTTACCCGCTCGTCGGCCTGAAGGCCGTGCTGTACGACGGCTCCTACCACCCGGTCGACTCCAACGATATGGCGTTCCAGACGGCTGCCCGTCTCGCCTATCAGGACGGCATCCCGAAGGCGAAGCCGACCATCCTCGAGCCGATCGGCCTGCTGAAGGTCACCATCCCGGACGCCAACCTTGGCGACATCATGTCCGACATCTCCTCCAAGCGCCGCGGCACCGTGCTCGGCATGACGGCGGAGGACGGCATGCAGACCGTCGAGGCGGAAGTCCCGATGGCGGAGATGGGCTCCTACACGATCGATCTGCGCTCCATGACGCAGGGACGCGGCTCCTTCTCGTGCAAGTTCGTTCGCTACGAGGAAGCGCCCGGCAACGTCCAGCAGAAGGTCATCGAGGAAGCAAAGAAAGAACAGGAAGCGTAACTGCAACTGCAAAAGAAGCCCTTTCCCGGGCTTCTTTTGTCTATCCGGAAGCGAGGGATCCCAATGAAAAACACGAACAAAAACATGCTCTACACCTTCTGGTCGGGCGCGATCCTGCTGTGTCTGGCGCTGGTAGCCGTCGTGCTGGTGTTCACCAACGCCGTCGGCAACACACACACCTCCAAGCCGAAGGACGACCCCGCCGCCGCTGTCACGCCGACGCCGACGCCGCAGGTCAATCCGATCACGCCGATCCAGTCGTCCGCCGCGCTCACGCAGACGGAGGACAAGGGCAGCACCTACGTCGACCAGATCTATTTTCTGGGCGACAAATCGCTGAAGGTGCTCCAGACGGAGTCGATGCTCACCGGCAAGGACGCCAAAAAACAGGTCTGGATGCCGGACACCGGCTCTCTGCCCGCCTCGTCGCTCGACACGGCAAAATACAAATCCCCCGTGACCGGCAACAACGTGCCCGCAGACGAGATCTGTGAGGTCAACAAGCCCGCATATCTCGTCATCTGTCCGAGCGCGGACAACATCTCCATGACAAGCGAGGAGCAGATCAAATCGGTCTACGCCACGCTCATCAACGCCGTCAAGGCCAAGAGCCCGAGCACGAAGATCATCTGCTGCTCGCTGACGCCGATCGCGTCCAATTATCAGTATGAGGACATCACCAACGAGCTCATCCAGAAGGTCAACGGCTGGATCGCCGCCGCAGCGGAGAGCACCGGCGCGAAGTATCTTGACATGGCAAGCGGTCTGGTCGCCGATGACGGCTTCCTGCCGCAGAGCTATCAGGACGGCGACGGCATGCACCTCAACGCCGAGGGCATGAAGGCATGGCTGACGTATCTGCGCACGCACGCCTACCCGTAACCGATGCATAGAAAGATCCCGGAGCGACTGCTCCGGGATTTTCCGATATCAAAAAAGTCTCGCAGAGTTTCGCCGCCGCAGCGGCGAAAGAAAGTCCAATCTTAGATTTACAATATAAGTGCAACAAATAAAAAAGTGGACTCACAGGTTGAAATCCTCTAAAATGGTGTTTGCGGACAGCCAAAAGGAGGATGACACTGTGAGCCACTACAAACATCTTAGCATAGCGGAGAGAGAAAGTCTATACCTCGGAGTAAATCAGGGAAAAAGTATCCGGACGATAGCCCGGGAACTGAAACGTTCGGCATCAAGTCTCAGCCGGGAATTGAGACGAAATAAAATCAGCCACAGGCCGTACAGTCCATCACGAGCGCAGCGCCGCTATCAAAGGTGCAAGAAGAACTGCGGGCGCAAACCAATCTTAGCCAATCAGGAAAAACTGCAATTGATCCGGCGATTGCTTCGAGAGGAATGGTCACCAGAGCAGATTCAGTATCGTCTGAAGCATGAGAAAAATCCGCTGCAAATCAGCTATACCACAATTTACCGTGCTCTGAGCAGCGGACAGATAGATGGGTGCTCACCAAGCTATATCCGCAAATGCGACCGCTATTCGTTTCATCTGCGCAGAAAAGGGAAAAAACGTAAAGAAAACGGTAAAACCAATAAGCAGGGGAAATACGAGATCCAATACAGCATTTTTGAACGCCCACAAGCCGCAGAACAACGCAGTGAACTGGGACACTGGGAAGGCGATACGGTGGTTGGCAGAAAAGGTGGCGCGCGTTTTCTCACACAGGCGGACAGGAAAAGCCGCCTTTTGCTGGCGGCAAAGGTTCCTAACGGCACTGCTGAGGCAGTCAGAGACGCTTTGATTCAAATGTTTGATCCACTTCCGGCTGAGAAGCTTCGGAGTATAACATCTGACCGAGGACACGAGTTTGCAAAGCACAGCGAAGTAAGTGACGCTCTGCGCGGCGTACCATTCTATTTTGCTGATCCATATTCACCATGGCAGCGTGGGACCAATGAAAACACCAACGGTTTGCTGCGGCAATATTTCCCGAAAGAAACATCCTTTGATGATGTTTCCGATGCTCAGCTTGCGGACGTTGTTGCAAAGATCAATCTTCGCCCTCGCAAATGCCTTAACTGGCTATCTCCCTTTGAAGTCTTCTTTGATACCCTGTTGCACTTAACTTGACAATCCAAGGATCATTTTCTTCGGCGACATGTGCGGCGGAGAAAATACCGTTCAGGCTGCAAGTGTGGAATTTGCGCGCAGCAGACTGCAGGCCTTTTTGTCGGAAAACAAGATGTTTTCCGACAGCCAAAAGATCCCGGAGCGACTGCTCCGGGATCTTTTATGCTCTGTCAGCGGATGATTGCCTTGATAAACGGCGCTGCCGGGGGCGCATCCGGGGTGATCGTGTAGCACGCAGTGAGCTCCGCGACCGCCTTGCGCGCGGCCGCCTCGTCGGCGGCGTGGATCGTCGCGAGCGACTCCCCTGCCGCGACCGGCTCGTCTACCTTCTTGTGCAGGACGATGCCGACGCCGTAGTCAATGGTGCTGTCCTTCGTCGCGCGGCCGCCGCCGAGACGCATGGACACGAGGCCCACGTCCGTGGCCGCGATGTGGCGCACATAGCCGCTCGCGGGCGACGGCACTTCCATCTGCACCGGCGCCGCCGGCAGAAGCGACGGGTCATAGATCGCCGCCGGGTCGCCGTCCTGCGCCGCTACAAACTCCGCCAGCTTTCTGAGCGCCGAGCCGTCCGTGATCGTCTGCTCGAGCATGGCGCGCGCCGCAGCATCATCGGCTGCGAGCCCCGCCTGCGTGAGGATGCACGCGCCGAGCGTCAGGCACAGCTCCAGCAGCTCACTCTTATGCTCGCCGCGCAGCGTCGCAATTGCCTCCTTGACCTCGAGCGCGTTGCCGACGGCATGACCGAGCGGCTCGTCCATGTCCGTGATGACGGCGACCGTCTTGCGGCCGGCCATCTTGCCGATCTCGACCATTTCGGTCGCAAGCTCGCGCGCATCGTCCAGCGTTTTCATAAACGAGCCGTCGCCGCACTTGACGTCCAGCACGATGACGTCCGCACCGGCAGCCAGTTTCTTGGACATGATGCTGCTGACTATGAGCGGGATGCTCGGCACGGTGCCGGTCACGTCACGCAGGGCGTAGAGTTTTTTATCGGCGGGATCAAGGTTCGCCGTCTGTCCGGCGATAACCATGCCGACGCGGTCGACATTCTCCAAGAACCGTTCCATGGGCAGGTCGATGTTAAAGCCCGGAATGCTCTCAAGCTTATCGAGCGTGCCGCCCGTGTGGCCGAGGCCGCGGCCGGACATCTTCGCCATCTTCACGCCGAGGCTCGCCACCATCGGTACGAGCACGAGCGAGGTCTTGTCGCCCACGCCGCCGGTCGAGTGCTTATCCGCCTTCACGCCGGACACGCCCGAGAGATCCAGCGTCTCGCCGCTGTGCATCATGGCCATGGTCAGATCCAGCGTCTCGCGCCGATCCATGCCGCGAAAATAGATGGCCATCAGCATGGCAGACATCTGATAATCCGGGATCTCGCCGCGGGTATAGCCGTCGACCACGTAACGGATCTCCTCCGTCGTGAGAGCCTGCCCGTCGCGTTTTTTCACGATCAGATCGCTCATTCTCATCGCAATGTGCTCCTTTGCATTTGTTTGCCACGAGTATAGCACGGCGGCGGCAGAATTGCAATTCAGCGTGGAAAAATCAGATACGGCCGCCCGTCGATCTCCCGCAGCACGGCCTGCGCGCCGCGCGGAAGGTTCGGCGCGTCCGCCGGGATGGCGATGACCGTCCGCTTGCCGTCAAACGTCGTGAGCACGCCGTCCGGCGCAGAATACCAGAGCACATCCAGGCCATCGTCCGCACACTGCGGCGCCGGCTCCGGCGCAGGCTCGGGCTCGGACGGAATGTCCCACGCCTCGTCCGCCGCGAACAGGATCTCCTGCGGCAGGCGCGCACACTCGAGCCGCGTGAGCCGCTTGGTCAGGGTGAGCGCGCCGCTGCCGTCCGGCAGCATCAGGCCGAGATACGCGCGCGAGCGCGCCCCGCACACGGCGAGCCGCAGCCGGGGCGCATCCGTTTTCGCCCGCGCGGAAAACACCGTATGCAGCCCCTCGCGCGTCACGCGCAGCGTGCCGATGGGCTTGTTTTGCTGCAGGATCGGATACTCAGGCATAAAAAATCACTCCCGCACCAGACTATGCGCGAGAGTGATGGATTTAGAACCGGAGTCAGCCGATGCTGTAGCTGCCGCGCACCATGACGGTGGTGTCGGCCGAGGCATGAACGCCCGCGCCGTCCGCCTGCAGGAGATACAGGTGGTTTTCCGTGAGCTTTGCGCCGACGGCGGCCGTCGAGCCGGATGTGAGATCCACAGCGGCGCTCTGCGTCACGGCGGCGGCACCGCTGCGCATGAGCACCTCCGTGCCTGCGCGTCCGGTGAGCGTCTGCCCGTTATCCAGCGTCACGAGCACGTATGTACCGCCCGCAGCGGCGACCTGATCGGCAAACTGTTCCTCCATCTCGCCGATCGCGCCGTTGAGCGTGGAACGGTAGGCGTCCTCCATGCGCGGCTGCACGACATCCTGCAGATAGCTGGACGTGACGAGCGGGTCTTCCCGCGAGCCGTAGTTTGCGACCGCGTACACGGTCACGGCGGCGACCATGGCCAGTGCTGCGACCAGTGCGATCGTGATAAGCGTCTTTTTCTTCATATCCGTTCCTCCGTTTTTTGGGCGTGGCGTTTACTGCGGCAGGCCAAAGCTTACGGCGATCGCGTTATCCACCTGATGCATCGCGGGCTCGTCCAGACGGCCCATGCGCTCGCGCAGGCGCGATTTATCGAGCGTGCGAACCTGCTCGAGCAGGATCACACTGTCGCGCGTCAGGCCGCAGCTGCGCGCCGCGAGCGAGATATGCGTCGGCAGATTGGCCTTGCCGGTCTGCGACGTGATCGCAGCGGCGATCACCGTCGGGCTGTGGCGGTTGCCGGTGTCGTTTTGAATGATGAGCACGGGGCGCATCCCGCCCTGCTCACTGCCGACCACCGGGCTGAGGTCGGCATAATAGATGTCTCCGCGTCTGACTGGCTGCATAACATTCATCTCCGATGGAATATTTGCCCCGGTCGATATGTAGGGGCACAGTTATTGTCGCCATCGGAGCGAAATTTATACCTCAGTCGATATATACGCGCTGCACGCGCTGACTCATGGCGCACAGCAGCTCATACGGGATCGTGCCGGCCTTTTCGGCCTGCTCAGCCACCGAGAGGTCTGCGCCGAAGATGGTCGCCACGTCGCCGGGCTGCACCTCGGGGATGTCGGTCACATCGACCATGCACATATCCATGCAGATGCGGCCGACCTGCGGCGCGCGCTTGCCGTGCAGCAGCACGTCGCCCTTGCCGGAGAGACTGCGCAGCAGCCCGTCGGCATAGCCGACCGGCAGCACGGCCAGACGCATATCGTGCGGGCAGGTGAACGTGCGGCCGTAGCTGATCGTGTCGCCCGCGTGGTGGTGCGTGACTTCGGACACGCGGCTATAGAGCGACATCGCCGGACGCAGGTCGAGCCCGCCGGTCTCCGCCGCCGGAAACACACCGTAGAGCAGCAGACCGGGGCGCACCATGTCGAGGTGCATCTGCGGATAGTTTATCACAGCGCCGCTGTTGGCGCAATGGCGAATGGCAAAGTGGTGACCGCTCGCCTGCTCCATGCAGTCGATCGCGTGCAGAAAACGCGAGAATTGCAGCTGCGTGTACGGGTCGCCGTTTTCGTCCGAGACGGCAAAGTGCGTGAACACGCCGGTAAAATTCAGGTGCGGCAGCGACAGCGCCTCGAGCATCTCGTCGAGATGGCTGTCATCATGCACGTCAAAGCCCGTGCGCCCCATGCCGGTCTCCAGCTTCATGTGTGCGTTCAGGCGCAGCCCCGTCCCAGCGAGGAAGCGGTTAAGCTCGCGCGCATATTCGATGCTGCCGACCGCCTGCGTCACGCCGAGGGTCGCAAGGTCGACGGCGATGTTCGCCGACTGCGGCCCGAGCAGCAGGATGTTCATCGTCACACCCGCAGCGCGCAGCTCCTCGGCCTCGTCATAGCAGTTGACGGCGATCCACTGGCAGCCCGCCCGCTGCAGGCGCTGCGCCACGCGCACCGCGCCGTGGCCGTAGGCATTGGCCTTGCAGACGCCGAGCATCTGGCAGCCGTCCGGCAGGCGGCTGCTGATCTCGCGGTAGTTGTGTTCCAGATTATTGAGACTGATCTCTACCCATGTTCGAATTTTGCGATTCATCGTTCGTACTTCCTTGTTCCAGATTCCATTGTTCCACCGTGCAGTACAGGCACGAGTGTTCATCCACCGACAGCTCCGCGCACTGCGGCACAGTGCCGTCAAGATACAGCCGCACGACCGTATGGTCGTCGGTAATGAGCTGCACGACCAGCAGCCCGTCCTCCTGCCATGTGAGATCGACATAGCCGCTGCGGACGGCATCCACCACATAGGGCAGCGCCGTCAGCGGAGTCAGTCCGGCGGCGTTGAGATCGCCCGCCGGCAGCAGGATGTCATCGAAGGTGAGCGTGCTCTCTCCTCGGCGCAGGTGTGCGCCGACGCCCTCGGCCGTCTCCGGAGCGATGACCGTGAGATCATAGCCGTCGGTCAGTTCCCGGCAGGTGAGCGTGTAGTCCGCGACCGTGTCGCCGTAGTCCGCGTGCACCTGCGCCGTCACGGTGACGAGGCTTCCCGTGAGCGTATCGCGGAAGGCCTGAAACGACCGCTCTCCCGCGCCGTGTCCGCACGCGGACAACAGCAGCAGGCTTATCATCAGTGCAGCGATGCTTCTGCGCTGCATACTGCCTCCTATCGGATGATGGTTTTTGTGACCTCCGGCAGTGCCGCGATCACATCGGTCGGGTTCATGGCATATTCGCCCATGCGTGCGGCGCACACGTCGCCGGCCCGCCCGTGCAGCCAGACTGCGGTCTCGACGGCGTCACGCGCAGGCATCTGGCACAGCAGCGCGCCGAGCATACCCGCCAGCACGTCACCGCTGCCGCCCTTGGCCATACCGGGATTACCGGCACGCAGCACGGCCGTGTCCCCGTCCGGGAATGCACAGACCGTCTCCGGCCCTTTGCGCACGACGGTGCAGCCGTGCGCAGCGGCAAAAGCGGACGCCGCCTCTGCCCTGCCGGCCGCATCCGCACCCGCAAGCCGGGCAAACTCCCCGTCGTGCGGTGTGAGGACAATGGGCGCGCGGGCGCGCTTGAGCACCGCCACATCCTGCGCGACGGCAAAGAGCGCGTCAGCGTCGAGCACGAGCGGGGTCTCCGAGCGCAAAACGACGGCCTGCACCAGCGCCGTGAGCGCGGCATTCCGCCCCAGGCCGGGGCCGAGCACGCACACATCGCTCCTGCGCAGCCGCTCGAGCAGCTCCGGCAGCGCGTCCGCCGTGAGCTTGCCGTCGGCCGACGGGAGCGGGAACGGCATCGCCGCGTCGTTTTTCACGGCGGTGATCGCATAGATCGCCTCCGGCACACCGACGGACACCAGCCCCGCACCGCAGCGCAGCGCGGCATGGGCGCACAGCGTCGGCGCGCCGGTGTAGCCGACGCAGCCGCCGACGATGAGCACGCGGCCGTAGTCATATTTATTGGTGTCGGACGCACGCCGCGGCAGATACGGCGCGCACGGTTCGATGCGGTGCATGGCTTGCCTCCTGAACGGAAACGCAGGGATTTGTCAGCAAATATTATAGCGTTTTCGAATCCCCACGTCAAATTTTCTTCCCCTTTTACATTGATTTGTTGCGCGAAGTGTGGTATAAATAGCTTTGTTATTGAGTTTATTGCTTGGATCGGGAAAATAGTACCAAGGTTCCGCACCAGAGAGGGACGCCGCCGGCTGAGAGCGTCCTGCGAGAAACGTACTTCGTTCGCCCGTGAGCTCCGGCCAATCCCCGGCGGGTTCGCCCGTTAGCGCGCAGAGAGTGCGGCGCACGTGCGCCGAATTCGGGTGGTACCGCGGAAGTTTCCTTTCGTCCCTGCTTGTGGGACGGGAGGATCTTTTTTTATCCGCATCCGGCAAGAAACACGACCGACTACGTAAACTTTGCAACGAAGGAGTTGTTTGCATGAAAGAAATGCTGCAGAAGCTGCGTGAGGCTTCTGTCGACGCCATTTTGCAGGCGGACGACATCACGGCGCTGGAAAACCTGCGCGTGAAATATCTCGGCAAAAAGGGGGAGCTGACCGCCATCCTCAAGCAGATGGGCCGCCTGTCGGCGGAGGAGCGCCCGGCCATGGGCCAGCTGGCAAACCAGGTGCGCGCGGAGCTTGAGACAGCGCTCGAGCAGCGCCGCGAGGCGCTCAATGCGCGTATGCTCGAGATGCGCCTCAAGGCCGAGACGCTCGATGTGACCATGCCCGGCAAAGCGCCGGAGCTCGGCCACCAGCACCCGATGTACATCGTGCTCGACGAGATCAAGGACATCTTCGTCGGCATGGGCTTTGAGATCCTTGAAGGACCGGAGATCGAAGAGGCCGAGTATAACTTCACCAAGCTCAACACCACCGAGGGACACCCCGCCCGCGAGTGGTCGGACACGTTCTACCTGACCGAGGACAGCCGCATTCTCCTGCGCACGCAGACCTCCCCGATGCAGGTGCGCGCGATGGAGAGCAAGCCCCTGCCGATCCGCATGGTCGCGCCCGGCCGCGTCTACCGCAAGGATGAGGTCGACGCCACGCACTCGCCCATGTTCCACCAGATCGAGGGCATGGTCATCGACAAGGGCGTCACGATGGCGGATCTGAAGGGCACGCTCAACACGCTCGTGCGCAAGCTCTACGGCGAGAACACCGTCACCCGCTTCCGCCCGCACCACTTCCCGTTCACCGAGCCGAGCTGCGAGATGGACGTGCAGTGCCACAAGTGCGGCGGCAAGGGCTGCCCCACCTGCAAGGGCGAGGGCTGGATTGAGATCCTCGGCGCCGGCATGATCCATCCGAAGGTGCTTGAGGGCTGCGGCATCGACACGGACGTCTACTCCGGCTGGGCCTTCGGCATGGGTCTGGAGCGTCTGGCGATGCGCCGCTTTAAGATCAGCGACCTGCGCCTGATCTTCGAAAACGACGTGCGCTTCCTGCAGCAGTTCTGAGAAAGGAGAGGCTACCATGATTTTAAGCAGAAAATGGCTCAATGAATTCGTAGATTGCTCGGCCTGGTCCGACCACGACTTTTCCGAGGCAATGACCCTCTCCGGCTCTAAGGTGGAGACGTTCACGAACCTGCACGACAGCATCCGAAACGTTGTCGCGGGGCGCATCGTGGAGATGGTGCGCCACACGAACTCCGACCACATGTGGGTCTGTCAGGTCGACGTGGGCGGCGATGCGCCGATCCAGATCGTGACCGGTGCACAGAACCAGCAGGTCGGAGACCTGGTACCCGTCGCGCTTGACGGCGCGCTGCTGCCCGACGGCAAGCAGATCCACGCCGGCACGCTGCGCGGCGAGGCGTCCAACGGCATGATGTGCTCGCTCAAGGAGCTCGGTCTGACGCTGCATGACTACCCCTACGCCATCGAGGACGGCCTGTGGGTCATGCAGGAGGACGGCGTGAAGCCCGGCGACGACATCGCCGCCGTCATCGGCGCGGACGACCACGTGGTCGAGTTTGAGATCACGCCCAACCGCCCGGACTGCCTGTCAGTGATCGGTCTGGCGCGTGAGGCCGCCGTGACCTTTGATAAGCCCCTGAAGCTGCACACGCCCGACGTGCCCGGCTGCGGCGAGGACATCCGCGACCATGTCAGCATCCGCATCGACGATCCCGCGCTCTGCCCGCGCTACACCGCGCGCATGGTGCGCAACGTCAAGATCGGCCCGTCCCCGGCGTGGATGCGCGAGCGCCTGCGCAACAGCGGCGTGCGCCCGATCAACAACATCGTCGACATCACGAACTACGTCATGCTCGAGTACGGCCAGCCCATGCACGCGTTCGACTTCTCATGCATCGGCGGCAAGCAGATCATCGTGCGCACCGCGCGCGAGGGTGAGACCATCGAGACGCTCGACGGCACGGCGCGCAAGCTCACGCCGAATATGCTCTGCATCTGCGACGAGCAGAAGCCCGTTGCGGTCGCCGGCGTCATGGGCGGCGCCAACTCCGAGATTGTGGGCGACACGGCCATGGTCGTCTTTGAGGGCGCGAACTTCAACGGCACGAGCGTGCGCCGCACGGCCGCTGCGCTCGGCATGCGCACGGAGGCCTCCGGCCGCTTTGAGAAGGGGCTCGACCCGATGAACACCGTCGCCGCCGTTGACCGCGCGTGTGAGCTCGTGGAGCTGCTCGGCTGCGGCGAGGTCATGCGCGGCACCATCGACGTGCTGCCCGAGCCCATCGTGCCGAAGACCGTGAAGCTCGAGCCGGAAAAGGTCAACGGTCTGCTCGGAACGGACGTGTCCGAGGCAAAGATGCGCCGCATCCTGCTCGCGCTCGGCTTCGAGCTCGACGGCGACACGATCATCGTCCCCTCCTGGCGCGGCGACGTGGAGCACTACTCCGACATCGCCGAGGAGATCGCCCGCTTCTACGGCTATAACAACATCCCCTGCACGCTCATGCGCGGCCAGACCACCAGCGGCGGCTACAGCGATGCGCAGCAGGCAGAGCGCAGCATCGGCGCGATGGCGCGCGCGCTCGGCTACAGCGAGATCATCACGTATTCGTTCATCAGCCCCTCGTACTACGACAAGATCCGTCTCCCGGCCGATTCCCCGCTGCGCAACTCCATGAAGATCCTCAACCCCCTCGGTGAGGACACCTCCATCATGCGCACGACGGTGCTGCCGTCCATGCTCGAGATCCTCACGCGCAACTACAACTACCGCAACAAGGCCGTGCGCCTGTACGAGATCGGTAAAGTCTACTTTGCCCGCCCCGACGGTATGGCCGACGAGCCGAAGCTGCTGTGTCTCGGCGGCTACGGCGGCGGGATGGACTTCTTCCAGCTCAAGGGCGCTGTCGAGCGCATCCTCGCCGGTCTGCGCATCACGGGCGTGACCTTCGAAGCCGAGAGCAGCAACCCGTCGTACCACCCCGGCCGCTGCGCGAAGGTGTATGCCGGCGGCAAGCTGCTGGGTGTGCTCGGTCAGATCCATCCGCTCGTGGCGGCAAACTACGGCGTGGACACGGAGTTTTACACGGCCGAGCTGCAGCTCGGTGAGATGCTCGCCGAGCGCGGTGCGACACCGGTCTACACGCCGCTGCCGCGCTTCCCGGCCGTGACGCGCGACGTGGCCGTCGTCTGCAGCGCCGACATCCCGGTCGCCAAGCTCTCGCAGTGCATCCTCGCCGCCGGCGGACAGTATCTCAAGGGCTGCGAACTCTTTGACGTGTACACCGGCGCGCCGATCCCGGCCGGCTATAAGAGCGTCGCTTTCTCGCTGACGCTGCGCGCCGACGACCAGACGCTCACCGACGACCATGCCGAGGAGACGATGCAGAGTGTCCTCAAGGCGCTTGAGGAGACGTTCCACGCGACCATCCGCTGAGCGTTCAAAACAACGAAAAGTTATTAAGAAAATATTTAGAATTTTTTTCGAAAAGGGTTGAAAAGTGGCTTTACAGACTTGTGTTTTTTGGTATAATAGGCACAAGAACTTGTATGAGGGAGGGCTTCACATGGAAGACGCAACCAGACGGTTTAACGCGATCGACAACAAAACAGAAATGAAGGAGATCCTCACTTCCGTGTATCATTCCCTTGTTGTCAAAGGCTACAACCCGATCAACCAGCTCGTCGGCTACATCCTCTCCGAGGACCCGACGTACATCACCAACTACAACAACGCCCGCAGCCTCATCTGCCGCCTTGACCGCGACGAGCTGCTGCAGGAGCTGCTGACCAGCTACTTGGACAAGTGAAGCAAGCGCTGTTATGAAACCAAAAAGGCCCTGCCTCTCGGCAGGGCCTTTTTGCATATCCACGCAGGCTGCTGCCGCGAGGTGGCAGAAAAGGGGCAAAAGCAAAAAAATCGCCCCCGTCAAAGACGGGAGCGATTCGCGTTGGCAGCGGAAGAAGGATTCGAACCCTCACAAACGGAGTCAGAGTCCGGTGTGCTACCATTACACAATTCCGCTACGAACAAATGATATTATACAGATATTTTCGGATTTGTCAACCCTATTGTCGCATATTTTTCATGGACGCCCCCATTATTATTAAATGCACAGAGACTCACATGAGTCGCCTGTGCATTTTT